>Ga0307421_1001141_pt1 | contig 16364 bp, 17 predicted proteins | sample SalMarWE160270MG_FD_202163 | JGI IMG/M metagenome (GOLD analysis project Ga0307421, IMG submission 202163) | Salt marsh sediment microbial communities from the Plum Island Ecosystem LTER, Massachusetts, United States - WE1602-70 | ecosystem: Environmental > Aquatic > Marine > Intertidal zone >...
GTTTAACTAACCAACCTTTATTTTATAAACTCCCTGAAGCGCTCAAATGAACGCTCCAAACATTATTACCTTACAACCCTCACTGAATTAAACAAAAGTAAATACAGTAAGTTTAGACTTCTCCCCTTTCGCTCGCCGCTACTTAGGGAATGTTCCTGACTTAAAGTCAGGATTGTTTTCTTTTCCTCTGGGTACTGAGATGTTTCACTTCCCCAGGTTTCCGGCTCTAACACAAGGTTAGAGTCGTCCCGATTTAACATCGGGACAGGTTACCCCATTCGGACATCCACGGATCAAAGGTTGCTAGACGCCTCCCCGAGGCTTATCGCAGTCACGCCACGTCCTTCATAGGCTCTTTATGTCAAGGCATCCGTCATAGGCCCTATATTATTTTACCCTCCCAACTTTTTAGATATTAAAAAGTTAGGAATACTTAATTTATTTGACGGAAATTTATTTAATTTAATTATTTATTTAATTTTTAAAGAACCAACTATATTCTTATTTAAAAAGACCGCTTTAAAGCGGTCTTTTCAGAGACAATAAATAGAAATACAGTCATCAACCGCTTTTAATATTCGTTATTGGTCTCTTTATTCTGTCCATATCACTTATATACTATACATATCTTAAAAGCCTGTCAAGTGGTTGACGATTAAAAAGATGTTAATAAAATTTATGCTTATTCGTTTGAAACGTCTTTCCTTATCTTTTCCAGAATTTGAGCTGCTAAATCCTTACCGCCTAAACCAAAAGCCAGACCAGTGCTGATAACTAAAGCCGCTACTACCCCTGTAAAAATAGTCTGAATTAAAGACGGAACAACGCCTAATTGCAACAAAGCAGCTAAAATAGCAAAAACTAAAATAGACCACTTAGTTACTGTGGCCAAAAAATTGGCGGATTTCAAACCAGCTGCTTCCACGCTTGCTTTAACAAGTTTTTGCAAGAAACTAGCAATTAAAACAGCTGCTAGTAAGATAAGAATAGCAACGATTAAGTGAGGAATGTAAAGAATAATTTGCCTAAGAAACTCTGTTACTTGAGGCATATCCAAAATATCAGTAGCTGCCATTAAGAAGACAATAATGAAAAACCATTTAACTAATTCTCCAAGAAACTTGCCTGAATCCAGCTTTAAATGAGCTCTTTCAATACTTTTCTTAAACCCTATTTTCTCCAAAATATTATCAATTCTTAACAAACGTATGATTTGAACAGTTAATTTACCTAAAATAGACGCTATTAACCAACCAATAATAAAAACAATAATTGCGCCTAAAAGATTTGGCAAAAAACCCATGAATCCAGACCAAAGTGTCTGCAAAGAAGAGGTAACTACTTCTGTCCAAGTTTGAGCTAACATCTTTTTCACCCCCTTTCTGATTTGTCGCTATAAAGCAACTTATAACTTTTTTCAGTTTAACACAAAAATCCACAGGCTAGCCTGTGGATAAGTTATGTGGGCGTGCCAGGACTCGAACCTGGGACCTCATCTTTATCAGAGATGCGCTCTAACCACCTGAGCTACACGCCCTTATGCTAATTTAAATATATCAAAAAATACTTGCCAAAGCAAGTATTTTCTAATTTGCAATCTTATGTAGTTGTCCCAATGGCCGATATTTAAGGCTTTTCGGCCAACACCCACTAGTTGAGATAAGAATTCTCGTATCTCAACCTGTATCGACACCCCAATCTTATTTAATAAATAAAATTAGAAAGGAGGTGATCCATCGACAGGTTCCCCTACCGATGCCTTGTTACGACTTATTCCTGGTTACCGATTCTGCCTTAGGCCCTCGCCTGAGGCAAGAGACTTTGGGCATCCCCGGCTTCCCTGAATTGACGGGCGGTGAGTACAAGACTTGAGAACGTATTCACCGCGGCATGGCTGATCCGCGATTACTAGCGATTCCAGCTTCATGAGGGCGAATTGCAGCCCTCAATCCGAACTGAGACCAGGTTTGATGGGATTAGCTCCGCCTTACGGCTTGGCAACCCATTGTCCTGACCATTGTACCACGTGTGTCGCCCAGGGCATCAAAGGACACGCTGATTTGGCGTCATCCTCACCTTCCTCCTCCTATTCGGAGGCAGTCCTCTGTGACACTTATAACACAGAGCGAGGGTTGCGCATGTTAACCCATTTAAGGGAGCGCTTCACAGTACATGCTGACGACAACCGTGCACCACCTGACCCTGATGTCCTTGTAAGAAAGTTTTCCTTTCAGAAAACGTTCATCAGGATGTCTAGCCCTGGTAAGGTTCCTCGCTTAACGTCGAATTAAACCACATGGTCCACCGCTTGTGCAAGTCCCCGTCTATTCCTTTGAGTTTTAGCCTTGCGGCCGTACTTCCCAGGCGGTCAACTTAACGCGTTAGCTTCGCCACTCAGAGGGTCGATACTCCAAACGGCTAGTTGACATCGTTTACGGCGTGGACTACCGGGGTATCTAATCCCGTTCGCTACCCACGCTTTCGTAGCTCAGCGTCAGCCAGGTACCAGCTAATTGCCTTCGCCTTTGGCGTTCCCTACCATATCAACGGATTTCACCCCTACTTGGTAAGTTCCATTAGCCTCTCACCTGCTCTAGTCTTAACGTTTGATTGGCAGCTCCGAAGTTGAGCCCCGGAATTTAACCAACCACTATTAAAACCGCCTACCTACGCTTTACGCCCAGTGATTCCGGATAACGCTTGGGGCCTTCGTATTACCGAGGCTTCTGGCACGAAGTTAGCCACCCCTTATTCCTGTCCTAACATCATCCAGACATAAAGTCTGAATTTTTCAGACAGAAAAGAACTTTACACCCCGAAGGGATTCATCGTTCATGCGGCGTCGCTCCATCAGGCTTTCGCCCATTGTGGAAGATTCTCGACTGCTGCCACCCGTAGGTGTATGGGCCGTGTCTCAGTCCCATTGTTGGGGGCCAAGCTCTCACTCCCCCTACCCGTCATTGCCTTGGTAAGCCATTACCTTACCAACAAGCTGATAGGACGCAGGCTCCTCTTGAAGCGAATCCCATAAATGGGAAACTTTACCCTTGCGGGAACCATCTGGTATTAATCCCGCTTTCGCGGGGTTATTCCAGACTTCAAGGTAGATTCCTACGTGTTACTAACCCGTTCGCCACTAATCAGTGCAAGCACTGATTCGTTCGACTTGCATGCCTTATCCACGCCGCCAGCGTTCATCCTGAGCCAGGATCGAACTCTCAAATAAAAAATATTTTGGGACAACTGCACAAAATTGCAATTGTTTAATCTAACTATTTAATTATTAAGGTGCCTTACTATCTTATATTATCTGAAATTTCCTGTCAACAGAGGCCGTGCCTGAAAATATACAACCTTTGCAAAGATTGTATGTTTTCAGGCACGGCCTCTTGTTTAAAACTTATTCTGCCATTCTTTAATTTTCTTATGATTGCCAGATAATAATACTTTTGGAACTTGCCTTTTTTTGTTATTAATTACTATGCTTTCTGGCTTTGTATAATGCGGATACTCTTTATGCTTGTCGTTTTTTACAAAACTTTCCTCTTCTAAAGATCCCTTAGTAATTGTCCCTGGTATTAAACGCGATACTGCATCTACTATAACCATAGCAGGTAATTCACCTCCAGTAAGGATATAATCACCAATAGAAATTTCTTCATCAGCAATATATTTAGCTACTCGTTCATCAACTCCTTCGTAACGACCAGAAATGATAATTATTTGATCTAATTTAGAAAATTTGCAAGCCATTTTTTGGTTAAACTTTTTGCCTTTAGCTGAAAGTAAAATTACTTTGCTCTTTTTTACTTTAGATTTTTTCTTTATATCTCCAACCGCTTTATAAATTGGTTTAACCATTAAAACCATGCCAAACCCGCCGCCATAAGGCCTATTATCCACGCTCTTATGCTTATCAAAAGTATAATCCCGCAGATTATGAATATTAATTTTAATTAATTTCTTTTTCTGAGCACGTTTAATAATGCTTTCATTAAAATATGAATTAAAAATATCTGGGAAAATTGTAATTATGTCAAATTTCATAATTTATAAATAAAAACAAAAACTGCACTATCAGAATAGCACAGCTTTTGCCTCTTTGTAAATCAAAAAGATTTTATAATTTTAACTCTTCAACTACTTCATCAACGCCTTTTTTAGGCTTTTGGTCAGAAGCAGGTGTTCTTGTTTGAGCTCTATCAACTCTACCGCCCTCTGGCTCTTCAATCTTAAGATTAATACGAGCGTTATTTTTAACACCGATTACTCTAAGAATACTTCTAATTGCCCTAGCAGTAGATCCTTCTCGTCCAATGACTTGTCCCATATCTTCTGGATTAACCTTAAGAGTTAAGAGGACTCCCATTTCGTCAACGGTTCGAACAACCTTAACGTCATCAGGATTTGCGACAATGGACTTGATAATGAACTCTAGAAATTCTTGATCAGTAGGCATCTTAGCCATATTTCTATAATCCCCAATTCTCTCTAATTATCTTTTGAACTTTCTCAAAAAATGAAATTAGCGATAAATCAAAGAATAATTCATTCGAGACTATTCATAATCTATAGCAGTTCGACCCTTTCTATAAGACTGCTAATCTTTCCTAGATTATTCCTTTTTCTCTAATTTGTCAACCTTTGATTGCTTTTTAATTCTGATTTTCTTTTTAATCTTTGGCCCTTTGATTGTTCCCTTTTTTACTAATAGATTATGAACCGTGTCAGATGCCTGAGCTCCTTTGGAAAGCCAATATTTTATTCGCTCTTCCTTTAGATTGATCTCTTTTTGATGTGGATTATAATTCCCTAACACTTCTAAAAATTTCCCGCTTTTGGGTGGAGAAGTTTTTTCTGTTAGAATAACTCTAAAACTAGATTTATTCCTTTTGCCTGTTCTAATTAAACGAATAGTAAGCATAAATTTAATTTATTATTGCCATTTTTTCTTTTTTAATGCTGCCTTAGCAGCTTTTTCCTGAGCCTCCTGTTTAGAAACACCCTGGCCTTTAGCAATTAATTCTTTATCTAGATAAAGGCCGACTATAAAACTCTTAGAATGATCCGGACCCCATTCTTTAATAACCTCGTAAGTTGGAGTAATACCGACTTTTTCTTGAGATTTTTCCTGAAAATCACTTTTAGGATCTTTATAAAGCTTTTGGTCTATAATGTTTGGCAGCTCCTTCAAAATATTTTTTTTAATGAATTCACTGGCTTTTTCATATTTCTGATCTAAGAAAATTGCTCCAATTAACGCTTCAAGGGCATCAGCCAGAATATATTGGCGAGCCCTGCCAGTATCCTTGTTCTCTCCTCGGCTTAAAAGTAAATGGTTATTTATTTCCAATCGGCTAGCCACTTTTGCTAACATTTTAGTATTAACTAAAGCAGCTCGCCAATTAGTCAATTCCCCTTCTGGATTGGGATAATTATTGTAAAGATGCTCAGTAACAACCATCTCTAAAATAGCATCACCTAAAAATTCAAGACGTTCATTATCTTTTAAATAAAAATCTGGATTTTCATTTAAATAAGAACGGTGAATTAATGCTTGTTGAAGCAAATCCTTATTATTAAACTTAATATTAATATTTTTTTCTAAAGAAGATAAATTATTCATTTTTGCCTGGTTCTCCGATTTCTCGATAAACAGTGCCTAAAACACCGTTAATAAATTTGCCAGAAGATTCACCGCCAAAGGTTTTAGCTAATTCAATTGCTTCATTAATAGCAACTTTTGGCGGAACTTCTTCTCTTTTTCCGAAAAGAAGTTCGTACAGTCCAATTCGCAAAACATTTCTATCAACAATAGTGATTTGGTCAATAGGCCATTCTGGAGCAGATTTTTCAATGATTTTATCTAATTTGGATAAATTTTTAATTACCCCATCAATTATTTGCCAGATAAAATCAACTTCTTCTAGGCCTGGAGCAAATTCTTTAATAACCCGATTAACAATTTCTTTTAATTGATCGGGTTTTTTATCTTTGAAATCCCATTCATAAAGGGATTGCATAGCTACTGAACGAGATAGATGGCGATTGGCCATAAATTTTTATAAATTAAAAATTATTTTTTAGAAAGCTCTTCCATATTCATTTTTTTTTCACTTCTTTTTTCTTTTTCTTGCTCAGCTATATCTTTTTCTTTTTTCTTTTTCTCTTTTTTGGTCAATTTAGCCATAACATCAATTATTTCTTTTCCAGCATAAGTTCCGCAATTTTCACAAAGCCGATGAGGCAAAACAGGTTCGCCGCATTTAGGACAGGTAAAAAAATGCTTTTTACCCAAAGCATGATGCGAACGCCTTTTGTTCCTTCTTGATTTAGTGTGTCTTTGTTTTGGTACGGCCATAATTTTTAATTGCTTTTTGAAGAGCATTAACAGCTAAATCAGCGCAATGCATTTTAATAGGAGGCAATTTGCCAAGCTCTTCAGCTACATCATTATATGAAATTTTCATTGCTTTATCAAGTGTTTTCCCTTTAGCCATCTCAGTTATCATTGAGGATGTGGAAATAGCTGCTACGCAACCCATTGTTTCAAAAGATATATCTTTTATTTTATTATCTTTTACTTTTATATATAATTTCATGATATCTCCGCATTGTAAATTACCCACTTCTGCCATAGCATCAGGATTTTTCATTTTGCCCATGTTGCTAGGATTTTGAAAATGTTTAATAACTTTTTTGCTATACATAAGATTTCTATTCTAATGACCAGAGATTTTTCTTAATCTTTTAATTATCCCAGGCAAAACTTTTAAAACAGAATTAATATCATTGTTTGTTGTGTGCCTGCCTAAAGTAAAACGGATACTGCAATGCGATTGCTCATAAGAAAGCCCTAAAGCTGTTAAAACATGAGATGGAATTAAAGAATTGTTAGCGCAAGCTGAACCAGTCGAGACAAAAATATTTCTTTGAGACAGTTCCATTACAATGCTTTCTCCTTCTGCTTTGCTAAAACTGATATGGGCATTATTAGGCAAACGATTTTTCAGAGAACCATTAAACTGTGAATTGGGAATATCTTTTAAAATTCCTGTAATCAATTTATTCCTTAACTTCTTAATGCTTTGAAATTTTGTCTTGCAATCTCGGACTTTTTTTATCGCTTCTCCTAATCCAACAATGCCTGGAACATTTTCAGTACCTGAACGCATATCTTTCTCCTGTCCGCCGCCTCGAATTAAAGAAACGATTGGCGTGCCTTTTTTAATATATAAAGCGCCAACGCCTTTTGGACCATAAATTTTATGGCCTGATAAGGATAATGCATCTACGCCAAGATTTTGCACATTACAATCTAAATAATTAACTGCCTGAACCGCGTCTGTATGAAAAATAATTTTTTCTTTTCTCTTGCTGTTGATTTTTTTAATTAAAGCGCCTATTTCTTTAATTGGCTGGATAGTGCCTATTTCGCTATTCGCATACATTATGGAAATCAATCGAGTATTATTTTTAATCGCTTTTTCTAACTCTGTTAATTCAATTATTCCATCATTATTTATAGGCAAAAGCGTTAACTCAGCTAAATTATTTTCTTCATGATATCTAGCTGGTTCAATAACTGCCTTATGTTCAATTGAAGAGATTATAATATGCGGCTTTTTATTTTCCTGCTCCCAAATTTTATTAATCACGCCGTAAATAATCCAATTATCGCTTTCACTAGCAGAACCAGTAAAATATATTTCATTTGGAGAACATTTTAAAAAATCTGCGACTTGATCACGGGCATTTTCAACTGCTTGGCTTGCTTTTTCTCCTAAACTGTAAATAGTTGAAGGATTGCCGTATTGTTCAAAAAAATATGGCTGCATTTTTTTAAAAACAGTCAAGTCCGTTGGCGTAGTCGCAGCACAATCAAGATAAATTTGTTTCTGAGTCATATCAAAATATGATAACAAAAGAATAGCTAATTGTCAAAAAAAATTATTTCCTAATCCCAAACATATTTCTAGGCATTTCATACTTTTTAATAATTGATTGGTTTAAATCATTTCTTTTTAAAAAAATGATTGCATAGTCATCAGCAAAAACTGGCGCCCATAAACCATCAGTTATCCGCTCAATTAAAAACTTTTGAGCCCAAGGCGTGGCATCATGATAAGCAAAAAATATCGTATTGAAATTATATAATTTATCCTGCTCTAGCCAAACATTATTATCTTGCTGCAATGGAATATATTCTTGTTCAAAAAAAGAAACAGAATAAGCCTCTGGACGATTGTCAGTAAAAACTTTCTCTTTAGGATAAAGATAATAAATCAAATAACTGCCAATATCATAATTATTCAAAATTGGCCCTTTGAGATTCTGTTCTCTAAAGAATTCAGCTGATTGATTATTATCTTTAACCAAGCCAAAACCGAACTCTTTGTTTGCTAAGGGCAGTTTCTGATAATGGGTAAAGAATGTAATTAAAAAAATAGCTAAACACAAAAAAATAAGCCCGAATTTAATATTTAAAGAATTAAATTTATATTTCTTACGCATCCCATTTTTAATGTTATAGGCAATAATTAACAATGCGAAAAAACCAAAGAGGGTAAAATTGCGAATAGCTAGCCAAGCCATTGCGCTAAAAACAATTGTTAGGCAAAAATAGATTATTGAAAACTTTTGTCGGTTTTTTATTAAAAGGAAAACAAAACTTAAAACAAGAATTGCAAAAACTATTTTAAAAAGACCTAAATTAGGATTTTTTATAATACCCAGATTTTCCAAAAACCAGACCGATTGATTTTCAATAATTCTATAGCCATAATCTCTAAAAATTGTAAAAGGATAAATTAATCCTTTTAAGCCAAATGGATTTATTAAAGCTGTTAAGCTTGTTAAGATTAAAACGAAAAAAATTCTGTTAAAAACTTTCCTTTTTTTAATTAACCTATCCACTAAAAAAAGCCCGACTAAAGCAGGGCCGAAAATAAAATAGATATGAGTATTCACCCAAATAATTTCCAAAACAGGCAGAACAAAAAGCCATTTATCTTTTAATAATCCTTTTTTCCAATGCCAAAGAATCCAAAAAAATACAGTTATAAAAAGATAGCTGAAAATCTCTGGCCTTATTTCAATACGAGCTGCTATTAAAGGGATTAATAAAACAGAACATAAAACAGAAATTTTAAAACCAGCCTGCTTTTGGGCTAAACGAAAAAACAGATAGAAAATAAGCAAACTGATTAATAAATAAAATATAGAAAGACCAATAAAGCCAGACATTTGCAAAATAAGAAAGAAAATTACTCCACTTCCCCAGTGATGATTGACCATTGGATAATCTGGCTGTGTATAAGAATAGAAATTTGTTTTCAAAAGATCAAAATTTCCCTGAAGAATTATTTCACCGTTTTTCAAATGTCTGCCTAAATCAACTATCGTTAAATCAACTTTGTTAACTAAAAAAAATCCATACCAGCTCATTAACAAAACTAAAATAAAAATCTGAATAATTTTCTTCTTATCCATAAACCTATCATAACAAAAAAATAAAAGATTAAAAAGAGATTGAACTAAAAACAACCGTTAAAAAAACGGTTATTTTGCTTGACAAGCTCTTTCTGATTTGATATATTTATAACATCACGATGAGAGGACTACCAAAGAGTTTTGTCTCGAGGGAATGCCTCTCTTTTTATTTTGTCAATTTTTTCTTAAATAGCTGAATATTAACAATAAATTTACTGAATTTCCTAATAAGCGAAGAAAAATGCGTATTCGGAACTATTATTTCGCGTAATTTATTTTGTTTAACTAAATACTCAATTAAACAATAGAAATCACCATCACCTGAAACAATAATCGCTTTATCATACTTTTTATATTCAATCATTGCATGTAGAACTAACTCTGCATCAACATTTCCCTTTACTCTGATTTTTCCTTTTTCCTTTATTTCTAAAGTTGGCTTAAAAATACAAATATAGCCTGCTGTTTGTAATTCAGTATAAAGAGCCTGATTATCAAATACATAACCAATAAACAAATATGCTTTATTAACTTGGTATTTATCCTTTAGAAATTGCCTAAATCTAGCAAAATTTAAATTCCAGCCCTGGCTTTTAACGCCTAAGTTAAGATTCTGACTATCTATAAAAGCATAATTATTTTCTTTTTTCTTTTTCATTTATTTTTTAATTTCCTTTCCAAGGTCAAATTATAATCCTTAAATCCCATGCTTCTGTAAAACTCAATTGCGTATTTGTTGCCAGCAGATGCTGTTAGAGAGATATAATCAACTTTGTTTTCTTTACACCAGCTAATAAAACCTTTCATTAATTTAGCGCCTAATCCCTGACCTCTATATTCTTTCTCAATTAACATATTCTCGGCTTCGGCGTATTTAGCTTTAATGCGATAATCGACTTTTTTTGATAATCCTCCGACAAGATATCCAATGATCTTGCCTTTGTACTCTAGAACTTCAACAAATCCATCTTTTTTTATAATTCTATCTCTAAAGTATTTCTTACCCTCTTTACTATAGGTATTGTTCATATCCAAACTTTTATCAAATTCTTTGTATTCTTTTTTGAATAAATCAAAATTAAGCCTAAGGACATCATTCAAGTCTTTAATTGTTGCTTTTCTAATTTTAAATTCGTTTTTCATATTTTTAACGCACCTCGGTCCCTCGAACCTGTGCCCTGTCTGGCTGGGTTTCGCGGTTTCGAACCTCTGCTCCAATCCAGTAAAGCGTTCCCATGGTTTTTGGCTTAAAAACTAGGGGGCGCCCATGGTGGGTAGCACAAAGGTCTAGAACTATATTTAGTTTAACATAGCATAAAAATAAATCAATTTAATAAAAATGGCTTTATGAGAATAGCGTTTTTCTAAGAAATCATAACAGAAAACGACCTAGAAAAATTATCAACAAAAGTCGTAAGCAGAAAAACCGTTAACTTTAGCGGTTTTTCTGCAAAAGGCGTTTTTAGGAGTAAAAAAAGCTCCTTGTTGATCTCTGTCAACAAGGAGCCTGTTGCCTTATCCCTCCTAATATCTAACTTCTTTATAAGTGGTTCTAGTATAGCCGAAAATTTGCTTGAAATGTTCCACGTCTTCTAAAGTCCCCAAGGCTTTAGCTAAGTTATCACTCAATTTCACTGTGCCGTGACCGTTTGATTCCATCAGCTTCACAATCAAGGACAAAGCCCTAAAACCAAGATCATTGGTCAAGTTAGTCCCCCAGCCAAAGGTATATTTGATGCGATCCCGGCAGTAATCAGCTAACTTAACAATGGTTTCTATGTCCAGCCCATCGCTAAAAACAATCAATTTCTTTTGAGGATCAAGACCATGGCCTTTATAAAAGGTTCTTGTCTTATCAACGAACTCAAAAGGATCTCCTGAGTCTTGCCGTAGACCTATCCAGTTACAAGCTTGCTCATAGGTCATATCTTGGAAAAAGAAATCGGTACCATAAGTGTCGGTCAAAGCAATTGATAGTCCTTCCCCGTATTGTTGCCACCAATCTTGTAAAACCTTATTGTGGGAAGCCCGGATTGCATCTTCGTTTTCATGCATAACACCCGAAACTCCCATGTCCATCTCGTGAGCGGCCGTACCCATCGGCAACATGGCATATTTCATGGCTAAATACGTATTAGAAGTGCCAAGAAATTGCATCTCTGGTAATTCTTGCTTCAAAATCTTAACCACATAGTCCTGCCAGTCTCGGCTGAATCTTCGCCGCGTTCCAAAATCGGAAAAAGTAATGTCGGGATGCTGGCGAAGAATCTTAATTTTTTCAGCTAACCTTAAAGTGCCTTGGGCATAAACAGCATCGTTTTCAAACTGGCTCAATTGATTCATTAACCCACGGAAATAGAGCTCGTTGATAATGGCCAAAGCATGGATTTCCCAATACATGGCCTCCGACCATTTACCGGAAAACTCTAGTTCGTAGTTATCGTCAACCTTTCTTAAGATATAAGGCGGCAGCTCAAGTTCAGACAGAAACTGGAGATAGGATTCTCCGAACATTCGATCACCATATTCGTCCGTGCCCCGGAGATAATGGATCTCGCTTTTACTAAAGCGCAGCGTCCGAACATAGTCAAGTTCCTTTTGCAAATCTTTCTCTTGAATCACATCTGCTAACTTAATTCCTTTTGTACGATTGCGAAAGGCAAACTTCACTGGCACATCGCGATAATGGGAAAAAACCACTTGCCCCATAGTAAATTTATAAAAATCATCATCCAGCAACGATTCAATAATTGGCATAACTTTTACCTCCTTTTAATTAAAGTTCGATTTCCGAAATATCGGATAATCCCAATTGTTTTCGAGAAAGAACAACCTGACCACGACGCTTATAAGAGCCATTCAAAGTTTGTCTTGCTAGTTTTTCAACCAGAGCTTTTTTAACTCCTCTAATTTTGGGCAAACAACGCAACTGTTTTAAACTGCCATTTGGGTTAAATCCTCCATGGATTAAAGAAATCATTACCTTGTCCAATAAAGGATACTCTGCCCCCAGTTGATCAGCGTCGTTCCCAGCCACTCCTAAACCATCGTCTGGTATGGCCTGAATAATACTTTCTGGCACGCCTAGATAACGAGCAATGTCGTAAAGCTCCAGACCCTTAAGGAGGCTCTGAATAATGCCGAAATCTCCGACGTCGCCACAGATAGTCCAGAAAGCCATCCAGAATTCAGAAAGATTGTCGGTGCTCAGAACCATGCCTTTGAGCAAACGAGCGGCATGATAGACGCCTAACATCATCCGTAACCTGGCTTTGATATTCCCTTGAGCTACTTGATTTGACCACGGCCATTCAGCTAAAGCAACTTGACCTTGAGTGTCTACTAAAATCTGTTTGATTTGCTGGTTAATTTTGGCAATTGGTCCAGCCATCATGGACTCAAACGCTTCATCAAGCTCAAGTTCAACAATTTGAGCCTTGAACTTTTTGGCAACTTCTTTGCCTCGCAGGGTGTCTAATGGGCGGGTTTGACAAGGCAAAATCAAGCCTACTGACGTCAACTTAAACCCCTGCTGAGCAGCTGTCTGCTGGGCTTTTTGAGCAAAGCCAAGAACAACAGCGCTATCCAAACCGCCTGAGCTGCCAGTAACCACATAATGAAGGTTTTGTTGCCGACAGTATTGAGCTAAAGCCTGAGACCCCTGTACAACAACGGCAGCAATTTGTTCTTCAGTCAATCGATATGTCATCGTCTCCCCCTTTCTAAAACTTTAACCTGAGAACTTTTTCTCGGAAGTCTTGGCTCTCAGAAAAGACGAGCCTGACAGTTTCGGAAGAATATCTGATAACAGCTTTTGTCGTCCCAGATAAAACCTTATTGTCAGCCACAAATGTTACCGGTCTTTCAGCAACATCAACCGCTTCGAAAACGACCTCGGAGTCTCTCGGTAAAATACTGCTACGCCAACGGTGAAAGATTGCCGGAGCAATACCTGTCAGAACCATTGCATCAGCCTCAATTGGCAGGATTTCCCCACCAGCCGCCGCATTATAAGCAGTGGAACCAGCCTGAGTACAGACTAAAATTCCATTGCAAATTAAAGGGTCAAATCTCATTTTACTATCAACCGTAACTCTGATTTTGGCTGTTTGTAGCAACTCTGCTTTCTCAGCATAAAATTCATTGAAAGCAAGCTCTCGACCCAGTCTCTTTCCCTGCTGGTCATAAAGTTGAGCTTCCAATAGTTTGACGGAAATGGCTTCGGTATATCCTTCAACCAACTCGGTTAGAACTCGTTCAGTCGGTTCGTTCATTAAGAAACCCACATGACCGAAGTTGAAACCAAAGAATGACAACCCTAAACCCCAAAACCGACGAATAGCTTTTAACATTGTGCCATCGCCACCAGCCACTAGTATACCTGCTGTAGCCTTCCTTGGCTCATCAACCAGTAATCCCCGCTTTCTAAGACTGTCAAATAGATAATGCTTCAAGAGTCTGTCATCTGCGACAAAGATATAAAACTTGTTCATTGCTTCTTACCTCCTTTCCAGTCATAAAGACTGAACCTTTTAATGTAATCGGCTCCCAAAATAATTTTTAAAGAATTTGTCTCATTCTCTGAGACAAAGAACTGTTCTGACTTCATCAGTCCCAATTCTCTGTTTCAGAAAAAGTTTAGGGACAAGAACGCTTTTTAAGAAGCGTTCTTGTCCCACTTTAATTTAATCCCCTCCTTTGTTAACTCTGGCCAAAGCCTCCTAGTGCTGTCTGACTGAAGCTTTTAGCGCTTTGACTAGCTCGAACTGCTGAACTGCTGAAAAGCTGGAAAGCGGCCCGAATTTCCTTTGGTGTGTTTCCCGGAGTCAGAATCCATTCATCGCGAATACCCATCTCCTTGAAGACCTGTCGAAAGTCAGTCCGACCATCATCAATTCCCATCGCGGCTACTATATGCGTTTCCTGCAAAAGTAGGTCTTGGACTAATTGAGCTACATCAACAGGCCTATGCCTTACAGAATGTTCATCATGACCATCGGTAATGATCAAAGTTACTGTTCGAACTGGCACTCCTTCTTCGGTAAACTCCTGTGTTTTTGCCAAAACAGTACCCAATAGGACAACTGAATTGTCATATAAAGGCGTTCCGCCAGTAGCCTGATAATTATTCTGATCCATCAAGGGCGCCTGGTCAAGAGGACAGTACGGGGACAAGATGTAACCGTTGAGATAGCGAGTATGAATCAATACACCTTCTCCCTGCTTGGCGTCCCTTAAGGCCTCTATAACCAAATTATGACCATCTCTTACCACTTGAGTATTTTCGGCAAACTCGATGGACCCGGAATCATCAGGCATCATAGTAACAAGAGTTACTTCACTTGCCTGAACATCTAATGCTGGAATTCCAAGAGCGGCTTCAATCTGGGCCCCTACATCCACCACCTGCAATGTTTGAACCGAGGATGGTGATAGAATTCCTTCTTCTTGAGCTACTTGAAACAATTGACTTGCTTTTGGTGTGTTTTTACTCATTTCATGCCTCCCTTTCTATCAGAATAGAAATTTGATTAGGGATTAGAGATAGATAAATGTATTTCTGTCTCTAATCCCATCTTCTGTTGTTTTACTGAATCCTCACTTCTGGCCATGAGGCAATTGGATCAGTTGATTTTACCATATGCATTCCAGCGTCTGCAAAACGCTGGAAAGCCTCATCTGCTTCTTTGGTAAAATCAGCGATTCCTGGGATAACCACTGATGAGGTACAGTCCTCAAGAAGGTAAACCTTTTTAGCTAAATCCGGATCTTGAGAATTGATTTCATTGAGAAGATCATCAATTGTCCAAGCCACGCAGTGACTCTTGGCCTGACCAGCGATAATCACATGGTCAAATTTCAGAAGTGTCTCAATGAAACGAACATTTTTCTGGGCAATCGGCTGTCCTCCTTGAGTATCCAGAACTTCTGGACGAAGAACTGAATAGTTTTCAGTTAACGGATTACCGCCTTTAATCTGGAAATCTGTCTGGCTACGGCGAGCGATATTGTGGAAAAAGCAAGCTTCTTCCACGGCTGAAACAAGAGCATATCCAATACCACCAAGCATAGCGTGATAAGGCCAAACCGTTAACTGATATTTACCGCCTGTCTCCAAACTCTTCAGATAATGAAGAAGGTGTCGCTGTAGGCCACTATAATTTCCCTGAGCCACGCTGTGGGCAACAGCTGGATTAACCTTCCAAATGCCTCTCTCGACATCTTCTGAAGAAACAGGACTAGCCGGTCCAGGATGCTCACCCTTGTCATTGACCAAAAACATTGGATGAAAGATCTGCATAACCGTATGCGTATCCATGGTTGCTGTAATCTGAGTAATAATTCCGAGATTGTGATAGATAAATTCACATACTCGGACATTATCTTCAATTGCCCCATTACCGGAACTCCCGGCTACAAACAACTCGAAATCGGAAATACAGAAAGTATTCTGTAAGTCTACCAACAGCAGACAGATCCGAACTGTATCCTTAGCGGCAGGAGAAAGGTTATGTTTTTTCGTCCACTCTTCGGCCTCGACAGCCCTTTCTAAGTAAGGCACGCGCCAGACTTCACCGACTTTAGACGGATTGAAAAACGAAGGAATCTGAAATTCTTTATGCTTTTGCATCGGTTTTCTCCTTTCTTATTTCTGGGTTATTCATGAATAAAATCAAACATTCCTATCGGACCAGAATTATTCACCTCCTCTCATCTCAAAATATTTAACGCTTAATGGTTAAAATGCTTATTTCTTTAGAACCAATAATATAAAGTCCTTCCTTGCTAATAAACATGTGGTGTCCAGAATGGACAAAAGATTCAGTATCGGGGAATCTTTCCTTCTCCATAATCTTGTCTTGATCTATCTC
>Ga0307421_1001142_pt1 | contig 16360 bp, 16 predicted proteins | sample SalMarWE160270MG_FD_202163 | JGI IMG/M metagenome (GOLD analysis project Ga0307421, IMG submission 202163) | Salt marsh sediment microbial communities from the Plum Island Ecosystem LTER, Massachusetts, United States - WE1602-70 | ecosystem: Environmental > Aquatic > Marine > Intertidal zone >...
ACTTAGCACTCAGCGCTGGGGTAATCTATGGATGATTCAGTTGTGAATTTTGATGAAGATCAAATGTTTAAGCTCATAAAAACGAAAAAAGTGTATATGCAGGTTTTAGAACAGATTTGGGATCTTATAAGGAATGGTAAGCTCAAACCTGGCGATAAACTTCCCCCTGAGAGAATCTTGGCCGAAAGGCTAGGGGTTTCCAGACCTTCTGTACGAGAGGGCATTGTGGCCTTAGAAATACTTGGGTTAGTAGACAGCAGGGGAGGGAAGGGTAACATTGTTAAAAATGTAGATAACTCATCGATTTTAAAGCAAAATTTACAAAATCTAGAGGAAGAAGAGAGCCCCTTTGAACTTTTAGAAGCCAGAAAAATTATCGAAGTTGATGTGGCTGGATATGCAGCTCAAAAAACTCAGACAGAGGATATAGCTTCAATCAAGCACTCCTTGGACAGCATGAGAGAAATCGTAGATAAGCTTTCGGTTTCAAAGGAATATGAGAAAGGCATGGAATTTGATCGTGAATTCCACATAAGTATAGCTCGGGCTACTCATAATGCGGTTCTCTTACGGATTGTGACAACATTGCTTGAGAATCTAAAGGAAGATTTATGGGTAAGGTTAAAGGAGAAAAGCTGGGCTATTCCGGGAATGCCTCAAAAATATTTAAAGGAGCATGAAGAGATTTTAGACGCTATTAAACATAAAGCGAGAGGAATCGCAAGAAGAAAAATGCACAAACACCTCACGGGAATTCAAAGAGATTTATTTGGGAGAGTGTAAGGGTTGAAAACTATAACAAGGTATTAATACTTATAAAAACCTAGGTTTACGCGATACGTATAGCGATTGAGCACAAATGACACATTATAAAATGGGAATTTTAAGCGTGAGATGCGATTCCATTGATTACTATAAAGTCAATTATGTTGGGAAATATGGAGGAGAAAGAAAATGGATTTGGAAAGGACAGTAGGTTTTGTCGGTCTCGGCATTATGGGAAAACCCATGGTCAAAAACCTGATTAATGCTGGCTACAAACTTGTGGTGAACGATATAAATCCCTCGGCCGTTGAGGAGATTGTTGATATGGGTGCTAAGGCCATGAATACTCCAGCAGAGGTAGCAAAGGAAGTAAAAACAATCATTACTATGCTTCCGGACGGGCCTGATGTCGAAGATGTGGTCTTAGGGGAAAATGGCATTATTGAGAAAGCTACCAATGAAACTATCTTGGTTGATATGAGCAGCATTTCACCAACGGTTACGAAAAAGATTGTTGGCGCTCTCGAAAGAAAAGGGGCACGGGCACTTGATGCCCCGGTCAGCGGAGGGGAGCCCGGAGCCATCAAGGGAGATCTTTCAATCATGGTCGGAGGTCCTGAGGACCTCTTTAACCGTATAAAACCCATCTTCGATGTCTTGGGCAAGAGCGCCGTTCTCGTGGGGGGGACCGGAGCCGGGCAGACTACGAAGCTGACGAATCAGATCCTCGTGGCAATCCATATCCAGGCTATGGGGGAGGCGTTTCTGCTCGCTTCAAAGGCAGGGGTTGATCCGATGAAGGTCTTTGAAGCCATAAAAGGAGGACTCGCAGGGTCCAATGTGCTCAATACCAAAGTTCCTCTTATGCTCAAGCGAGATTTTAAACCAGGCTTTAAGATTCGACTCCAATCGCGGACGTAGTCAGCGCCGCGATTCCCGGCGACGAAGTCGCCGGGAACAAAAAGATATAAAGAATGCGCTTGAGGCAGCCGAGTCAATGGGACTTACGCTCCCCCTTACTGAGGCCGTCCAGGAGATGATCAGCGCACTTGTGGCAAGAGGCAAAGGCGATGATGATCACGGCGGCATTATCCAAGAAATCGAAAACCGCAATAACTATGAAATTCGCGAGAGTCTTTAACAGGAATAAGCGTAACCTTTTGTTAGGGCACAGAACTTTAGATGGTATTTTTTGAAGAATAGAGTAGCAGGGAAAGATCCAATGATGCAGTTAATCGATCCGCACGTTCACATGGATGCTCTTACTAAGAATAGCTTAGAACTCATGGCTATTTCAGGTATTGTCGCGGTAATTGGAGATGGAGCACCCAGTGAGGGTCTGGCTGTTTCAGCATCTGCTGCAACAGACTTTTTTGAGCGCACCCTCGATTACGATACCAGGCGAGGCTCTGAGGCCTTTATAAAGGTGTATACCTTGGTCGGTCTTAACATGTTCGGCGTTCCTCCCGATTATGAGAAGGTGCTTGAGGTACTGCCGGAGTATCTAAATCGCGAGAGGGTAGTTGGTCTTGGAGAGATTGGCTTAGATCCCAAATCCAGGCGCTGCCCGGACCTCGCTAAGCAGGAGGAGATACTCAAAGCCGAGCTCAAGATGGCCAAAGAATATAACAAAGCAGTGTTAATGCATTTGCCTTCAGCCGAAAAGACGAGCTGGGTGGAGCGATATTTCAATCTTATTGATGAGGCCGACCTCGATCATGAAAAAACGGTGATAACACATGCCGATAGTTCCGTGATCAAGATGATTACGGATTGCGGCTGTATTGCAGCTATAACCGTAAGCCCTATGCGACGAATAACACCAGAAGACGGAGCTAGAATGCTCCAAGGTAATGCCCTCAATATGATGCTGGTGAACAGCGACAACATCTTGCAGCACCCATCAGATCCGCTTTCGGTGCCAAAAACAGCCTTTGAGACGAAAAAGCTTGGGTTTAACGATGAGGAGGTAGGTCAGATATTTTTCAATAATCCAAAGCGAATATTTGGGCTGGATTAACCGAGAAAGATTTGCCGGGCTTTTCCTTTCAGTAATCATGATAGCGGAATGCTTCATGCATAAAGGAACGATTTTGAGAAACACCCGTAGTAATACATACAGAGGAGAAGGTCAGAATGACTAACTGCGTTATCCGGCCGATACCTTTTACTGAGATGGAGATTGATAAATCAATGTTGACGTATCGGCTGGGCTTCGGTGAAGCATATAAACAGGTCGTCTACGCCTGGTATATTGAGGGGCCAAAGGAAAAAATAATAGTAGATACCGGAATCAGCGCTGAATACCTGATGAAAAAAAGAGGATTTCCTGCCAGGAATATACAGTCGATTGACTCAGGGCTAAACAGAGTAGGTCTCAGCCCAGCTGACATTGATATTGTTATTCTCACCCATCTTCACTCTGACCATGTTGGCCAAGCAGCTCAGTTTACCAATGCCAAGTTTATCGTACAGAAGGATGAGCTGGAGTTTGCACAAAATCCTCACCCAACAGTAGCTATGCAATATCTGGAAGAGCTCTTCGAAGGACTCAATTTCGAGGTAGTTGCTGGGGATACCAAGATTTGTGATGAGGTATCCGTGATCAGTACCCCAGGGCATACGCCGGGAGGGCAGTCGGTGGCCGTCAAGACCTCCCAGGGAACGGCAATCATTTCCGGACTTTGCACTATTCGAGAAAATTTTGACCCACCTGAGAATTTCAGGAAAACCATGCCTGTGTATCCTATCGGGTTATTTGTTGATCTCTTCAAGATGTACGATAATCTTCTTAAGATCAAGAATGAGGCGGATATCATCATACCAAACCATGATCCCGGATATGTGCAAACGGACCATATTCCTTAGATGTTCCAAATGAATGGTCACTTTATATAAGGGATGTATTTGATATGAATCTGGATGAACTTCACAAATTGGGGACTGAATTGGAATCATGGCTCAGGATGCGTGTTCATCCTATAGCCGTAAAGATGCTCAAGAGCAGAGACGATGTACCTGAAGGAGCGATGATACCAACACGTGATTGGGGGCATAAGTTCGCCTTGTGCCAGAGTTTCGCCAAGTCACAAAGAGATGGCTGGACGATTGCCATGTTCAAAGAAGATCACTGGTGCTTTGAGCCTGTCGAAGGATTAGGGCTTGCTGAACGTATTTCCTTCTTTCTCGAAGGACATCACCGCTATCCGAATAGTGTGAGAACTCTCGAGGGGGCTGCGGAATGGTGCAAGAATATGCCACATTTTGAATATGGTACGTACCAGGGTATCGTCTCCGCGCCGATAAACACCTGCAACTTTATGCCGGATGTCATCATTATGCATGTAAACGGCATGATGACAAGCAAGCTTATAATCGTCAGAAATTGGATTGATGGAAAGGATCTCCATTGTCAACTTTCAGGACACGCCGCCTGTGTGTATGCGGTCGTTCTTCCTCTGCAAAAAAGGGAATGTACGGTTTCCATTCCCTGCCAGGGGGATCGTCGTCTTGCTTTTTCCCAGGATGACGAGATCATTTTCTCCCTGATCCCCGATATGCTCCCCACTTTTATTGAAGGCACTCGATTTCTCCAAGAACACAATTGGGGGATCCCTATGATCCAGGAATATAAAGAGGAGTATGATTTGAAGTTAGGCTATGTTGAGGTTGGGGAAAAGCTCGGAATGGATATGAAACAGTCACCACCGAGGCCGCAAAAGTATCAGAAATTATGAAGAAGGGATGAAGTAGACAAGCATCAGAGGATAACTCGTTATGAAAATTACAAGAATGGAGGTAATACCTCTTTCAGTTCCTTTGGATAAGCCGTTTACAGGACCGAAGCAGATGCCTATGCGGAACATTAATCCGGTCATCATACGTCTTTTTTCCGATCAAGGTCCGGATTCTTTTGGTGTTTCATTCGCCTGGAATGACAAACAAATAAAATCACTCATAGCCTGTGTCGAAGATCTGGGAGAATTGATTATCGGCCAGGACGTCAACAGACCGACTGAAGCATGGCAAAAGCTTTACGATGCTACCGGGCACATGGGACATACAGGATATGCAGTTTATGCCATGGCTTCTATTGATGCGGCTATTTGGGTACTTCGTGCGAAATCACTCGAGATGCCCCTGGCGCAGTTGCTGGGCCAGGTTAGAGACGAAATACCGGCATATGCCAGTCACATGCTTTTCAGAAATTGGAGCATTGACGAACTGCAAAAGGACGCAGCCTTCTTGGTCGAGCAGGGTTTTAATGCTGTAAAGATGAATATGGGCGACAAAAAATTCGATGTGGAAATAGAACGATTGAAGGCGGTTCGCGAAGTTGTGGGGAAAGACGTCAAGATCATGGTTGATGCCAATTGGGCATGGGATGCCGGTGAGACCGTGCGAATCGGGCGTAAGCTTGAACCCTATGACGTGTATTGGCTTGAAGACCCATTAGCGAGCGATGACCCAGATGAATTAGCCAGTGTGGCGGAAGCTTTGGATGTGCCGATAGCCACCGGAGAAACGACCTGCACAAAATATGGGTTTCGTCAACTTATTGTTAAGAGATCAGCGGATATTTTTCTCGTTGACCTTCAGGCCGCAGGCGGCATTACGGAATGGATGAAGATTGCCGGCATAGCCCAAGCGTGGAATATCCCTGTGACCAGTCACCTATTTCATGAATTTTCAGTGCACCTCTTGGCAGCGACAACAAACGGACTGTTTCTCGAATATATGCCGTGGTACGACAAGATATACAGGGAGCCCCCTTTTGTGAAAAACGGCTGCATGAGAGTGCCCTCCGCTCCGGGATTGGGGGTGGAACTGGACGAAAGCGCAATGAAAAAATATCGGTTTGACAAGCTAGTCAGCTCTGGCAAGAGCAGCTACTCAGGGTGAGATGCTTCGTTCAATGAGTTCCAGGTGCGACATCAGCGCTGACGGATGAGAAAGAAGCAGTTTTAGAATATTTCTATCTAAGCTGAGATAGCATTGAGCACTATGATAGTTTGCCTGGATAATGGCTGAAGCCCGGCAGATGGAAGAAATGTTTGAGATACTCTTGAAAAATGGTCTGGTCATTGATCCTTCCCAGGGGATTCACAAAAAAGGCTCAGTGGCTATCCAAGGTGGAAAGATTGTTGCCGTGGGGGAAGACGCCTCTGAAGTAGCTGCGGAGGAAGTATTTGACATGGAGGGCAAGATAGTAACCCCCGGGCTCATAGATATTCACTGTCACCCCGGCGCAAGGTTCTCGCATCTGGGAGCTCCAGCAGATGAAATCGGGCTTAACTCGGGAGTCACCCTTCTGTGCGATGCAGGCACTTCTGGATCAGCAAACTTCGAGGCACTGCGTTCATTCATAGTTGGGCATACGAAAACCGAGATATTCTGCTTTCTGAATCTGGCCACTGCCGGACTGATCAAGATGCCGGAGATCTGGTGCGAACAGAACATAGATGTTGAATCCAGCAAGGAGGTGATAGAGGCCAATTTAGATATCATAAAGGGCGTCAAGATCAGGGCTATCCAGGCCTTGGCCGAAGGGTTGGGCATAGAAGGGATAGAGCTTGCAAAAAAACTGGCAAAGGACGTCAACCTGCCGCTCATGATGCATTTAGGTGAAACGAGAAGGCGCATCCCCGACGATAAAATGGACGATTTCTCGCGAGCTGCGGTCACCCTGCTGGATGAGGGCGATATCCTCAGTCACTACCTTACATGGGAACCAGGTGGGATGATCCTCAAGGACGGAACGGTCTATCCCGAACTGGAGGCGGCGAATGAGCGGGGCGTAGTCCTTGACTCCTGCCACGGATTGAACCATTTCAGCTTTACCGTTGCGCGCCGTGCAATTGGCAAAGGTCTGATCCCCACGGTCATCAGCACTGACCTGTCATCAATAGCTTTGCCAGCAGCCCAGTCGCTTCCGGTGGTGATGTCAAAATTTATTGCCATGGGGCTCACTTTGGATCAGGTGATTGAGATGACCACCATCAGCCCGGCTAAGGCACTGGGCGAAGACAAGAAGCGCGGAAGCCTGAGACCCGGGATGAGTGCTGACATCACCGTGATGGAATTGACAAAGGGTGACTATACCTTCTGCGACGGCACAGGCGGCGATGTAATCCATGGTGAGGCATTGTTGGGGCCGAGGATGGTATTAAAGGCCGGCGAGCGAATGCCAGCCTACAGCCGCTATTATATACCACCTGTGTACGAACAGGTCTAGCTCCGGAGGTAAACTTGTGAAAGAGGATGGTGCAAGCAAGGAGGTCAATTCTCATGTAATGATAATTACTAGCCATAATGACGTAGCTAAAATAGCAGAAAAACATGTAGACAAGGGTATGGTTTGACAAGAAACCTCATTACAGGTGGCATGGGTTTTCTCGGTGTCTATCTTGCTAGGAAGTTGCTGGACGACGGTGAGGAGGTCGTTTTGTTCCAGAGACGAAAAAAGCTACCTCAAAGCGTTGCCGATTTGGAAGGCAAGGTAGAGATCTTTAGCGGCGATATCGGAAACTGGGTTCATGTGGTTGAAGCAATCAAAAAGCACCGCATTGATTCCATCTATCACTCCGCAGCGTTATTGAGCAAGGACTGCGAGGCGAGTGCTGCCAGTGGCTTCAGGGTGAATGTGATAGGTACGCTCAATGTGCTCGAGGCCGCGCGCCTCCTCCAGGTGAAAAATGTTACCTTCGTGAGTTCTGGCGCCACCTATGGCCTGGTTCCTCCCAGGAAAATATTCAACGATACCCCCCAGAAAGCCGAAAATATGTATTCCACCACAAAGATCTGCAGCGAGCTGCTGGGCGAGCAGTATCACCGCCAATATGGTGTGAACTTCCTCAGTGTGAGATTTGCCATGATTGTGGGCCCAACACGGCAAATATCGTATTATTACGGTGATTGGTCTGGAGTAATAGAGATGGCCGCGAGGGGTAAACCATATGTTGTCCACTCTGATCCCAACATCCCCTGTGCCTATATCTACATCAAGGATGCTGCTCGGGCATTGATAGAGCTGAAGAGGGCTCCCGAAAGCAAGTTGAAACAAAGGATCTATAACGCTCATGGCTTTATGGCAACCCTCAAGGAGGTCGCCGGGGCGATAAGGCACTATATTCCCAATGCCCAGATAACCTATGACTGGGACAAGAGTGAGTATATGAAGATACAGAACAGCGGGATGAGCTACGAGATGGATAACTCCATCGCTCATGAGGACTTTGGCTATCAGCCCGAATACCTACTTGATTCGATGATCAGAGACTTTATCAAGGAGGTGAAAGCCGGGACGGCGGGCTAAATGAAGCGCTAGAGCCATTCTGAAAGAGAAGGAGATAGCCACAGGGGCAGGTCTTGATAAGCACTGCAAGGTGAAAGATGCTTGCCGGGAAATAGCGAATTCCTTGGTAGATCATATTAAAACTTCGGTTCAAACGGAGGACCATAGCATGATTGAATTAATAGATCAGGCGAAAGATTTGATAACTAGATTCAAGGGCGGCAACTATGCGTTTGGTATGGGTGTTTTGGATCAAATCGGACCCATGACTGCCCAAATTGGCAAGCGTGCTCTTCTGGTGAGCCGAATAAGATCTAAATGGCTCAAACCATCATTAGATCGTGTCCTGTCCTCTCTGAGGAACAGCGGTATAGAGGTTTTAGGGCCGGTTCAGGGGGCTGCACCGAATGCCCCACGCGAGGATGTATATCGGCTTCAAGGACACATACTTCACAAGAGGCCGGAGGTAGTGGTCTCATTTGAATCAGGCTCAGGGATAGATGCCTGTAAAGCTGCTGCTTTGCTTGCAACCTTCGGCGATATCGAAGCTGAATTAGATCCATACTTCGGTGTGGGAGAGGTGACTAAACAGTGCAAAAGGACAGGCAGGAAGGTTCTCCCAGTTGTAGCGTCAATGACTGCAGCGAGCTCCAGTGCGCATTTGACAAGATATTCAAATATAACCGATCCTGTAGCTAGACAAAAAAAACTCATTATCGACGAGGCAATAACTCCACCCCGCGCCCTTTTCGACTACGAACTTACCGTGACACAGCCCATGTCGTTGACTTTAGACGGGGGCCTTGACGGTATGAGTCATTGCCTGGAGTCTTATCTTGGTGAAAAGGGTGAACAGGTGGTTCAGATCGAAGAAGTCGCTTTAGTGGGGATCGAACTGATAATGCAGGGCCTTGAGGTTCTAGCGCAAAATCCGACGGATGTGTCTGCCCGAGAGCAGGTTGCCATGGGTACGGACCTAGGAGGCTACGCCATTATGCTTGGGGGGACAAACGGCCCTCATCTGAACAGCTTTTCATTGGTCAATTATATAAGTCATGGCCGTGCCTGCGCATTGATGAATCCCTATTATACAGCCTTCTTCACCCCGGCTGTGCCGGACAGGGTCAGGAAAATAGGTACTATTTATAAAAACCACGGGTTTATAAAAGGGGATATAGAGAGACTTTCGGATCAGGATCTAGGCCGCAGAGTAGCAGAAGGCATGCTGAATTTTAATCGGAGTATTCAGTTTCCCGTTACACTTTCGGAAATTGAAAACGTTGAGCACGAGGTGATTAACAAAATTCTGAGCGCTGCCAAGGATCCACAATTGGATAGCAAACTACAAAATATGCCCATTCCCCTGAGCTCAGGTACCGTTGATGAGTATATGGGGCCCATATTAGAAGCAGCATGGAGCGGGGATCTGAACAGGATAGTTTTTATGAAAAATCAGGCAAGTCTTTAGGAACTAAATTTGATAACTATGATTGTTGTATACCACTTTACGGATATTGTGATTCCAAAAATTATAATCTCGATGACACTTCAATTGCGAGGTAACAAATGCCGGCCAAGGAATATCGAATTTTGAGATAGGAATGGAAAGGGGCAAAGGCCAAGGGCACAGAATGGATAAAAAACAAAAAAGAGAAATAGGGGTAGGCATAGTTTTTCTGGCATTTGGCGTGTACACTTTTTGCGAAGCCTTGACATTAAAGGGAAAAGAAAATCTGTCCCATTCAGGCGCATTTTTCCCTCTTATCATTGCATTGATTATCATTTTATTTAGCATTGTGCTTGTGATCAAACCCATCGGCCAAACTCTATCAAGAGAGAAAAAAGCTTCTGTAGGTGAGGAACCAACCCAGAGTCTGTGGAAGGTTGGGATAGGGTTAATTATCTTGATTGCATATCCCATATTGGTCCCGCACACAGGTTTCTTGTTGACCACCTTTTCCTTTCTCGCCGTGCTTATTTATTTTATGAAAAGGATAAGGAGGGAGAAAAAACTGGAACGAAAAGAAAAAATAAAACAAATTTTAATTATACTCTTTATCTCATTTATCGTCGCATTTTTTGTCAAGATACTTTTTGGAAATTTATTTAGGATTCCCCTCCCTTAAGGTTTACAGGGCAAAGAGGGGAACGTGGTGAACAAGAAAAGGCAGGATCATGGAACAGAGTATCTGGGATATAATTCTTATGGGATTGCACTGGGATGCCATGCTCCTGGTTTTTTTGGGAGCAGTGACCGGGATGCTTGTTGGTATCCTGCCCGGTTTAACCGCTACCATGGGGATAGCACTATTAGTTTCACTCACCTATGGTTTAACGGTTGTCAATGCCTTTGCTATTATGATAGGGTTGTGGGTGGGTTCTATCTTTGGGGCGTCCAGAAGCGCTATCTTGATCAACATTCCTGGAACTCCGGCGTCGATAGCGACAGGCTTCGACGGCTATCCCCTAACCAAGCAAGGGCTCGCAGGACACGCGATCGGTATAGCCACGGTTGCCTCATTTGCCGGAAATCTTATTGGTGTCGTCGTCCTGACGATAGCCATCTTTCCCATGCTGGAGCTCGCGCTCAGATTTGGCTCATTTGAGTTTTTTCTCCTCGCCTTTGTTGGGCTGACCATGATATCGAGCATCAGTCCTGGATCATTTATAAAAGGGATGCTGAGCGGATCTTTAGGGTTCCTCGTTGCAATGATAGGCATTGATCCCATGACAGGGGTCCTGCGTTTTACGTATGGCAGTGTTTCACTTACTACGGGGGTTAGTTTCATCCCTGTAATGATCGGCCTTTTCGGCATATCAGAGGTGCTCGTTTCCATTGGGGAAAAATACCCTAAACTGATTGCTGAAAGGATCGGCAGGGTAATTCCTAGCTTTTCGACCATCAAGAAACAATCGTGGCTTATGGCAGAGACCGGCCTGCTTGGATCCATTATTGGAGCTCTGCCTGGAGTCGGTGGAGAGGTTGCCTGCCTGATGGGATACGACTATGCTAAAAGGAGAGTGAAGAATCCAACAAGACCATTTGGAGAGGGAGCGGATGAAGGCATTATCGCTCCTGAGACAGCGAATAATTCAGCAATCGGCGGGGCAATTATCCCCATGTTAACGCTGGGAATTCCTGGAGATGCAGTTACTGCGGTACTGCTCGGCGCCTTTATCATTCACGGTATGGAGCCGGGTCCGCTTCTCCTCGTTCACCATAAAGAGTTTTTTTACTTAATTATCATATTTATGTTGCTTGCCGGCATTTTTATGCTGGCATTCGGCCTATCAACGGTTCGGTTGCTGAGCAAAATTTCGGTGATACCTGAATACGTACTCATGCCAATAGTCGTCGTATTGTGCGTGATTGGGTCATTTGCCCTCCAGTGCAGTTTTGCTGACGTACATATAGCCTTTGCATTTGGGATCCTCGGGTACTTGTTGCGGAGGTTTGGCTTTCCGCTCGGTCCGCTCGTGATAGGGATCATACTCGGCCCTATAGCTGACTCTAACTTGCGAAGGAGCGTAATGTTAGCCGGGGGTGATTTCTTTATTGAATTGCTTGGAAGGCCAATAAGCGTAGTCTTGCTTATTGTGCTTATCCTTTCAATCCTGAGTACAAGTGCAAAGTCAAAGGAAGGCCTTATAAAGGTTTGGGGGTTGTTCAAAAGAGTAGTAGGCAAAGGTCATTTGAAAAAGGGATAAAGCTTCCCGACCTTCCGCTGACATTCAGCAGAATGGTAAAACTCCCTATAGATCTTAGATGACCGGAAGTCCAATTACCACAAAGGAAGGCCGATAAAGAGGATGCAAAGCATCTTGAAAGGAGGTGATAGCTATTTTACAAAAATAGAATTCCAACAACATCCTATTAACTGACGAATGAAGATTTTACAGCCTCAGACGGCAACAACAACTTTATGGTTAATAAGAAAGGAGAATAAAATGGCACGTTCATCAAAAAGCTTGGCTAAGTCAATAGGTATAGTCATACTCGGTATTATCATGGTAGGCGCAATTAGTGCAGATTTCGCTGAGTGTGCAGATACCTACCCAGAAAAACCAATCAATGCGTATGTTGGTTATCCTGCAGGGGGTGGAACCGATACTATTGCCAGAACGTTGGCGCCCATCCTTAAGGAAAACTTAAGGCAACCACTCGTTATCATTAACCTACCCGGGGCACATTCGGCGCAGGCCGGAACGCACGTACAGTTAGCAAAAAAAGACGGTTACACCGTATTCTTTGCCACTGAGGGCATGGCCGTCTGGCAGGTCACCGGTATAACCAAAAAGCTAAGTTACAAGGATTTTGACCCTATTGCTTTAATTGGAGTTGCTCCTGCAACAGTGGCCGTGAACCCCAAAACACCTTGGAATACGATAGAGGGGCTTTTTGAAGATGCAAAGAAAAGACCGGGAGAAATTACCGCAGGCACTGCGGGCCCCTTTACGACGTCTCACGTATGCCTGCTTTTACTTAAACATGCCCTCGGGCTGAACTTCCATATGATCCCGTATGTTGGGGGCTCTGCCGCTGTATTAGCTGCAGTGAAGGGGGAAGTCAAAGTGCTGCCTGAAATGACGCTCCAAATGTACGAGATGTACAAAGCGGGCAAACTAAGATTCTTGGCGCAATTTACCAAAGAATCAATGGTCGGATTAGAGGAAATACCAACCCTGGCGGAGAAATATTCAGAACTTGATCCGTATCTTCCGTATGGTCCATATTTCGGGCTATTCGTTGCCAAAGGCACGCCTGAAAACGTTAAAAACAGGCTGACGGATGCAATGGTGAGGGCTCTTAAAGATCCAAGATGGACTAAGTTTGCCGATAGTCACTTGATAGCTCGACTAAATCTTGCCGGAGGCTCGGCAGAGAAATGGATTGACAGATGGATATCAAATGTGGCGTGGATATTGTACGACATGGGAGAAATCAAACAGTCTCCGGATAAATTCGGTATTCCACGATCAAAGTGATTTTAGAAGAAGAGGTGTGTGAAAGAAAGTGGGGAGCCTTGCGATCAAGGCTCTCCATTTGCACGAGTTTGTGGCCAAGTTTGACAAAATTTAGGTAATTGCATGGCGTTGTTAATTCCTAAGGAGAAATGGTATCAAAAAACGTTTTATTTCAAAGTAAAAAGGAATTATTGGAAATTACTACTGAAGAAGATAAGGTAAGATGGGGGAGGAAAAAATAGTGGAATATAACAAGAAGATTCAATTGACAGATCTAATAAAAGGGAACATTTTTGATATCTCAGTTTCTCTGTCTCCCGATACACCTGTGTTTCCAGGTCAGGCACGCTTTAACAAGAAAACTCTATCTAGTATTGCAAAAGGAGATAGAGCAAATGTTTCAGAATTATCAATGACCTCTCATACAGGTACCCACGTAGACTCGCCCTCTCACTTTATAGAGGGTGGACTCACGATTGATGAAGTTCCCTTACAAAGTATCGTTGGGCCTGCGAGAGTATTTGAACTTGATGTTCCCGAAAAGATAGATGGTACCGAATTAGAACCATTGCACATACAGAAAGGGGAAATAGTGCTCTTCAAGACTCGTAATTCCAAGCTATGGAGGATAAGGGACTTTAGCAAGGATTACATTTTCTTGACAAAGGGAGCAGCGAGGTATTTGGCGGAAAAAGAAGTGCGTGCAGTCGGTGTCGATTACATTATACCTGAAGCCTTGGATGACTTAGAAAGACCCGTTCATCATATTCTTCTGGGAAAAAGTATTATTCTCATTGAAGGTCTAGACTTAGACAGCGTACCCCCGGGACAGTATTTACTGATATGCTTACCGTTAAAGATCGTGGGCGGTGACGCTGCTCCTGCCCGTGCAATATTGGTGGAGATATAAAAGATAGACACGGCACTGGTTATATCCGTATTGAAAAGATGCTCCCAAAACGGAAAGGGAGGTTTGATTCTTGGCCTGAAAATCTTTGGAAAATGCCGGGGAAAGAGAGATAAAGGCTATGAAAGCCGCAGTTATGGTCGATAAAGATACTATTGAGATTCAAGAGATACCTACCCCTTCTGTCGAGGAGAATGAGGTTTTGATCAGCGTTCGTGCTATCGGAGTGTGCGGCACCGATTTACAATTTATAAGGGGTATTCGAAAAGTTGAGTTTCCCCATATTTCTGGCCATGAGGCAAGCGGGGAAGTAGTAAGCGTAGGGTCCGCAGCAAAGGGTTTATCCGAAGGAGACAAAGTTGTTATCGATCCAAATCTCCATTGTGGTCATTGTTCCTATTGTAGGCACGGCAATTATAATCTGTGCATCAATAAAAAAGTGATAGGCGTTTCCCTGCCTGGATGTTTTGCCGAATATGTTAAGGTTCCTCAGGAGAATGTTTTGAGGGTTTCAACATTACTTCCAATCTGGAAAGCAGCTCTCATCGAGCCGGTTTCAGTGGCACTTCATGTAAGACATAAAGTAAACATTGATGTTGGCGATAGAGTTCTCGTTTTCGGCGCAGGGATGATCGGCCTCATACTTGTGCAATTACTCAAGATGCCAGGAGTTCATGTTACCATTGCAGATAAGGCTGAAAAAAAGCTACGCATTGCGGAGACATTAGGCGCTGACAGGGTAGTACATATATCCAAGGATGATCTTGAAACCTCTCTCAAGCCCTATGGGCCTTTTGATACAGTGATAGATGCGGCAGGTGTCCATGAAACTCTCGAAGGATCGCTCCGCATTGCAGGAAGAGGTGGAAGCATAATTTGGTTAGGTCTGCCGACGACAAGCATTAATATCGACATATTCCCCTTTGTGTATCAAGAGCTATCGATTTTTTCGTCACTTGCCTATAATCCTGATGAATTTAGCGATGCATTGGCCTTAGTCGAAGATAATCGTGTAGCATTAGAACCCATTGTTACTCATACGTTAGCCTTTGAAGATATACAAGAGGCCTTTGATTTAATGGAAACAGGAGAGGCCATCAAGGTTGTCATAATATTATAAGATTTTTTCACTGTTACATGAAATAGCCTTGAACAACATAGACAAAGAGCAGTGAATCCCTGTTACTCTTAATCATAAATAAAGGAGGAAAGATATTTGAAATGAGTTCTTTCAAGGCAAAGGGCATTATTGTAGCGATGGTAACTCCTCTCACGGAGGATCAAAAGATCCATAAAGAGGCAATAAACCGCCTCTTGAACCATCTAATCGATAGTGGTGTCCATGGGGTTTTTGTGATAAGCGGTGCTGGTGAATTCTCTTCATTAACACTTCAGGAAAAAAAGGATTTGTTGGAGGCTGTTGTCGATGAAGTCAACGGGAGGATTCCTGTTTATGCCGGGGCAGGAGCCGTGACAACGCGGGAGGCGGTCCAGTTAACTGAAATCGCCGAGAAAATAGGGGCTGACGTAATTTCTGTGATTGCACCCTATGCGATTAGCCCCAGTCAAGATGAACTTTATGACCACTACACCGAAATAGCAAAGAGTACTAATCTCCCAGTGATTCTCTATAACCACCCTAAAAGGACAGGCGTGAATCTATCAGTTGATCTCGTCGTAAAGCTCGCCAAGGTAGATAACATAGTTGGGATCAAAGACAGCAGCGGTGACCTTGCGCTTACTATGGAGTACATCAGACAGAATGGTGAAGACTTTTCAGTGTTGGCAGGGATAGATACATTGATCTTCCCCAGTTTAGTTTGTGGAGCCCAGGGGAGCATTTCTTCAACTGCCAATGTGGCACCGGAATTAGTGGTAAAGATATATGGATTATTCATGAATGGCAATTATGAGGCAGCTCGTCAAGCTCAGTATGAATTGATTCCCTTAAGAAGGGCGTTTGCTCTTGGCACATTCCCCGCTGTGCTAAAGGAGGCGCTAACTATGATGAACATACCTGTTGGCCCACCGATGAGGTCTGTAAAGCGTCTAAATCAAGAAAATAGAGGGAAACTTAAGCAGGTATTAGAACGAATGAACATTTTATAAAGGCATGGCATCCGAAAGAGCACGCCCGTCCACTTCACTATCTGGTCTAGGGTCGGACCAAGCCAACCTATTGATATCTATAGATCAACATTCCAAAAACAGGTGTTTTCAGGCCCTATATCGCTCTTTTTGGCCCCAAAATGGGTTCTATAGGGAACAGCAGGCTCCCGGAGTTGATATGATTCTCCTGCCTCAGTCCTTTTCCTGCCTATAGCCATTGCCCCTATTAATGATTTCACCTTCTCAATAAAATTTCTGTTCCCGACAGCAATACTCTTGGTCCATTTATCATCGCGAACGTTATTCCCGTTTTCAAGATA
>Ga0307421_1001143_pt1 | contig 16332 bp, 15 predicted proteins | sample SalMarWE160270MG_FD_202163 | JGI IMG/M metagenome (GOLD analysis project Ga0307421, IMG submission 202163) | Salt marsh sediment microbial communities from the Plum Island Ecosystem LTER, Massachusetts, United States - WE1602-70 | ecosystem: Environmental > Aquatic > Marine > Intertidal zone >...
GGCTGTTCTCCCTGATCTGAATCCTTCGCTTGTCCTGCAGCACCTTCGACTGGTAGTAGACCCGGATGACGAGCATAGCGACGAAGGCAAGTACGAATAGCAGCCTGAAGACCGCCTCACCGGTCATTAAACCCTCCTCCTGTTCAGCGAGCCGCCTGGTGCCACTCGATAGACCACTTGCTTGAACCACGACAGTGCGCCGATCTCCCCGACCGGCTGCAACAGCACAATTCGTTCCACTCTAGTTCCTGGACACCTGCGTTTCTTCTTCTACCGGGACCCCGCTGCGCCCCCGGCCCATGCCCCGCGGCAGCCTTGCGCCCAAGCTGGATATCGCTGCCAGGACTAGCCCACCGGCGAGGATGGAGACCCACTGCACCCAGCCCAGGAAGCTGACCTTGAAGTGAAAGAAGTAGTCGCGATAGCCGGCCAGCCCCTCCGTTCCCGGGATCACTATGAAGCTGGGCTGAATGGTGACGAAGACCAGCCAATCGAGCACCAACAGATCCCACACGGCGAAGAAGAGCATAATGAGCGCGCTGTTGGCGAAGGCCCACCAGAACGAAAGCCTACCCCCAAGCTCCTGCCGCAGCTTCGCGTTCGACCAGAGGCCAATGGCAATAACCAAGGCAAGGCAGAGAAGTGCCTCCACGACGCCTTGCACCGCCGGTACGTCCACGTCACCCACAGCCGCCTTGATATCGGGAGGGTAGTCGCCGACGTGCACAAGCGGGTTCACCCAGATGGAACCGTAGACCAGCACTGTGATCAGCACATTCAGGAGCAGTCCGTCTCTCAGCACCCTCTTCCACAGCAAGCTAGATCTCACCCTTGCCTCCGCCAACCCGACGCCCTTCACCTTCACCCGACGAGCCAGGCAACCAGTAGTACGCCCCCGAGAAGCAATACCGCCACCGCGGCCAGCGCGGCGACCAGCCCTCCCCATCTCAACGGTATCTGACGGCTGCCGTCCGGAAGCATCTCGACTCTATCCCCCAATTGCGGCCGCAATTGGTCGATCGTCGGCGTAGGGACGCCGCTGGCAGCGATCAGCTGCTCGAACTCATTCGCCAGGTGCAGCACCTCGTCGTGGGCCGCCTCCGCATGCTTGACCATCGCCGTCTCCATGAGCTCATTCGATAGCAGCTTGCGCATGTAGGCGACGAGCACCGGCTCAGGCAGCCACTGCAGGAGCCTCAGCCAGGAGGGAGTGGCCTGCAGGCCGAGCGACTTCAGCACGGCGAAGCCTTCGCGTATGGCACGGGTGGCCAGGACTATCCCGTCGCGCGTGCGGGCCAGGCGGTAGTTGTCTATCCCGCACATGCGCATAGCCGGCGCAAGCGAGGGGAACAGCAGCGCCACGTGGTACTTCAGCCAGGCATCCATGTCGGTGCGGATCTCCGCCTTCAGACCGGGCGCGCTGTCGATTATGTGCGCCACCTGCCGCGTCCTCTCGGTCACCTGACCGTCGACCTCGCCCAGCTGCACAGAGGCAGGATCCTCCTCCGACCCTGTCAGAACGTGCACGACGTGGCCCTCGCGATAGCCGGCAGATCCAGGGAAGCCGATCAGAACCCTGTCCTGGCCCAGCGCATCCACGAGCTCGCCGGGCCCGGCCGCGTTGTTCATCAGGAAGGCGACATTGGGCGTCTTCTTGTTGGCAGCCAGCACAGGCAGGATCTGAAGGGCATGGTTCTTGCGCATTACCACCAGCACCAGGTCATAGGCGTCATTCGGCGCAAGGCCATCGACCACCCTCACCTGCGTCGTCGTTCGCTCCTTGGTGACGACATTCTCCAAGACGATCCCGTGCTCGCGCAGCTGAGCCAGACGTTGCCCTCGTGCCAGAATCGAGACATCGTTCCCGCCCTGCTCCAGGAGCGCCGCGAAGAGGCTCCCCAGTGGGCCAGCACCGTAAACCAGTATTCTCGCACCTGCTTCCTTGTCCATTTCCCTCACCTCTGTGCTTTGCACTCAGTTGCCCAGGGCAGTGTGGTCTGCCGGGCACATCCCAGGCGGCCTTCGCCGCCGAAGAGCTACCGCTGTCTATGGAGAGATGCGACGCACTCCCTGCCGCAGGCCCTACCCTGCACCCAGCTTGACCGCCACGCGGTAGAAGACCTCCTTCCGCCAGGCAAACGGCCTCAGTTCCTCACGCTGCACAGCCAAGCCTGCTTCGGCCAGATGGGACGGATAGAGCGTGTAGTCCCCCTTGGCCAGATGGCGCTGCAGCGCGTTGCGAGCTCGGGGACCGAACTCGGCCGAGACGTAGCGACCACCGGGCTTCAGAACTCGAGCGATCTCGCTCACGGCCTGGCGCTTCTCCTGCAGATCAAGATGGTGGAACATGATCGTCGTTACCAGGACATCGAAAGAGCAATCCCCGTAGGGCAGGCCCGTTACTGATCCAATCCGCAGGTCCACCTGTACACCTGCTTGGGCGGCAGCCCGGCCGGCTGCCCTGATCATGCCTGGCGAGATATCCAAACCATGCAGGACGCAGCCCTCGAAGCGAGCGGCGACACCGAGGAGCGCGAGGCCTGTCCCACACCCGGCATCAAGCAGCCGCTCACCGCGGGCCGGGCAGGCCAGAGCAGAGACGCGATCTCGAAACAGGTCGTGGGCTCGTCCTGCCAGCACGCGAAAGAGACGGTCGTATACGGGTATCAGGAGATCTGTCAGACGAGTGAACCGATGACGATACGTGGGCCGGGCTCGGCTTCGCCCAGCTGCGCCAAGTTGCTCCATCTTATTCCCCTTCACGTTGACAGGCGCGGCCACACTCCACCACAGCGCCTTGGGATGTCGGCCGGCTAGCCATCCGTGTGCTCAACGAGAGACCAGACTGCACCCCGGTTGCCGGCAGCGCAGCCAGGCGCCCACGGGCAGGAGCCGCAGCGGTCAGCGCATTGCCCGTCGACCTTCACCAGGCGCCCCATTCGCTCCAGCTCCTCCAGCATCGCCTGAACCAGCTGAGGCGTCGTCTCCAGCTCGCCAGCCAGGTCGACCACGCGCCGCGTGCGCCCCTCCTGGAGAAGCTCAAGCAAGTGCTCCAGCACTGCTACAGACCTCCGGGGACGTCGCCCGCCGCCCGCGCTTGCGCATCCCGCTCTAAAGCTCGGCGGGCCATCAGGGCAGCGATCACGCTGGTGATCGGCACCGCCAGCACCAGGCCGATGCTTCCCACGAGCGTCCGCACGATCTCCTCGGCAATCGGCTCGCGGTTGAGCCGGCGCCACAATGGCTCTGAGTAGATCGTGAACATGACTATGAGCGGCAGCGACGCCCCAACGTAGGCCAGGAGGAGTGTGTTGACCAACGCCGCTATGTGATCACGCCCGACGTTCAGTCCACGCCTGAACAGCTCCGCCCAACCCAGGTCGCGGTTGGCGTTGGCCAGCTCAAAGACGGTCGACGCTTGGCCGACGCACGCATCGTCCAGTACGCCGAGCGCCCCAATGATCATGCCTGCCAGCACCAGACCGCGGAAGTCCATCTCTTCGCCCAGCTCGTACGCCAGGGCGAAGCTCTCATCGCTCGTCAGGCCGCTCAGCCTGCTCAGGCCGATGAACTGGGACGCCAGGGCCGCTGTCAGGACGAGACACACGATCATGCCGAAGACGGCAGCGTGGGCCTTGCCACTCCACCCGTAGATCAGATACGTGGTGGCCCCCAATACGAGGGTCGAGCCCAGCACACTGGCGGCGACGGGGCCGCAGGACACACCGGGCAAGAGCGGCAGATGGCCAGACTCGATCGTTGGCAGAACGAAGAGGAAGAGCACTCCCATGCTCATAACCGTGCCCGCCAGGGACCTCAAGCCCCGGCCCCGGCCGACGAGCGCCACCAGCAGAACGAATAGCAGCGCGATGGCGACGATAGGACCGGTCCGTATGAAGTCCGAGATGTAGTACCTGTCCCACTCCAGGCCCACAACCCGCTCCAGGTAGACCCGATCGTTCCGCCGGAAGAGACGCTCCTGGTTGATCACATTGACCGTGCCCTCTGAGACTTCTATCTCCTGTCCGGCGAGGGATCCTTCCTCTACGAGGAGGAGCAGTATCTGGTAGGGATGAGAGATGCCCGGGCCGGCATCGATCGTTCCTTCTTCCACCACATCTATCACCCGGGCGGCCATGGTCTCGATATCGCCGGGCTCGAGATCTTGCGGCGCCTCGGAGCCGGAAGGAAGAAGCTGCTGTCCGAAGACGATCACCCCGACCGCCAACACGACGAGGGCCCCCAACGCGGCCAGCAGGTACTTCTCAGCTTTCGACACTAGAGTCCCCCCAGTCTGGCCAGCCAGTACAGCACCGCTCCCGCGAGCAGCGAAAGCACGAGCAGGTGAAGAACACTGAACAGCGTCCAGCCCCACGAGCGACTCTCCTGCTTGACTGCGGCGACGGTGCCTACGCACGGCACAAAGAGCATCTGCACGGCCATGAACGCCAGGCCGGCGGGAGCTGAGTAGTGTGCTGCCAAGGCGTTCCTCAGACCCTGACCCGGCTCCACCCCCAGAAGAACTCCCAGCGAAGCAAGCGAATTCTCACTGGCCACGAAGCTGGTGATCAGCGCCACTATGAGCCGCCAATCGAAGCCTATCAGGCCGCCCAGCGGCTCTATCCACCGGCCTGCCGTCGCCAGGTAGCTTGTCTCCACATCCCCATGAGGCAGCACCGACAGTGCCCACACGCCAAGCGAAACCGGCAGGATGACCGCACCCGCCTTCTTGACGAACTCCACGCAGCGATGCCACACCGAGAGCAGGATGTTGCGCCCGTTCGGCGCGTGGTAGAGAGGCAACTCCATGATAAACGCGGAGCGTTTCCCCTTCAGCACGAGCGTGTTGATGAGCAGACCGGAGACCGCCAGCAGCACCAGCGTCAGCAGCAGCAAGCCCCAAGAGACGATCGCGGCGTAGGAGCCAAAGAAGGCCGGGGCCAGGAAGGCCACCACAGCCATGCGGGCGGTGCAGGGGACCAGCGGCGCGAGCAGTATCGTCAGCAGTCGTGCCCGCCGTGATTCGATGACCCGCGCTCCGAGAACAGCGGGCACGTTACAGCCGAAGCCCAGGAACAGAGGCAGGAAGGACTTGCCGTGCAGCCCAATTACGTGCATGAAGCCATCCATCACGTAGGCCGCCCGCGCCATATAGCCCACGTCCTCTAGGACCGCCAGGGCGGCGAAGAATATGGCCAGGACCGGCACGAAGGTAAGGACGAATCCAACCCCGCCGATCACACCATCGACAACCAGGCCGGAGACCCACGCCGGAGCGCCAGCCAGCATCAGCCCGGCCGCCTTCGCCAGTGCTCCAAGCACGTACGTATCGAGCGCTTCCTGCAGCGGCACTCCCACCGAATAGGTGAGCGTGAAGACCAGAGCCAGCACGCCTCCCAGGATCGCCAGGCCCCAGAACGGGTGCGTGGCCCACCGATCCAGCCGCTCAGTACGGCCAATCCGCCCAGGCTTGGGGCGCGTCACAGCGGCGCGCATCATGCGACCGATCCACTCATAGCGCCCGCTGGCCACTGCGACGAGCGCGTCGTCGTGCTCACGGAGAACGGCGTGCACAGCGTCCCAGCGCTCCGCTGGCATCTGCTGCTCCATCAATCGCGAGATCTCGCCGTCGCCCTCGAGGAGCTTTAGAGCGATCCAGTCCTCTGGGTAGGGTGCAGGGACGTAACCTGCGATCAGCCCTTCAATCTCACCCATTACCTGCAGGTGATCCTCGCGGATGCGCGGAGGCTTTGGATTGACTGCCGTCTGGCCCTGCGCCACCCGGTCGATCGTCTCCACGAGCGCCTGGACCCCGCCCTTCTTGGTGGCCACCATCGGCACGACGGGCACGCCCAGCGCGGCTTCGAGCACATGCGGCTCAATGTGCAGCCCTTCCCCCTCGGCCACGTCCATCATGTTCAGAGCGACGATCACCTTCGCCGGCAGCGCGAGCAGCTCGGCCACAAGATAGAGGCTTCGTTCCAGCGTCGCCGCGTCGACAAGGGCGACGACGACGTCCGGCCTCTCACGGATGATGAACTCACGGGCGACGACCTCCTCGGCGGAGTTGGCCGTCAGGCTATACGTGCCCGGCAGGTCGACAACGCAGTAGGTGGATCCGTTGCACTCCAGAGAGCCCTCCATGCACTCTACGGTCTTGCCCGGCCAGTTGCCGACGTGCTGGTCCAGCCCAGTCAGGGCATTGAACACAGTGGACTTGCCCACGTTCGGCTGGCCGGCCAGTGCGACCAGCACATCGGCCCGCTCGACTTCCAGCTCTGCCGTGCAGGCCTTCTCGACGTTCGCTTCCTTTGCAATCACTCTGCAGTCCTCCGCACGATGACGTGGCCCGCCTGGTGGCGGCCCAGAGCCACGCGGATATCGCGGACGCAGGCAATCAGCGGGCCGTGACCCCGATTCTGTACCACCCTGACCCCTGCCCCGGGCGTGAAGCCCAGCGAGGTCATGCGGCCCAGCACCCAGCTACCCCCTCCCAGGTCGACCACCACCCCCGCCTCGCCTGGAGCCAGCTCGCTCAGAGGCACAACGTCGCCTTCCGACGTGGGCACTATGCGGTGCTGCCGCCATCCCCTTCTACGCCTCATCGTCGACAGCCTCCTCAGCACCGCGGCAATCGGAGCAGTAGCCGCTGACGTGCAGATGCGCTGCCAGCACGCTCACTCCCTTCTTGTCGCTCAGTTCCTTCCGAATCCGCTCCACCAGCGGCGTCTCGAACTCGATCACTCGCCCGCAGTGCCGGCAGGTGAAATGGTAGTGAGGCTCATCCCGCACAGGCTCATAGTGAGAATGCTCCTCGCCCAGGCGATGCTCCTCGACAAGGCCCATCTCCTTCAGGACGGCCAGCGTACGGTAGACGGTGGCCAGGCTGACATCTGGATCGTGCACCCTGGCCCGGTCGTGGAGCGCTTCCGCGTCCAGGTGGCCATCGCTCTCTTCGAGCGCTCTCAGCACAATCCGCCGCTGGCGCGTCACCCTGCGCCCGGTGGCCCGGTAGGCTTCCTCCAACCCGGTTGCTGTGTCCATTTGACTCCTAACTGCAACTGATTCTCAATTGCGATTATACCAGTTTCCTGTGCCCTTGTCAACGCCGCCGCCTGCAGCCCGCTCCAGCACAAGACGCCAGCCCCGCCGGCCTTCTCGCCGGGCGGACAGCCTGCTATGATTGCTCTGGTGCCAACAGCGATGCCCAAACGGGCTTCGTTTGCTCCCCACCACCGGAGAGGAGGCAGAATCCATGAGACGCAGTGGAATCGCAGTAGCCGCGTTCACGGCAGTACTCACCGGCCTGGCCTGCCGCGGGGCACCGCCCCCCACTGCCACGACAGCTCCGACGCCGACGCCCGCTCCAACGGCGACACCTGTTCCTACGCTGGCGCCGCCGACATCGTCCGGCGACCTGGAGGCACTGGCCACCTACGCGGAGCAGGTCGCGCCGATAGTCGAGGCAGGCCTGGCGGCGGCCGAGCGCGACGGGGCTATCGTCCAGGCATCGCAGGAGGACGAGTCCGCTCTCTGCGGCGAGGGTCTGAGCCCCCATCCTACGCTGGCCGCCGACGCAGAGTTGATGGACGATCTGCTCAGCCAGCTCCAGGCGATTACCCCACCGCCTGAGGCCTCGGCTTCCGTTCACACGCCGCTCAGCGATAGCGTCAGGCTCTGGAGCGAGGCACTGGACAGCATCAACGCGTCCTGCGAGACGGACGAGCCAGTCCGCAGGGGGTTGCTCCGAGCGGGCGCCGTTCTGCAGGCCTGGGGTGCAACGGCCAACTTCAAGATCGCCGCCGACAACTTCGTGCTGCTGCTGGTGGCGAACGGGCTGGAAGTGCTGCCCAGCTGGTAGTGGGCCTGCCGCTGCTGCACGGCGGCCCTAGCTGCGCCGGATCACGAGGCGCCGAACCTCGCTATCCTGACCGCCGAACTGGTACTTGTAGCGCTCACCGCCGCGCAGGAAGTCGAATGCCTCGCGGCCTTCCTCGATCGCCCGTCGAATGCAGTAGGCGATGAGGACGTGACCGGCACTGAGATGGGGAAAGCGCTGCCAATCCAGCCCCGAATTGTAGACCAGCACCCGGTTGTTGTAGACCAGGTTGAGGTAGGCCGCCACCTTCTCGCCCGCAGCTTCGAGAAACGCCAGCTGCAGCCATCCCTGCACCTGCGCTGCAGCAGCCAGGGCCCGGAAGAAAGATCGCATCCGCTCGGTCAGGAACGCGTCCTTCTCCGGCGAGCTGGCAGCCATCAGGCGGAGGAAATCGCTCACCTCCGCATCGAGGTCACGCTCCGGGCCAACGATGTACCAGCTGGCCTCGAACTCCCCTTCTGCCCGGCCGAGCTTGCGCCGGATCTCGCGACGCTCCTTGCCCGCCAGGCTGGCCAGGTACTCCTCCCACGTGGAGGGCAGCCGGACGAGGGGACAGACCGCGTCAAGGCCGACGGAGACGCTCCAACCCCGCTCCTCCGCCATCTGTGGGAGCAGGGACAACGTTGGGGAGCCCTCCGGGATATTGCATAGATCGAGATAGTCCCATCGAGGCGCGTCTTCGCCGGAGAGGAAATCAAGCAGCGCCGCCAAGACCTCCCTCTCGCGGCCCCGCGCCGCGATCAGGTCGAGATAGTCGGACACTTCGACGCAACCGATCGTCGCCAATGCCCTGCTCCCGCCGTCATCGTCCGCGGCGAATAGGGGTACAATACCCACCAGCTCCGCCCCGTCGCGTATCGCGACCAGTGCCAGCTCGCCGCGCCCTAGGTGCTGCCACCAGGCCTGCTGGTACTCGACGGTGAGGAAAAGCGTGTCTGCGGCAGAGCGGTGAAGGAGGCCGTTCCACTCGCCGGCGAGGGTGTCGAATGAGGAGGCATCACAGTGGGAAATGGGCCTCAGAACCCCAGCCTTCGTCACAATGCGGGTTCTCCCAAGCTCTCACAACCTAAGACAACGGGGGAGGAGCTCGCGAGCTCCTCCCCCGGGATGTTGCTCATCTGCCGGGCATCCAGCCAGAGAACGCACCACTACATGTCGTAGGGAGGCGGGTCCGCCGGCTCCAGTAGGATCGGGAACAGCTCACCCAGATCGCCGAAGCGCTCCCCGCCGCCGGGCAGCGGCTCGACGTAGAAGTAGTCATAGTAGAAGGAGGCGTTGTTGTACTCGTAGTTGGAGCTGAAGATGCCGAAGAGCGGATCATCGAGGTAGGTCGTGTCGTAGATATGCGCGATCAGATAGCCGTTTACCAGCAGATCAAAGCGGGTGTCGTACACGCGGATCTCCCACTCATTCCAGTCGTTGTGTACGGTGAACGGCTCGAGCGACACGTAGTCGAGCAGCTCCACACCCCTTCCTTTCGCCTTCTCCGGCTCGTGGTAGTCTATGCGCTTGATCTGGGCTTTCAGGAAGCCACCCCACACCACGTTGAGGCGGTAGTAGTGGAAAAGGCAACCGTCCGGGTCGCCGCCATTGTGCCGATCATTCGGACACGGGTCTCCGCCCCGGGGCGAACCCCATATCATCCCGAATGTCGTCTCGTTGGCGAACGTACGGATCTTCGCTCGCATTCGGATCGAGTAGGGCGGCGGGGGAGCATCGTACATCGGCGAGAATACACCGGTGTCGTACTTGTCGTTAACCTCCGTAACATACATGCCATCCTCGAACCAAGACGGCAGCAGGCCCAGGTCAGGCGACGTGGTTCGGCGGACCTGCCAGTCAGTGCCGGGGTTCTCGAAGTCGTCGTGAAGGGGCAGGTAGGCCCCTTCGATATTGCTCCACCGGGTATAGCCCCAGTCGCCCTGGCCTCGCACTCGATAGTAGTATCCACCAAGCCATTCCTGATCGGTTAGGGCGACCTGTGTGTTCGTACCGGTGTAGCGAACGGTTGAGTGATAGAAGTCAGGGTTGTTCGCCTCCTCCAGCGTGTAGGTGATCACCGGGTAGTCGGTGTAGGTGTACTCCCAGGTTACCGTGTAGTCGTCGTCCAGGTCCATGTTGTCTATATCGATAAGGTGTACGGGCGGCGGCCAGCTTCTGAGTATGGTCGGCAGAATCATGAGATGCCCGCCGGTGTACTGGAGCCGTACCTGGTCGACGAAGGCCCCTCGGCCGGACTCGTCGTCGCCGTCGCTCTGGAAACGGAGGGCGACGTAGTAGTCACCACTGTACGCCGGCGGACTCACTGCCGCCGTCTCATCGAAGTGCCACTGACCCAGCTGCTCACTCATTGTCATGACGACGGTATAGGATAGACCATCACTCGAAGTCAACACCTGGAGCGAATCTCCGGGTGCACAGTCGAGCCACCAGTCGAAGACCAACCGCGTTCCCCAGGTGTTCGTCACAGGAACAGTGAACGAGTAGATCATCCACGTGTCCAGATGCTGTGGGTAGGTTACACTCTCTCCGGCCGCCAAGGCACTCCCAACAGGCCACACGCTGTAGCTGCCGGTCGTATAGGTGTAGGTCTCCTCGCCCCACAGGTACTCTCCCCCATCGTCACCGCTCTGGTCTTCCAGCGTCCACTCCAGCAGATCACCGGCGACGTCGAAATCCCACGCCTCGAAGTCGGTCCACCCGGCCTGCGGGGTACTCGGCCTACCGGACTCTGTCCGGGCGACCGCCGTGGCGGTTGCCACGGCGGCAAGCAGTCCGGAGGCCAGCAGAACGGGCAGAAGCCCCCTCAGCGTACGCGGCTTGACCATTACCTGGTATCTCTCCCTTCGTGACGAATCGCTATGGCGACACGTCGAACCAATCCCACCTGAAGCCAACAGCGCCATACTCCGGCGATGAAGTGAATAGACCGAACCCGGGCTCGGAGATGTAAGTAGTGTCATTTGCCTGACCGACCTGCGTGTTGTTGAGGTAGATCGTGATGTTGGGAGAGGAGTCGCTTACTACGATCCTCCACTCATTCCACCCATTGGCATCGGCAACACCTGAGATGGTCCATCCGATGAGGGACAGCCCGCTGCCCTTGCTGCTGTCAACATCCGTACCCGCAGCACCCGACGCTTCCTTGCCATCGTTCGACGGATCGTGAACATCGATTCGCTTGAGACCCCATTGCAGGTATGTCGAGCTGTCCGCACTCCACACAACCAGCAAGCGATAGTAGTGTGAAAAGCACCCTTGATAGGCCGGAGTGTAGCGGTTCGCCGGGCAAGAGCCGTCCGTGTTGGCGCCGAATACTATTCCGTAGGTCTCTCCGTGCTTGGGCGAATAGTACACGCCGTCGATCGTCTCGCCGTCCACGATGCTTACTCGCGTTGTGATCGTGTACGGGGCGCTCACGGCGGCCAAAGGCGAGGCTACAGAGAAGTCATATCTGCCGACCAGCAGCGTGTAGAGGTTGCCGCCGATGTAGCGCGTCTTGTAGTCCACGTCTTCCCCGTAGCTGTCGTCGCTTCGCCGCACCGACCAACCGCTGCTCGAATCGGTGAAGTCATCGAAGTACGGTTCCCAGTAGCTCCGCATCATCAGGGGCAAGAACACATTGACATCCGTCACCGCGGTCTCCACCGTGCCCGTGACCATCTCACCTCCGCCCGTCACAACAGCCGCATTCTCGATGTTGACTGTCGCCTCGGGCGAGATGACGGCGTCGAAGCTGATGACGGCAATCTCGCCTCCGCCCCCCATGCTCGCCGTCCAAGTGAGCACGTCACCCGCTATCCCGAAGGTGCCCGCAGTTGCGGTGAGGCTGTCCGTCACGTAGTCGAGCTCCGCCTGCAGGGTGTCCGTCAGCCAGACGGTACCAGCTGGAGTGTCCGTGTCAGTGACCGTGATCGTATAGGTGAGAGTATCACCAGGTCCCGCCAATGTGGTGCTCGCTGCCTTGTGCACGTCGATGCTCTCGCCGTTCTCTGCTCCAGCCGATTCCGCCAGCACGCTGGACCCGCCAGATGCTGCCAGGAGGACAACCATTGAGCAGACGAGCGCCAGCAAACCCACCGCTGCACACCAGACCAGCCCTCCAGACTCTGTCCTGCAGATCCTCACAGCTCTACCCCCTTGAATGACCAGGCCATCCCCGCCAGAGCCCGCCTCCGGCTGCGCTCCAGCAACGGCGCATTCTACACCGCGCGCTGGCTTTTGTCAAAGCAGGACCGGACGCAAAGGCTCCTGATGCCCCATCGACAACCTGGCCCACAGCAGCGGGTTGGGCTCCGCCGGATTCAGGACGCGCACCAGGCTGCTTGGCCTACTCTGGCACCTCAATCACGAACTGGTCCGTGCCGGCTTCAGTGGTCAGCCGGACCCCGTCCGCCTCACCGTACATGCCAACAAGCAGCCTCTCGATTCGCGGCAGCAAATCCGCCCCAAGCGCAAGCTCATGCACGTCCACAATGAACTCCCCAGGCAGCCACGCCTGCGTCGGTCGTGTCCAGCCAGCCGGCACGGAGTCGGATTGGACCAACAGCACGTCCTGTTCATCAACCGCGTGAACGAAGACCTTGTAGCCCAGGTCGATATACCCATCTGTGCTCCACACAAGTGTGACTGTGAGGATCCCCGCCCCGCTGTCAGCCGACAGGCTATACCCGGCCAGAGAGAGGTGCTCGCCGAATGCGATGTCAACGGCCTGCCCGACCTGGGGCATCTGCCAGGTTCGATTGGCCATCTCCTCTGCAGGCTCGAACAAGCAGTTGGGACCAATGAAGGCAATCATGAGAACCAGCGGCATGAGCAACAGAAAGGCCCCCTTGCGAATCCTCCGCGAGAGTCCATCCGCAGCCACGCCCGCCAGATAGCCTAGGAACGGGACAAGGTAGACCAGATACACGCTCTTGACAGTATCACCCTTGCCCGGCACCGCATACCGGAGGGCGAAGGCCGCGAAGCCACCGAAAGCAAGTACCGTCAGGATGCGAGCGAATTCGTGGACCCGGCATTGGGCTTCAGCTTCGTCCGGAATGAACCACCTTCGCCTGCCGACAAGTCCCACCAACGCGAGCGTTGTGGCCGGGATACCCGCCCACATAGACCGGACGAGCGATGCCACTGTGGAGGCCGACGAAGGCATCGGGTCGTGGATTAGAGCCTCTCTCCAGTAGCGCCAGTAGTCGCCCCAGAAGTCGGCATAGAGCACCGGCCAGAATCGATAGTCAAGTGCTGGCCGCACCGGACTGGTAAACAGCACAGGAAGCTCGAGCCTGGTCAGGAAACCCGGCTCGGCACTCTGAGGCGGCGCATTGAAGGCGAGCGGGCTCCGGCCCTGGATCACGACGAGAATGGCTAAAGCCAGAAGGAAACTGCCGATCTGCAGCGCTAGAGCAGAGATGCACTTCCACCGCCTTCCGCCCCGCCTGAGACGCTGCAGATGTCGCACAGCGAGCCAGACCAGGAACCCTCCCTCCAGGAACAGCCCCCACTGGCGCACACCAACTGCGACCCCAGCTAGCAGCCCCGAGCAAACAGCAAGAGCTCTCTCGCGTGTCGGCGTGTCATTGGCGGCGGACACGAGTAGCGCCGCGGCAGTGAAGATCGTGATCAACATCGGCTCGGGGCGAACCATACCGAATGCCCGATAGACCGTGGGGTTGAGGACGTAGAAACCCAGCAGCCAGGCAGTCGGTAGGAGCCGCTCGCCCCAGAGCCGGCGGCAAAGGGCGGTGAGCATCGCAGCCACGGCGGCCGCGCACATGACGTTGAATAGCTGGCCCGCATCGCCCAGCTGTATCGGGAGAAACCGCTGCAGACCTGCCACGGAGAAGTAGTAGAGCGGCGGATTGAAAAACTGAGCGGTCGCCTCCGGGGGGGGGACGGTCCAGTTCTCGTCAACATAATGGAGGTAGGCCAGATGACCCGGCCAATCATAGCCGTGCGTGAAGGGCACAGCGAAGTAGTTATGGCAAAGCGTGATGAGGTGAACGAGCCAGACGAAGGCCACCAGCGCCCGCCACCTGGCGCGTGCCGTCATGCTGCCACGCCTCCGCCCGTAGAAAGCGGGCCGTGATCCCCGGCGGCATCCCGACGCGCCAGCCGTAGAAGCCAGGCCATTGCAGCAATCAGCACTGCATAGACGACGGCGATTAGACGAAACGCATTGGCCCAGTCCTCCAGCGGCCACTTGACTATGTCGGTCACCAAGGCGATCAAACCGAACAGTAAGTAGAACACCCCCATGCGATAGCGATGCACCAGGGGAGCCATGAACAGCACGAGTATGCAGAAATAGCCGCAATGGAGCTTGGGGGAAAGAAGTAATGCCGTGGTGGTCAGCAGCGTGAGGTCCTCGAACAGACCTCTTGGCTTCAGAGCGATCAGAACCAGAGCAGCTGATACACCGAGCACCATTATCACCGACTGAGCCGTGAGGTCCAGAAGAGGCCTCCCCTCGTTCCAGCGGGCCCACAGCGCCCAGAGGCTAATGCCGGCGAAGTAGAATGGATGTTGCGTATCCCGTCTGGTCAGATCCCAGATAGAGGCTGATTCACCGGCCACGAGCACAAACGGCGCGAAGACGAGTGCAAACAACACAGGCGGAACAACGACATACTTCCAGTCACGTGTGCGCAGAAACGCCACCGGAAGCACCAGCGCGCCGCTGACCTTGACCAGTAGCGAGAGCCCCAGTGTGATGGCTGCCCTCCAGTGGCGCGCGTGGACGAAGAACAGCAGGACTAACGCCAGGAAAAAAACGAGAATCGCCTCGTCCTGCCTCCTGAGCACCGAGTTGCCGAATGTCATCGGGTTGAGCAGGAAGTATCTGGCGTGACGATAGCCATCCACCGGGTCCCTCTCGAAACGGAGCAGAGCCAGGGCGGCGAGGAGGTTGAATAGTGAGAAGTAGACCTGAAATGAGACTGTTGCCCAGGGATTGCGGTGACCAAACAGCGACGCCGCCACAGCAGGAGGAACAAGCAGGTAATTGACAAGGGGAGGAGTCGTAGTGTACACATCCCGATACAAGAGCCCTCCTCCGAGGATCGTCTCCGCCCTGGGAATCCAAGGGTCGGCGAAGCGAGGCTCTTCCGCTGTTCCATAGTACCCGAGCGGCTCGAGACCGAACCAGGCCACGGCCAGGTAGACGGCCAACAGCAGCAGAAAGATACCGACAATCCGCAGCCCGTATTTCCTGTTCATCACAGACTCCGCTTCTCAAGCTCCCACCCGAAACCAGCGTCGAGTAGCACAGTGGCGACAGGCGGCCTCACCGGCCATCGACCCTGTATACAAACAGCGAGTAGCCTATCTTATCATCAGGCTCTCGCTCGCGGAACCACTTGTAGAGATCGTGATCCGGCAAAGCCACGCCCACCAGGTTGGTCACGCTGATTACGTAGATGCCCGGCTCCGGCGACTCCGGGTCGAACGGCGGGTCGCTCCACAGCTCGAAGTGGCTGCCGAACCCCACGCCAGGCAGGGGCTCGTATTCTATGCCATAGGCCTCCGGGTAGGCACTGCCGAACCAGGCTAGGCTTACCCGCTCCACACCCTGCTCCTCCATCCACTCCCGCAGGCTCTTCAGATCCTGGCCCCAGTCGATGTTCGAGTCGACTAGCACTCGCCAGCCATTGTCGGCACCCCCACCCAGCACGTTGAAGAAGGCCAGGAAGTGGGGATAGATGGGGAGAGTCGATGCGGCCAGCCAGATGACTGCGCCCGCCAGCGCCACGGATCGAAGTGCTGCTCTCGCCCTGCCGGACGGGCGGAGCGGATCACGCCCAAGCCGGCCAACATGCACAGCGAGGAACGGCAGGACTGGCAGCAGATGCCTGTAGCCTATGTTGAGGCTGCTGACCATAGATGCCACGAAGTAGACGGCCGGGGGCACAAGCAGGAACAGGTCTTCCCTACGTGGATGGCGCAGAGCGGACACGAGCGCCGCGGTGGCCAGCAATAGCGTCGGCAGCGGCGTCTTCACGGCGAAGGCCACCGGGAAGTAGTACCACCAGCCCTGGTCGCTGTACTCACCTACCAGATAGCCCGCCCGACCTCCGCCGCTGAGCGAGAGAATAGCCTCCACGCCCTCCACGTACCGTGGGGCCGGCACAGCGGGCCCATCCCCTCCGGCCTGGCCGGTCTCGAAGCCATAGATGGCCCAGACCACGAGTCCGGCCACCGTTATCACCGTCGCCAGCAAGATCATCCCGCGGCCCAGCCGGCTAGGCCGATCTGGGCCGGCCGCCACGGCGTCAATCACCAACACGAGCGCAAAGATGGGTAGGAGCAGAAGCGCCGAGAGCCGCGCGCCGGCGGCCAAGCCGAAGGCGAGGCCGGTCCCCAGGTAGGAGCTCCAAGACGGCCGGCATGCCGACCGCCAAAGCCCGTAGCAGGACAGAGCAACGAGCAGAGCCCCTCCCACATCTGTCGTGCTTAAC
>Ga0307421_1001146_pt1 | contig 16318 bp, 17 predicted proteins | sample SalMarWE160270MG_FD_202163 | JGI IMG/M metagenome (GOLD analysis project Ga0307421, IMG submission 202163) | Salt marsh sediment microbial communities from the Plum Island Ecosystem LTER, Massachusetts, United States - WE1602-70 | ecosystem: Environmental > Aquatic > Marine > Intertidal zone >...
TTTTTGTTTCTTTTTCTTTTTCTTCAATAGCTTTTTCTTCTCTTTCAATCTCTGCCTCTTTTTCTAAGACCTGGTCTAAGCTCTTTTTTAATTGAGCTTCTCTTTCTGAAAGCTGAACTCTTTCTATTTCTAAGGGCTCTTTCTTTTCGGAAAGTTTCTCAAGCTCTTTTTCTAATTCAGCTTTTTCTTCTTTTAATTCTATCTCTTCTTCCCCTCTTTTTTTCTTTTCCCCTTTGGCTTTCCGTGCTTCTTCCTCTCTTTTCTTAGCTTCTTCTATTTCTTTTCTTCTTTTTTCGGTTATCTTTCTTATTTCTTCTAATTTTTTATCTTCTGTAGTTTTTTTTAGAGCTTCGGCTCTTCTTTTTGCTTCCTCAGCCTTTCTCGTTTCCTCTTCAGCCTTTCTTCTTTCTTCCTCGATTTTTATCTTTTTTTCTTCTTCTCTCTTCAGTCTTTCCCTCTCTAATTTTTCTCCTTTAGCTTCTTCTCTTACTCTTTTTTCTTCTATTTCTCTTCTTGTTGTTCCTTCTCTGGCCCTAAGAATATCTCTTTCCATCGTTCTAATTTCCTCTCTTTTTAGAAATTCTTTTTTGCCATTCATAGTTATTTTTTAGCCTCTTTTAATGACAAATTTATTCTTCCTTGTTCATCAATTGAGATTACCTTTACCGGCAAAACATCGCCAATTTTAACCACATCTTCAACTCTTTTTACTCGATAAGGTGCTAGTTGAGAGATGTGAATTAGACCTTCTTGGCCCGGCAGAATTTCGACAAAAGCTCCAAAATCCAAAATCCTTTTTACTTTACCCTGAAAAATTTCTCCAACCTTAATTTCCCTGGTAATATTTTTTATCCAGGAAAGGGCCTTTTTTGCTGCCTCTTCTTTTTCTGAGGTAATAAAAATAAGACCCGAGGGCTGAATATCTATGGCAACTCCGGTTTCTTTCGTAATTTCATTAATTATTTTTCCACCAGGGCCTATGACCTCTCTGATTTTTTCTGGATTAATTTGCAAGGTAAGAATTCTGGGGGCGAAGGGAGAAAGTTGGGCCTTGGGTTCTGGCAGCACTTCCTGGATTTTATTCAAGATTTGAAGTCTGATTTTTCTTCCTTGGGACAAAACTTCTTTTAAAATCTCTGGGGTAATGCCGGCAATTTTTACATCCATCTGGACAGCAGTTACTCCTTTTTTTGTCCCTGCTACTTTAAAATCCATGTCTCCATGATGGTCTTCTGGTCCTTGAATGTCAGTTAAGATTTTGTAATTACCCTTTTCATCAGTCATTAGACCTAAGGCGATTCCAGCTGCTGCAGCTTTTATTGGTACTCCGGCATCCATTAGGGCCAGAGAAGAGCTAGAAACCGAAGCCATAGAAGTTGAACCATTAGAAGAAAGAATTTCCGAAACCACTCTCATTGTATAAGGGAACTCTTCAAAACTGGGGATTAGAGGTAAAAGGGCTCGCTCTACTAACATTCCGTGGCCAATATCTCTTCTTCCCGGGCCTCGCATTGGCCTAATTTCTCCAACTGAATAAGGAGGAAAATTATAATGGTGCATAAAACGCTTTTTAGTAACAATTTCCATTCCTTCCAATAATTGTTGATCCCCTGGCCCTCCTAAAGTTAAGATAGACAGGGACTTTGTTTGGCCTCGGCAGAAAAGACCGGAACCATGAGTTCTTGGTAAAAGCCCAGCTTCAAGATGAATTTCTCTTAGTTCATCTAATTTTCTGCCATCTGGCCTTTTCTCATGTAAAATAATATTTTCATGAATTAATCTGGAAATTTCTTTTTCAAAGAAATCCCGGGCATATTTTGCTTTTTCCATTTCCGGATATTTTTCTTCTATAAAATTGCAAAGCTCTTCTTTTAATTTATTTAGTTTCCCCGTCCGTTCAGTTTTTTCACTTTGATATATCGCTTTTTCTAAATTTTTGCCCAAAAATTTCCTAATTTCTTTCTCTAATTCCAAATCTTTTTCGGGAGCTTCAATAAGGACTTTCTCTTTCCCAACTTTTTTTATAATCTCTTTTTGAAAATCATAAATCTTTTTTAAATATTTTTCAGAAAATTCTAAAGCTTCTGAAATTAAGTTTTCCCCTACTTCCTCAAAATTCCCTTCAACCATATTAACTAAAAATTTACCATTACTGTTGAAAAAGCCGGCAAAAATAAGGTCTATCTCGCTTTTTTCTCTATCTTCATAGGTCGGATTGATAATAAATTGACCCTCTTTTCTGCCAACTCTAACTGCTGCCAGAGGGCCTGACCAGGGGATATCAGAAATTGAAAGAGATAGGGAAGTAGCGATTAGTCCAATAACATCAGGGTCGTTTTCGGCGTCCCAGGAAAGGACAGTGTTAATTACCTGAACTTCCCGAGCCAAATTTTCTGGAAATCTTGGTCGGATGACTCGGTCAATTAATCTGGCTGCGCAAATGGCTTCGTCTGAAGGACGGCCTTCTCTTTTGATATACCTGGGACCGCGAATTTTACCGGCAGCATAATATCTTTCTTCGTAATCAACAGTCAGAGGAAAGAAATCTATCCCTTCCCTTTTAGATTCCGACATTACAGAAGTGGTTAAGACTAAAGTATCACCATAGCTGACCAAAATATTGCCATTAGCTTGTTCAGCCAGATTTTTGATGTCAACACTTAATTCCCTATCATCAAGTTTTAATTTAAATTTATTCTCCATTATTTTTTAAGTAAATATTTTTCCGGATTTTTTTCTAAATCAATAAATTCATCAACTATTTCTTTTAGGCGAGCCGAAGCCGATCTGCCAAAAGCAATAATTTCTACTCTTTTCCCACGATTTTTCAAATACTCAACTAACTGAATGAAATCGCCATCCCCTGAGGCCAAAACAATGGTATCAACACTGGGAGCGATTCTTATAGCATCAACAGTAATTCCAACATCCCAATCAGCTTTTTTTAAACCGCCGTAAAACTCTTGTAAATCTCTGACTCTGGTTTCAATTCCTAGTTTGGTTAAAGCTTCGAAAAAAGGTTTTTCCTCTCCGGTTTTTGTTCTGACAACATAAGCAAAGGCCCGAATTAAACTCCTCTGGCTAACAGCTGATTTTAAAATTTCCCGAAAATTAACCCTGGCTTTATAGAGATTTTTGGCAGAGTGATAGAGATTCTGAACATCAATTAGAACTCCTACTCTTTGACCAATATGTTTAATAACCATGTTATTTTTTTAGTCCTATTTTTTTGACAATACTATTATACCTCTTTTTATCTTTTTCTTTTAAATAATTTAAAAACTTTCTCCTTTGGCTGACCATTTTTAACAAACCTCTTTTTGAATGGAAATCTTTAGGATGTTTTTTCAAATGTAAAAGCAATCTTTTAATTTCTTCTGAAAGCAAAGCAATCTGAACTTCGGGAGAGCCACTGTCTGTTTCGTGAAGTTTATACTTTTTGATTAATTCTTCTTTTTCTTTAGAAGTTAACATAATTTTTTCTATTTCTAATTATACCTCAAATCAAAAAATAAACAAAAAAAACAAAAAGGCAAATTGCCCTTTTGTGCCCCCACCAGGACTCGAACCTGGAATCTTATCCTTAAGAGGGATCTGCTTCACCAATTAAGCTATGGGGGCAGTTTTGTTAAAGTTTTATTGGACATTTAATTGAAAACCAGCCCTCTCTTAAACCAGTCCAATCAGCTATTCCAATAGCCATAAAAATCGTATTGATAATCAACCAAGCGCCAAAGATTATGGCCAGACCTATAACGGTTGAAGTCAATATTCTTTTTGCGAGGTCCAATCTTGCCGGACTTCCTCCGGCAAAAAGGAACATAAACCCGCCAATGGTAAACATTAAAACCCCAATTACGATAACCAGTTTCAGAATAAAATCTAAAATACCTCTAAACATCACAAGAAAATGACAGAATTGACAAGGCAATCTTACTTCTTCTGATTCGCCCGGGGCCAAAGGTTTGTCCGCAGATTTACCACAAGGGACTAACCCCTCATAATAAATTGTCTTGTCGTAGCCTTGATAGCTACTTAAAGCCAAACCAATTGAAGGAAAAAGCAAGCTTACTAAAAAAGTTATTAAAAATAAAATCTTTAAATTTTTCATTATTTTACTATAAACTAATAACTTAAAAATAACAACTGAGAAAGTGCCCCCGGAAGGACTCGAACCCTCAACTACACGTCCGAAGCGTGTCGTGTTATCCATTATACCACGGGGGCATAGTTTCCAGAGAACCGTTCTCTGTAATTCTAAGTTTAACAAATATTTGAAAAAAATCAATTCTCAAGGTATGATTTAATTGATGCAAATTCCAAAGGAAGTAAAATTTGTTATTGATAAGTTGAAAAAAGCTGGTTTTGAGGCTTATATTGTTGGAGGATGTGTTCGGGATTTACTTTTAGGAGTAACACCTGAAGATTGGGACATAGCCACCAATGCTAAACCCGGAGAAATTGGCAAGATTTTTTTGAGGAGTTTTAGTGACAACAAATTTGGTACAGTTACTGTTTTAACAGGTAGTGAAAACCAAAAATTAAAAGAAATTGAGATTACTCCTTATAGAATTGATGAGAAATATACAGATAAAAGGCACCCCGATAAAATTCGCTGGGCTAAAACCATAAAAGAAGACTTAGCCAGAAGAGATTTTACTATTAATGCTATGGCCTTAGGCCTGTCGGTATCTGATACCGACAAACTTAGTGATCCTTTTGAAGGGCAAAAAGATTTAAAAAATAAAATCATCAGAGCAGTTGGTAATCCCGAAGATAGATTTTCCGAGGATGCTCTGAGGATGATGAGGGCAGTGAGATTTGCCGTAACCCTGGGCGAGGGGTGGAAGATTGAACCAAAAACCGCCCAAGCTATTAAAAAAAATGCTCCCTGGCTTCAGGCAATTTCTAAAGAGAGAATTAGAGATGAACTTTTAAAAATTATTATGGATGAAAAAGCGGCCGATGGCTTAGAGTTTTTGAGAAAACTTTCCCTTTTAAAATATATTGTCCCTGAATTAGAAGAGGGCTATAAAGTAACCCAAAATAAGCACCATATTTATGATTGCTATGAGCATAGCCTTTTTTCTTTAAAATATGCAGCTAAACGGGATTTTAATAAATATGTCAGATTGGCCAGTTTATTCCACGATATTGCCAAACCCCGGGCCAAAAGAGGCAAGGGACTAAATGCCACTTTTTATGGCCATGAAATTTTAGGAGCAAAAATGACTTTGCAGATATTAAATCGCTTAAAATTTCCCAAAAAAGATATTGAAAAAATTGCCAAGCTCGTCAGATATCATCTTTTTTATTATCATCCAGCAGAAGTTGGGGAGAGTTCAGTCAGAAGATTGGTTCGTCAGGTTGGACCAGAGAATATGGAAGAATTATTGCAAGTGAGGATGGCTGATCGAATTGGTTCTGGTTGTCCAAAAGCCGAACCCTATAAATTGCGACATTTGAAATATATTATAGAGAAAGTATCGCAAGACCCGATTTCAGTAAAGATGCTAAAAATAAAAGGGGAGGATGTAATGAAGATTTTAGATATTCCCGGTGGCCCTAAAATAGGATGGGTTTTAGATATTTTGCTGGGCTATGTATTAGCTGACCCTAAAAAAAATAAAAAAGATTTTTTAGAAAAGGAAATTAAGAAATTAGCTAAATTATTAGATAAGAAATTAAAAGAGAAAGCTCAAAAATCAAGAGAAGAAAGAGAAAAATTAGAGATGAAAAAAGATGAGATGACAAAGCAAAAGTATTGGGTAACGTAACAAAATCAAAAAGCAAATATTTACGGGCTGTAGTGTAATGGTAGCACGAGTTCTTCGGGAGAATTTAGTTCCGGTTCAAATCCGGACAGCCCGACCGGGCCTGTAGTTCAGTGGTAGAATACTCGCTTCGCATGCGAGAGATCGTGGGTTCGAATCCCACCGGGTCCACACTTTCGAAAAGTCAAATTGAACGGGGTTTTAGGCAAAAAATCAATTGGCGATTTTGTGCCAGTGGAGCTGGCGGTAAAAGAAAAAATTTTTATTTTATGACTAAAAGATTAGTAAAAAAATATTATCAAGAATACGGAATGAAAGAGTGGAAAAGATTAACTCAAGACCCATATCATAAATTAGAATTTGATACCACTTTACATTTTCTTAAAAAATATCTTCCAAAGAAGGGGTTAATTTTAGATGCCGGCGGCGGACCCGGAAGATATACAATTGAATTGGCGAAATTGGGATACAATGTTGTCTTATTAGATTTGACTCCAGAATTATTACACATCGCAAAAAGAAAAATTAAAAAAGAAAAAGTTCAAAACAAAGTCAAACAAATTATACAAGGATCCATCGATAATCTCTCCATGTTCGAAAATAACACTTTTGATACTGTCATTTGTCTCGGTGGGGCATTATCTCATATCGTGGACAAGAAACAAAGAGAAAAAGCAATTGATGAGTTAGTTAGAGTCACGAGGAAGAATGCTCCAGTCTTCGTTTCCGTAATTGGAAGGTTAGCAGTTTTGGTTAGTGAACTAATTTGTTTCCCCGAAGAAATAGAAATTAAGAAAGTGTTTCAAAAAGTTAGAGATACAGGAGATTATCAGGGTGGCTATGGATTTGCACCTTGCCATTTCTCCTTGCCTAAAGAATTAAGAGAATCATTCGAAAGAAGAAAAGTAAGAATTTTAGAAATAGGTGGCCTTGAAGGTTTATCTACTGCTCATCCGAAAGAAACAAATAGACTTTTTAAAAAACATCCGAAAGCTTGGAAAGTCTGGTGGGAGACACATTTAAAAACTTGTACCCATCCTGTAGCTGTTGGTATTAGCGAGCATTTTATGATAATTTGCAAAAAATAGTTTATAAAGAATTTGCCGCCAAAGGAAAACTTGAAATTGTCAAAGAACGCGGCGAAAAATGTTCGAGCTAATTTAATAATAGTTTACCCTCTTGGAAATTATACGTCGTCTGTCGGTATCTGATACCGACAGACGAAAACGAATTTATGGATTCAAGGAAAATTGGAAATTTTGGTGAGAATATCGCCTGTTATTATTTAAAAAATAAAGGATATAAAATTTTAGATAAGAATTATTTCAGAAAATGGATTCAGGGACCTCAAAAGGGAGAGATTGACATGATAACTCAAAAAGATGATAATATTCATTTTATCGAGGTGAAAACTCTGACTGAAAATTACAGAGAACCGTTCTCTGTAATTTTCCCCGAAGATAAGGTTAACTTTCAGAAGCAAAAACAATTAATAAAAATAGCCCAGGATTGGCTTTCAGAAAAGAAAATTCCTCTGGAATCTAAATGGCAAATTGACGTAGTGGCAATTAAAATTGATTTAGGCTTAAAGAAAGCTAAAATTCGCCATATTCAGAATGCGATTGGGGCTTGACCCTCCCAAATTTTCAAAAAAAACTTAGGCGGGCTTGACAATAAGATTTCCTTTTTTTAAACTAAAAATAGTTAATAAATTTGGAATTTCTGTCCGTTGGAAACGGACATTATTTTTATGAATTCTAAACCATCTCAGAATAAAGACATAGACCTCAAAAGTTTTACTTTGGCAATTTCCCAGATTGCTGAAGAAAAAGGAATCTCTAAAGAAAAAGTCATCGAAACTATTGAGCAGGCTTATGCCGCTGCCTATAAAAAAGATCATGGAAAGAGAGGCCAGGTTATTCGAGCTAAGATTTCTCCAGAATCAGGCGAAGTTAAATTTTGGCAAGTAAAATTAGTGGTAGATGATTCAATGATTCTTTCTGAGGAAGAGTTGGAAAAACTTAAGGAAAAGAAGATTGAGAAAGAACCATCGCAAAAAGAAAAGCTCCATTTTAATCCAGAAAAACATATTATGGTAAAAGAGGCAAAGAAAGTAAAACCAAAGATTAAACCGGGGAAAGAATTAGAGATGGTTTTAGAGATTCATAAAGATTATGGTCGGATTGCTGCTCAGACAGCAAAACAGGTGATTTTACAAAAAATTAGGGAGGCGGAAAGGGAAGCAATTTTTGGAGAATATAAGTCAAAGGAAGGAGAAATAATCTCTGGAATTGTTCAGAGAATCGAGGGAAGAAACATCTTTTTAGACATTGGCAAAACTTTGGGAGTATTGCCAAGAGAAGAACAGGTTCCTGGAGAATTTTATCGGCCTGGCCAAAGAATTAAAGCCTATATTCTAAAAGTTGAAGAGAGTCCAAGAGGGCCGGTAGTACTTTTATCAAGGGCCTATCCTAAACTAATTTCTAAGCTTTTTGAATTGGAAGTTCCGGAAATTTCGACCGGGCAAGTTTTAATCAAGTCGATTGCCAGGGAGGCTGGGTCTCGGTCAAAAATTGCGGTTTTTTCTGAAACTGAAGGAATTGATCCAATAGGAAGTGCGGTCGGCCAAAAAGGGACCAGAGTTGGAGCGGTAATCTCAGAACTTGGGGGAGAAAAAATAGATATTATTGAATATTCTAAAGAACCAGAAAGGTTCATTGCCAACTCCCTCTCTCCGGCTAAAGTTTTGGAAGTTAAAATTGAGCCCAAAAATAAAGCGGTAGCTATTGTCCCTGAAGATCAATTATCTTTAGCTATTGGCAGAGATGGCCAAAATGTTAGATTGGCTGCCAAACTAACTGGCTGGAAGATTGACGTCAGAAGTCCGGAAGGCGAGAAAGAAGAAGGCGAGAAAGAAGAAGGCGAGAAAGAAGAAGGCGAGAAAGAAAAGAAAGAGCCAAAGACTAAAGAAAAAAAAGAAACTAAGAAGAAAAAACCAAGTAAAAAATAGCCAATATTATGCTATATCTTTCCATCATTGTTTCTCTTTTTACTATAGTTTTTGTTATCTTTTTGATTCGGAAAATAAATCAGGCCTCTTCTGGTTCTGAGAAAATGGTCAAAATTTCTCAGTCCATTAGAAAGGGAGCTGGAGCTTTTTTAAAAAGAGAATTTAAAATAATGGCTCTGGTTTTTGTTTTGATTGCTTTTTTACTTGGTTTAACGACAAAGACTTTTTCAGCAGCTTTTGTTTTCTTAATTGGAGCAGGAGTATCAAGTATAGCCGGTTTTATTGGGATGATGATTTCCACCCGGGCAAATTCCCGGGTAGCTAATGCCGCCAGAACGAATTTTCCAAAAAGTTTTCAGATTGCTTTCTCTGGAGGAAAGGTTATGGGTTTTTTGGTGGTTGGCCTGGGATTATTGGGAATATCAGTAATTTGGCTTTTTTGTAAAGATACTCAGCTTTTACTTCGCTATGCTTTCGGCGCTTCTCTGGTTGCTCTTTTTATGAGAGTGGGAGGGGGGATTTTTACCAAATCAGCTGATGTGGGAGCAGATTTAGTAGGAAAAGTTGAGAAAGGAATTCCCGAAGATGACCCCAGAAACCCGGCAGTAATTGCTGACAATGTTGGAGATAATGTAGGAGATATTGCCGGAATGGGTTCTGACCTTTTTGAATCCTATGTTTCAGCCATTATTGCGGCAATAGTTATTGGAGTGGTGGCATTTGGAGAAAAAGGTCTTTTTTTACCCCTGATTTTGGCCTCAGCTGGAATTTTGAGTTCGATTATCGGCAGCTTTTTTGTAAAAATTTCCAAAGACCTCCAGAAAAAACCATTTCCAGAACAAACTGAGCAAATCCGAAAAGCCATGGGAAAAGGGGTGATTGCAGCTAACGTTTTAATGGCTGTGGCTGCCTACTTCATAATTTCAAATTTGTTTGGAGAGATTGGGTTATTCTGGGCGCTTTTGGCCGGTCTGGGAGTTGGTTTTTTGATTGGTAAGAGCAGTGAATACTATACTTCAGCAGAAAAGAAACCCGTACAAGATATTGCCAAAGCCTCTCAAATTGGAGCTTCAACGGTAATTATTGAAGGGTTGGCAGTGGGAATGAAAAGCGTTGCCTTGCCAGTGCTGGGAGTAGCCATTGCCACCCTCCTTGCTTATTATTTTGGCGGACTATATGGAATTGCCATAGCTTCAGTAGGAATTCTGGCAGTTTTGGGAATAAATCTGTCTACAGATTGCTACGGTCCCATTGTTGATAACGCTGCCGGGATTTCAGAGATGGCCGGCCTGGAACAAGAAGTTCGCCAGAGAACAGAATCCTTAGATGCGGTGGGAAACACTACTGCCGCTACCGGAAAAGGATTTGCCATAGGGTCAGCCGCCTTGGTGGCTTTGGCCTGGTTGAGTACCTATTTTGAAGTAGCTAATCTTCAAATAATCAGTCTTTTAGATTCTAAAGTAATTGCCGGTCTTTTTATTGGAGCTGGACTTTCTTTCTTATTTTGTTCCCTCTCTCTAAAAGCAGTAGGTCGGGGGGCTCAGGAAGTAGTTAAAGAAGTAAGAAGACAATTCCGGGAAATCCCTGGCATAATGGAAGAGCAGGCCGAGCCGGATTATGACAGCTGCGTGGATTTAATCACCAAAAAATCCTTAAAGGAAATGATTTTGCCCGGGATTTTGGTTATTTTGGTTCCGATTTTATCGGGGATTATTTTAGGAGTTGAGGCCTTAGGCGGAGTTTTGGCCGGCAGTTTAATTACGGGATTTTTATTGGCTTTGTTTATGGCTAATGCCGGAGGAGCTTGGGATAACGCTAAAAAATTCATTGAGGCTGGTAATTTAGGAGGAAAAGGGTCTGAGGCTCATAAGGCCGCAGTGATTGGCGATACGGTTGGAGACCCATTCAAAGACACCGCCGGTCCTTCTTTGAATATTTTAATAAAATTAGTTGGTATAATCTCTTTAATCTTCCTTCCGTTTTTCTTGTAAAGAATTAATAGGGAAGTTTTAGCAAGCATATGGAAACTTCAATTAAAAAACTGCCAAAGTCTCAAATTGAAATTTTAGTCAGGGTTCCGGTTGAAGAATTTAATAATTTTGTTGAAAAGGCAACTTTGGATTTGGCAAAAGACCTTGAAATTAAAGGGTTTCGCAAAGGTATGGCGCCAAAGGAAATAGTTGAAAAGGAAATTGGCCCGGGAAGAATTTTAGAAACAGCTGCTAATCAAGCAATAAAAGAAAATTACTTCAAGGCAATTTCGGAAAATAAGATTGAAGCTATTTCTAAACCTGAAATTGAAGTTTTAAAACTGGCTCCTGGAAATCCCTTTGAATTTAAGGCCAAAATTTCGGTTTTGCCCGAAGTCAAATTGCCAGATTACAAACAGATTGCTTCTCAAGTTAAGAGAAGGGAAGTTGTAGTTACCAAAGAAGAAATCGAAAGATTGAAAGCGGAGAAAGAGAGGATTGAAAAAGAAAGAATCCGCCAGGAAATCTTAGATAAAATAGCTGAAAATTCTCAGATTGAGATTTCCGAAGTTTTAGTAGAATCAGAAAAAAAGCGAATGCTTGAGAGTTTAAAGCAGCAAGTTCCCCAAATGCTTCAGATTAAATTCGAGGATTACTTGGCTAAAACAAATAAGACCGAAAAAGAATTATTGGACTCTTTTTTGCCGGAAGCTCAAAGAAAAATCAAAAACTCTCTGGTCTTGAAAGAAATTGAAAGGAGAGAGAATATTGAGGTTTCAGAGAAAGAAATAAAAGAAGAGATAGATAAAATTTCCAAAACTTATCCCAATCTTGACCAAAACCAATTAAAAGATTATAGTGAAAGCGTCATCAGAAACAATAAAACTTTTCAATTTTTAGAAAATTTTGTTAAATAAATTTATGGTTTTAATTCCAACCGTCATCGAAAAATCTCAACATGGAGAGAGAGCCTATGATATTTACTCCCGACTTTTAAAAGAAAGAATTATTTTTTTGGCAGGTCCCATTACTGATGTTGTGGCTAATTCAGCCATTGCCCAAATGCTTTTTTTGGCCAGCCAAAATCCCAACAAAGATATCCAGCTTTATATTAATACCCCGGGAGGTTCGGTTACTGCAGGTTTAGCAATCTACGATACTATGCAATATGTTAAATGCCCTATTTCTACTGTCTGCGTTGGATTAGCAGGTTCAATGGGAGCGACTTTACTAGCTGCTGGAGAAAAGGGAAAGCGTTTTGCCCTGCCCAATGCTGAAATTTTACTGCATCAGGTGGCAGGCGGAGTTACTGGCGCGGCGGTAGAGATTGAAATTACGGCGAAACAAATTATTAAAATAAAAGAAAAGTTAAATAAAATCTTAGCCAAACATTCCGGCCAACCTCTGGAAAAAGTAGAAAAAGATACTGACCGAGATTTTTATTTGTCGGCCGATGGAGCAAAAGAATACGGAATTATTGACGAGGTGATTAAAACAAAAGAATAAAATTAATAGCTGAGATAATTAACAAATTACAGAGAACCGTTCTCTGTAATTTTTATTACCCGGGCTACTTGACAAATTCTCTGAAATGGTGTAATCTAGTAATAGAATATTACAAATTTTATATAGAAAGAGGTGAAAAGAATGGATGATTTATACAAGAAGTCCTTCCTACCACTTTTAGGAATTTTCGGTGGGTTGGCCTGGTTGGTAGCTGGTTTTATAATACTAGTCTGTCCTCCACAAGTAATTCAGTGGGCAGGGTTTAATTTCTTTGTTATTGGCCTTGTTTTGCTTATTATCAGCGTTTGTTATTTTGTTAACATCACCGGTGATGAAAATTCAAGACTTATAAGGAAATTGAATAAAAAAAGGATAGGATAGGATCATGTTACTGAAATAAAACCCCTGAATCTTGTTTAGAATTCAGGGGTTTTTACTAACTTCATTAGAAAATGAAAATTATGACTTGACAAATTCTTTGAAATAGTGTAAAATTCTAAATAAAAGTTAGTGAATTAGATATTCACTCGACGCTTAATAATTTAATATAGGAAGAAAAGAAGGTGATACTGATGGCAAGAAAAGTATTAATTACAGGAATTATTCTTGTCCTGATAGCGTTAGTGACCCTAGGCATTGATATGTATAATAGTTGCCCGAGAAAACCAATCTCTGTTTCTAAAACTCCCGAAGAAAAAACATTAGAAATGGAAAAGCTGGAAAAAGTAGGCTATTTGGTAGATTCGGAAGAATTTTTGGGCGGCTTTACCACGGGCGGTGTAGTAGAAGAAATTTTTGAAAACGCGCTTGTCATCCAAAGACTTAATGAGAAAGGAGAAGAAATACTTGTAACGGTTCCGGTTGCTCAAGATGCAGAAATTACTTCCGGGAAGAAGGAAATTGCCTTTGAGGAAATAAAAAAAGGAGATGAAGTTTTTGTTTTGTTAAACCAGATGCAGGTAATTCTTTCGGGCGTTCCTTTAGAAGGAGTTTACGTTAATGTATCGGCACCAGAAGATTTGTTACTATCAGTGGAATGAATAATTCACGAAAGAAAAGAGGTAAAAAAGCAATTTTTTTACCTCTTTTACTTTTCTCAATTAGAAATTTTTTCATTTGACAAATTCTCTAAAATGGTGTAATATTAAATTACTTAGTTAGTATCATTTAAAATTTAAAAGGTGATAGCAATGATTCAAATGAAAGAAAAGAGGATAATTATTATGGCAATTATTGGGATTGCCGGAATTATCGGGATTATTGTTGGCTTGGTTGCAATAAATAATTTTGTTGATTTGAAAAGAATAATAGTATGGGATATTGTTTTTTTGGGGTTATAGCTTATTACCCTAAAAGAAAGGAGTGATAATAATGCGAATAGGAAAAATAGCAATTACAGGAATTATTCTTGCCCTGATAGCGTTAGTGACTCTAGGCATTGATATGGTTGATACATATAACAGTTATCCAAGAAAGCCAATGTCTGTTTCTAAAACTCCCGAAGAAAAAACACTAGAAATGGAAAAGCTACAGAAGGTAAGTTCTTTGACAGATTCAGAAGAATTTTTGGGTGGCTTCAGTACTGGCGGTGTAGTAGAAGAAGTTTTTGAAAACGCTCTTGTCATCCGAAAATTTAACGAAAAAGGAGAGGAAATATTTGTAACGGTTCCGGTTGCTCAAGATGCAGAAATTACTTCCGGGAAGAAGGAAATTGCCCTTAACAAAATAAAACCGGGAGATAAAGTATTTATTTTGTTAAATCAAATGCAGGTAATTTTGTCAGGTTGTCCTCTGGAGGGAGTTTATATTGACGTATCGGTGCCAGAGCAGATTTAAAATGAGTAATTCAAAAAAGAGAGGTAAATTTTACATTTGCCTCTCTCTTGCTTTCTCACCTTTAGAAAGTCTTTAATTTGACAAATTTTATAAAATAGTGTAGAATTCAGTTAGTAAAATATTTAAAATTCAACATGGAAGAAAGAAGAAAGTGATTGTAATGAAGGAGAAAAGGATATTAATTTCAGGAATTATTGGGATTATTGGCTTAGTTGTAGTCTTAGTTCTAATAAATATTTTTATTTACGATTTAAGACCAACAGTAAGAGTCTGGGACATTGTTTGGTTATGGGGTTTTTAAAAATATCTAAAAAAGTTCAATAATTCAAGAAAGAGGTAATACAAAAGTATTGCCTCTTTTTGCAAAAATTTTTAAAAATATTATTTAACTAAATACCATTTAAAATAGTTCTTTAGTTACCCGAGCTGCAGCGAAGGGTGGAATCGAAGAAGATTTCTTCTTCTCTACCTTCGCTTTCGTTACGCGAAAGTTTGGTGAAGAACGGATGTTCTTCGAGTTATCCACAAGCCCTTTATTTTTTTAATTGTGGTATAATGATATTGACATTATACTATAATTTGTAATTATGATATAATAATTATGGTATAATTGTATAATAAATAAAGTAAGATTTCCAAACCTCGTAGAGAAATTTCGAATTGCTTCGCAAATCTAATTTTTCTCTAGAAAAATCTTTTCGAAATTCTTCTACGGGGAAAGGTCGAAAATCCCAAATAATTAAAAATTTAAAAATAAAAATTATGAATAAAAAAACAACTATTGTTATTGCTATCCTCATTGCTATTTTTGTAATAGGGATAAGTTATTATGTTGGTTTGAATGTGGGGAGCCAAAAAATAACTCCAGGAACGGAGAAAGGAACAGTAGCAGAGAAAATAGAAAAAATGGATTCTTTACTGGCTTCAGAAGCAATTCGGTGGGTGCTTTCTGTTAGCGGCACTGTGAAAGAAATATCTGGTCGTAATTTAACCGTTGCAGGACTTACTGAGACAGGAGAAGAAACACCTTCTTTAGTAATTCCAATTAGCCAGGAGGCAAAAATCACTTCCGATTATATTCTGCCAACAGGAGCTGCAGCAGAAGAGATAACAGGCACAATTACTACTGCTGATGGAAAAGCATACAACTTGGGCGAAAAAGAAATCGGTCTTGAAGAGATTAAAGCAGAAGATAATGTTTTTATTTCTTTGAATTTAAAACCAGATTATACCGTAGAGGGAACCGAAGTTCGGGTGTCGCCAGTGGATTTGGTACCAACAGAGTAAAATAATCGTCTGAAAATTTATTGGAATAATAAATGAATAAGAAAATAATTCTTATTTCTATAATTTTTGCTTTTCTGATAACTCTTATTCCCTTAAGAGTTGATTGGTCTTTTGATAAATCCTTAAAGGACGGTCTGGTTAGTACTAAACTGTCTTCGATTACTTATCGCCTAAATTACTGTAGCGCAGGTTGGTATAGCTATAACTGTTCTTGTTCTGGCAACTATCGTCAAAGGAAATATTGTACCAGTTATGGCGGCTGTGGTTCCTGCTATAGGTATAAAAACTGTGGCTCCACTACTTATGGTTCCTGGAGCTATTATTGTTCAGGGAGTAATTTGCGCCGAAAAAGAACTATTTACTACCGAGGTTGCTCGGGAAACTCTTGTTATTACTATACTGGCACCGGTAGTGAGCATGTAAGAAGCTGTGGCTCAACTACTTATGGTTCCTGGAGCTATTATTGTTCTGGGAGTAATTTGCGCCGAAAAAGAACTATTTACTACCGAGGTTGCTCAGGAAGTTCTTGTTATTACTATACTGGCACCGGTAGTGAGCATGTAAGAAGCTGTGGCTCAAGAACTTCCACTACTACTTATTACTGCTCCGGAAATACCCTCAAAAAAAAGGTGGTCTATTCCGGAGGCTGCTCTGGGACTTCATGTCGGAGCGACAGCACCTACTATTATACTGTAAAAGACTGTGGCTCAAGGACCTGTACCTCTCGCACTTATTATTGTAGTGGAGACCGCCTCTGGTATAAATATACTTGCTCTGGAGGATGTTCAGGAACTTCTTGCCGTGCGACCATTAACTACGCTTATTTGTCAAAAGACTGTGGCTCAAGAACTTCCACTACTACTTATTACTGCTCCGGAAATACCCTCAAAAAAAAGGTGGTCTATTCCGGAGGCTGCTCTGGGACTTCATGTCGG
>Ga0307421_1001151_pt1 | contig 16293 bp, 13 predicted proteins | sample SalMarWE160270MG_FD_202163 | JGI IMG/M metagenome (GOLD analysis project Ga0307421, IMG submission 202163) | Salt marsh sediment microbial communities from the Plum Island Ecosystem LTER, Massachusetts, United States - WE1602-70 | ecosystem: Environmental > Aquatic > Marine > Intertidal zone >...
TTATCTCTTTTTCAAGCCTTTTTGCAATTCTTTCTTTTTCTCTTATTTCATTCCTTAAATCCTTTTCCTTTTTCTTTAAATCCTTCAAAATGCTACTCTTTTGCAATTTATCCCCACTTAATAGTTTTACTTCCCGCATTCTCCTACCTATAATTTCCTCATTTCTATCTTTTTCCTTTTGCATTTCCTCCATCTTTTTATCTAATACCTTTTCCATCACGTTAATCAATTCTATCTGTTGATTTCGATATTCGCTATACTGCTTTAGGTATTTAATTCTCTTATATGCCTGGTTAATATCCTTTGATGCCAATATATATAAAAGAGTAACTTCCTTTTTCCTTTTCTGATATGCTATTCTTATAAATCTGGCATATTCTCTTTTAATATCCCTTAAATCCTTTTCAAGCGATTCAATATTTAATTTATGCTCATTAATTATTTCTTCGTTGATCTCAAGCTCATACTTTATCTTTTCGACATATTCCTCTCTTAGATTTATCTTTCTTTCAACCAGATTCAATTGCTCTTCTGTACTGCTTTTCTCATTTTTTGTTTTTTCAAGCAAAGAATTTGCCATTTCGATTTCCTTAACAATACTTTTCCTTTCCCTTTCAAGCGTTTCACCTGACTGCGCATAACAATCTCCTTTAGCAGCTATGAATAAAATCACTGCAATAATATATCCATTACATATTCTTCTCTTCATAAATCAGAATTATTATCTCTTCACCATCATAAAAACATTATTCGCCTTTAATAATTCATTTTTCTATCTTATATCTAATGCATATCATTTAATAACAGCCTTCAATTACCACATTTTATTCTTTCCCAAATAAACACTCCTACTAAAATTAACTTTTATCCTTAACTGAACCAACCCTAATACCCTTCTCCCAATTATTTTATTAATTTTTCCAACACGACCTATAACCTTCATTTACAAATATGTATCCCCGTGTAATCAATCATACTTTTTACATCTCCTTCATACAATTCCTTATCTTATTATCCATTCTCTCCTTCTCATTCTCATCGATATCTTTAACTTTTTTCCAATATTCCACGGCCCTTTTGCATTTATCCAATTCATATAATATATCTCCATAATGATCAAGTATCTCAGGATTAATGCTTCCCCCGTATTTTATCGCCAATTCCAAATACTTCTCTGCTTCCTTTACTTTCCCCATTTTAAATAATATCCATCCATACGTATCAAGATATGTCGTATTCTCCGGTTCAGCTTTTATTGTTAATCTGCTTAGTTCCTCAGCCCTCTTTAATTTTTCTTCCCTTACTGAAAGATAATATGCATAATTATTCCTTATTACCAAATTATCATTATCAAGCGCAATTATTTTTTCAAAATATTCATCAGATCTATTATGCTGCCTCAAACCTCTGAATGCCTCGGCATACATATTATAATACTGTATCATCATTCTATTATCCTTCACGTAAACAATTCCTTCATCCATTATTTCAATTACTTTTTTGTAGTTCTCTAATTGCATATTTCCTATAGCACTATAAAAATAGAAATTTCCTTTATCCGGGTACTTTTCTATCGCCATCTCACTATAATCTGCCAGTTCCTCATACTTTTCCAGTATATTTGTTACATATAACATCTGTTCCCATGCAATTTCCATGCTTTTATCCTTTTCCAAAAAATTCTTTAATTGCCCGTAAGCCTCCTCATATCTCTCTTCTCTTAATAAAAAATCAGCATACAAAGCCTTCGATCTCAAATAAACACTATCCTGCCATACCATCATTCTAATAAGATTTTCAGTAACGCTTACCTTTTTATCATCATCCAGGCCCCTGTTAATAATCTCTATCAATGTATTAATTTTCCTTTCGTATGATATTTCATCATGCTCCAAAGCTAAAACATAATACTCTTCAGCTTCATCATACCTCCCCAAATCCATAAGAAATCCAGCATATGACAAAATACCGTTATCATGACCAGGTTCAATAGATAATAATTCCTTATATATACTTTCTGCCTTATCCGCCATACCAAACTCTGCATATGATTCCGCCATTAATCCCATAACTTCTATATCGTCCGGAAACATTTTATACAACTTTTCCAAAGTTTCAACAGCAGCAGCGGTATCATTCATCCTGTAATATATATCATTCTTTGCATACGCTATTTCTCTCGTAAAACCAACCTCATTTTCAATATCATTTAAAATGCCCAGCGATTCATTCAATTTTCCCTTTTCCCTGTAAAATATTGCAAGATTATATTTGTATCTAACCCTTTCCGGAAATTTATCACTGATTATCTCATAATAATATATTGTACTATCCAACTTTCCATTATATTGATATAGATTCGCCATATGTAACAAATACCATACATTATTATTATCATATTCAACAGCCCTTTTTCCATATTCCAATGCCTGTTCAATATTTCCCGTTCTCATCAATATATTTGATATCTGAAAATATACTGCCGGACTCTCCTCTCTAACCTTAAGTATCTCATCATAAAGAGATAGTGCCTGTTTAAAACTATTAAATAATGCATGCTTTGTAGCCTCTGTAAATACATAATAATATTCCCTCTCGCTGTTATCAGCAAATCCACCATTTTCTTCATTTAATGAAACATCTGACGACACGATCTTTCTAGTGCATCCTGATATAATAAACATTACAATGAATGCACCAACAATACATCTTATTATATATAGTAGTATCATACCTTTATTCCAAAAATAACATCTCATATTTTCTTTTATTACGACCTTCCCGTGTGCCCGAAACCGCCAATTCCTCTTTTTGTTTCACTTATTGATTCAACCTCTTCCCAGCTAACTTTCTCATACTTGTTTATTACCATCTGACAAATTCTTTCCCCATCCTGCACAATGTACTTTTCCCTTGATAAATTTATCAATATTATACCTATTTCGCCACGATAATCAGCATCAATAGTACCAGGTGCATTTACTATCCCTATCCCCTTTTTTAATGCCAGTCCGCTTCTCGGTCTTATCTGTGCCTCATATCCTTCAGGTAATTCTATGAAGAGCCCTGTCGGAACAAGAGCCCTTTCCAATGATTTCAGCTCCAAAGCTTTATCAATATTTGCTCTTAAATCCATTCCTGCAGAAAAATCAGTACTGTAATCCGGCAATTTATGCTTTGATCTGTTAACTATTTTTACTTTCATTTATCCGGTAAATAATTGTTCTAATTTTTAATTTTTCCCTTTTCATTAAATAATATACAAAACTAATCAATAATACACTTCTTAGGATGTAATTCAAAATATCTGACTGTATATCCAATACATTACCCGCGATTACAATAAATATTGATATCAAAATATATTCTCCTATCCTTCCTGTCTGATAATCAATCCTGTAATATCTTCTTCCAACATAATATGACATAACAGTCATTGTAAAATAACAAATTATATGTGCTACTGCAGACGCTTTATAGCTGAAAATCGGAATAAACAAACCATTTATCAAAACTGTAATGGCCGCACCTGTCAATGTAAAAACAGCACCGAATTTTGTCTTGTTCGTAAGCTTATACCATATAGACAAATTAAAAAATATTCCATACAACAAATATGCATATAATATCAGCGGAACTATAACCAATCCCTCGTGATACCCGGGATCTATAAAATATTTTATTATATCAATAAAAAGCAAAACCCCTACTATAATAACCAACCCAACTATCACAAAGTATTTCATTATATTGGCAAAAATCCTTCCCGCATCTTCTGTCCTGTAATAATTAAAATAAAAAGGCTCTGCTGCATATCTGAACATCGTAACAAACATCATTAACAGAACTCCTATCTTATAATTAGCCCCGTAAATTCCTATTTCGTAATGAGCATTCTGCCCTTCCGGAGTAAAAATCTTTAAAAGTATCCTGTCCAGCGATTCATTCACTGTTCCGGCCAGTCCTGCAATCAAAAGTGGCAATGAATATTTTAAAATATTCAGGTATAAATCCTTATTAAATCTTATTTTAATATTTACAATATCTTTTAATAATAAAACCAGTATTAACCCGCTTGCCAGTAAATTTGCTATTAATACATATCCTATTCTTATTTCCGGGTTATAAATAAATCGAGGTAACCTTATCTTATTCTCTATCAGCGGAAAAAATTCAAAAAATAAAAAAATAAAAAAAACAGTGAAAACCACATTCAATATTTTCAAAATTGCAAATTTCCTGCTTTTCTCCTCTATTCTCAACTTCGCGAAAGGTATACTGCTAAAAGCATCGATTGCAACTATCATTGCAATCCACCTAATATATTCAACATTACTTTCATATTCTATGATCCTTGCAATCCCTTCATCAAATGAAAATACTAATAATATAAACAGTAATGAAGTACAGAAAAGCGAAATTATCACTGTTGAATACACAATCTCTGGTCTCTCGCTTTTTGTAGCAAACCTGAAAAATCCTGTCTCCATTCCGTATGTCAGTATCACAAGAAGAAATACAACATAAGCGTACAACTCTGTTATAACACCATATTCCTCAACCTTAAACAACCTTGTATAATAAAAGGTCATTATTGAATAATTCAACAAACGCGGCACCATTGTCCCTAAACCATAAAGCATCGTTTGTCCTGCCAGCTTTTTATAAATATTCGTTTTCACGAAATACTATTTTTTTCTTTACCTTTTATTATTCATCCTTCATATTTGAAACATATACAAATATCTATATCCCAAGCTTCAGTAACCATCCCTAAAACTTATTCAACCAATCAATTGCTATGTAACTAACTCGGTTAGCATAAAAAATCAAAAATACAAACTACATTAATAATACTTATTCATATCAAATACTCTCTTTTTCAAATGGTTTTTATTTCATATTTTTGCTTCCTGTAAAAACCTTTTTTTATGCACAAGATTAATCTATTTTTTTTATTTATCGTTACCTTTTTATCACCAATGGCTTCTTTTGCCCAGGATAATCCACAAGTTCTTATTACAACCTCATACGGAAACATGAAAATCCGTTTATTTGATGAAACTCCCCTTCATAAGGAAAATTTTTTCAAGCTTGTTGCAGATGGCACTTATAACGGTGTTTTATTCCACAGGGTTATAGAAAACTTTATGATACAGACAGGTGATCCTGATTCAAAAAACGCGAAAAAAGGTGAATTATTGGGAAGGGGAGATTTTGGCTACACGTTACCTCCTGAATTCTCTCCCTCTCTTTACCATAAAAAAGGTGCTATTGCTGCAGCCCGCCAGCCTGATAATGTTAATCCCCAAAAAATGTCTTCAGCTTCACAGTTTTATATTGTTCAGGGTACCAAACTTACCGATGAACAACTTGATCTTATGGAATCCCGCGAAATGCATATCAAATTTACCGATGAACAGCGCAAAATATATAAATCTTCAGGCGGGACTCCACATCTCGATTATTCATACACCGTCTTTGGTGAAGTAGTTGAAGGCCTCGATATAATAGATAAAATTTCTGCAGTTCCCACAGATGAAAACAACAGACCACTTCATGATATTAAAATTGAAGTAAAAATTATCGATTGACATGCTTGAACGTATAAATCAAATTACATCTGAAATTAATAATTACACTTTTCAATCTTCTGATGATATTGAAAAATTCAGACTAAAATATCTTAGTAAAAAAGGCATCATTTCATCCTTATTTGAGCAATTCAAATCTGTTCCTAATGAACATAAGAAACAATTGGGTAAGTCTCTAAACATACTTAAACAGCTCGCCAAATCTATCTACGATACTCAAAAATCTCTCTTTGATAATAGAAATGATGTATCTACTGATATTGATCTTACCCTTCCATCCGAATCATTACTCTTAGGATCACGCCATCCTGTTTCAATCATTCGTAACCAAATCATTTCTATATTTTCAAAAATTGGTTTTAATGTAGAAGAAGGCCCGGAAATTGAAGATGACTGGCATGTATTCTCAGGTCTGAATTTCCCACCCGAACATCCTGCACGCGATATGCAGGATACATTCTTTATCCGGGAAAATCCTGATATTATCCTTCGTACTCATACATCCAGCGTCCAGGTTCGTGTCATGGAAAACATAAAACCTCCTGTTCGTAGTCTTTTTCCCGGCAGGGTATTTCGCAATGAAGCAATTTCAGCCCGTGCTCATTGTATCTTTCATCAGGTTGAAGGATTATACATTGATAAAAATGTATCCTTCTCTGATCTTAAACAAACACTTTTATTTTTTGCCAGGGAAATGTTTGGCGAACAAACACAAATACGCCTTCGCCCTTCATTCTTCCCTTTCACAGAACCATCTGCAGAAATGGATGTTTCATGTACAATTTGTTCAGGCAGGGGATGCAATGTTTGTAAATATACCGGATTCCTTGAAATTCTCGGTTGCGGTATGGTAGATCCCTCCGTTCTCTCTGCTTCCTCTATCGACCCTGCTATCTATACTGGTTTTGCTTTCGGAATGGGTATAGAACGTATTGCTATGTTAAAATACCGTATAAATGATCTTAGGCTCTACTTTGAAAACGATATACGTTTTCTTCGCCAATTCCAGTCAGATTTATAACATAATAACAGTATATCAATAAAGCTGTTAAAATTATTAACCGGTCATTTTTTTATAAACAAACACTATTAGTTTATTGACCTACTTTATTTATTCGTATCCTCTATTAATTATAACATGAATTAAAAATCCTCCTATTACAAGTATTCCACTTGTTATCAGCATTTTGTTTCCTTCAACACCTTTCCCTACTACAATGCCAAGCATTATTACTCCTACCAGTACAACAATTGCTCCAAGATATTGTATAATTTCTTTCATCACAATATAATTATATTATTAATAAAAACAGTCTTCGATTTGCTCCAATTATTTGTAAATTCTCAACTCTTTCTGCATTCATCAAATCCATATATCCTGTATTAATAATTCAAATTATCCATAAATTTAAAATAATAAATTGGAATTATACCCTTCTTTTCCAAGATGTTCGAATGCAAGATCTGTAGTTACCCTTCCTCTTTGCGTCCTTTTAATAAAACCCTCCTTAATCAAATATGGTTCATAAACCTCCTCGATCGTTCCGGCATCTTCACCTACAGCTGTTGCAATTGTACTTATACCAACCGGACCGCCCTTAAATTTATCTATTATTGTATTCAATATCTTATTATCCATTTCATCAAGTCCTCGTTTATCGATCTGTAATGCATTCAAAGCAAAAAGTGAAATATCAATATCAATAAAACCCGAACCCTTAACCTGTGCGAAATCCCTCACTCTGCGCAGAAGTCCATTAGCAATCCTTGGCGTTCCTCTTGACCTCCTGGCTATTTCTTTTGCAGCTTTATCATCAATATCAATGTTAAGTATCCTTGCAGACCTCTTTACAATTCCTTCCAATACATCATGATCATAATAATTAAGTTTTGAATTAATCCCGAATCTTGCACGCAGCGGCGAGGTAAGCAATCCCGATCGTGTTGTAGCCCCTATCAGCGTAAATTCATTCAGAGACAGTTGAATTGATCTTGCTCCAGGACCTTTATCAATAACAATATCAATCTTATAATCCTCCATTGCAGAATACAGGAATTCTTCAACTACAGAACTCAAACGATGTATTTCATCAATAAACAAAACATCATTATTTTCAAGGCTTGTCAAAACGCCGGCCAAATCACCCGGTCTTTCAAGAACAGGTCCTGAACTCGATCTTATATTAGTATTAAGCTCCCTGGCAATTATATTTGCAAGCGTTGTCTTACCTAATCCCGGTGGTCCTGACAACAATACATGATCCAACGCTTCATTCCTTCCTTTCGCCGCTTCAACAAATACTTTCAAATTTTCAATTACACTTTTCTGACCATCGAACTCATCAAATAATTTTGGCCTCAAAGTAATATCAATATCAGTATCTTCTTCCCTTCTAAATCTGTTCTCTATTCTCTCTTCATTATTATCCATATTATTGTATTAATGTCTTCTGCATACATTATTTATGTGTTTGTTCATAAAATCCCATTTGCCGCGTTACGCTTGTCCTAAAATTGATCACTTAGTAAATCTCCATTTTCATCAGGTCTGTAATTTGTGGCTACCGCATCTCCTTTTAATTATTAATCCTTGTTAACAATGGATACATCCTTATTCTCATTTAAATCAACCTTTATTCCGTTTATCCTGTACTCCTTATCATCCTTATAGCTTATTGTAACGATCAGGTTACCCTCCCTGTCATATTTTTTCCAGTGCTTCTCCTTATTTCCTGCTATATAATATCTTTCTTCCTTCAGTATACCGTTATCATAATAATACCGGTGTTTACCATCCGCGTTTCCCTGAATATACGAACCTTCAAATTTCAATGTTCCGTCATCATACAATTGTATCCATTTACCGTCTTTTAGTCCTGTAACATAACTTCCCTTTTCCTCATAATCATTAATTCTGTATATCCATTCCCCTTCTTTTTCCCCGTCAAAGTATTCTCCTTCAGTAATAATACAACCATCGGTATTATATTCAGTAAACAAACCTTCCTCACGACCGTTATAAAAATTTTCTTCTCTCGCAACCGTACCATCAGAGTAGTACCAAGTCCATTTTCCATTATACTTACCATCTTTAAATTCTCCGGTTTGTTCTACCTGTCCGTTCTCAAAATAAAATTTCCATTTTCCTTCTCTTTTGTTGTTTTTATATTTTCCTTCAGCTTTTATATTCCCGCTTAAATAAAAATCTTTCCATTCCCCTTCCCTTGAACCTTCTTTTGTAATTATTCCTCTTGATAATAATACCCCGTTATTACTAAATATCATTGAATTTTTAACTTCACCGTCGCTATTGTATTCCCTGTGAATACCGACTTTATTATTACCATTCCTGAAGCTTCCGCTGTATATTACATTCCCTTTTTCATCATATTCATTAATTATCTCAACATGCTCTTCTTCAATGTTTTCCTCTTCAATCAATTTTCCTTCCTGATAACGTAAACTTACAATTAACTGACCACTCTTATCAAATTCTTTATAATACCCGTTCAATAATCCGTCAATATATGGTTTCTCATTTTTCACCCTGCCATTACTGTAAAATTCTTTCCACACCCCGTGTTTTTCTCCTTTTTCATTATATCTGTTTATCTTTTCTCTTTCTACAAGCACACCTTTCCTATATTGTTTCTTTGTTATTATCCTCCCGTCTTTATCATATTCTATTGACTCACCATTCTTTTTATTATTACTGTACTCAATGATTTCTTTAAGCTTTCCGTTTTCATAATAATAATAAGATAATCCTTCAAGCTTATCATTAACATACAATTCTTTTGCTTCTATTCCTGCAATTTTCCCGGTTCTTTCTTTTCCAGGATAATATGAATATATAAAACCATTCTTTTTACCCAAAACAAAATTTATCTTCTTTGTAGTGTCTCCCAAATTATCATAGAATATCCATTCACCATCAAGCAAAAAATTTTTTCTGTTACCCTCACTTTTCAATACACCAGTATTATAATATGTCTTCCAGTAACCATCAGGCTTTCCGTTTTTCATTATACCTTCACTTGAAATTTTTCCGTTCGAATAATGAAAAGTCACGTACCCGTTCCTTTCAACTTCTTCATTATTCACCTGGCAAAACAAAACCCCGGTTAATAAGCTGAAAACCGTTATCATAAATATTCTATACATATTTTACTTATTACACAAATATATACAATTCTGTCCGTACACACTTTACCACATATTATTTAGTGTTTATTCATAATGTTCGGAATCAAAGCGCGTAAACATTTTAAATCGCAGAATACTAAAGTATTTGAAGATTTAAAATTTGAACAGCAACGCAGATATCGGACATTATGGACTGATACCAGTTAAAATGTTATCGCGCCTTAACCATATCTGATATCTCTAGCATTCTTTTTATAGGCTTCTCAGCTTTTATCCTTAATTCTTCTTTCAGAATGATTTCCGGATGTTCATATTTTAAACATGTATATATCTTTTTAATATTGTTTAATTTCATAAAATTACAGTCATTACACCCACAGCTAGAATCTAAAGGCGGTGCCGGAATAAATAATTTACCAGGATTATTTTTTATCATTTGATTTATAATACCTGATTCTGTAGCCACGATATATTTTTTTCCTTTATCATTTTTTGTATAATTCAATAACGAAGATGTTGAACCGATATGATCCGCTATGATCAAAACAGGCTTTTTACATTCAGGATGCGCGATAATTTTTGCATCCGGATGCTCTTTTTTTAACTCAATAATTTTTTCTACAGAAAATTCTTCATGTACATGACATGCACCGTCCCATATAATCATATTTCTTCCTGAAACACTCTGAATATAATTGCCAAGATTCCTGTCCGGCGCAAATATTATATTTTCATTTTCCGGCAGGCTTTCAATTATCTGAATAGCATTGGAAGAGGTACAAACTATATCTGTAAGTGCTTTTATATCAGCTGTAGTATTTACATAACTTATTACTGTATGATTCGGATATTTTTCAACAAATTTTTTAAATTTCTCCGCTGGACATGAATCAGCCAAAGAACAACCCGCATTCATATCAGGTATGAGGACCTTTTTTCGCGGAGACAGTATTTTGGCTGTTTCCGCCATAAAATGAACACCGGCAAAAACTATCATATCTGCATCAGTACATGCTGCCTGTCTGGATAAAGCCAAACTGTCACCTACAAAATCTGCTATATCCTGAATTTCTCCTTCCTGGTAAAAATGCGCCAAAATAATTGCATTCTTTTCTTTTCTCAATTCATTTATCTCCTTAATTATATCTGTATTTTTATCAATATTAATGTTAAGATATCCGAATTTCAATAAATCAGCTTTATCAACAATTTCTTTCTCCATAATAATATTTAATGATTTTTATAAAACTAATATATGATATTATTGTCCTGTTAATACTGTTAATACTTTTGCAGAATAAAAATTGATATTCCCGTTATTAAGAAAAAATCACCAGCTTATGAACATGAAGTATGAAATTTTTCATATTGAATACCATTTATATATAAACAAAATTAACATATTGTTAATTGCCTTCAGTGTGAAAAACAAAAACAATTTTTTAGGGTGTATTTGTGTGAATAAACTGTTTAATAATAAACATTACAGATTAAAAAATTTTTTTCATTTATAAAAAAATTTTTATAAGCAGGGGCTTTTATAAAAAGTCAAGAGTTTTATATAAAAAAGTTTTGCATATCAATTAACAACAAATCAACATTGCAAATGTTGATTTGTTAAATATACATGAATTGGATTTTGTCAATAAACTCTTAGTCCGGTGAAGCCGGTAATGCAAGTTATAAGCCGCGTAAAGAAATGCCGTCAATAAAATTTATTTATATTTGCAGCTGGTTGAAATATTTTTCTAAAAAATAACATATTATGCGTATAGCAATAGCAAGTGATCATGCAGGATATAATTTAAAACAGAAATTGATACGTCATTTGAAAGAAAAGCATCTGGAAATAAAAGATTTCGGTTCATTTTCAGAAGATGCAGTTGATTATCCCGAGTATGCCCACCCTTTGGCAGAAGCCATTGCAAATGGCGAATATGAAATGGGTATCTCTCTTTGCGGGAGCGGAAACGGTATTAGCATGACGGCTAATAAACACCCTGAAATAAGATCAGCTATTTGCTGGGAAATTGAAATTGCCGAGCTGGCAAGAGGGCATAATGATGCAAATATTTGTGCTTTGCCCGCGCGTTTTCTTAGTGATGAGCTTGCTTTTAAAATCGTTGACAAATTTCTAAACACATCATTTGACGGTGGACGTCATCTTAAGCGGATTAACAAGATACCGATAAAATGATGTTAAATGCTTAGTAAAACCTGCAAATATGCTGTTCGTGCTGCAATATACCTTACGGTGAATTCAGGTGACAAGAAAAAAACCGGGATTAAAGTTATCGCGAAAGAACTGGATATTCCTTCTCCATTTCTCGGGAAGATCTTACAAACACTTGTAAAGTATAAAATATTATCTTCTGCAAAAGGCCCATACGGGGGGTTCGGACTGGCAAAAAATGCTGATGATATTACATTATATGATATTGTTGTAGCAATTGACGGCACTGATTTGTTTCGTCAGTGCCTGATATCAACACGAACATGCTTTGAGAACAGAAAACAATGTGCTTTGCATTCACGATATAAAAAAATAAGTAGAGAGATCAGGCATTTATTTAAAAGCTATTCCTTACAGGATCTGGCAACAGAAATTAAGAATGATGAGAAAATGTTTTACTTATAGTGTAATAGTGAAATAATCATACCGAATAACATCCCTCCCGAATTGGCAAGTCCATCCGTGATGCTTCCCTGTCTTCCGGATACAAAAAAAAGTTGCATTAATTCGGTAAAAATACTCATTATCACAACAATGAGTGCAATAGATAAAACAACAGGGAAGGAATATAATGACAGGTTCGTATGATGTGCGAGATCATAGATAATCATAGAAGTAAGAACCGCATACATTAAGAAATGGATTACCTTATCGGCATAATAGAAACTGAGTAATTCTATCTTTATTTCCTGGTTTCCCGGCACAAGGCTGACAATAATTATAAAAACGGCAATACCGGCGGACTTCCAAAATTTTAAAATATACATTGATTTTTATTTTCAGGGTTTGTTTTATTGTTTATCACATAATTTTTTCTATTTGTCCGGGTGTATTTTCCTTTGATTTCAGGGTAAAAATAATCTAAAATGCCTGATCAGTATAAAATAGCTTCAATAATTGAACTGAAATCCTTAAATTACTTCTTTTTTGGCGTTAATATCAAATTTGTTTTTATATGCAAAACAGAATGTCAGTAAATGAGATGATGGGTATCTTGAGAAATGAAAAAGTGGACACTTGGTTTGATCTGGGTATCTACATTGACCGTTTCCGAGAAAACAACCCCATGCCGGTACTATCATTTTCAGGCACTGAAAAGGAATTTGAACATAATTTACAGCAGGGAGGCATTGCTTTTATTACATTTTCATATTCAATTGATGGAGTAACCATTGAGGTCGAGAAATATGCCAAGACATTTTATAGCCGTTTTAGGGGGATCACCATTCATTATGTTGCAGGCAAGATATATCCCGAATCACATAAATTGATAGATGATGAAACACGGACATATGAAATTCCCGAAATCGCGGGCTTTGATAATTGGCCTCTTTATAAAGAGTTTTTCTTTACAAGGCTCGAGAGAGGTAGCACACAATACAATGAATTGATAAGGAAATTCTGGGATGAAATTCTGTTGATCAGCGAAAAGCTGGGAAATTATGTTGAACAAAATAATATCAGGCTTTTATATGTGATCAATGCATTATCCAACCCGGGAAATGTATCTCTTGCTGTTGCATTGGTTTTTGTGTCGGAATTTTTAGGCATACCTGTCATTAACAATAATCATGATTTTTATTGGGAAGGAGGGAACCGGAAAATCGATATTAAAGAAAAAGGATTAAAGCATGGCCCCAGGGATGTTTTCTTCACAAATGATCATTTGGGAGAGGTGTTCTCAATTATTGAAGTTTTTTTTCCGTGGGAATCAAGAACCTGGATCAATGTGAACATTAATAAGGAACAATCTAAACATTTGATAAGTATCAATGGACATAACCCTGCCAATGTAACTGAAATCGGCACGAGTGTTGATACCAGCGAATATGTAAATATCAGTAAACGCGGGAAAATCAATGCTTTTTATCAGTTTGAAAAGATACTTGCCCGTTATCGGGAAACACTTGTAGGCTACTCGGTAAATGATGTATTACGAAATAACCTGGTAAACAAAGATAATCCCCGTCCGATTTTAACAGGTACTAAAACGAGGACGATAAAAAATTTTATGAATGAAAATATTATTTTTTTACAACCCACGCGCATTATTCAAAGAAAAAGGATAGAACTTGGATTTAAGCTTATCAGGCGCATGTTCAAAAACAAGCATTTTATAAAAAGATTAAAAAGCACACCAAATCTCAAGCTTACACTTATTGTTACAGGCCCTATAGCGCTTGGCCAGTTTGATTATTTTAAGAAATTGATCAAAAGGTTTTCTCAACTTCTTGATATTCTTGACGGGCAATTAAGGGACAGGGTATACATGGCTTTTCTCTTCAGTGAGCTTGACAGGGAATCCTTTAAGGAAAGATTTAAAGATCCGGTAGGTATCCCGGAATTATATAATATCGCATCACTTGTATTATTGCCCAGCAAGACCGAGGGAAGGGGGCTTCCCATAATTGAAGCATCAGCATGCGGCACACCGATCTTCTGCCGCCGCTATTATCCTGAAAAGGTATATTCAGAGGTTATTGGTGAGCACTTGCCTGATGGTGACCGTTTAAAAGTAATTGAATTTGACGGTAAAAAAATCACATCAAAACATACCTCTGAGATTATTGATCATGTTATGTTCCCTCACCGGTTCACTGATGAAATTATTCATAATAAATTGGCTGTTGAAAAACGGTTTAGTCTTGATACACTTCGAATATGCATAGATGACATTTGTCACCGTATCTGGCTTCAGCTTCATAAGAATGACGGTATAATGAGAATAGTGAAGCAGGCGACAGATGAATACAGTGAAATGATAAGTTTTTCAAACAGTGATACAAGTGCCATTCTGAAAACAGGGAACCGGCAGTATCTGCCGGGATTCGGGAGACTGGCATTTATGACTAATCTGAAATCACTGATCGATCCGAGTGCTTTCAGGATGGAAGAGCAAATGATGAAGGGATTTATTTTCCATTTTGCACTGCAACTGGTAAAAGACAATGATTTTTTTGCAAAAAAATCATACAAGGATATCAACAGGTTTTTTAATGCAGTACATTCAATATTTCATTATAAAAAGGGAGAGGTCAAAATACGCCATGATCATTCCTTTGCTTACAGGCACAGAAATAATAACTTTTATCCTTATCAGGAATTTACCCTGCAGGAACTGACCGGACTGGTAAATTTGTTGTTTTATAAAATTCTGGAACCGGATGTCATTCATACGATAGATGAGATATCGCATTTTTTCACCGATTGGAACCTTGCGCTTGCACAGCTTACTTCAAGTGCATTGTTAGCTATTGATGACAGAAAAGAGTTAATTACAAAAATGCAGGCAAATATCCCCATTGGGGTTTTTCCCGGTGATTACTCTAAATATGTACTCGAGTTTTTTGCACTTCAGGCGGTAAGGTCAAGATTAAACTTAAAGATAGAGACAGAGCTGACAAATGAAATTTTAAAAAGATCTGATCATAGTCCCGCTCCGGTATATGTTTTTGCACCAAACAGGGCAATAGGAAAATGGCCGGATAAGAAAAGTATTATTGATTATATATTAAATGGAAATGAAAAGGAGTTGAGATTGTTATATAACAATGGTATTTTAAAAGTGGTTGAATCCAACCAACTTTGTGTCGGATTGCATTTCCCGCAAATGGGAGAGGAGGCTCTCAGGGCATTGGCGGATATTCATAAGCATAATGGATTTATTATTTCCAACAGGGATTTCGCGGGTGACATGTCTGACATAGCCGATATTGATCGTTTTCATATCGGTAAAGCCACACATCCCATGACAGCTGCTATGCTTGGCATTCCCGGGGACAGTGGGTATATTCAATATGTTCCTGCAGGTATTCGGCCAACAATAGCTTATCCCGTGCCGGTGCAGAGAGCTAATGATTTTAGTTCTGCCCTGAAAGGGAAATTGTTTGCCGGTCTGTCCGAAAAGCTTGGCAGGGGAAATTTATTGAACATAATTAAGAAAGAATCGGAAGAAAAAGGATCTCCTGTTGATTTTATTCTGGAAAATCTTACTAATAACAAAAAGAACAGGGATAAAGATGTTTTTTATGATCATGTCAGTGGTATTTATCCGGATGGCCTTCCCTGGAATGGAGTATATGCCAAAGTGAACAGCGGAAGTGAAAAATGGATCTTTAAAACACTGATCTCGGAAAAAACAAAGAAAGTGACTGCCTTTGTATCCGATTATGCACTTAAGAACAAGATCAAACCACAAATTGCATGGAACGGGGGATATATTTTAAATCCCGAACTGGTGGGTAAGCTGGGCTTGCCTGAATCATATATCGGCTCACCCCTGGGTTTGGTGGTAAATGAGGGAGAAGTAAAGTGTCCTCC
>Ga0307421_1001155_pt1 | contig 16267 bp, 10 predicted proteins | sample SalMarWE160270MG_FD_202163 | JGI IMG/M metagenome (GOLD analysis project Ga0307421, IMG submission 202163) | Salt marsh sediment microbial communities from the Plum Island Ecosystem LTER, Massachusetts, United States - WE1602-70 | ecosystem: Environmental > Aquatic > Marine > Intertidal zone >...
CGGCGATTCTGGAGATAGTCACAGAGCTGGAGAGAATCGGCGACTACGCCAAGGGCATCGCCCGCATCAACCTGATGATCGGGGAGAAGCCCTTCGTCAAGCCGATCATCGATCTCCCACTGATGGCTGCCAAATCCATGGAGATGCTGCGCGAAGCGCTCGACGCCTTCGTCCGGCGGGACGCGGAGAGGGCCCGAGCCATTCCTTCCAGGGACGACGAGATTGATGCGCTCTACAACCAGGTCTACCACGAGCTCATCGCATTAGTCATGGCCGATCACCGCGCCATCGACCAGGCCAACTACCTGCTGTGGGTGGCCCACAACCTGGAGCGATCGGCCGACCGGGTGACCAACATCTGCGAGCGCGTGGTCTTCATGGTCACCGGAGAGATGGCGGAGCTGGATAGGGAAGGCAACGGACTGGAGGGCCTCACCTAGCACAGCCCGCCGGCGCACCAGCAGGTCCCTAGAGTGCGTCTGGATTTGACGCGCTCTCCGTTTAGTGTATAATGCCCCAGGGAAGGCGGCAGTGGGTATTCCCCGCGCCGCCTTACTTTCTTGGAGGAGGGCACCCGATGCCTGCGATAATCGTGGTGGGCACGCAGTGGGGAGACGAGGGAAAGGGCCGGGTCGTCGACCGCCTGGCAGCTGATGCCGGCGTCGTCGCCAGGTTCAACGGCGGTGAGAACGCCGGCCACACGGTCATCGCCCAGGGCCACGAGCTCAAGCTCCATCTCGTGCCGAGCGGGATCCTCAATCAAGCAGTCACCTGCCTCGTCGGCGCCGGCGTCGTAGTCAACCCCGCCCGCCTGATCGCGGAGATGGACGAGCTGGCGGAGTCGGGTGTGGACGTGAGCCCGGGCCACCTCAAGCTCAGTGCGGCGGCCCACGTGGTCCTGCCCACCCACCAGGCGCTAGACGGCGCTGGAGAGGAGGCTCGCGGCGGGCGCGCCATCGGAACTACCCGGCGCGGCAATGGGCCGGCCTATGCGGACAAGGCGGCGCGGACGAACCTGCGGATCGGCGACATGGTCGATCCGGAGCGTTTCGCAGATCAGGTCGCCGACCGTGTGCGCGCTCACAATCAGCTTCTGAAGGAGGTGCTCGGCAGCGAGCCCTCCGATGCACGGCAGATCGCCGCCTCCTACGGCTCCTACGCCCGGCGGCTGTCCCCACACATCGTCGACGGCTCGGCGCTGCTGGCGGAGCGGATGGCGGCAGGAGAGACCGTTCTCTGCGAGGGCGCCCAAGGCCTCCTGCTCGACCTCGACCACGGCACGTACCCCTACGTGACGAGTTCATCCACCGTGGCCGGCGGAGCACTGACAGGGCTTGGATTCGGCCCCCGCCAGGTCTCTCAGGTGATCGGAGTGGCCAAGGCCTACACGACCCGAGTCGGCGAAGGGCCCTTCCCCACGGAGCTGACAGGCAAGGTCGGCGACAGGATTCGGGAGACGGGCAGCGAGTACGGCGCCACCACCGGGCGGCCCCGCCGCTGCGGGTGGCTCGATGTGGTCATCCTACGCTACGCCGCCCGCATCAATGGGCTCGACCAGATCGCCCTGACCAAACTGGACGTGCTGAGTGGGCTGGAGAGGCTGAAGGTCGCCGTGGCCTACGAGCACGATGGAGAGCGCATCGAGTACTTCCCCGCCGAAGCGGGCATCGACGCCCTCTCCAGGTGGAACCCGGTTTACGAGGAGCTGCCCGGCTGGGAAGAGGACCTGACCGCGGCTCGTTCTCTGGCCGACCTGCCCGCCGCTGCGCGCGACTACATCGCCCGGATCGAGGACTGGGTGGGAGTGCCGATCACCTTCATCAGCGTGGGGCCGGAGCGAGCCCAGGCAATCGTTGTGTCGAAGTAGGACCCGGCGGCATTCGCAGGCATGCATTCAGCCCCGGCCGTTGGCCGGGGCTGTCTCTTTCCCCAGCTTGGCCCGCTACGCAGCGGGAGGAGGTCCGGGAGCCGCCAGGGTCGGCGCTGCCCCCGTCTGCGCCCACTGCAGCTGCTCGTATGCCAGACGGGTGTTCTCCTCGATCGCCAGGAAGAGGTGGATGAGTTCCCCACCCGCGTACAGGAGAAGGAAGTAGATCAGGGTGACGACCAGGGACACGAAGAAGAGAAGCACGCCTCCGATCCAATCAAGCCACGCAGGGAGCTCGTCTATCATGCCCTCTGTCAGGCTCTGGAACAGGTCTCGCAGACCGGCGCCGCCCAGGATGCCCGAGATCAGCATACCTATAGAGGAGAGAATGCCGACTACGAGGACGATCCAGGCGACGATCTTCCACAGCGTGCCGACAAAACGTAGGATCTTGAACCTCGTTTCCACCGCTTGCCTCCCAAGTCAGGATAGGGAGATTGTAGCACGAATCGATTCCCGGGCCAACCGGGCTGTCGTCGGCCGCTTGCCACAACGGGGTTCCAGGCTCCTTGCGCCGCCCGAAGGCCGGCTCGGGCAGCCTTGACGCCGTTCAGCCTGGTATGATAGAATGGAACTGACGTGCAAGAGTCAGGAACGCTGCCGGCGTACATCGTCGCAGGTCGCTGGAAGGGAGAACCGACAGAGTGGCCAGGATTGAGCAGGTTGTCAAACGAACCGGCGCGGTCGTCCCCTTCAACAAGGACCGCATCACGAACGCCATATACCGGGCAGCGGTCGCCGTCGGCGGCCGCGACCGGGCCATAGCGGAGCAGCTGGCCGGTAAGGTCATAGATCTGCTGGAGGAGCAGATTGCGCCCGGCGGCACCCCCACCGTGGAGCAGATCCAGGACGCGGTCGAGAAGGCGCTCATAGAAAACGGTCACGCGAGGACAGCCAAGGCCTTCATCCTCTACCGCGACGAGCGCGCCCGCCGGCGGCGAGAGAGGGCTCGCCGCTCAGCCCGTCCTTCGGCGAACATACCGTGGCAGAAGATCTGGGAGGTCCTGGATTGGGCAATCACCCACGATCTGCATACCGTCGCCAGGCTGAACGCCCGGATCGATCGCGGCGAATTCGACGAGATCGTCCGAGAGACCGATCGCGCCTACAACGAAGACATCACGACCGCATCCGAGATCGTGGGCGAGAGGCGCGACGAACTCAAGCTGGTCATCATCGCCGGCCCGTCCTCTTCCGGCAAGACGACGACAACGATCAAGCTCGGCCACCTGCTGGGCAAGATGGGCCTCAGCCTGGTCCCCCTTACCGTCGACAACTACTTCTTCGACCTGGAGATGCATCCGCGTGATGAGTTCGGGGACTACGACTTCGAGACGCCGCAGGCGCTTGATCTTGATCTGATCAACAGGCATCTGAGCAGGCTCGTCGCCGGCGAGGAGGTGACCTCCCCCTTCTACGACTTCAAGGCAGGCAAACGCCGTGAGGGAAAGACGCCGATGCGAATCGGGGCCAGCGACCTGATACTTATCGACAGCCTGCACGGCCTCTACCCGCCGATGACGGAGGGCATCGACGACGAGGCGAAGTTCAGGCTATACCTCGAGCCTTTGCTGCAGATGAAGGGACCGGACGGGAACTACATCCGCTGGACAGACCTGCGGCTGATGCGGCGCATGGTGCGTGACGCTGAGTACAGAGCATACGACCCCCAGCGGACGCTGGAGCACTGGCACTACGTCCGCAAGAGCGAGATGCGCAACATTGTGCCCTATCTCAGCGCGACTGACTATATCATCAACACCGGCCTTCCGTACGAGCTACCCGCCATGCGGGCCAGGCTGCTGGAGCGGTTCTCGGCGTGGGCGCAGGAATACGGTGATGACCCGCTTCGGGAGGATGCTGCCGAGCGCGCGAGCCGCGTTCAGCGCCTGTTGGAGGCAGTCCACCCGGTCGAGGACGAATCGTCAATCCCTCCGGACTCGCTGCTGCGCGAGTTCATCGGGGGCAGCTGCTACGAGTACTAGCACCGGGCCGGCCGACAGCTACTCGATGCTGATCGTCTCGAAGACGAGCCGATCAGCAGGCATGCCCTCCTGAGGGTCGAGCAGCGCTATGCGCTGGTTCTCGTCCCCGTCGACTGCCAGGCTCACCTCCAGGCGGTAGGAGCCCGGCGGCGTCAACGGATTGAGGTTGACGTCGAAGTGGCTCTCCACTACCTGGCCGGGCTTCCACTCGGCCGGCGGAAAGCGGCGGAACAGGCTCCGATAGTCCTGTAGGTCGCCGCCCCAGACCTGATAGGCACCGTCGATCAGCCTGACCAGGGGCCGCACGCTCGCCGCGTCGATCTCAGGCTCCCGCTCCCAGTAGAGCACCACGTGGAGCCAATTGCTCGGCGGATGCGGCTCGGGAGGCGGGTCGGTGGCCGCCAGCGTAGTCCCATCCAGTGCATAGCCGGCCAGGCAGAGGCCGTTGGCAAAGCACGCCTCCAGCGTCGACGCTTCGCCCGGGAGGCCCGGATACGAGGTCCGGAGCTGGTAGCCGAGCAGCGCTATCTCGCCGCCGTTCGGGTACTGCCCTGTCATCATCGGGTACTGCTCCTGCACGCCTGCCTGCAGCAGGTTCTCCGGCGCCGCGGCGCGATCGTGATAGAGGATCAGCCAGAGACGATCGTACTCTTCCGCCAGCGTCCTGTAGTATTCCCACGGATCGTGGATCACGGCTGCCGGCGGGACAGATACCTCTGAGAGCCCTTCGTAGTACCTCTCGAAGGCGTTGACGGCGTATTCCGCGTAGACGATCACGATGTCGTTCGATCCCTCGTGGCCCTCGACGTAGTCGGCCACGAAGCGCCAGTCGCCACGCTGCACGGCAGGATCTGTCAGGTCGCGGACGATGCCGCCGACCATCAGCATTCCCAATGCGATCAGCAGCAGGCAAGCCGGCTTCCACAGACGGGCCAGCCCAATGACTGCCACGGCCACGAGCACCAGCACGGAAGGCAAGGCTGCGCTGAGGTACTTGGCTGAGTAGACTGGAACGACGAAGGAAACACCGTAGAAAAGGGCTATGGGCAGCGTGGCCTGCAGCAGTGCCACGACGGGCCCTTTTCGCCGCGACAAAGCCGCAGCCACGCCGCCACCGACGATCAGTCCCCCGGCCAGCAGAAGCTGCCACCAAGGCAAATCGTACTCGGGCACTCGGAAGAAGAACCGCCCCACAAGATCGGGCAGCACTGTGCCCAGCCCCACGAAGAACCGCCATCGCTCCTGCGGCTGGTAGTTCTGCAGCACACGCAGGCCTATGCCGATCAAGGGCAGGTGCACTGCTACGACCACTGCCATCGTTCCGGCGTAGGCAAGCAGCCGTTTCCACCGTTTCCAGCCAAGAAGGACAGCCACCGCTCCCTGACTTGCGAGCAAGAGAGCGCCGAAGAAGTGGCTGTAGAGCACGACCGGAGTCAGCAGGCCGTAGAGCGCCCAGCGCCACCAGCGCCCGCAGCGGAAGGCCTCCAGAAGCGCCAGGCTGGAGGCAACCACTGCGAACACGTGCAGGGCGTACATCTTCGCCTCCTGCGCATACCAGAGGCTGAATGGAGAGAAGGCGAGCAGCCAGACGGCCACGAGCGCCCCGCGACGGCCAGCCAGCCCCTTCGCCCACCGATACATCAGCGGCAGCGTGAGGACGGAGAGGACGACGGACAGATAGCGCACCGCAAAGTCGGTGTCGCCAACAACCTGGCGCCAAAGGTAGAGCAGCAGGTAGAAGAGCGGGCCGTTGTGCTGGGGCTGGACGATCGTGTTCATCGTCTCGGCGAAGCTGCCCTCGGTGAACTCGAGGGCCATCACCTCGTCGATCCACATGCTCTGCGCCGTGAGCGTAGCAGTCCTGAGCCCGTAGGCGACGAATGCTGTCAGCAGAACCAGCGCGGCCACAAATGGACCGCGGTGGCGGCGCACGCAGACGATCGTCGCTTGCAGGACCGCTCTCAGTTGGCTCACTCCGCTGCTTCTCCTGTCGATCCGGTCATCTGCGCTCCGCTGCCTCCAGGTGGCCGGACGCCCGCACCACTAGCCCGCCGCCGAGCAGCGCCGACCACGGTCACCGCGCCTACCATCAGCGCCGTCATAGCCGCCAGGCCAAGCCCCAGTCGCAAAGAGGCGGGACGATAGCTCATCTGCAAATGGTGATCGCCAGGTGGGATCGACACCCCACGAAAGACGCCGTCCGCAAGGTAGAGGGTTACGGGCTCACCGTCGATGGCGGCCTCCCAGCCCGGATAGAGCACATCGGACAGGACCAAGAGCGCCGGCGCCGAACTGTGAACCTCCAGAGCCACCCGGTTCGGCTCGTAGGTCAGGAGGCCGATCCAGCCCTCACCTTCGCCGTCCAACATCGGCCCGCCCTCAACCGTGGCCACCAGTTCCGGGCGGAAGCCGGGCTCGGACATCACGCTCATCGCCTGGCCCATTTCCTCCACCTGAACCGTCCGGTAGACCAGCCAGGCGCGCGGCATGGAGATCGTGTGCAGGTGCAGGTCGATGACCGGATCTTCTGCAAAGACCGGCGCTATTCCCTCACCGCCAGGTGGCGCGTGCTTGCGAACGACGATGTACTTCACGCCAAGCAGCCGGTAGCCAACACTCGTCTTCGTAGGTTGCCCCCAGTAGAACAGATTGAAGGCTCTCAGCTCCATGGGGTTACCCACCGTTCGCGGAACGGCAAACCCCTCCGCCACGAGCAAGTGGGGTGGCCACAGCTCCACGGCTTCAGAATCGACGTCGACACGGAACCAGCCCGGGTCCGCCTCCAGATAGGCCAGAGCGGCGTCATGCTCCTGCCGTACTGCCGGCGCTTCCGCCTCGACGAAGGCGCCGCTGACGATCAGCTCGACTGCCAGAAGCACCACCACCGCAGCGGCCCCCGCAGTACTGACGCGCATGAGCTGCACCGACAGGGCCAGCAGCAGGCCCAGGCCGGCCGCCGCCCGCAGCGAGCCCACTGCCCGCACGTATCGCTCGCCGGCAGTAACCAGTTGGGCCACTGAAGGCGCAGCAAGCCACAGCGTGACAGCGGCCACGAGCAGCAGGATGGTACCTGCGCGCCTGAGCCGATCGGACGCAAGGAGGTGCTGCACGCCCAGCGCGGCGCCTGCGGCCAGGGCGAAGGAGACAAGCGCAGCCGCACGGGCCGTCTTCTCCATTCTGGCTACCAGGTCGAGTCGGGCCAGAAGGGGGAACAGGGGGCCATTGTAGCCAAGCGCCAGCAGCACCGCCAGCGTGCTCAGCAGCAGAAGGAACCAGGCCCGCCGGCGGCGCCGGTCGGCGGCAAGCCCCAATAGGAACAGGAACAGAGCCACGGCGCCTACGTACGCAGTATCTATCCGCCCGCCCGTCATCCATAGTCCTTCGGACCCGCGCCCATGGAAGTGAGGGCTCAGCAGGTCGATCAGAGTATCGAGCCTCCACTGATATCCCGTGGCGGGCACGACCTGCAGCGCTGCCCGCTCGGTGAAGGGGTAGCGCTCGATGGCCGGCAGTATCATCGGGGCCGCCAGGCCCAGTCCGGTCACGCCTGCCGCGAGCAGCCCTGCCGTACGGCGCAGAATACCCTGCCGGCCACCCTCCGCTACCCGCCACGCGCCGTACAGCAGGATTGCCCCGGCTGCGTAGAGTACCGCCTGAGCATGGCCTCCGGTCCCCATTAGGGCCAACGGGATCCCAGCCAGCGGTGCGGCGCCGGGGCAGCCGAGTGCCCAATCCACTGCGGCCAGGCACCAGGGAAACCAGCCCAGGACGTCACCGTATTGTGGGTGGCCGAGATGGACGATGAATGGGTCGGCCAGCATATAGGCAATGCTGCCCACAAGCGCGGCAGGCCGGCCGAGGCGCCAGACGGGAGAACGGGTCAGGTAGAACATCATCCCCACCCCGCCGAGGAGTAGCGGCAGCGCGGCACGGACGAGCACCGCCCAGGCCGGAATGGGCGACATCAGGAAGAGCGGCCAGTTGAGTGGGTCGAACAGGCCATACTGCGGCTCGCCGACGATGGGATCGCCGCCCATCATGCGCGTGTTCCACAGCGGGAGAATACCTCGCCTGACGTGCTCGCCGATGTAGGACCAGACGGGATAGAGCTGCTTCCAGGTGTCGCCCCCGGGAGGAGGCGATTCGTAGCCCAGGGCCCACACCGGCCACAGGAAAAGGATCAGCACCAGGGCCAGCAGCAGCGCCGGCCCCAACAGACGATTGCCCGGGATGTCCTGCCGCCGTCTGCTCATCACTTGCCTGCTCTGGTATCGGTCGCGCCGGCTGGCGTCGACTGAGGAATGGTCGTCACCGGCTACTCCGCCACCCGCACCTTCGTAAGATTGACGTGGTCGGACTGCATGCGCCCGCCCTCTGGGACCGTCGGCAGATGAATGATCTCCCCGTCCGCGACCCGGTAGACGGTTACCCGCAGGTCATACACTCCAGGCAGCGCATCGCCGTAGACTTCGAGCACGTGTTCGTCGACGATTACCGCTCCCGGCTCCCACGAAGACGTAGGCGCAGCCCCGTTCTGCGGCCAGGCGTCGTGCTGCGCCGCTTTGCGCTGCGCGGAATCAACGAACTGAACGGACACGCTGTACTCATCCCCGATTGGCCGTTGCGCGCTCCAGTAGAGCGTTACCGTCGCGACATCACCAGGCTGGGCAAGCCGCCGGCTAACATCGTACCCGCCGAGCCTCATCAGGCCGCCGAAGTCGATAGACACCGGGTTGGGCGTCTCGCCAGGCGGCGGCACGATCTCCACGCGGCCGAAGCGAACGTTGTCACCCAGCGGCTCGCCTCCCGATCCTGTGGCAGGCAGCCGCTCGCCCGTCGGCACGTGCGCCAGCCCCACCTCGATCTCGACTGTATCGGGCGTGTAGGCTGTGGCCGGCACGGCGATCACGTACGAGTCGGCCCAGCGAGATCCCTGCTCCAGCCAGGTGGTCGAAAGCAGCCCCAGGCCCGGATAGGTGTCTCGCTGCCCTACGACGAGCTCGTGATCGCCGAGCAGGTGCACGAAGACGGTGTAGTCCCTCTCCGCGGCATGCACCGCCTCCCAGCAGAGGGTGAGCTCGACTGCGTCACCCGGGTAGACAGACTGGGCCCGGAGATCGTATCCCAGAAGGCGCAGCACGCCGCCGAAGTCGACCTCCAGGGTATTGGAGATCAATGCCACCTGCTCCTCAGTGAGAGGCTCGGGCAGAGCGTAGGCAGGAGCGATCCAGGCAAGTGGGGCGATTGCAGAGATGACTAGCAGGAACGCCCCAAGAGCCGCTCCCGCCCAACCGGCCAGCCGGCCGGGCAGCCAGGCGCCAAGCCCCAAGGCCAGAGCCAGCGACCAGACGGAGAGAGCGGAGAACACGAGGCGGCCCTGGGACGACCAGGTGACCGTGGCCCACCAGGCCCAGGAGACGAGCACTCCAGCCGCCCAGAGTCCGCAGATCGCCAGGCCCCAGCCCCAGACCCGTATCGGAGCGAGCCTCCGAAGCAGTCCCCTAAGGAGCATCAGCAGAATGCCTGCCGCAGCGACACCGGCCAACACGTTGAGGGCCGCGTAGACCCCGTCCGCCAGAGGCACGTTGAGGCCACCGAAGTTGCCCCAATACCCGGCCATGAAGCTGAAGCGCTCCCGCCACAGCTGGGCAAGATCTGCGGGCACGCCGCGCGTTCCCAGAATCTCCGTGAAGACGTCAAGGCCGAGCAGCTCCCCATAGAGATCCAGGTTGCGGACGTACCACCAGCCGGCTACAGCCAGCATAGGTAGCGCGGTTGCCAGCGCGCCGATAAGCAGCTCACGCCAGGAACGAAACCGGGCTGCCCTGACGACAACGACTGCGGCGGTCAGCACCGTCAACGGCAGAGCGCTCGTCTTCGTCAATGCCGCCAGTCCCAGCACAACCCCGAGCAGGATCAGGCGCAGCACGTCCTGGCGGTCACCGGTCTGGGCGCCGCGAGCCAGGCGCAGCAGCATCAGCAGAGCCAGGCTGCACAGGGGCACGACGAGCGCGTCGTTGTTGACCGAGGCGCTGACGAAGACGTACATGGGCGTGAAGGCGTGAATGGCCGCCGCCGCCAGTGCCACCAGTGGATGACCAGGCACCACCTCTCGACAGATGGCGTAGGTCAGGTATACGGCACCGATGCCCATGAGGACCGACAGCAGGCGGATGACGTGGACAGCGAGAACCGTGCCCTGCCAGGGGAATGCTTCCAGCGACGGACGGTGCACCACCAGGTTGACGTTGCCGTCAGGCATCGGGCCCTCGTCCGCATGAGGATTGAGGTAACGGACCTCACCCATGTCCGGTGTCTCTATCCAGAACGTCGCCCCGGCCGCCAGGGCATAGTAGAGCGGAGGTTGGCTTCCCTCCTGGCGCCAGGGCTGGTCGACCGCTGGATCCTGGATCGGGAGCGAGCCTGTGTCTGCAATGTGCTTGACCAGAGGATAGTGCCACTTCTCGTCCGAGGCCTCGAATGGAGGGACGATCACGCTGTAGGCGACACCCAGTAGCGCGAAAAGCGCCAGGAGGACCGCCAACACCATTCGCTCGGCACGTTCGCTCACGAGCCCCTCCTCTGACAGGTGGCCACCAGGCGGCACCGGACTCCCTCCCGGGCACCGCGGCGTAGAATTGTAGCCCAGAGCCTGCATTCGGGCAAGGGAATGGACTTGATGGAAACGGCCTCCTCTGGTAGACTTCGCCTGGCCAGCGGACGGGCGATAGCGCGGCCGGAGCAGTCAACTCAGAGGCAGGAACAACGGCTCCTATGAAGCTGATTCGCAGAGCGGTGAAGGGATTGCGCATTCTCTGGTGGCGGCTGCGCAATCAGGGCCTGCGCGTGACGGCTCTCTGGGCTGCTGACCACGCCGTCCGCATCGCTACTGGCGCGCCCATCCTGCGCTCGAGCCAGATCGCGCCGCAGCTCCATGTTGGCGGCCAGTACCGCCAGCGTGGATGGCGCACGCTCCAAGGGAGAGGGGTCACGGCCGTTGTCAATCTGCGCAGTGAGTTCGATGACCAGGAGAAGGGTATAGCCCCGTCCCGCTATCTCCACATCCCGGCGGCGGACGATCACCCTCCCTCACTTGATCAGCTGCGCCAGGGTGTCCGCTTCATCGCCGACGAAATCGGGCGTGGCGGCTCCGTGTACGTCCATTGTGGCGCGGGTGTCGGCAGGGCTCCTCTTATGGCCGCGGCCTACTTCGTCAGCACCGGGATGACGCCTGACGAGGCGTGGGAGAACATCCGCCGGCCACGGCCGTTCATCCGCCCCACACCCGCGCAAACTGAACAGCTGAAGGCCTTCGCGGGCCAGTAGACCGCCGTCCCCGGCCTCCAGCCGAAGCAGCAAGCAGGATTGCGCTCGTACCCCCTTTTTGGTATCATCATACTAGACCCTGCCGCCGGTGGCGTCTGGCGCTGCCGCCCCCTGGGGCAGTGAGGTCGACCGGGCGGCTTGCTCCGGCGGCGGGAGCCAGTCACCAGTGACGTGGACGGACCTGTATCGGTAGACGACCGCTGTGCCGACCCTACGCAGTACAGCCAGGAGGCTCGCTTCATGACACCGGTGAAACCCCTCACACCCAGGCAATTGCGCCGCAGATGCGCTCCGTCCCAGTTCAGGTTCAAGACCACAGACAGTCTCGAGGACCTGGGCGAGATCCTGGGCCAGGACCGTGCGGTCGAGGCCATCCAGTTCGGAATCGGCATCCGGCGTGAGGGGTACAACCTCTTCGCCCTCGGTCCCAGCGGCACGGGCAAGCGAACGACGATCCGGCAGTTCCTGGACCAGAAGGCCGCCGGTGAGCCGGTCCCAGCTGACTACTGCTACGTGAACAACTTCGAGCTCCCTCACAAGCCGAAGGCGTTGAGACTCCCCGCCGGCTTGGCGACAGCGCTCAAAGACGACATGGAGCGGCTCGTCGAGGAGCTTCGCACCGCCATCCCGGCCGCGTTCGAGAGCGAGGACTACCGCACCCGCAAACAGGAAATAGAGGAGGAGCTGAAGGAGCAGCAGGAGAAGGTCTTCTCCAGCATCCAGGAGCAGGCCAAGGAGCGGGACATCGCGCTTATCCGGACCCCCGTAGGCCTGGCCTTCGCCCCGATCCGGGGGGAGGAGATCATCAGCCCCGAGGAGTTTCAGCAGTTGCCCCAGGAGGACCGGGCGCGGGCTGAGACCGGCATCAGCCAGCTGCAGGATCGACTGCAGGAGACGATACGCCAGGTCCGGCAGTGGCAGCGGACAGCCCGGGACAAGGTGCGCAAGCTGGATAGGGAAGTGGGGATGTTCGCCGTGGGCCACCTGATCGACGAGCTGAAAGAGAAGTACGGCGAAATAGAGGACGTGGCGAGCTACCTGGAGGCGGTACGGCAAGACGTCATCGAGAACGTCGACGTGTTCCGCGCCCCTGAGGAGAGCCAGGAGATCCTTGGCATATCCCTGCCCCGCTCGCTGACCGGGCCCTCGATCTTCCGCCGCTACCAGGTGAACGTGCTGGTGGACAATTCCGAATCGAAGGGAGCCCCGGTGGTCTCCGAGGATCACGCCACCTACACCAACCTTGTGGGCCGCATCGAGCACGTCGCCCAGATGGGGGCGCTCGTAACAGACTTCAACCTGATCAAGCCCGGCTCGCTCCACCAGGCCAACGGCGGCTACCTGATCCTGGACGCCCGGGAGCTGCTTCTGCAGCCATACGCCTGGGATGGCATCAAGCGCGCCCTGCGCGCCGGGCAACTGCAGATCGAGTCTCTGGGCCAGGCCTTGAGCCTGGTCAGCACCGTGTCGCTGGAACCTGAGCCGATCCCACTCGACGTGAAGGTCGTTCTCATCGGCAACCGGGTGCTCTACTACCTGCTGCACCAGCTCGACCCGGATTTCGCCGAGCTCTTCAAAGTGGGAGCCGACTTCAGTGAGGAGCTGGACCAGGGGCCAGAGAACAACCTGCTCTATGCGCGCATGATAGCCACGATAGCGCGCCGGGAGGACCTGCGCCCATTCGACAAGAAGGCGGTGGCCCGAATCATCGAGCACAGCGCCCGCCTGGCGGGGGACGCGCACAAGCTCTCCACCCATCTGCTCAGCATTGCCGATCTGCTGCGCGAGTCCGACTACTGGGCGCAGGTGGCCGGCAATGGTGCGGTAACCGCCAATGACGTCCAGCGGGCGATTGACGCCCAGATCCACCGCGCAGACCGGCTGCGGCAGCGCATCCACGAGCAGATCGAGCAGGGCACGATAATGGTCGATACCTCGGGCGCGCGCGTGGGCCAGGTGAACGGCCTGTCCGTGCTCAGCCTCGGCGGATTCACCTTCGGCCGTCCCAACCGCATAACCGCGCGCGCTCGCCTGGGCAAGGGCGAGGTCGTCGATGTCGAGCGCGAGGTAGAGCTGGGAGGACCGATCCACTCCAAGGGCGTGCTCATCCTCTCCAGCTTCCTGGGCGCCCGCTACGCCCGACGCTATCCCCTCTCTCTTTCTGCGAGCCTCGTCTTCGAGCAGTCTTACGGCGGGATCGAGGGGGACAGCGCTTCGCTGGCGGAGCTGGCGGCCCTTCTCTCCGAGCTTGGCCAGATGCCGGTGCGGCAGTCTCTGGCAGTTACGGGTTCTGTCAATCAGCATGGCTACGTTCAGCCTATCGGCGCCGTAAACGAGAAGGTAGAGGGCTTCTTCGATGTCTGCGCGACGCGCGGGCTGACTGGCGATCAGGGCGTGGTAATCCCCGCAGCGAACAAGAGGCATCTCATGCTCCGCGACGACGTGGTGCAGGCCGTGAAGGATGGCCGGTTCCAGGTCTACCCCGTTGACACCGTCGACCAGGCAGTGGAGCTTCTTACGGGGCTGCCGGCCGGCGAGCGAGACAAGAGCGGCGCCTTCCCAGATGGCAGTGTGAACGAGCGAGTGGAAGCCCGGCTGATCGAGCTTGCCGAGAGGCAGCGGGAGTACGCTGGGGAGAAAGAGGAAAGCCCCGGGGAAGATGAAGGGGGATCGACAGTCGAGGCCGGATAGCAGAGGCCAGGGCCGACATGAGTGAGCAGCAGAATGAGCTGAAGATACGCCGTATCCTGGTGGCGCTCGATGCCTCTCGGCATAGCCTGGCAGCGCTGGAGGCCGCCGCCGACCTGGCCGCTGGCCTCGGCTCGGAGCTGCTGGGCATCTTCGTCGAAGATGCCAGGCTGCTGCGGATCGCCGTTCTGCCTGGTGCCAGGGAGGTCTCCTTCCCATTCACCAGCGCAGGCCGGCTGGACCGGGAGCGCCTGGAGAGGCAGCTGCGAGCTCAGGCCACCCAGGCCCGCCAGGCCCTCTCCGCTGCCTGCGAGGCCAGACGAATCAAGTGGGCATTCCGCGTGGTGCGGGGCGAAGTGGCGCCGGAGGTGCTGGCCGCCGCCATGGAGGCGGACCTGCTGACGCTGGGCCGGGCCAGCCGCCCTCTCGACCGGCAGGCCCGGCTTGGCTCTACCGCCCGGGCGGCCACCCGCGGGGCTCCGCACTCCGTCCTCGTGCTGCAGCGCGATGCCGGCATGAAGCCTCCCACTGTCGTGGCCTACGATGGCTCGGACGCAGCAAGGCAGGCTCTGGTCATGGCGGCGCATCTGACGCGGAAGATGGGCGGCTACATGACCATACTGCTGGTGGCGGACACGGCGCAAGAGGTGCGCCAGCTCCAGGGCCAGGTCGCGGAGTGGCTGGCCGCCAGGCAGCTCCTTGCCCGCTTCCGGACCGTGAGCGGCAGATATCTGGCGGGGCTCGCCGAGGCCATCCACTCTGAGGGCAGCGGCGTTCTGGTCATGTCCACGGGCACGCTGCCGCCTGATACACTGCAGGACCTGCTCGACTCGGTCGACTGCCCGGTTCTTCTGATCCGGTAGAGGCGCCCCTGGCGAAGCGCCGAGAGGGTGCCACATTCCTCACGCCAGACGCCAAAGCGCCCCGCCCGGCACAGCCGCGGCGAGGCGCTCTCAGCTAGACGGCTGGCGCTACTTGTCCTTGTCCTTCGCCTCGACGTCCACTATCGTCGGCGGCCCGGACGCCGGCTTCTTCGATGAGCCGGATGCCGCTTCAGGCTTGGGCGCCTCAATCAACGGCGGCTCTATGTCACCGTGCATCGTCGTCTGGCCGCGAAGATAGGCTCCTTCGTTGAGCAGGAGCGAATTGATCATCATATCACCCCAGACGCGGCCGGTCTCCAGTATCTCGACGCGGTTCGCGTTCACGTTCCCCTTCACCGCTCCCGAGATGGAGACGTTGTTCGCCTTGATGTCCGCGATGACCTTCGCCCCCTCACCGATCACCAGATTGCCGGTGGTGTCTATCTCTCCCTCGAAGACACCGCTGACGCGAATGCCCCCATCGGACTGGATCTCCCCGCGGAAGTGGGCGTTGGGACCGATCGTACTCTCGATTCCGGACGACGAGCCCGAAGCGGCACTGTCCTCCGACCTATCCTTTGATCGTGCCATCGTTCCTCCTCAGTCATGTAGGATCCTGCCGGCGGGGCCCCTGCCGAAGCGAGCTGCCACCCCCGCCCGGCCCAGACGGCGAAGCGGAGGCATAATACACCGCCGACCGCCTTTTGTCAATCTTGGGCAGTACAAGCGCCAAGAGATCTCCACCGATCCTGCGGCGGATGCGCGCCTCACCCTCTGCTACTCGACCCGCACCGGGCCCAAGATGAAGCGATCGCCCTCTACGTTGCCCGCCGAATCGACGACGTGCAGGCGGCGGAGGGAACGCATCCCGTACATGCCCACCTCCAGCCAGTAGTCGCCGGCCGGCAGCTCGGCGGGTATGGATAGGCGATAGGGGTCAATATAGATCTGGCCGGGCAGCCACTTCGGGAACCAGAGGTAGGTGGGCGCAGAGCCACCCAGTGGGGTGTAGTCGTGGCCGGCTACGGGACGGCCGGCGGCATTGATGAGATGAATGAAGACCGTACGGCTGTCGGCCGGAGCCGCCCACGCCGTCCACTTCAGCGTGACGTGGAGATCGCACCCGGCCCGGACCACGACAGGCTCCTGCCAGGGAGCGCCACGCGGCAGCAGCCCGGCGCTGACCCGGGCGGCCAGAAGGCCGATCTCGTTTTCAAGATTGGCCAGAGCACCCTCCAAGGAGTGGGCCGGCGGAGCGTCCGGGTTGGGTAGGACTGTAACCATAGCCAGCTGGACGGTCGTCCCTCCGCTGGAGAGGGCCAGTTCCGGCCGCCCCCCGGTCCTGTCGGCGTAGCCGAGCAGAAGCGGGTACTGTCCCGGCTGCAAGGTGAAGGGCACCGGAAGGCGGTACTCCTCTGCCACCATCTCGCCGGGCTGCCAGTCGTAGGTGAGCACGCGGCTGTCGGTCGTCCAGTCCA
>Ga0307421_1001156_pt1 | contig 16264 bp, 12 predicted proteins | sample SalMarWE160270MG_FD_202163 | JGI IMG/M metagenome (GOLD analysis project Ga0307421, IMG submission 202163) | Salt marsh sediment microbial communities from the Plum Island Ecosystem LTER, Massachusetts, United States - WE1602-70 | ecosystem: Environmental > Aquatic > Marine > Intertidal zone >...
GCCCAGATAGGCAGCGATCTGTCCGTACGTAGCCACGCGGCCACGAGGGATCATGGCCACCACTCGATAGACCTGCTCAAAGAAACTCGTGCTCATTCTTTCACCTTCCTGAATAGCGCTTGGCGAGCATACGGACGACTGCCCTCGCCGATAGGCTCGGCCTGGCGACTGCCACCCTCGAAGCCCTATTTGTCAGGGTAGCGACACGCGGCACCGGGGCTCGGCAAGGTGAAGGCGCGTGCGGGGATAAGCATGTGTCGTCGGGCCGCTCGGTGCACAGACGGCCGCACTCCCGGTGTCAGACCCCAGGCGGTCTATCTTGACGCTCCCCAGCTACTGCATTGTAAAGCCATACTCCGTGTGGATAACACCGTCGCCCAGTCGAAGAGTCTTATGTATCGATAATTCGCCCAACAAAGGCAGATCGTGAGAGACCACGAGCATCGTCCCGGCATAGTCAGCCAAGGCCTCGGTCAGCCGTTCTCTCGACTGTGGGTCGAGGTTGTTCGTCGGCTCGTCGAGTAGGAGCAGATTGGCCTGGCTCAGCGCGAACTGGACCAGGAACACGCGTGCTCTTTCTCCGGCCGACAACGAGCGCATGCCGGCCAGGACATTGGCTTCCGTGAACTGGTAGTGGCTCAGTTCTCGGCGCAGGCTGGTGACGTCCATGACCACACTCTGCCTGAAGTACTCCAGCACTGAGATGTCCGGCAGGCCCTCCAACTCTTGGGGGAAGTAACCCACCACGACCCCGTGGCCAAGCTGGATCTCTCCCTCATCCGGTTCGGCGAGACCGGCCAGCATTCTCAGCAGCGTCGTCTTTCCCGAGGCGTTCGGACCGACAACCGCGATGTGCTGGCCCTTGGAGACCCGCAGAAAGAAGTCCTCGAAGAGCGTTCTGTGATAGGTCTTCTTCAGCTTGGACGCCCTGATCACCGCATGGCCGCAGTCCGCCGGTTGCAGGTGGATCTTCAGTGGCGAAAACTGCCGTTGCTGGACGGCAGGCAGGTCGGCTAGTCGCTTCTTGAGCCTGTTGACCTGCTCGTGGTGCTTCTGAGCTGCTCGGGCGCTCTTGTGTTTGGCGGTTATCTTGTCTCGGTCTTTGGGTTGCCCAGCGCCACGCTGACTTCTCCGTGCCAGCCTGACCTGCTTCTGGATGGCGGCCTTGAGCCGCCTTCGTTCCTTGTCAGTGTGGAGCCTCTCTTTCTCCTCCATCTGCTCTTTGGCCGCTTTGTGCTCCAGGTAATCGGCATAGCTGCCGGTGTAGGTGTGGACCTTGTGGTCGTGATCGGACAGTTCGAGGACCCTGTGGGCAACCTGGCTGATGAAGCTCTCGCGGTGTCCCACGATGAGCACCGTGCCGTGGTGTCCTCTAATGGCGTCGATGAGCCACTGCCTCCCGGGCTGATCGAGATTGTTGTCAGGCTCGTCCAGCAAGAGCAGGTCCGGGTCGCCGGCCAGTGCGTGAAGCAAGAGCAGCCTGGTCTTCTGACCACCGCTCAGCGAACCGACCGGTCTGTTCTCGTCGCCGGGCGGCAGGCCCACGAAAGAGACCAAGCCTTTCTTGGCGCTGGCCCTGGCGCGATAGGCGTCTCTGGTGTGCATACGGCGAGCGAGACCGCCGGATCGGCCCAGGGGAGTTTCCCCCACGGTCCGATCGAGGGACGACTCCGGGTCGTGTACACTGACAGCCCCCGGCCAAGGCTGGAGCAAGAAATCCAGGGCTCCCGTTTGGGCCGTCAAGGCCCCGGTAGCCTGAGGCACGCAGGCCACGGTGTAGTCGGGACGTGAGGCCACGATCTCCCCTCCGTGGGGCTTGAACTGGCGGGCTAGGATTCTCAACAGCGTCGTCTTTCCCACTCCGTTCTTCCCTACCAGACAGCTCGTCCTGGTATTGTCCAGAGTGAAGCAGGCGCTGTCAAGTATGGTTTGCGCTCCGCAGGAGAACGTCAGGTTCTCCACGCGGATGGAAAAGTGCCTTTGGCGAGCCGTGCGGGCTCGTGATGGACCATGGCCGATTATCTCCTGCAAGAGAGCTGGCCTTCTCGTGGGCCGCCGCTCGCCGCGCCACGCATGAACGCGGCAGAGTGGCCAGAATCGTGTGCGTGTGCAGAGCCAGTCCTGCATCGCGCCCGGGAGCCAATTGTATCACTGCCAGGCATCTTCTGCGACCGGTGTCGTTGGCTTCGCATCAGGCGTTGGCTATAATCCCCCCGCTGTAGCTGCGCCAGGCGCAGAGCGGGCAAGCCAAGCCAAGGTTGGTGCACCGGGATTGTGTCGCCCCTGAACCTGCTGACACTCCAAGTCTGCGCGAGCGGATGGGAGGTATCCGGGCGACTTGCGTGGAGTCTCGGCTTGCCCTTCATCGGTGGAGGAGGTACGGTGCTTCAGAACCGCTTTCCTCGCCTGTGTGCCATTCTCCAGGCGCTCTTCGTGACATTCTTGTGGTCCACCTCCTGGGTGTTGATCAAGATTGGGCTGCAAGACATACCTGCACTGACCTTTGCTGGACTGCGCTACATTCTCGCGTTTTTCTGCCTCCTCCCCCTCCTTCTGCGGTCTTCCAGCCTCGTATCGCTTCGACGGCTCAACCGTCGCAGATGGCTAGAGTTGGTGGCTCTTGGTTTTCTCTTCTACGCCGTGACCCAGGGCACCTCGTTCTTGAGCTTGGCCTACCTGCCAGCGATGAGTGTCAGCCTGCTCTGGAATCTGACCACCGTGACGGTGGCTTTCATGGGCATCTGGGTCCTGGCGGAGCCGCTGAATCTTCTTCAATGGGGGGGCGTGGTTCTGAATCTTCTGGGTATCGTGATCTACTTCCACCCGCCTGCATTCCCGGGCTCCCAGTTGTTGGGCCTGGTCGCGGCACTGGTCGGCGTCTTGGCCAACGCGGGTTCATCGATTCTGGGGCGTGCCGTCAATCGCCGAGCCGACATCCAGCCGCTTCCGGTAACCGCGGTCAGCATGGGCGTAGGGGCTCTGGTGCTGGTGACGACGGGGGTGACTATCCAGGGACTTCCCCCGCTGAGTGTACAGCACTGGATGATCATCGGCTGGTTAGCGGTCGTGAACACAGCGTTCGCCTTCACCTTGTGGAATCGCACGCTGCGGACGCTCACGGCTGTAGAGTCCAGCATCATCAACAGCACGATGCTAGCACAGATCGCCGTTCTCGCGTGGGTGTTCCTGGGCGAGAGCCTCACCTGGCAGAGAGCGCTGGGGTTGAGCCTGGCAGGGTTGGGGACGGTGATAGTGCAGCTCAGGCGTGACTCAACGATGTGAGGGCCGCGCAGGTCCCAGGGGAAGACTGCTAGTGGCAGCCGGAGAGGCTGCACGCAAGAGCTCCAGACCCTATGCCAGTTCGGGTGACGAACGATTGGCAAACGGTCTCGAATCCTGGTATGATTGGGGACAAGGGGAGAGCATCTCCCGAAACCTGGAGAGAGAGGTACGAATCCCATGCGCGAGGATGTTGAGAAAGCCTTGGAGAAGGTTAGAGCGTATATCCGGCAGGATGGCGGGGACATCGAGTTGGTGGATGTGACTGAGGATGGAGTCGTGAAGGTCAAGTTGACGGGAGCCTGCGTCGGTTGTCCATTCTCGGCGATGACCCTCACACAGGGTGTCCAGAAGAGCCTGATGGAGCAGGTGCCAGGGGTGAAGAAGGTCGAGAACGTCGCCTCACTGACGCCCTGATCAGCGAGGCACCTTGTGCAGACTACGCAGAAAGAGTGTTCTTGCCTGCGGGCACGCCGCCCGCAGGCTTTTGTTGGGTTTGAGGCTCGAGTGGTCCTGGAGCGAGCTGGGGATCTGAAGAAGGTAGCCGAAGTCTCCGGACCGGCGGATCTGTCCTCGGTGCCTTCTTCTCCAGGCTCACGGTGTTCGCTGGGAGGGAGGAGTTGCGTTTTCTGAGAACATCTGCATGTACCCGTGCCATCGCCGTTCTGCTGGCGCTGTCAGTGTGCCTGGTCGCTTGTGGTCCCGCCTGGCAGGTTGCGGTGTCGCAGCCTGACGGCGGTATGCTCGTGGTGGATTCCGCGGTCCTACGCGAACTGGAGGTCTACGCGGAAGATGTGGACAGCGGTCAAGCTGTGCCTGTGGAGCGAGTGTTGGTGAGCGCAGGGCACAGATCCGTCGAAGAGCTCGTCGTCACGGAGGCTGACGGTGCCGAGCGTAGGATAGACTGGCTCGAGGTTGCTGACAGCGCCTGGTGGTGGAGTGACGGGACTCTGAGCATCGGTGGAGAGAGGATCGAGGCCTCGCGTCTTGATGCGGCGCCTTCCTCTCTTCTGAGCCAGGTCGAGGCATCCATAACCGACATCGTGCCGACGGTATGCTCGGCTCTGGGTCTGCGCGAGCCTGAGCAGTCCACCGGACGCGTGCTGGAGACGCCGCCACTCGATCGAGTGGTGCTCTTCTTCTTGGATGGCTTCGGCTATGTGAGGTACACAGAGGCCCTCGCGGACGGGCTGATTCCCAACATCGGCTCTCTGGGAGAGCCCTTGATTGGGTTGACCACCTATCCGCCCATCACCTCCGTGTCCACCGCGTCACTGTTGACGGGTGCGCCGCCGGAGGTGCACGGAGTTGACCAACGGGGCATCCGCAAGACGGATACCGAGACTCTGTTCGATGTGGCAACCTCCGCCGGGCTGACCTCAGTGGCGGTGGAAGGCGAAAGCCTCTCCTTCGCTCTTCGTAATGCCGAATCACAGTTGTCTGCCGATTTCGACGGCAACGGCAGCACCGACGACAATGTGCTGACCAACGTCTTGAGTGTCCTCAGTGCAGGGACGCCGGACATCTTGTTTGTTCACTTTCACGGGATCGATGACGCAGGTCATACCTACGGACCGGGCGCCCCGGAGGAATGCGATGTCATTGCGAAGGAAGATGCGGCTGTGGGCCGCATTCTGGAACTGTTGCCGTCGGGGACGCTGGTCGTCATCTTCGCGGATCATGGAATGCACGACGTAAACGAGGAGGGCCGGCTGGGGAATCATGGCAACCTGGTGGAGCGCGACATGTTCATCCCCATATTCCTGGCGACCAGGTAGCGCTTCGAATGAAGATCCACTGTTGCTGCCTGGCCGGGGAAGCGTCACGCGCAAGCTGTACAACCTGGCTCCGGCTCTGATCGTAGTCGGGCTTCTTGGATCGTTTCGTAGGACTATCCATGTTGAAGACAAAGCTGACCTGCGGCACCGGCGAGATTGGGAGGCTGTGGACATGGGCAAGGACAGCAGAGTAAGAGTGGTGGTCACGGGCATGGGCGCCATCACGCCCCTGGGGCTGACGGTTGAGGAGACGTGGCGGGGGCTGGTCGATGGACGCTCTGGGATCGGGCGCATCACACAGTTCGACCCCTCGGCCTACCCGGTGCAGATCATGGGGGAGGTGAAGGGGTTCGACCCGACCGAGTACGTCGATGCCAAGGAGGCCAAGCGTATGTCGCGCTTCAGCCAGTTGGCCGTGGCTGGGGCGAAGATGGCGGTGGAAGATGCGGAGCTGGTCATCGACGAGAGCAACGCCGAGGACGTGGGCGTCGTCCTAGGCACTGGAATAGGAGGTGGGCTGGTCGAGGCGGAGAAAGCCCATCTGACCTTGCTCAACAAAGGAGTGCGACGGGTTCAGCCGCTGTTCATTCCCAACATGATGCCCAACGCTGCGGCCCACCACATCGGCTATTCCTTTGGCATCAAGGGGTATACGTCCACCGTGATAGCCGCCTGTGCCTCGGGAACGCAGGGGATCGGAGAGGGAGCACGGGCCATACGGGATGGTTCCGCCAAGATCGTGATCGCCGGTGGTACCGAGTCCACGGTGTGTGAGCTGGCCCTTGCGGGCATATGCGCCATGCGCGCCGTCTCAAGGAGGAATGACGAACCGGAGAAGGCATCGCGTCCCTTCGACGCCGAGCGTGACGGTTTTGTGTGCTCCGAGGGGTGCGGCATCCTGGTCCTGGAAGAGTTGGAGCACGCGTTGGCTCGCGGGGCGAGGATTCATGCTGAGGTGATGGGATACAGCGTTACCACGGATGCCTACCACGTCAGCGCCCCTGACCCGGAAGGAAAGGGCTCTGCTCTCGCCATGCGGCGTGCTATCGCCGATGCTGGCCTCGCGCCTGAGGACATCCAGTACATCAACGCCCACGCCACCGCGACGCTGATAGGTGACCCTGCCGAAGTCGCGGCCATCAAGAGCGTGATGGGCTCACGTGCCAACGGAATACCGGTCAACGCCACCAAGTCTATGCTGGGCCATCTGATGGGCGCAGCGGGCGCGGTAGAGGCGGTAGCGACGATCAAGACCATCGAGGAAGGCATTCTACACCCTACGATCAACCGCGAGACGCCGGACCCTGAGTGCGATCTGGACTGTGTGGCTGAGGGGGCCCGCAAGGCCAAAGTGGACATCGCCCTCAGCAACTCCTTCGGGTTCGGCGGGCAGAACGCCTGCCTGGTCCTGGGTCGATATGTGTAGGCTGCGCTCCTCCGTCAGCAAATGTCCCAGCCAGCCCGAGTCGCCGTGAGTCTGGGTACCTGTGTGCGTCGGAGACAGCTGGGGCGGCACTGGGCCGGCTACCGGTCGCGAGGTCAGTTCCTCAGTAGCGTGGCACGTCGTGTGCTCGATGCATGTGACGGGGACTGTGTGGAGTCGTCTACTCGCTGGGTAGCGGCCCCTGTGGAATGATGATGACCCCGACGATGTAGGCGACCAGCAGAGGCACGATCCCCGTGGCCAAGCCGAGAAAGACCAGACCCACCCTGATCAGCGCAGGATCGATGTTGTAGACTTCTCCCATTCCACCGCAGATGCCGGCTAGCCATCTGTCTTCGCGAGAACGATACAGCCTTTTCATGCGTTCCTCCAACACAGTACTCCTGGCAGTGCCCTCAGACCACCTCCGGCGAGGCATAGGGATCGAAGGGATTGGTCCTCATGGCTAGAGAGAAGAGATAGGGATAGTTCTCTTGAAGGTGCTTCATGTACGATAGCCACTGCGACGCCAACAGTCCGTACACTCGCCTGACATCGCCCTGCAAATGCTCGTGATCGGTCTGTGGCACCCGGGTTACGTCTACTCTGTGGGCCAGTTCGTCGGTAAGGTGGAATACCGCCCAGAGCAGGTTCGTGAACGCCTCGTGCTCTAGCAGGTTTGGATTCTCCAGTAGCCTCAGCAGGAAGGATCTCTTGCCGACCAGGAAGGTCCCAAGCTCCTTCAGGGCAGCACCATCGGCTACAACTTGATAATCGTAGCCGGACAGCCGTTCGCTGAGAACGGAGAAATCCTGATCCGATGTCTCGGTGGTCACGATCAGACCATCTCTGATCTGGTTGGCCTGGGGATCGAGACTGGAGAAGATCCTTAGCAACTCGGAGCCGACTTCGCTGAAGAAGGTACCGATGACCATGTTCAGCTTCTGCAAGATCGCACGCTTCTCCCTGAGCGCGAGGACCTCGTGGAGAATCAGCGTGACCAGAAGCACCTCGATGAACACGAAGCCGATGTCGCCGATGAGATAGATAAAGATGTGGTAGATGTCGCGGAAGATCAGGTAGTGAATCACATAGACTACCACTGAGAGCGCGAGGAGAGCGAGTCCCAGCAGCAGTTGCCAGTTCAAGTATCTCTTCATGAGTCCATTACCCTCCTGCAAGGAATGGCCACCACCTTGACGAAGTGGGGCAGCACGTGGCCGCTGGACTCGAGGCTACCTTTCGGGTTCTGTGCCCCCGACGTCACATTGGCTACGTGGTCCAAGGATACTCAACGTCGACGGGTTCTGTCAAGCCAACGTGAGACTCAGGGGGGCATGTTCGTGGCAGGCGAGACATACCAGGCTACGAATCACCACCGGTGGCCAGCCCGTGTTCGAGAGCGTCGAGGAAGTCGGCCCAACCCTTCACACCATCCACCACAAGATCTGCCGCCTCTCCCAACTCCGGTGGCATTTCGCACGAACTCACGGCCACAGCCAGGGATCTCTTTTCCTCTTGCTCGCACCAGCGCCGGAGTCCAGCGAAGGCATCCAGATCGGTCGTGTCATCCCCGGCGTATATGGCGCCACCTACCACGCGGTCCTGGAGTAGCTCGAAGACCGCGGTGCTCTTGTCAACGTGCACGGCGGGCCTCAGCTCCACGACTCGACGGCCTTTCAGGACTTCGACCGCCACGCCTCTGGTCAGGTCTTCGAGCAAGGACGTGATCTCCTTCTTCGCCGAGGCTGGGTTGGGTGCCGACCGATAGTGTATGGAGACCCCGGTGTCCTTGTCTTCAAACCTCAGCCCGGGCAGCGTGAGTCGCTGACGGGCTGTCTCGACGATGTCGCGTATGCCCTCGAGATGGGCGAGGACCGACGGCTCAACGTGAGTGTGACCCCTTTCCCACCGACAGAGGCCGTGATTGCCGACGTAGATGATGCCCGGCAGGCCGACGAGCTTGAGAACCTCAGTGACCTGTCTGCCTGACACGACAGCCACGAGAGGCAGGTGCCGGGCTAGCCTGGCCAGGAGGCGGCGGCACCTGGCACACACCACGGCTTCCTCCGGGGTTGGGGCGATCTCGCTGATGGTGCCGTCGAAGTCGGTGATCAGTGCCAGGGGCTGTGCTGCCAAGGTGTAGTTGAGTGCTTCGTGCAGGTTCATGCTCAGCAGCAGACCCTAGTCTGGCAGAAGATGTGAAATGTCCACAAGTTGATCGTATAGCCAATCGCCTACAGTGTGACCCTCGACACTGGCGCGGAGGCGAGCGGCGCGGTTTGCTCGCTTCTCGGGGGACATGACCAGGGCGCGGTGCAACGCATCCGCCGTCTGTACCACGTCGTAGGGGGAGATGACCAGAGCACTGTGGCCTAGCTCCTCCAACGCCCCAGCCCCCTCGGACATAACCAGGACTCCGTCCCGTTCGTTCACCAGTGGTCCCTCCTTGGCGACGAGATTCATGCCGTCAATGATGGGGTTCACCAGCAGCACGTCGTAGAGTTGCATGGCGGCGATGGCCCGAGCCTGGTCTTCGCCAACGAAAAGCTTCACCGGTTCCCATTCACGGTCCCCATACTTCAAGTTCAGGCGCTGAGCTGTGACTATGACTTCGTCGAGGTACGTGCGATACTCCTCGATCCCGAGGCGTGACGGCACCAGCAGTGCTAGCAGGCGCACGTGGCCCAAGTGCTCAGGGTGCCGCTGGAAGAGTAGATCGAGGGCGTCGAAGCCACGAACGATGTTCTTGCTCGGGTCGATGCGGTCGACCCTCAGTATAGTCTGCTCGCCAAGGCGCTTCTTCATGTGCTCTCGTTCTCGGGCGGTTCTCCGACTGCTGGCGAGCCGCCGCAGCGACCTGAGATCGACGGAGATGGGATAGACGCGGACGAGAAGGGTCTTGCCGTTTCTCCTCACGGTGCAGTCTGAGTAGCTGACCTCTGCACCCGGCAGCAGACTCTCGCAGGTTCTCAAGAAACTGAGCACGTAACGCTTAGTGTGAAAGCCTAGGATGTCGTTGCAGCACAGGCTAGCCAGTATCTGCTCACGAATAGCAGGGGGCAGAACCATCCAGTAGTCCGGCCCAGGCCAAGGGATGTGAATGAAGTGCGAAAGAAGGCAGTCCTTGGGTAGCATGGGAGCCAGTGCTCCGGGGCACAAGTAGAGATGGTAGTCCTGGAGCATGACGACGGCACGACTGTCCTCGCTCGAGGCCTGCGCCGCGATGGCCTCAGCAAAGGCCTGGTTCACCCGCTGGTAGCCCTGCCACGCGGACCACATCTCGGCGTCGAAGGTGGGCACACGTACCAGGTCCCACATGTAGTGCTGGAGGAACCATAGCAAAGGGTTGCTCACCGTCAGGTAGAAGGAATCGTAGGACTCTTCGGCGGTGAGCACGAAGCGCACCCGGAAATCGTAGTCCTTGGTGGAGTAGGGAAGCAGCTCGCCGGGATGTTGCTCTGCGATCTCCCGGTCCTCCTCCGACATGGGACTACAGATCCAGATGGGGCTGGCGTAGCGGCTAACCGCGCTGACGGCGCTTACCATGCCACCACTCCCCCGAGTGGCACGCGCTTTCCCTGATCGGGTCCGTTGAAAGGTGATGGGTCCCCGATTGGAGGCGATGATCAGGGACCGATCGCGGAACATGGACTGGACCAGTCTGCGGAGACGCGACCTTCGTGTTCGGATGGTGAGTGGATCCGGTTGTAACTCGCTCACGTTTCAGCTCCGCGATGCGCGACGATCAGTCGATAACGCTGTGGCTCATCCGGGACACGCTGAGTGTCGATCAGAGGGTGGCTGCCGAGTAGCTCGGCGCATGACTCGAAAGGAAGGTCCAATGGGCTAACGTGACCGAAACGCCATGCATCGATCTGAACCTCCCTACCGGTATAGCTCCTCTACAACGTGTTCATACTCTTCTCTGATGAAGTGTTTTCTGAGCTTCATCGTTGCCGTGAGTTCTACCCCTGTGCGTAGCTGCTGGGGAATGATGGCGAACTTCACGACCTCCTCCCATGGTCTGATGCCCTGGTCTGTGGACGCCCTTTCCCGGATCTCCTTGCCTATGAGCTCCCTTATCCTCGTGTCCGCTGCCAGGGCGGCGTGTCTGGCCTCCCTGTTGTCGTCGGGAGAGGCTGTGCCGATCTGTCGCGCGTAGCCTTGCAGGTTGTCCCATTCAGGGAAGACCAAGGCTCCCACGAACTTCCTGTCCGCACCCACGAGCATCACCTCATGGATGTAGGGGCTGGTGCGGATCATGTCCTCTATAGGCTGGGGGGTTACCCACTCGCCGTTGAGAAGCTTGAAATCGTCGCCTACCCGGCCAAGGATCTTCAGGTCGCCCGTGGGTGTGATCAATCCGAAGTCGCCAGTGTTGTACCACTTCAGCGGCTGCCCGTCTGATGAGGGCGAGAGCGCCCTGCTGGTCAATTCTTGACTGGTGTAGCCCTTCATGATCTGGGGGCCCCTGGCGTAGATGACCCCTTGCACGCCCGGCTGCACGGGGTTGAGGTATCTGTCGAGAATCTGAATCTCGGTGCCGGGGATCGGCTTGCCCGCCGTATACAGCGTACCGCCGAAGAGTCTGACGGTGAGTACAGGGGAGGCCTCTGTCATTCCGTAGGCTTCCAGGACCTCGAGGCCTGCGGCGTCCAGCAGGTCTTCCACGTACTCCGGGAGGTGGCCACCGCCAAAGACCGCGCCCCTGAGCTCGCCTCCCAGCGTACTTCTCAGCTTGGAAAAGACGAGCGCGTCCGCCAGCTTGTAGGCAGCGAAGTTGGCCACGGTGTCTCTCACCGCTTTCAGTCTGCCACCCGCGTCATTGTCTTGAAACGGATACCGCCCGTTCCTCTTGTTCACGGCCTTCTTGTAGATGATTGCCCGCTCGACGAGGCCGGCGACGATCCCGTTGAGGGGAGGTCTTTGCCTCCTTATCTGCTTGTGGACTCGTTCGTAGAGGGCCGTCCAGACCCTGGGGACTGAGGCGAAGAAGGTCGGCTTCTCCGACGCTAGATCGTTCATCACATCCTTGGGTGTGGTGTAGGACATGGAGGCCCCGAGAGACAACACTAGGTAGTCGATGGCCCTCTCGAACAGATGCCAGGGTGGCAGAAGGCTCAACACGCGGTCGTTCTCGGTCAAGCTGAGCAGCGGGGGAACCACTTCGAACAGGTAGGCGAAATTGGCGTGAGTCAGGATGGTACCCTTCGGGATGCCCTGCGTTCCTGAGGTGTAGACAATAGTCGAGATGTCGTCGGGAGATACCTTCTCTCCCGCTTCCACCAGTAGGTTCTCGCTCTGAGCCAGCCGGGTTCTTCCTTCTACGAGAATGTCTTCCAGTGAGTAGACGTTCCTCTCCCTTCTGGTCGCTCCGTCGATGACGAAGGCCGAAGCGATGAAGGGGAAGCTCTCCATCACGGACTGGATCCTCTCGAGCACCTCTTCATTCTCGACGATCAGGAACCTGGGCCGGCAATCGTCCACGATGCCCTCGAGTTCGGGCACAGGTACGGCCGTGTCACGAGGGACATCGGGTGCACCTATCCCTTGCAGGGCCAGGTTGATCAGGATCCATTCTGGACGATTGTCGCATACCAATCCCACCTTGTCGCCCTTTCCGACCCCCAGGCTGATCATCCCGGCTCCCAACTCGAGGACCGTTTGGTAGGCCTCTCGGTAGGTGACGCCGTGGAAGGTGTCCCCTTTCTTGATGCGCTGGAAGTCCTTGTCGGGGAACCTGTGGGCTGTTCTGTGGAAGTAGCCGAACATGGTGCGTTCCATGGCTGACACTCCCCAGTGCTTCATAGTGCGTGACATGCTGACTGCGAGGTAGGGACTACACGACGAGGCCGAGGCGCAAGTCTACCCGTGATGGGGTCGAACTGGCCTCACCAGGGAGCAGAAGACCTCACCTGGGTTCTCAACTCCCCCGTCTCGTTCGGGGATTATACCATGGACGGCGTGGTCCATCAATGGGGACACTCATCCTGACCACCTGGTTCCCTGGGGTGAGGTCCAGGCGAGTCGCACGTTCCTGGGATCGACGTCGCACTGCCAGGAGGCCTGTACCAGCTCGCGCCACTTGGCCTCGTGGGGCTGAGAGTGCTGGCTGTAGACGAGCACGTACCGGTGGTCCAAGAAGCGCCAGCCGTTGGAGAGGGTCCCCGAGAGGAGCAGTTTGCGGTAGGCGTGCCCGATGCGGCTGTAGTCGGCTAGGCGGGGCCTTTGGGTTCGCACCAGATGGACCTCGATCCCGACCAGGCAAAGAGGAGGGTCTTCCGGCTGGGCTTTGTCTCTGATCTCCTTGCGGAAGACTGCGAAGTCGTCGTTTCTCAGGGCTTTGGGGGAGGCTTTGTCCACCCACCAGGGATTGAGCACCACCAAATCGTAAGACCCTCGCTGAGCGCGGGCCTCGTCTTCCAGCATCTCGAATCGCAGATCCCCCACCTGACACTTGAAGGGTGTGGGGTACTCCTGGCGGACGAGCGAAGTCCCACCGGAGGCTTCGTGCAGCGCGAAGGTGGGGTTCTTCAAGAGTAGACTCGACAGGTTGCTGCACAACTCCGCTTGTTTGGAGAAGGCGCTCGGGTCTCGCATGAACGCCTCAGTCAATTGCCCGATGGCGGCGGTGCAAGCTTTCAGCGTTGATGCCTCTCCCGTGCTTGCCCGTTTGGACATCTACACCTCCTTCTTCGTGAGGCTGTTGCGCTGTGCTCTGACAGTCTATCCTGCTCGAAGCGCGTCACGCGTTCCCGGCACCGTATGGATCTGACTCCCGATTCGATGGGGTCACATGGACAGTGCTCGTCCATGGGTCTGCCAGGTAGCTACCATGCTAGTCCGGCGCGATGAACCGACCGCTCCCTCTCTTGGCCAGGATTTTGCCCTGTCGGAACACGATGCGACCCGCGGAGATGGTAACAGCCACCTCTCCCTGAAGCGCCATGCCATCGTAGAGCTTGTCCACGTCTCTGGCCTGGCTGAACATGAGGTCCCGGGTCATAACTATCTCCGGACGTGGATCGTAGATACAGATGTCGGCATCGGCGCCCGGGGCGATGGTGCCCTTCCGTCCACCCAGGCCAAACAGGCGTGCGGGCTCGGCACTGACCAGCCGCACAGCCTGTTCGAGCGAAAGGCGCCCCCTGAGGGCAGCCGTGATCATCATGGGCAGGAGGGTCTGTACGCCAGGCCCGCCAGACGGCGCTAGCCAGGTCGCTTCCCGCCCCCGCTCTTTTTCCTCGACCAGATACGGCCCATGATCGCTGCTTACCACGCTGAGCGTCCCGTCAGAGAGGCCCGTCCAGAGCGCCCGTTGGTCGGCGACGCTACGGATCGGAGGGTTGAATTTGGCATAGGGTCCCAGGCGCAGGTAGTCCTGCTCTGTGAAGAAGAGATAGTGAGGGCAGGTCTCCGCTGACACGTCCACTCCATCGCGTTGAAAGCGCCGAATCACCGCCACTGCATGGGCTGAGCTAACGTGAGCCACGTGCACCGGCGTCTCCAGGTCTTCGGCCATAGCGAGGAGCGTGGCTACCGCCACCGCCTCGACCACCGGCGGGCGGGAGTCCATGTGCGCCTGGAGGTCGGTGCGCCCCTGCCCTTTTATGCGCGCCAGACCTGCTTCCAGCATGGAGTCGCTCTCACAGTGTACCACGATACGTCTTCCCGTCTCCTTGACGAGGGCCAGTGTCTGGTACAGTTCCTCGTCCTCGGTCAGGCATATGCCCACGAATTCGTCCTCGCGACCCAGCACAGGCCGGTGCAGGAAGATCTTGAAACCTATGGCTCCTTGATCGATCATGCCCAGCACGTCGTCGCGGTTTAGTGTGCCCGGGGCACCGTAGAGACCGACGTCGATGATGGCTTGCTCTTCGATCAAGCGGCGGCGATTGAGGAAGATCTCGGGAGTGGCGCAGCCAGGCTTGGAGATGGGCATCTCCAGGACCGTGGTCACGCCGCCCGCGGCCGCGGCGCGTGTCTCCGTGTAGAAATCGCCCCGCTCTGGATAGGCTGGAGTGCGGCTATGGAAGTGCACGTCGACCGCGCCGGGAAGTACGAGCGAACCCGAGGCGTCGATGGTCTGCGATGCCGCCGGCAGAGTGCCGGGCGTGCCCAGAGCCACGATGCGTCCGTTGTCTATTCCCACGTCGGCGTGCAAGCATCCGTGCTCAGTGACTATCTCTCCTCCCGTGATTGCCAAGTCCACTCGGCTGCCTCCTCGGAAGTCTACGTGAGTGCGCCTGGTCTCGCTGACCTATGTGGTATCGTTCCCCGGTGGCGATGTCTACACTCAAGATGGGATGCCCTGCTCGGCCGCTCTACTGGAGAGGGCCGACGGCCCGCTCCACGGCTCTGATGACATCGTGGCTTTGGACCAGGTCCATGACGGCAACGAGGTCGGCGTGGAGCCAGCGATCGCCGTCGAGGGCGGCGGGTATGGCCTCGCGCAAGAACGCGTAGGCGGCGTCTGAGCCCTTGCCCAGCGCGAACTGTCCCAGTATCGGCTCGGTGAGGCTGATCGCCTGGGCAGCGATGAGCATCTCTGTGGCTACGATCTGCTGTACGTTGGCGAGGACCGTTCGCGCCTTGCGTGCCGACCAGGTACTGTTGCTCACGTGGTCCTCTTGATTGCTCTTGGTAGGGATGGAATCCACGCTGGCTGGCCAGCACAACGTCTTGTTCTCCGTCACCAGGGCGGCCATCGAGCAATGGGCGATGGAGTAGCCTGTATTCAGGCCAGGCAGCTTGGCCACGAGGTTGCTCGGCAGTCCGTAGCTCATGGTGGGATCGAGGAGACGGTAGGTTCGCCGCTCGCTGATGCTCCCCAGATCGGTCATCACCATGGCCAGGAGGTCCATGGCCTGGGCCAGGTATTGGCCGTGGAAGTTGCCCCCGCTCAGGACCTCGTACCCGTCACCAGTTGCGAAGATCAGCGGGTTGTCCGTGGCAGAGTCGATCTCCGCAGCCAGGGTGTTGTCTATGTAGTCCAGCGCGTCTCGCACAGGCCCGTGCACCTGAGGTGCGCAACGCAGGGAGTACGCATCCTGGACTCGCGCGGCGATGGTCTGCGAGGGCAATCTGCCTTCGTCGGGCAGGGCCACCTGCCGTGCCGCCTCGGTGCACCGCTGACTCCCCTGGGTCAGGCGACGTAGAATCTCCGCAGTTGTGGCCTGGCCTACGTGGGGCCGGGCAGCGTGAATGCGAGGATCGAAAGCGGCCAGCTCGCCTCGCATGGCCTCGAGGCTCAGGGCCAAGGCGATCTCGGCGTTGGTCAGGATCTGGCGTGCTTCGTGCGCGGCCAGTACGGCGATAGCCAGCGAGACCGTGCTTCCGTTGATCAGCGCCAGCCCCTCCTTGGCCCCCAGCTTGTACTGCACGGGCAGTATCCCGGCAGCCTGGAGTGCGTCCGCAGCGGGGAGACGGCGGCCTTCATAGAACGCCTCGGCTTGGGGGTGGCCCACCAGGCCCCCCGCCAGGTGCGCCAGTGGGGCCAGGTCGCCGCTGGCACCGACGGAGCCCATCTGGGGGATCACAGGATGCACGCAGCGATTGAGCATGGCCAGAAGGCGGTCCACCACGTCGGGGCGGACGCCAGAGCACCCTCGGGCGAAGGCGTTGGCCCTCAGTAGCAGGGTAGCCCGAACCACGTCCTCCGGAAAAGGTGGCCCAATCCCGGAACTGTGGGAGTTGATCAACATCTCCTGGAACAGCTCGATCTGATCCAGGGCGATGGCTGAGTCCTTCAGCTTCCCCACCCCGGTATTGAACCCATAGA
>Ga0307421_1001157_pt1 | contig 16262 bp, 11 predicted proteins | sample SalMarWE160270MG_FD_202163 | JGI IMG/M metagenome (GOLD analysis project Ga0307421, IMG submission 202163) | Salt marsh sediment microbial communities from the Plum Island Ecosystem LTER, Massachusetts, United States - WE1602-70 | ecosystem: Environmental > Aquatic > Marine > Intertidal zone >...
CCATTTAACCCTCCCTGTATTTCCATTTCAATGAATATATGACTGAAGGGGAAATAATTTATAACTTTTTCTTTACTTCAACTTCTGTAAAACCTTCAATTATATCACCTACTTTAATATCATTATAATTCTCGATGTTCAATCCACATTCCAATCCGCTCACCACTTCTTTTACTTCATCCTTGAAACGCTTTAATGATCCCAGCTCTCCTGTAAACACTACAATACCATCACGTATTACACGTACTTTGGTATCACGTTTGATCTTGCCTTCTTTCACTACACATCCGGCTATCGTACCAACCCTCGTAATTTTAAACGTTTCCTTAACTTCCAGTGTAGCAACGATCTCTTCCCTGATCTCGGGTGACAACATACCCTCCATAGCTGATTTTAATTCATTTATAGCATCATAAATAATGGAGTATATGCGGATATCAATTTCCTCCTTTTCAGCCAATTTTCTGGCCTGCATCGAAGGCCGTACCTGGAATCCGATCACAACAGCATTGGAAGCTGCTGCCAGAAGTACATCGCCCTCCGATATCTGTCCCACTGCCTTATGAATAATATTCACCTGGATCTCTTCATTGGACAGTTTGACAAGTGAATCACCGAGGGCTTCAACTGAGCCGTCAACATCGCCCTTGATAATAATATTTAATTCCTGGAAATTACCAATGGCAATCCGCCGCCCTATTTCATCAAGAGTAATATGTTTCTGTGTTCGTATGCCCTGCTCCCGTTGAAGTTGTTCCCTTTTGTTAGCTATATCTTTTGCTTCACGGTCGTTCTCCATGGCATTGAACTTGTCACCTGCCTGGGGAGCACCGTTCAAACCAAGGATCAGGGCTGGTGATGCCGGCCCGGCCTCTTCTATCTTCTTATTCCGTTCATTGAACATTGCTTTAACATGTCCCGTATATATACCCGCCAACACCACATCACCCATATGAAGTGTTCCGTTTTCAACCAGTAAGGTAGCAACATAGCCGCGTCCTTTATCCAGTGATGATTCTATAACGGTTCCCGTGGCTCTCTTTTTCGGGTTGGCTTTTAGTTCCAGCATTTCTGATTCAAGAAGCACTTTCTCAAGCAGTTCCTCTATGTTTATGCCATTCTTTGCCGAGATTTCCTGTGATTGATATTTTCCTCCCCAGTCCTCGACAAGAATATTCATATTTGCCAGTTCTTCTTTGATCTTCTCAGGATTTGCAGTAGGCTTATCCACCTTATTTATAGCAAATACCATCGGTACACCGGCTGCCTGGGCATGGTTAATAGCTTCAACGGTTTGAGGCTTAACACCATCATCAGCTGCCACAACAATTATGGCCACATCGGTAATCTGTGCCCCACGGGCCCGCATAGCTGTAAATGCTTCGTGACCGGGGGTGTCAAGGAATGTGATTTGACGGCCACCCTCCAGTTCAACTCCATATGCACCGATATGCTGGGTTATACCTCCCGCTTCCCCGGCAACAACATTGGCACTTCTTATATAATCCAGCAATTTGGTTTTTCCATGGTCAACATGTCCCATCACCGTCACGATTGGCGGCCTTTCAACAAGATCGGACTCATCATCCTGTTCCTCGTCAATATTTTCCTGGACTTCTGCTGATATAAATTCAACCTTATAATTAAACTCATCAGCCACGATAGCCATCGTTTCTGCATCAAGTCTCTGGTTAATGGAAACAAAAAGACCCAGGCTCATGCAGGTTGAGATTATCTCCGTAGCCGGTACATTCATCATATTGGCAAGCTCACTTACTGAAATAAATTCAGTAACCTTCAATACATTCTTTTCCTCCTCTTTACGCTGCACTTCTTCCTGTAAACGCTGACTTACAGCATCGCGTTTCTCCCGCCTGTATTTAGACCCTTTCGACTTACCTTTTGACGTAAGCCGTGCCAGTGTGTCCTTTATTTGTTTTTGAACATCTTCTTCGCTTATCTCATGCTTATAAGGCCTTTTGGTTTTTCGAGGCTTCTTCCCGGTATCCTTATCATCCTTTTTTACCTGCTTTTGAGCGCCTTTCTCACCTTCAATACTGACCCTTTCTTTATCCTTGCGAATACGTTTTCTTTTCTTTTTCCTGTCAGATAAGCTCTCCCTGCCTTTCTCCCTTCTTTCCTGCTCTTCTTTCGAAAGATTCATCTTACCCAAAACCGTGGGGCCGGAAAGCTTTTCTATGTTAGTTTTAATCTCATCCTTATCTTTTTCATATCCGGGAGTTTGCTTTGATGTATCTTCTTCTCCTTTTTCTTCTTCTTTTTCTGCCGGTCCTTTTTCCTTCCTGGCTGCCAGTCGTGCTTTCCTTTCTGCCTCCTTTTGCTTCTTTGATTTCCTTGGCGGCCTGGTTCGCTGATTCATTGATTCAAGATCAATCTGCCCGACAACCCGTACCTCAACATCTTTCTTTTCTATGTTGGAGATCAATTCTTCTTCATCAATTTCCAGTTCTTTCAGATCACCGGTCTCATCAATTTCTTCTGTATCTTCAACTACCGGTTCTTTCTTCTTATCTTCCTTCTCTTTCTTTTCTGCCGGTTTTTCTTTCTCTTCTTTCCCTTCTTTCTTTTCTTCCGGCTTTTCCGGTTTTTCCTCTTTCTTTTCTTCCTTTATATCTTCCTTTTTTCCCTTTCCCTTATTACTGTCCTCAATATCAATTTTTCCTACAACATTAAGCTGTATATTCTTATCCTTTTCAAGCTTCTTTTCGATCTCCGTTTCATAACCAGGAGATGCCGAATGGTCATTGATGATCAATTCGTCCTGATCGCCCTGCTCCTCAGCTTCTTCTTCATGTACATCATTAATGGAAACAGTTTCATGCTTTTCCCTCAAATGACGAAGATTCACCCTTTCTGATTCCCTTTTGACTGACAGATCGGAACTGTATTCCTGAAGCAACATCTCGTATTGTTCGGGCGTAATTTTTGTATTAGGGTTCGATTCAATCTTTTCGCCCTTCTTATGCAGGAATTCAACTATCGTAGCAATTCCCACGTTAAATTCCCTCGCTATCTTACTCAGTCTTGTTGCTTTGTTCAACGCCATATATAAATACTTCCTATATTTTCCTGATCTTTAATAAAAATCAATAATGTTCGCTAATATATAATTAATACATCGAATTATTCAAATTCTGCCTTTAAAATTTTAATGACCTCCTTTATCGTTTCTTCCTCCAAATCCGTTCGTTTCACAAGATCATCAATACTCAGATCGAGAACACTTTTAGCTGTATCGCATCCAATACCTTTCAACTCATCCAGTATCCAGCTTTCAATTTCATCTGCAAACTCTTCAATGCTGACATCTTCTTCATCTTCAGTTCCTGATTCACGATAGACATCAATCTCATAACCTGTCAGCTGACCGGCCAGTTTGATATTGAGGCCTCCCTTGCCGATTGCCAGGGAAACCTCATTAGGCTTCAGAAATACCTCAGCACGTTTGTTTTCTTCATCAAGCTTAATGGATGTGATTTTTGCAGGGCTCAATGCACGGGTAATGTATAACTGAATATTATTTGTAAAGTTGATAACATCGATATTTTCGTTCTTCAATTCACGAACAATTCCATGTATCCGTGATCCCTTCATGCCAACACAGGCGCCCACCGGGTCTATCCGTTCATCATATGATTCAACAGCAATTTTTGCCCTTTCACCGGGTACTCTGACGATTTTCTTGATCGTGATCAGCCCGTCGAATATTTCAGGTACCTCAAGCTCAAACAATCGTTCAAGGAACACCGGTGAAGTTCGTGAAAGGATGATTAGCGGATTGTTGTTCCGCATTTCTACTTTAATCACTACCGCGCGTATGGTATCACCCTTCCTGAAATAATCAGAAGGTATCTGTTCAGTCTTCGGAAGGATAAGTTCATTACCTTCCTCATCGAGCACCAGAATTTCTCTTTTCCACACCTGGTATACCTCTCCGGTAATTATCTCTCCTATACGATCACTGTAATTCTCAAATACATTGTTCTTTTCCAGATCAAGGATGCGTGATGTAAGGTTTTGACGAAGGGCTAAAATCGCCCTGCGCCCGAAGTCCGCGAATTTCACTTCATCAGTAACATCCTCTCCTACCTCATAGTCATCATCAATCTTTTTAGCTTCAGATAAACCGATCTGCAAATTGGGGTCTTCCACATCTTTATCTTCAACAACCTCCCTGTTTCTCCAGATCTCAAAATCACCCTTATCAATGTTGATTATCACATCAAAATTTTCATCTGTGCCGAACATTTTGATCAACATTCCACGAAAAACATCTTCAAGCACACTCATCATGGTGGCCCTGTCAATATCTTTCAACTCCTTAAATTCAGAAAAGGTATCGATCAAATTTATATTTTCCATACTATTTATGCTTTTCCGTTAATACTCTATTTAGTGTCTGTCCATAATGTCCGATATCCGCGTTACTGCTCGCGTTTTAAATCCTCGAATACTCTAGTATACCGCGTTTTAAAATGCTCACGCGCCTTGATCTCGAACATTCTGTACAAACACTATGACTTTATAGACAGACTCTATTTATTAAAAAATACTAAAAAGCTATAACAACTTTTGCCTTTTTTATATCATCAAATAAAATATGATGTTCCTTCTTAATAAGCTGCTTTTTTTTTTCGTTTTTTGGTTTTACTGCTTTCTGTTGTTCAATAATTATTCCATCATCTTCTACCTTAATTAACTTACCTTTAATATCCTTCCCTTTATTATCCGTTATTCTTAATTCCCTGCCCAGATTTTTCATGTACTGAAGATGCATAATAAGCGGTTCATCGAGTCCCGGTGATGACACCTCAAGCTCAAAATCTTCAGTATCACGATCAAGACCCGATTCAACAGCCCTGCTGATATCAACACATTCATCAATAGTGATACCTTCTATACTATCAACCACAATTTTTATTTTATTTGAAGGGGTAACACTTATTTTTACAACAAAACAATCCTTCTTCTCTATCACCTGTTCAACAATCTGCCGGATGTCCCGTTCCCTTATCATAATAATAGTGTAATAAAATAGGGGACAGCCGTCCCCTATACATTTATCATTCCCTTAATCATTTGCAAAAATAAGTATAATCATTGAAAACAACAAACTTATAGGAAAAAAACAGAAGTCACCTCTCCAACAAAATACCTGATAAAAATTATTTACCTTTGCAACCATAGTGGAACAAACTACATATAATAAGAAAAAGATCATCAATGATCCGGTACACGGATTCATAACCATCCCTTTCGAATTTGTATTCGACCTGATTGAACATCCTTATTTTCAGAGGTTGCGAAGAATAAAACAACTGGGTCTCACACATTATGTTTATCCGGGAGCAAACCATACCCGGTTCCAGCATGCATTGGGTGCATCACATCTTATGGTACAGGCCATTCAAAATATACGTCTTAAAGGGATGCATATCAGTAGTGAAGAAGAGGAAGCAGCCATTCTGGCAATTTTATTACATGATATCGGACACGGGCCCTTTTCACATGCTCTTGAAGAAAGCATTATTGATAATTTATCGCATGAAGAGTTGTCTGCCCTGATCATGAATAAACTTAATAATGATTATAACGGCAGACTTGAACTTGCTCTGAAGATCTTTAATAATACATACGAAAAAAAATTCCTTCACCAGCTTGTATCCGGACAGCTTGACATGGACAGAATGGATTACCTGAAAAGGGACAGCTTTTTTACCGGAGTAACCGAAGGGGTTATCGGTTCCGACAGGATCATCAAAATGCTGAATGTGGTGGATGACCAGTTGGTTCTTGAAGCAAAAGGAATATATTCCATAGAAAAATTTTTGATTGCCAGGCGCTTAATGTACTGGCAGGTATATTTCCATAAAACCGTTCTTGCAGCAGAAAATTTGCTTTTGAAAATGCTTAAGCGTGCAAAGACACTGGCAGTAACAACAGGCAATGTGTTGGGTACCGATGCCCTGAACTACTTTTTATATAACTCATTCAGGGAAATCAAAAGTGAAGATATTCCCGCCATACTGGATCACTTCGTGCAGCTTGATGATGATGATATTATCGTGTCGGCAAAAATGTGGGCATCACACGGGGATCATTTACTATCAACCCTTTCATATAATATGATCAACCGAAAGCTGCCCAAAATTATAATCCAGGATAGTCCTTTCCCAGGGGAACAGATCAGAAAAATTAAAAAAAGTGTATTGAAAAACCATCCTGTATCAGAAGAGGATATACATTTCCTTGTCTTTGAAGGCAACATACTGAACAATGCATATAATGTACTGGATGAAAAAATACAAATTTTGTATAAAAGCGGGAAAATCGTTGATGCTTCGGAAGCTTCGGATATTCTTAACGTTTCATCTCTCTACAAAACTGTAAAAAAATACTTTATATCTTATCCCAAAGATTGTGGAGTAAAATTATAATAATTAGTTTTGTGCGCAAATCTTTACGAACATGGAATTTAAAGCCAGGAAAATTGCCGAATTCTTAGACGGAGAACTGACAGGAGACCCCGAAGTTTTAGTAACAAACGTTTCGGCAATTGAGGACGGTAAAAAAGGAACATTGTCCTTTTTGTCCAATCCCAAGTATGAAAAATACTTATACACAACTCGATCATCCGTTGTACTGATAAACAAAAGCCTGCAGGTAAGTAAAGGCATCAAACCCGTGTTGATACGCGTTGATGACGCCTATAAAGCATTTGCCATGCTGCTCGACCTTTATGTACAAAACCTGCCCGAAAAGTCCGGAACTGATAAACCGGCCTTCATTAGCCCGACTGCAAGTCTTGGAGGGGAAAATTATATAGGGGCTTTTGCCTTTATCGGGGAAAACGCTATTATTGGAAAAGGTGCAAAAATATACCCTCAGGTTTATATTGGTGATAATGCCCGGATTGGTGACAACACCATTATTTATCCGGGTGTTAAAATTTATCATGATTGTATTATCGGGGCTGATTGTATTATTCATTCGGGCACTGTGATCGGATCAGACGGATTTGGTTTTGCTCCACAGCAGGATAAGAGCTATAAAAAAATACCGCAGATAGGAAATGTTATTCTTGAAGACGATGTGGAGATCGGCAGCAATGTATCCGTTGACAGGGCAACCATGGGATCGACCATCATCCGCAAAGGGTCAAAGCTGGATAACCTGATACAGATCGCGCATAATGTGGAGATCGGAAAAAACAGCATAGTAACTGCCCAGGCGGGGATTGCCGGGTCTTCCAAGCTTGGCAGTGAATGTATGATCGGTGCCCAGGCAGGACTGGTAGGGCATATTCAGCTTGCCAGCGGAGTTAAAGTGGCGGCCCAGTCGGGAGTAACCAACAATGTAGAAAAGGAAGGAACTGTTATCATGGGTTCACCGGCAACAAACTTTATGGACAATAAAAGGTCCCTGGCAGTTTTCAAGAATCTGCCGGATATGTTCCAACGCCTCAACAAGCTTGAAAAAGAACTTAATGAACTTAAAAAAAGTCAATCTCCAGACGAAAAGTAAATTGACCGCGTTTACTATTTTTTTTATATCTTGCGTTTTCTTTAATCGTTCCTAATTTATTAATAAATCAATGGCAGAAAAACAAAGGACCATTTCCAAAGATGTATCTATTGAAGGAAGGGGATTACACAGTGGCGAAAATGTGAAGGTTACATTCAGGCCCGCCCCGGGAAACACCGGTTATATTTTTAAACGGACTGATCTGGAAAACTCTCCTGAAATAAAGGCGCTCGCGGAATATGTTGTAACGACCAACAGGGGCACTACATTATCATTAAACGGTCACACTATATCTACTATTGAACATGTACTTGCCGCATTTTACGGATTAGGGGTTGACAACGCGATTATTGAAGTTAAAGGGCCTGAAATGCCCATCCTGGATGGTAGCTCCGGACATTTCGTCGAATTGATAAAAAAGGCCGGGATCAGGGAACAGAAGGATGACCGGGAGTATTATACGGTTAATGAAAAAATTACATATAATGACCCGGGGAACAATGTGACCCTGGAAATTTATCCGGATGATAAATTAACCATTGACGTACAAATTGATTATAATTCCAAAGTACTTGGATTTCAATACGCGACACTTGAGGATCTGTCAGACTTTGAAAATGATATCTCAAAATGCCGGACCTTTGTATTCCTGCATGAGCTTGAGTTCCTGTTGAAAAATAACCTCATAAAAGGCGGGGATCTCGATAACGCCATAGTGATAATGGACAGGCAGGTTTCCCAGGTAGAGATTGACCACCTGGCCGAACTTTTCAATAAACCAAAAGTTAAAGTAATGCCCGAAGGCATATTGAACAATATTGACCTTTACTTCAGCAATGAACCCGCCCGTCATAAATTGCTGGATGTTATAGGTGACCTGGCACTGATCGGCAAGCCCCTGAAAGGGAGGGTTATCGCAAAACGTCCGGGACATCATGCCAATACCGAAATTGCTAAGATCATCAGGAAAAACATTAAAATAAACTCAAAAAAACCCTTACCACCGGATTATGATCCGAATAAACAACCGCTTTACAATTTAAATGAGGTCAAAAAACGTCTTCCTCACCGGCCTCCTTTCCTGTTTGTTGATAAAATAACCTATATGGATGAATGGATCATTTGTGGTATAAAGAACGTTACAATGAATGAAGCTTTTTTTGTCGGTCATTACCCCGAAGAACCCATCATGCCGGGTGTGCTTCAGATTGAAACCATGGCCCAGGTTGGCGGGATCCTGCTGTTAAGCAAAGTGCCCGACCCTGAAAATTATCTGCTGTATTTCCTAAAAATTGAAAATATAAAATTCAAAAATAAAGTTGTGCCCGGAGATACCCTGAATATCCGGATGAAGCTGCTTGGACCTGTTAAACACGGGATTGCATTAACACACGGACATATCTTCGTAGGCAACACCATGGTTATGGAAGGGGATTTTATGGCGCAACTTGCTAAAAAGGAGCAAAGCTGATTTTTGAATGGATCCCCTTAGAAACAATAAGATTTATACCCTGCAAAATAAACGTTCAAAAAATCCGTTATATTTTATTTATTTCTTAAATGCAACTATATTATTTATTAAGCACAGCTTTAATATTAAGGCTTATGCAAACTGAAAAAGCGGAAATAGCAGAATATAATTAGTGCCCGTCTTTAAAGTAGTCAAAATATTTAACTGGTCATGTGTCTGTTCAGAAGGTTCCATTTGCAAGGCTCGCGCGGTCCGAAAACGCGGAGTTTACTAGTTGTAAATGAGCAATTTTCGGGCAAGCGTAACGCGGCAAATTGGACTTTATGGACAGACACTAATTAAAAAATGCACTCTATGAATCAATCATTATCCAATATTCACCCCGAAGCAAAAATTGACGATAACGTTACTGTAGAATCCTTTGTAAGCATTTCAAAGAATGTCGAAATTGGTGAAGGCACCTGGATTGGGCCCAATGCAGTGATCATGGACGGATCACGCATAGGAAAAAACTGCAGGATCTTTCCCGGAGCAGTTATCGGAGCCATACCCCAGGACCTGAAATTCGCAGGTGAGGATACCACGGCTGAAATTGGAGATAACACAGTCATAAGGGAGTTTGTTACCATCAACCGTGGTACCAAGGCAAGAGGGATTACCAAAGTCGGCAGTAATTGCCTTATTCAATCGTACGCGCATATAGCCCACGACTGTAATATAGGAAACAGCTGTATTCTTGGCAGTCATGCAGGACTGGCAGGTGAAGTGGAGATTGATGATTATGCTATCCTAAGCCCTTATGCAGTGGTTCATCAGTTTGTCCGCATTGGCATTCATGCATTTATTCAGGCAACCGGTAAAGTGGCGAAAGATGTCCCTCCTTATATCCTGGCAGGCCGCGAACCCCTCTCCTATACAGGCATCAATTCCATCGGACTGCGCCGAAAGAACTTTAAAAATGAAACAATATACGAGATCCAGGAAATATACAGGATCATATACCAGCGCGGACTGAATATTTCCGATGCCATCCGCTACATCGAGGTTAACCTCCCCGCCTCCAACGAACGCGACGAGATCATTCTCTTTGTAAACAACTCAAAACGGGGTATTATCCGTGGGTATTTTGACGAGAAATAGGAATAAATCAAATATTTTGTTTAATTCTGGATCGTTCGAAAAAGCAAAAAAAAGCAGGTTGCAATTTCAGGCTACTCATTGAAACTATCCCAGCCACGGGCCTGTAATTCAATTGTCTGCCCCTGGGGGGTAACAAGGAATTTTCCTTCACGGGCGTCGGTAATGTGGCCGATAACAGAAATGCCGGGCAGGGCACTAACCTTATCGTGCATTTCAACCGGAACCGTAAATGCCAGCTCATAATCTTCCCCTCCGTTCAGGGCGGCGATTATCCCATCCAGATGAAACTCTTCAGCCATTCTTACTGTATCAGGGTGAATGGGAATCTTATCGGAATATACGCGGCATCCGGCATTCGATTGTTTACAAATATGCATCAGATCGGAAGACAGACCATCTGAAAGGTCGATCATTGATGTCGGTACAATGTCCTCTTTTCCAAGCAGCTCGATAATATCCTCGCGGGCTTCGGGTTTGAGCTGCCGCTCGAGGATATAATCATTCCCTGAGAGGTCGGGTTGTGAACCCCTGCTTTCCTGAAAAACCTTCTTTTCTCTCTCCAGAAGTTGTAATCCCATGTATGAAGCCCCCAGGTCTCCGGACACACAGATCAGGTCATTCACCTTTGCTCCCTTACGATATGTTATTCTTTTCGGGTCGCACTCTCCAACCACTGTTATCATTATATGCATCCCGGTAATGGAAGTGGAGGTATCACCCCCGACCAGATCAACATCATAACGCTCACATGCCAAATGTAAACCTTCATATATTTTTTCAAGCATGGGCAGCGATATCTTTCGCGATACAGCAATCGCTACTGTCATCTGCTTCGGCCGTCCGTTCATGGCATAAATATCAGAGAAATTCACGATAGCTGCCTTATACCCCAAATGCTTCATGGGCGAATACATAAGATCGAAATGGACACCCTCTGTAAGCAGATCGGTAGTGATCAGCTGGCAACCGGACTTGTAACCGGTTACGGCAGCATCATCACCGATACCATGAAGGGTACTGCTGTTCTTATTCCTGCTTCCTTTTGTCAGCAGTTCAATAAGCTTAAATTCACCGAGCCTGCTAATACTTTTTTTATCATTCTTTTTATCTGCCATAGGCTTTATTTCTGTTTAATCGACGGATAGTACAATTGAATTTGATCCGGCAGTTCAACAACCGGCTAAAGGGAGTTCAGCGAAGCCGGTTCAGAATTCAACACTCCCTTTTCTTCAATCTCAGATCTCCGGTTTACATTCAAACTCCGGTCTTTGCACTTCGAACTTTCTGTTTTGAACAATCTGCCGCAAATATCCTTATTAATTTGAGATGATTTTGTATATTTACCTTTATTTATAATTATTCTAAATAATGTCTGTCTATAAAGTTGACAAAATATTTAATTGACCATGTGTCTGTTCATAAAGTTTCATTTGCAAGGCTCGTGCAGTCCGAAAATGCTGAGTTTACCTGTCGTAAATGAGCAATTCTCGGACAAGCGTAACGCGGCAAATGGGACTTTATGGACAGACACTAAATAAAAATAAGTAAGCTTACAAAAATCAAAAGGATCAACGGGTATTATTTATATTTTTGCAGGATTATGAAAGTTGAACAGGATAAAATACTGAACGAGGTTACACAAAGTGATTACAAATACGGGTTTGTAACTGATATTGATGTCGATTCCATTCCCAGAGGATTGAGTGAGGAAGTGATCCGTCTGATATCGGCAAAAAAGGAAGAACCGGAATTTCTGCTGGATTTCAGGTTAAAAGCATACAGGCACTGGAAAACCATGAAAATGCCAAAATGGGCGCACCTTGTGGTCCCCCGGATCGATTACCAGGATATCATATATTATTCTGCACCCAGGCGCAAGGCAGCACTTAAAAGTCTGGACGAGGTAGATCCCGAACTGCTCAGAACATTTGAAAAACTGGGGATTCCCCTGGAAGAACAAAAGCACCTCTCCGGCGTTGCAGTGGATGCTGTAATGGACAGCATCTCGGTAAAAACAACTTTCCGTGAAACACTGGCAGAGCTGGGTATTATTTTTTGCTCATTCAGTGAGGCCGTCCGTGAATATCCCGATCTTATAAAGAAATACATGGGATCAGTTGTTCCTTATACCGACAACTATTTTGCAACATTAAACTCGGCAGTTTTCAGTGACGGGTCATTTTGCTATATCCCAAAAGGTGTGCGTTGCCCGATGGAACTGTCAACCTATTTCAGGATTAATGCCGCTAATACAGGCCAGTTTGAACGGACGCTGATCATTGCCGAAGATGACAGTTACGTGAGTTACCTTGAAGGTTGTACAGCACCCATGCGCGATGAGCACCAACTGCATGCAGCTATCGTTGAAATTATTGTTCATGAAAATGCGGAGGTAAAATATTCAACTGTGCAAAACTGGTACCCGGGAGACAAGAACGGTAAAGGCGGCATATTCAACTTCGTTACCAAACGCGGCATATGCAAAGGTGATAACTCAAAAATATCCTGGACGCAGGTTGAAACAGGCTCGGCTATTACCTGGAAATACCCAAGCTGTATCCTGAAAGGGGAAAATTCGACAGGAGAATTTTATTCGGTGGCTGTGACCAATAATCACCAGCAGGCTGATACAGGCACTAAAATGATCCATATCGGTAAAAATTCAAAAAGCACTGTTATTTCCAAAGGTATATCCGGGGGATATAGCCAGAACAGCTACCGCGGACTGGTAAAGGTTGCAAAAAATGCCTTCAACGTGCGTAACTTTTCGCAGTGTGACTCGCTTCTGCTGAGTGATACCAGCGGTGCTCACACATTCCCCTATCTTGAAGTGGATAACGATACTGCTATTATTGAACACGAAGCAACCACCTCAAAAATCGGCGAGGACCAGATCTTTTATTGTAACCAGCGGGGTATTGATACGGAAACGGCTATAGGACTGATCATTAATGGTTATGCCAAAGAAGTGCTTAACAAACTGCCTATGGAATTTGCTGTGGAGGCTCAAAAGCTCCTTCAGATAAGCCTGGAAGGAAGTGTGGGATAGTTTGTGTTTTGAACTGCATAATAAAACAACAATAAGATCTTATTTAAAAAATATGAACCATGTCAATACTGGATATAAAGAACCTGAAAGTTGAGATTGAAGGAAAAGAAATACTGAAGGGAATCGACCTGACTGTAAACCCCGGTGAAATACATGCCATCATGGGGCCCAACGGATCGGGCAAAAGTACCCTTGCAGCCGCTCTTGCAGGGAGAGAGCTTTTTGAGATAACTGCAGGGAGTGCTACTTTCAACGGGGAAGACCTGTTAGAAATGGACCCCGAGGAACGCGCGCTGAAAGGCTTATTCCTGGGTTTTCAATACCCTGTCGAAATACCCGGTGTAAGCATGGTTAATTTTTTAAAAACCGCTTTAAATGAAAAACGGAAACACATGGATATGGCTCCCCTGTCAGCCTCTGATTTTCTTAAGCTCATGCGGGAAAAAACAAATCTTGTGGGCATAGATACCAAACTGACCAACAGAAGTGTAAATGAGGGGTTTTCCGGAGGTGAAAAAAAGAAGAATGAAATATTTCAGCTTGCCATGCTTGAACCTCAGCTTTCCATCCTTGATGAAACAGATTCGGGCCTGGATATCGATGCCCTGAAAATTGTTGCACAAGGGGTGAACAAACTACGGACAAAAGAAAATGCAACCATAGTGATCACGCATTATCAGCGCCTGCTTGATTTTATCATTCCTGATTATGTTCATGTGCTGTATAAAGGCAGGATAGTCAAATCAAGCGGCAAAGAGCTTGCTCATGAGTTGGAAGCCAAAGGCTATGACTGGCTGAATGAAGAAATAACAATATAAGCAGTGTCTGTCCATAATGTCCGATATCTGAGTTGTTGCTAAAATTTTAAATCCTCGAATACCTTAGTATACTGCGGTTTAAAATTTTTGCACGCCTTTATCCCGAACATTCTGAACAAACACTTTAAGTATATTGACAAACACTAAAGTAAGAATATATCGATGCAGGATACATTAAACAAATTATCGGAAGAGCTTATAGAACTATATTCCAAAAATTCGGACACCATCAGGAAAGACAGTCCGGAAATCCTCAATGCATACCGGCCTAAAGCATTTGACACCTTCAAAAAGCTCGGTTTACCCACCAAAAAAAACGAATCGTATAAATATACAAACCTTGAATCCTATTTTAAGGGTAAATACACCCCGGTACTATCTCCTGAGAAATACAGCGTTAACCTTTCAGATATTTTCAAATGTGATGTTCCCGAACTGGATACACACGTTGTACTGATATTGAACGGGTTTTACTATCATCTGAACGAATTTCCGGACCTTCCCGAAGGAGTTACCATATCCAGTCTTTCCGAGGGTGCCCGGAAACATCCTGATATCTTTGAAAAACACTATGGGAAATACGCCGAAACGGATACTGAAAGTCTGGCTGCCCTGAATACCCTGTTCACACAGGATGGTGTATTCATTCATGTGGATAAGAACACTGTTCCGGATAAACCTATCCAGATCATTAATCTCTGTTATTCGAACAGGAACCTGCGGGTCAATAACCGTAACCTGATCGTAACAGAAAAAAGTGCCAAAGTCAAAATAGTTGTGTGTGACCACACCCTTACACACAGGGGCTATCTTACCAACTCGGTAACCGAGACCTATGCTGCTGAAAACAGTATCGTGGATTACACCAGGGTCCAGAATGAAAACAGCAAATCAACACAGTTATCAAATATCTTTGTACACCAGGAAAAGAACAGTAAAGTAACATCCAATGCCATCTCCCTTCATGGCGGTTTGATCCGTAACAATGTATATGTCACACTTAACGGCGCCGGATGTGATAACCATACTGCGGGACTGTTTTTATGCGATGATCATCAGCATATCGCGAGCTATACCGAGATCCGGCATCTTAAACCCCATTGTACCAGCAACCAGCTGTTTAAGGGGATCCTTGATGATGAAGCCACGGGAGCTTTTAATGGTAAAATATATGTGGCTAAAGATGCTCAAAAAACAATGGCATACCAGCGAAATAATAATATACTGCTCTCAAAGAATGCACGCATGAATTCAAAACCCCAGCTTGAGATTTATGCCGATGATGTGAAATGCAGTCACGGTGCAACAGCAGGGCAACTGGATAATGAAGCCATGTTTTACATTCAAACACGCGGTATCGGTAAGCATGAAGCCAGGCTCCTTTTGATGTATGCATTTGCCAACGAGATAATTGAACATATCACGATTGATCCTCTGAAAGAAAGGATAACGGATTTGGTTGAAAAGCGATTACGGGGAGAGTTGTCGCGATGCAATAATTGTAATGTAAAATGCGGTTAGCAAAATACCCTGTTCCTTTGTTCAGGGTATTTCGGTATTCGACCTGAAAAAATGCATAGCTTTGCAAAAAGAAATAAAAAAAGGGAACAAAAATATAATTCCTGCTAAAAGTCATATAACATTGAAATTCAATATAGAAAAGGTCAGAAAAGATTTCCCCATACTTAACCAGATGGTTTATAACAAACCCCTGGTTTATCTTGACAATGGTGCAACAACACAAAAACCTCTTGTTGTCATTGAAGGTATTAACCGTTTTCATTCGACACTTAACAGCAGCATTCACAGGGGAGTCCATTTTCTGAGTGAACAGGCAACAGTGGAATATGAAGAAGCACGTGAAACCGTGCAGAAATTCCTTAATGCCGAACACTCCCACGAGATAATATTTACCAGCGGCACCACCGGTTCAATTAATGGAGTAGCCTATTCATTCGGTGAAAAATATCTGAATGAAGGTGATGAGATAATTCTCACCGAAATGGAGCATCATGCCAATATCGTTCCCTGGCAAATGGTATGTGAGCGGAAAAAAGCAAAACTTAAAGTCCTGCCTTTCGATGATTCGGGAACACTGATGATCGAAAAACTTAACCAGTTGATCACGGAAAAAACAAGGATGATTGCTGTTGTTTATGTATCCAACTCACTTGGTACCGTCAATCCTGTGCAAGAGATCATAAAAAAAGCACATGAAAGGGCAATTCCCGTTCTGGTC
>Ga0307421_1001159_pt1 | contig 16238 bp, 13 predicted proteins | sample SalMarWE160270MG_FD_202163 | JGI IMG/M metagenome (GOLD analysis project Ga0307421, IMG submission 202163) | Salt marsh sediment microbial communities from the Plum Island Ecosystem LTER, Massachusetts, United States - WE1602-70 | ecosystem: Environmental > Aquatic > Marine > Intertidal zone >...
CTCGGCAGCCATCCCGATCTCGAGTGCATTCGCTACGAGGTTCGTTTCCATGCCGCGGCCGGTGGCATCGCCGACCTGCTCGAGGGTCGAACCGAGATGGACCTCTTCGTGCCCAAGATGCAGCGGACCTGGTACCAGGGCCGGCGAGACGGCACCGGCGGCCTGCATCGGCTCATCTCCAAGGAAGATTTTGAACGAGCCATGGAGCGGTTTGCCGACCACTTCGCCTCCGAACCCTCCGCAGCCGCCCGTGATCTCATCTCCGATCTCCTCGATCCATTCGCCTCCCAATCCACCGGCTGGGTGGAGCACTCTCCAGAAACCGTGCTGGCCGCGGCGGTGATTACCGAGCTGTTCCCGGAGGCCTTGCTGGTGCACTGTGTCCGTGACGGGCGGGACGTGGCTTCATCCGTGGCCGCGCAGTCGTGGGGACCCGACGACCCCATCGAGGCGGTGCAATGGTGGGCCTGGCGAATGGTGCAGGCCGCCCGCCAGACGGCCTCATGGCCCAAGGCCCGCCATCTGGTGCTCCGTTTTGAAGACCTTCTCGGAGCCCGGCGCGCCGACTGCTACGCCGAGCTGCTGCGCTTCGCCGGCCTGGGCGATCATCCGGCCGTCGGCAACTACTTCGAGACCGAGCTCAGACACGACCATCTCCATCAGGGTCGTTGGAAGGACGAGGAGCGGGCCGACGAGATCGATCTGGCCTACCGGGCGGCCCGTCAGCGCCTGCGGCGCCACCCCCTGGCGCGGCATCTGGACGCGGCACTGGGCCCTGCCGAACCGGCCGACGCCCCCAACCTTGCGGCGGCAATACACCGGCAGCTGGTCTATGAAGCCACATCCGACACCACCATCAAAAGGAAGGCGCGCGCCCGCCTGCGCCGGCTCTCTCCCGGCTGACCTCAGTCGATCCAGCGCCGGGGACGCTCCCGCAAGCTGCCGAAACCCCACCGATCGCAGAAGTCCAGAAACCGCTGCCGCGGCACACCACGCCATTCGAGATCATCAAGATCGTTTTCGATGGGCACATCACGGCGCAGAGTGGCGAGGAAGCGGTAGACGAGGGCTTCGGCAATACCTTCCCGCAGGGCGGCAACAAGCCGTTCCGCCCCTCTGACTCCGGGCTTCCACAGCGCCACCTCAAGGGGAATCGATTCGATGTGGCCGTACTCGGCGAGAGTCAGGCACGAGGACTTGGGACCCCAGCCGGGCAGGCCCGGCAGGCCGTCGGCACTATCGCCCACCAAGGCCAGGTAGTCGGGTATCGACTCGGGAGCGACTCCAAACTTGGCCCAGACGCCCTCCTCATCGATAAAGGCTCCCCTCCTGCGGTCGTAGCCAACAATGCTGGTACCCCGAACACACTGCGCAAGATCCTTGTCGGGCGACAGCATGACCACCTGCTCGACTTTGCCGGCGAACTTCTCGGCTGCCGAGGCAATGGCATCGTCGGCCTCGTACTCCTGCATCCGCCACACCACCACGCCGATGGCCTCCAGGCCCTCCTCGGCGTGGGGAAACTGGGCCAGCAACTCCTCGGGCACCCCGAATTCGGTTTTGTATGCGGGGAAAAGTTCGTTGCGGAACGAACGAATTCTGGAGTCGAAGGCGGCACCAAGGTGGGTAACACCCTCACCCTGGAGCAGATTGAGCGTGCTCGCCATGAGGCCGTGGACAGCGCCAATCTCCGACCCGTCGGGAGAGCGGCGCGGCGGTGCGCCGAAGTAGGAACGGAATAGCTCGTACGTGCCGTCGAGCAAGTGGAGACGCATGTCTCGATGCTACCGACGGCCCCGCCGCCGAGAACCGGAAGACAACGGATACCCGGCCGGCTTTTCCGCCACGCCGTCACCGTCGGACCCGATCCTCGGAGAACACCCACGCCTCGGCCAAGGCGACAGGTCTGTGCATATCGCGTCAGATCCGGCTCCAGGCTACGCTCGGCATATGAACGAGCGTGTTGTGCGGAACCCGGTCGTTTTCGGCGACTGCCGCTTTGAGAGCAGCTTCCTCTCCAACCTCTGGCGCCTTATTCACCAGGATTCCGTCATCGCAGAGCTGCGCCGTGTGCCCAGCCGCCACATCACCATGCTGAGGCTCCCCGAAGATGAGCCCATAGAGCTGCGACCCGAGGGATGGGGCACCGTTGTCGCCTCCGATGCGACCGGAAACGAGCGCGGGCGCATCGAACGCCAATCGTGGTGGGGCCGCCGCTGGGAGATCAGCGGATCCGGATTCGCCTGCGTCCTCACCAGTGATCCCCGGCCACGACGCTGGACCATGCGTCTCGGGACCGAGCCGGTGGCACGGCTATCCGGCACCGCCTGGTCGTACAACCGCCTCAGTGTGCATACCGATGTGGCGGTGCCGGTGACCGCACTCGCCCTGGCCTGGCACGTGCTGGCCCGCCCCTGGGAAGCGGCAGCGGCCCCAGGTGCGCTTGTGCCCGCCCGCAGAGAGTCCTTCCGCATGATCAGCGACCATGGCTGATAGTGCTCCGATCGTCTCGGTTGAAGAGACCGCCGCCCTCCTCGAAGACCCTCGCCTTCGCCTTGCCGACACCCGCTGGTACCTGGGAGACCCGCGCCGCGGCCGCCGCGAGTACGTCTCCGCCCACCTGCCCGGCGCGGTCTACGTAGACCTCGAGACCCATCTCAGCGGCCGTACCGGCGCGGGGCGCCATCCGCTCCCGCCACCGGACGAGTTCGCCGTGACCATGGGAGCGCTCGGAATCGGAGACGAGCACGAGGTGATTGCCTACGACGATCGGGGAGGGGCAATAGCCGCCAGGCTCTGGTGGCAACTGCGCAGCATCGGCCATGATCGGGTTCGGGTGCTCGACGGAGGCATGCCGGCCTGGACTGAGGCCGGATACGCGCCCAGCGCTACGCCCGGGTTGCCGGCACCGGCGCATTTGACCGTAGGAACCGGTCCGACTCGAACCATCGACCGCGAGGCCCTGGTGCGCCGGATCGACACGATCACCCTCCTCGACGCCAGGAGCCCGGAACGCTACCGAGGGGACGAGGAGCCCATCGATCCCGTCGCCGGCCACATTCCCGGGGCCGTCAGCGCCCCGCTGGAAGAAGATCTGGGCCCCGACGGGCGGTTCCTCGACTCCAAGAGCCTGGCCGATCGTTACCTCGCCCTCGGCGCGGACCACCACGAGGTTGTGGTGGCATGCGGGAGCGGAGTCACCGCATGCCACCTCATTCTGGCCATGATTCTCGCCGGCCTGCCCGAACCCATGCTGTATCCCGGCTCATGGAGTGATTGGTGCACCGCCGGCATGCCGGCGGCCACTGGTTCCGCGCCCGGGCATCTCTAGACAATCAGTCGGCCTCGTCCTCGATGAGCGCCTGGCAGTTCGGCGCCGACTCCCCCAGGAACAAGATCGTGGTCTAATCGGGCAAATTGCCGGGCCCGATGACGTAGGGACCTTCGCGGTACCACACCGGCCACGTCTCGGTGGCAATCTTCGCCAATTCGATACTGATGAAGACGTGGGGTATGACGATCTTCGGCCCGACCTGCTCCATACATACGATGCCGAGGTTGTTGTAGTAGCCGATCCCCGACCAACTGTTGTCGAACTGGGTGATGGCCACGTCGACCTCGCCGCCGACTTCGAGCTGCTCGGGAGTGAGCTCCTCTTGGTCAAGATCCCCGAAGTGCACGATCCGCATGCCGAACCAGTCGACGATGACGATGTGATTGCTGCCCATCTCCTCGTCGTCCTCGTGGTGCTGGGCCGGGATGCTGCGCACTTCGATGTCGCCGTGCGCCAACTCACCATCGGTGCTCACGAGTTTGGGGCCGGGCACCGCGCTGAAACCCGATTCGGTGATGACGAGAGTCCGCAGTCCAGGATTCAGAATCCAGAGTCGAAAGAGCTTGCCGCCCCGACCGGACACTCTGAGTTCTGGACTCTGATGAACGTCGGCATCTAGCCGGCGCTCATCAGTGGGCCGGGTGGGAATCGAACCAGCTCACAGAGCGCCGGGCCGCCGGCCCGGCACCACGAAAGCGAACGGTTCCAGGCCGAGAAGGACTGGAACCGAAGTGACCGTCGCCGAAGGCGACCAAAAGAGCAACCACCAGCCCCGCGCAAGTGGGCCGAGTGGGAATCGAACCCACAACCTTCGGGTTAAAAGCCCGCTGCTCTGCCTAATTGAGCTACCGGCCCGAGATGAAGGTAGCACTCCTCGAATCCGGCAGAAGCTCTAGACAGATACCTCAGCCGACGGTGACGACGGAGGTGAACTCGATAGCCGGCACCCCACAACCGGCACGCCCATGGTGTCCGGGTGACGATCGAGCCCCCGTGAATCCGCCCCGGCTTGTTGTGGCACATCTGCCACCAAGAACTACGCTGCGTGCCGTCCCGCGGATGTGTCTCAGCACGGCCGCAGGATTATGCCGGCCGTCTGGTGGATCGGCGCCGCTGCAGACGGGCCTGCGGCCGAAGCCGGCACAGATCGTACAGAAGGAACGGAGAAGGCCATGCCAACCCGAGGCCCCTGCCTGATGCTGATGGCCATCGTCTTGGCAATGGCTGCCTGTGCCGACGGCGCCGTCGACACCACCACAACAATGATGCCGGCCAATGCGGGAAGCATCACCTTTGCCCTCGGAATCGACGACAGCGGCAAACGACTGCTCGTCCGGCCCGGAGACCAGGTGATCGTCCGCCTGCCGATCACCGGCACCAATGAGCCGGATTGGCAGGTGGTCACCCCGCCCGACCCCTCGGTGCTGGGCGGCGGCGACAACCTCAGGTTCTACCCATCGGAACCCGAGCAGGGCCGCCCCTTCCACGAGTTCACCTTCGTCGCGGTCGGCCCCGGAGAGGCAACCATCGCCCTCTTCCAGAGCCCAATCACCGAGGAGGCGCCACCACTGACTTTCACCATCGAGGTGGTAGCACCGTAGCCGGCCGATAATGACCCCGTCTGGGCCCCGGCGGTCGTGCCCACCTCCGTGCCGAACCCGACAACTGCGTGCAATTCATCGACTGTTGATGCCGACCCCGCCATTTACTCTGACCCGAGAAGGAAGTGAGGAACTATGAGAAGCCCCCTCCTGAAGGCGGTGATCCTGCTCATCGCCCTTCTGCTAGTCACCGCCGCCTGCGGTGATGACCAGAGTGTGTTTGACCCAGGTGGTACCACCAGCAGCACCGCCGCCGACGGTGACGGCACCGTGCCCACCACTGCGGCGCCGGATGACGGTGATGGCGCTCCAAGCCCCGGCGGCGACATCACCGATCTGTACGCCCAGTACCAGACTGTGGCACTGCGCACCACCTACCTGTCCGGCCCGGATCCCGACCCGGAGACCATCATCTTCTCCCAAGATCCAAACCACGATCCGCCAATGTCGGCGATGATCATGGAAGGCGGTAAGTTCATCAGCCGCGGCGACGAGTTCATCTTGTGCGATGACACCAACTGCACGGTCTGGCCGGGCGAAATGGGCGAAACCTACATGCAAGCGGCCATGAACCCGATGCTCTACAGCCTGCTCGCCGTTGAGAACATCGACCAACTGCCCGGGTTTGCCGTTGAACAGGGCACAACCGTGATCGCCGGCCGCCAGGGCATCTGCACCTCGTTCACCGCCACCGCCGCCCTGGGCGGCAGCGGAAATACGGCCCGCTGGTGCATCGATGCCGATCTCGGCTTCACCCTCCTCATTCAGAACCGGGAAGCGGGCGGCGAGTTCGAGCGGGTCATGGAGCTGATCGAGTTCGGACCACCCCAGCCGGCAGACTTCGAGCCGACCGGTCCCATTGTCGAGATACCGGGGGTCTAGCGACGCCTGAATCCGCCGAAGGCAGAATCCCCATCTGAGCGCCAACAACTTAGAGAATCGGCAGGCGCCGACACGCCTGACCCGGCACACTGCCGGATCAGGCTCGATGTCCCCCCGCTTCTGGACGCCGAGGCGCCTCTGTCGGCATGATCGTGAAGCCTGCGCAGAGCATCCCGGTCGGCCTGTTTTCCAGCGGTGGTGCGGGCTCAAGATCGCGGGGACATAACGCCCGTTCAGCACCTGACCCGGACCCGAGTGACAACAGGTGGACGTCTATACTCGCGCCGCCTGGACCCTGGCTGCCAAGTGGTCACTATGCTCGACGAGCCGCCCCCATCGTCCAGCGGTCCAGGACGCCGGCCTTTCAAGCCGGTAACACGGGTTCGAATCCCGTTGGGGGCACACGGGGACGTGGTGAAGCCTGGAGTTCACGCCGGCCTGTCAAGCCGGAGATCGCGGGTTCAAATCCCGTCGTCCCCGCCAGAGTGTCCACCAGGGCGCCTGGTCAGGTAGCTCAGTTGGAAGAGCGCAGGTCTGAAAAACCTGAGGCCGGCGGTTCAATCCCGCCCCTGACCACGTTGATTCCCCCTGCATCGCAGGGGGAATCAAAATTCAGAATTCAGAGCGCGCCATGCCAATTCTGAACTCTGAGATTTGAACTCTCACACCTCTGCCAGCCCGAGCTCCCTTTCCGACTCGATCACATCGGCCCCCCAATCGAAGCCGCAATCTCTACAGAGGTATTCGCGGTGCCGCTGCAAGTAGCGCCTCCGGGTGAAGAGGCGCCACACCAGGTACGCCGGAAGGGCCACCAGGTAGAAAGCAATGTAGATGACCCCCAAACCGAACATAACCGCCGAGGCGACGAGGGTATCCCAACGGAATCCATAGAACCGTCTGACGTATTTGCCCGTGGTGGGATCGACCCAACCCCACATCTCAACGATCACGTTCTGCCCGCCGCAGGTGGGGCACTGTTTCTCGGCCATCGCCCTTTCCAGCTACGTCTCTACAGCATGCTATCTGCTCGTCACCGGCGGATCGCCCTTGCCGGATGCCCTCCGCCCCGCCTACCCTCATGGGATGAAGAATCGGAGGGTGCTGGGAATCATCATCGGAGTGGTCGGAGCTGTCCTTCTTGCTCTCGCCCTCCTCGCCGATCAAATTGGATTGAGCAGTGGAGCGCCGGCGAATTCATTTGGCCAGCGCCAGATGCTGGCCGCCGGCATCGGCCTGCTTTTGGTGATCGCGGGGGGCGTCATCGCCTTCCTCCGCCGCTCCTGACCCGTCCGCCGCTCAGTTGGCGTACGCAAGAGACTGCGCGTGTGCCCAGCGAGAGACGGCCTCGGCGTAGCGCTCCCCGGCCTTCTCCAGGTCTCCCTGCTCCAGAGCGTCGAGGCTCGCTCCCACATCGGCTGCCGATTCGTCCAGTGCCAGTTCGGCATCATCGAACAGAACGGCTACCCCTCCGTAGTCGAGCTCAACGACCGAATCGCTCGGGAAAGGTTCGATCCAGCGAACCAAGTCCTTGACCTGATCGACAATCGGATCATCGAATCCGGCGGCCTCGAGAATCCATACCGCCCGCAACAAACGCGCCACCGCCTGGTCGCGACGTGTGTGGTACTTGACGGAGAGACCGTGCCGCCCCTCCACGATCACCCTCTCCGGCGCATCAAAGGCGGCAAACCACCGAAGCGGCACAAAAAAGGAAGAGGTGAGAATGTGGGACCGCGCCTCGGGCCGGCGTGATTGGATACGTTCCAGCTCACCGGCGGCGCGGGCAACAACCTCCTCCGGCAGCAGCGCCTGTGCAACGGTTCCGCTGTAGGCATTGTGGAACGCCAATAAACCTTCGAGCATGCGCAGCTTCGGATAGCGGGGACACACATAGCGCGAGCCCTCAAAATCGATGACAAAGGCGTCATCCCGCACCGATTCTTGCCAGACCCCGTACTCACCCCGAGTCAGCACACGAGACTGTGATGCCCCGGCAAGATGCTCCCGGTAATCCTCCACGGAATCCTGGGGCACATAGACACGAAAGTAGGCAGCTCGAGACACAGCCCGGCATGGTAACCCCCGCCCCGCGGCACACTTCCCGGTGCTCTGCATACCGGCTTTGGTAGTGTGCAGACTGGATTCCTCCGAAGGGAGAAATGCCGTTGGGGGTATTCGATGCCATCGGTGACCGCGGTCATGAAGAGATAGTTTTCGGGCATGATGCGGTCTCCGGCCTCAGGACGATCATCGCCATTCACTCGACGGCTCTCGGTCCCGCCCTAGGCGGGACTCGCTTCTATCCATTTGCCACAGAAGAAGAGGCGCTTGCCGACGCCCTGCGCCTCTCCGAGGCGATGACCTACAAGGCTGCGGCAGCGGGCCTGGACCTTGGAGGGGGTAAGGCGGTCATCATCGGCGACCCCCATAAGGACAAAACGGAGCATCTATGGCGCGCCTACGGCCGTCTCATCGATTCGCTGAACGGCCGCTACATCGCCGCCGCGGACGTCGGCAGTACCGACATCGACATGGAGATCGTCAAACGAGAGACACGCTGGGTCGTGGGCACCCGCGTTCAGGAGGGGGGCGCCGGTGATCCCTCACCGGCTACAGCACGCGGCCTGATGGGCGCTATGCGGGCCGTCTCCCGGTTCCTCTGGGATACGGAGGATCTGGCCGGCCGCACCATCGCGGTCATGGGCGTGGGGAAGGTTGGTACCGATCTTGTGCAGCGCCTCACGGAAGCCGGCGCCTCCTGCATCGTTGCCGACGTCTACCCCCCCGCCATTGAGCACATCATCGCCCGGCTCGACGTCGAGGCAGTCGATGCAGACAGTATCTACGACGTCCCCTGCGACATCTTCTCACCGTGTTCCCTGGGCGCGGCCCTCAACAAAGACACCATTCCTCGGCTCAGATGCCGGGCAATCGTCGGCGCCGCCAACAATCAGCTGGCCACTGTCAAGGACGCGGCTCGCCTCGAGGAAGGAGAAATCCTCTACGCCCCCGACTTTGTGGTCAACGGGGGAGGACTCATCAACGTCGCCGAAGAGCTCTGCGGTTTTGAGGAGAAGCGGGCGGCAGCCCATATCGACAAGGTCTACGACAATACGCTGCGGGTGCTCGAAGCCGCTGCTGAAAGGAAGGTCTCCCCACACACCGCCGCCTGCGAGATTGCCGAAGAGCGCATCCGCAGCATCGGCAGCCTCCGCCTTCGCAGGCGCAGCGGTGATGACCGCAACTAACCTGCGGCCGGTCCGGGGCCGCACCGCCAGCCGACCCACGGCCGCCACCCCGTAGAGAGGAGGGAAACAGTTGGCCATTGGCATTGATCCCACCGCGGATCACCTCAAACTCGGCCTCAGTGACGAGAAGATCCTCGACATGTACCGCCTCATGGTGCTGGCCCGCCGACTCGACACTCGCATGTGGACCCTCAATAGGCAGGGTCGAGCTCCATTTGTGGTTTCTTCCGCAGGGCAAGAGGGCGCCCAGATAGGTGCTGCACTCGCCTTCGATCCTGCCGTCGACTGGCTGCTTCCGTACTACCGCGACGTCGGCTTCATGCTCGGCATCGGCATGACACCCGAGCAGATCCTCCTTGCCGTATTCTCCAAGGCAACCGATCCGTCGAGCGCCGGGAGGCAAATGCCGAACCACTGGTCGTATCGCCCTCTCAACGTCTTCAGCCACTCCTCGGTCATCGCCACCCAATTCCCCCACGCGGTGGGCATCGCAACCCAACTTCAGCGCACCGGACGCGATTCCGCCGTCTTCGTCTCCAGCGGCGAGGGCGCCACTTCTATGGGCGACTTCCACGAAGCGCTCAACTTCGCCGCTCTACACCGCCTGCCCGTCGTCTTCTACATCGAGAACAACCAGTACGCCATCTCGGTGCCGGAGTTGGACGAGGTGGCGGGCGACCTCGCCGAGAGAGCGCACTCCTACGGCATGCCCGGGCTGTCCGTCGACGGGAACGACATCTTCGAGGTATATGCAGCCACCCATCATGCGGCGCAGCGGGCCAGAGACGGCGCCGGACCCACCCTCATCGAAGCCCGCACCTACCGCTACTACGCCCACACCTCCGACGATGACGACCGCCTCTACCGCTCGGTGCAAGAAGTGGAGATGTGGCGCCGCTACGACCCCATCGTCATCCTCAAGCAGTACCTGATCGAGAGCCGGCTGCTGCCCGCAGACGTGGAGGCCGACATCGAAGACGCCGCCACGGACGTCGTCACCGCCGCCATGGAGAAGGCCGAGGCCGCACCCGATCCCACCGATCCGCACACCTTCGTCTACGCCAAACCCATCGAAAACATCACCCCCGCCGAGTACGTGGAGTCACCGCCCAGCGGTGAAGAGGTCAATCTCGTCACCGCCATCAACAGAACTCTCCATGAGCTCATGGCCGAGTACCCGGATGTTGTCGTGCTCGGCGAGGACGTGGCCGATCCCAAAGGAGGCGTGTTCAAAGCGACCGAAGGCCTCACCAACACGTTTGGCAAGGAGCGTGCCTTCAACACGCCCATCGCCGAATCGTCCATTGTGGGCGCGGCCATAGGAATGGCCGCAGCCGGGTGCCGCCCCATCCCGGAGATACAGTTCGCCGACTTCATCCACCCGGCTTTCAATCAAATCGTCTCCGAAGCAGCCCGCCTCCATTACCGCTCAGCCGGTGCCTGGACCTGCCCCCTCGTCATCCGTACTCCGTACGGCGGCGGCATCCACGGAGCGCTGTACCACAGCCAATCGATCGAGGCCTTCTACGCTCATGTCCCTGGGCTCAAGGTGGTGATCCCCTCCACTCCCGCCGACGCCAAAGGGCTTCTGCGCAGCGCTGTCGAAGATCCCGACCCGGTGCTCTTCCTGGAACCGAAGAAGCTGTACCGGCTGGTGAAAGGCCCCTTCCCGGCGGGGCCTCACCGCATCGCCATCGGCACCGCTGCGCTGCGCCGCGCCGGACGCGACCTCACCATCGTCGCCTACGGCACCATGGCCCACTTTGCCCTCGAAGCGGCGGCCCAGCTCTCCGCTCAGGGCATCGAAGTGGAAGTCCTTGATCTCCGAACCATCCGCCCTCTCGACTGGGCCTCCCTCCAGGCCGCGGTGCGCCGCACCGGAAAGGTGCTGGTCGTACACGAGGACAACGGTTTTGCCGGTTTCGGCGCCGAGGTCGTCGCCCAGATCACTGAGCGGGCTTTCGACTGGCTCGACGCTCCGGTACGCCGCTACACCGGCCCGGAGATCCCGAGTTTCCCGTTCTCTCCGGTTCTCGAGGACCAGGTGATGCCGAACGTCGCCGGAATAGTGGAGCAGGCCCTCGACCTCGCCGCGTTCTGACCGGATCTTGGTCTCCTATCCTGCCGCGTCGTGAATCTATCCATCCGCCCCGGGCGGCCCGAAGATCAGCCAGCGATCGAAACCTTCACTCGCCACACGTTCGAGTGGGGAGACTACGTGGCTCGCGTCTACGGTGAGTGGCTCGCCGACACAGCCGGACAGACACTTGTCGCCGATTCTGGAGGCAACGCCGTGGGCCTGGCCCGGGTTGCCTCGCTCTCGGACGAAGAGGCATGGTTCCAGGGAGTGCGGGTGCATCCCGACCACCGTCGTCAGGGTGTCGGCACCGCGCTCACTTCCCATGCCTGTGAATGGGCCCAAGAGCGGGGGGCCCGCGTCATCCGGCTGGCTGTAGAGAGCTGGAATCGTCCCGCCCGCACACAATTCGAGAGATCAGGATTCCGTCCGGTGAGCCGCTGGATCGCCGCCGAGCGGGAGGTAGGAGAAGGTTCGCCGGTGCCGGAAGGCAATGGAGGCAAGCGGGTACCGGCGCCCGAAAGACTGCGCCCGGCCCCGGTCGCAGAGGTGTCGTCGGCCATGATGTCCTGGATCTCCGGTCCCCTTTCCGGCGCCGCCCGGAATCTATTCCCCATCCACTGGAGATGGAGGCGGCTCACCGCCGATGATCTCGCCGACGCTGCTCGGCGCCGGGCGCTGTGGGAGGGCCGCCCGGGGTGGGCTATGGCTCGGGTCGACGACGACATCTTTGATGTCTCATGGATAGAAACGGCGCCCGACGACGCCGATGCCATGGCCCGTGCCCTCATCGATTGTGCTTCCGGCGCCGGCGTGGACAGCATGCGGGCCGTGGTCCCTGCCGTCACCTGGCTCCGCCAGGCGTTCCGGCGTCTCGGCTGTCGAATCCATCCGATGTGGGTATATGCACGAGCGGTCTAGCCCCCGACCGGAGTTCGAGTTCAGAATGCAGAAAGCAGAATACGGACTCCGAAGCACCGACGTCCACGGCCGCCATTTGCATTCCGCCAACTGCAATCCGTCGTTCTGAACGGCGTTCAGAACGACGGAGACACATACGTCATCAGCGTCTCCATGTAGTTCGAGCGCTCGAACGCGGAGGGGTCGGGGGCGGACTCCTGGCTCAGCGAGCCCTTTGCCTGCTCCACCGACTCGTACTCGTGCTCGTCAAACCACTGCACCACACCATCCTTCACCAAGGACAGGTGCCCGGGACCCTCCCGCAGCAGGGCCGAAGCCATCATCGTCACATCGGCGCCGGCAAGAATCAGCTTCACCACGTCCTCCGCGGTGTGGACCCCCGTGGTGGCGGCCAGCGAGACATCAACGCGGCCCTTGAGAATGGCGATCCAGCGGAGCGGAATCCGCAGCTCCGCCGAGGTGCTGAGCTCCACCCGAGGAGCCACCTCGAGCTCCTCGAGATCGATGTCGGGCTGGTAGAAGCGATTGAACAGCACCAGGCCGTCGGCGCCTGCATCGGCAAGCCGCCTCGCCATATTTGCCATCGAGGAGAAGAACGGGCCCACCTTCACCGCCAGCGGTATCTCGACCACTGAACGCACCGCCTCAACCAGGTCCAGATAGCGCCGTTCCACTTGTTCGCCGGTCTCGCCGACGTCGGCTGCCACGAAGTAGACATTGAGTTCCAGCGCCGATGCCCCCGCCTCTTCGACACGCGCCGCGTACCCGGTCCAACCACCCCGGCTGGACCCATTGAGACTGGCGATCACCGGCACCGATAGCTCGGCCCGGGCGGCTTGAATCAGCTCGAGGTAGGGGCCGGGCCCGGTGTTATAGCCCTCGGCCAGCTCGGGCAGGTAACCGCCCGGCGCCTCGGCGAACGACTCCGCGCCGTGTTCGAGGGCCTCGTGAATCTGCACTTCCTCGTGCTCGATCTGCTCCTCGAACAGTGACGGAAGCACCACGGCTGCAGCCCCCGCCTCTTCGAGCCGGAGCGCCATCTCCACGGTGCGGCTCAGCGGCGACGCCGAGGCCACCAGCGGGCCGGCTAGCTTCAGTCCAAGGTACGAGGTCTCCAGATTCACACTCATACGGTCACTTCCTCCCCGGGAAGGCCACGCTCCATGCCGGCGAGCTGCTCGTAGAGCCTCCACCTCTCGTCGATGTCCTGCTGCGCCGCAGTGATGAGCCTCTCGGCGCTCTCGGGATTCGATTTCATGAGCATGGCGTAGCGGGCTTCGGTGTTGGCGAATTCCTTGAAGGGTTTGCTCGGCGGCCGGCTGTCGAGCGACAACGGATGATTCTCGGCGCTCGCCTGCCTCGGGTCGAAGCGGTACAACTGCCAGTAACCGGTGGCCACCGCATCTTCCTGATGCTCCGCCTGGCGGGCCATATCGATGCCGTGGGCGATGCAGGGGCTATAGGCGATGACCAATGAGGGACCCGGATACGACTCGGCTTCGACAATGGCCCTAATGGTCTGGCGCATGTTGGCCCCTATCGCGATCTGGGCTACATAGACGTTGCCGTACGACATGGCGATCATGCCTAGGTCCTTCTTGGCGGTTTCTTTGCCGCCACTGGCGAACCTGGCCACTGCGGCGCGTGGCGTTGCCTTCGACGCCTGTCCGCCCGTATTGGAATACACCTCTGTGTCCAGTACGAGCACGTTGACGTCTCGTCCGGTGGCAAACACATGATCTAGACCGCCGAATCCGATGTCGTAGGCCCAGCCGTCTCCGCCCATGATCCAGACGCTCTTGCGTATAAGCGAGTCGAGCAGCGCCAGCGCCCACTTGGCCTTGCCGGACCCGTCGGCCTCGAGCTGCTCCCTGATGTCCGCAATGCGATCCCGCTGAGCGGCGATGGCCTCCTCGGTGGTCTGCTCGGCCCCGACCGTGGCCTCGACCAGATCCTTGCCGAGCACGTCGATCAGGCCTTCCAGAGCATTGGCGGCCGCTTCCGCCCTCTGGTCGACGGCCAGGCGCATGCCCAGGCCAAACTCGGCATTGTCTTCGAACAGAGAGTTCGACCAGGTGGGTCCCCGGCCGTCGCCGTTCTTAGTCCACGGTGTCGTGGGTAAATTGCCGCCGTAGATCGACGAGCAGCCGGTGGCATTGGCCACCATGAGCCGGTCCCCAAACAGCTGCGACACCAGCTTGACGTACGGGGTCTCGCCACAGCCGGCACAGGCTCCGGAGTACTCGAAGAGCGGCTGCAGGGCCTGGGATCCCTTGATGCTGAACGGGTTCGCCGTGCTGCGGTCGATCTCGGGCAGTGACAGGAAGTACTCATAGCGTTCCCGCTCCCGGTCCAGATGATCGTCCTTGGGCTCCATGTTGATGGCCTTGTGTTTCACCTCTTCCTTGCTTTTGGCCGGGCAGATGTTTACGCAGACTCCACATCCGGTGCAGTCGTCCGGCGCCACCTGGATGGTGAGCAGCTTGTCGGCAAACTCCTTGCCCTTTGGCTCTCTGGAGAGAAAACCCTCTGGAGCGTTCTTCAGCTCCGACGCGTCGTAGTACTTGACCCGAATGGCTGCGTGGGGACATACCAGCGCGCAGCGGGCGCAGTCGATGCAGATCTCCGGATCCCAGATGGGGATCTCCATAGCGATCGAACGCTTCTCGTACTGGGTGGTTCCGGTGGGGAAGGTGCCGTCGACCGGCATGGCGCTCACCGGCAGCAGGTCGCCCTTGCCGGCGATAATCATCGCAGTCACCCTTTGCACAAAATCGGGTGCGTGGGCCGGCACCGGTGATTCCATGTGCCGCTTACTGGTTGCCTTCTTCGGCACCCCGACCTCGTGCATAGCCTCGATGGCCCCGTCAACAGCGGCATAGTTGCGCTTGACCACGGTCTCGCCACGTTTGCCGTAGGTCTTCTGGATGGACTCCTTGATCTCATCGACTGCCTGCTTCTTGGGCAGCACTTCGGTGAGAGCAAAGAAGCAGGTCTGTAACACGGTGTTGATGCGTCCACCGAGGCCGGCCTTGTCGGCCACCTCGTAACCGTCGACGACGAAGAATCTCAGCTTCTTCTCAATGATCTGTTCCTGCACCTCCAGCGGTAGGCGATCCCAGGTCTCGTCGCCGTAGGGGCTGTTCAGCAGGAACGTCGCCCCCGGCTCGGCCCGGCCCAGCACGTCGATGCGCTCCAAGAGGCCAAATTGGTGGCAGGCCACAAACGAAGCCCGGTCGATGAGGTAGGCGGCATCGATGCGGTTGGGCCCGAAACGCAGGTGCGACACCGTCGCCGACCCCGACTTCTTGGAGTCGTAGACGAAGTAGCCCTGGGCATACATGGGGGTGTTCTCACCGATGATCTTCACCGAGTTTTTGTTGGCCCCTACGGTGCCGTCGGCACCGAGGCCAAAGAACAGCGCCCGCACCTCGCCGTCGGATGAAGGTACCCATTCGCGGTCGTAGTCGAGGCTCAGGTGGGTCACATCATCGATGATGCCCACCGTGAAGTGCTGCTTCGGCGACGCCTCAGAGAGCTCGTCGAGGGCGGCCTTGGCCATCGCCGGGGTGAACTCCTTCGAGGAGAGCCCATAGCGTCCCCCGATGATGCGCGGCATGCCGTCGAGGGGAAGCGTGCCGGCCCCGGCGGCCTCGGCCAAGGCGGTGACCACGTCCTGATAGAGGGGCTCGCCGATGGCCCCGGGCTCCTTGGTCCGATCGAGCACGGAGATGCCCTTGACCGTCTTGGGCAGTGCGGCCAGAAGTGCCTCCCCGTCGAAGGGCCGGTAAAGGCGCACCTTCACCACACCCACCTTCTCGCCGCCGGCGGCGAGCGCTTCCGCCGCCTCTTCGGCGGCGCCTACGGCCGACGCCATCAGCACCAGCACCCGTTCGGCGTCTGGAGCGCCGACGTAGTCGAAAAGGTGGTATTGGCGCCCGATCAGCTCACCGAACTGATCCATGGCCGCCTGCACTTTGCCGGGCACCGCCTCGTAGTAGAGATTGCAGGCCTCACGGGCCTGGAAGAACACATCTGGGTTCTGCGCGGTGCCCCGCAGCACTGGGTGCTCCGGATCCATGGCCCGGGCCCGGTGTGCGGCAATGGCTTCCTCGTCGATCAAGGCCCGCAGGTCGTCCTCGGTGAGGCGTTCGATCTTGGCCACCTCGCTCGAG
>Ga0307421_1001161_pt1 | contig 16228 bp, 16 predicted proteins | sample SalMarWE160270MG_FD_202163 | JGI IMG/M metagenome (GOLD analysis project Ga0307421, IMG submission 202163) | Salt marsh sediment microbial communities from the Plum Island Ecosystem LTER, Massachusetts, United States - WE1602-70 | ecosystem: Environmental > Aquatic > Marine > Intertidal zone >...
GTACATGGAAGAGCCGGATGGGGAGATGGAGGTGGCCCGAGCCGGTCTGGGAGTACGCGTTGTGCTGGTGCTGGCATCGGCCGTCACGCTCGTTCTGGGGGTGGTTCCATGGCCTCTGCTCAGGGTGCTGCGCGCCGATGCGACTCTGCTGGTCCAGGTTCTGCGCGATGCGGTCTTGCTCTAGCCGGCTCTTCGGCGTCACCTTTATCGCTGCTCTGCTGGCCCTGCCGCCGCTGCTGGGCAGCATCTACACCTCCAACCATGTCTTGATAGGGGCCGACGAGGTCGTGTCCGAGGATCTCTACGCGGCGGGCGGCCGGGTGACCGTTGCCGGCACCATCGAGGGGGATCTGCTGGTGCTTTCTGGAGAGCTGACCATCACCGGGACTGTGCAGGGCGATGTCCTTGGGCTGGTCTGGGGCTCAACCCGCATCTCCGGCGAGGTCGAGGGCTCGGTGCGGCTGGCCGGTCTTCGGCTCGAGGTGGACGGCGAAGTGCACGATGATGTCTCGGCGCTTGCCGTCGAGGGTCGGTTGAGTGGCGACGTGGGTCGCGATCTGCTGGTTATTGCCGGACAAGCTGTGGTCGGCGGCGAGATCGAGCGTGATGTGCACGCCCAGGCTTGGCGCCTGGAGATGGACGGCGCCGTTGGCGGTGACGTGCAGGCTCGCGTCGATGATCTGCGCATCGGCGGCTCCACTCGAGTCGGCGGCAACGTTTTGTTCCGAGCCAGCGGCGATGTGTCCATCTCCGCGGACGCGGCAGTGGCCGGCATCACCACCCGCCGGGAGGTGCTCTCGCCGGTCTGGGCAAAGGCGGTGACCCGGCTGTTCGTTTGGCTGAGTGTTGCCGCCTTCCTTGTCGCCGGCCTGCTCCTGCTGTGGTTGTTTCCGCGAAGCGGCCGGCGAGCGGTCGAAGTGGTGGGGGAGCGGCCCTGGCGGTCGCTGCTTGTCGGCGTGGCCGTGCTGGTGGTGCCTCCGTTGCTCGCCGTGCCGCTCTTCCTGACGCTGGTGGGGCTGCCCCTGGCCGTCCTGCTCCTGGTCTGCTGGGTGCTGGGGCTGGTCCTGGGCCCGCTGCCGGCGGTGGCCTGGATGGGACGGCGTCTGCTGCCGAAGCACTACAGCCTGTATCTGGGATTCGTCGTGGGCGCACTGCTGTGGCGATCGGCGATTTGGCTGCTGTCGCTGGTTGCCGCTCTGATTTACGCCGTGCCGCTTTTTCTGGGTCTTGGTGCTTTTGTCCTGGCGGCGTGGGAGACACGCCAGGCCGCGCTGGTGCCGGCCGGTGAGAGCGGTTGATTTCGGACGGCATCGGCGGGCAGGCGCCGCTGTGGTCCTCAGCCTTCCACCAGCAGCGGCACCCGCAGCTCCTGCGGGGTGAGGCCGCCGTGGTGACCGACCAATCGATCGTCGCCGAAACGATGGAGCACTACATGGCCGTCGTCGGCGATGATGGCACCGTCGGGGGAGCGCTCCGCAAAATGTGGGTGAGGTGTGGCATCCCCCCACCACCCGTCCATGCCGGCGATAGGAATCCAGGAGGCGGGCAGCTCGGCGGCCAGTCCGGCTCCGTCGCCGCGTACAAAAAGAGCGCGGCCATCTCCGTAGAAGGTACGGCCCTCATGATCCGGCTTGGAGATGCGCGCCTGGCGGGCCGCGGGCACGTCGACGTGCCCGTGATCTGCAGTGCCCACCGCGACTGCGCCGGGAGGAAGGCGCTGGCACAGCAGCTCCCAGGTGGCGGCGACGATATCCAGCGCCTCTGTGTACTCCTCGGATTCTTGGCCGGAGACGTGAGCGGCAAAATCCACGTGGGGCAGATACAGCAGAATGCACCGCCCCGGCTCTGCCGCCAGCTGCGCCGCCGCCTCGGCAGCCTGATTGGTGGTGGTCCACGGTTCCCAGCGACAGCCCCGGTAAAGAACCCGGGAGAGGGGGCTGCCCTCAAAATTGTAGGGCTGGATCACAATTGGCTCGGCTCCGGCCGCGGCGAGGCGCTCCCACGTGTTGGGCGACGGGAGGAAACCTTCGTAGTCGTGGGGTACGGGGTCGCCCCAGAGTGTGGTCCACTTGATGGTGTTGATCACCTGATCGGCCTCGGGCAACCACATCTGATAGGCAATGAGGCCGTGAGCGATCGGAGGCAGGCCGGTGGCGATGGTGGCGAGGTTCACCGTTGTGGTGGTGGGGAAGGAGGCATCGACGGCCCCGCGGCGGGAGACGGCGAGAGGCTGCGCAGACGGATGGTCCAGTTGATAGTCACCGAGACCGTCCATAAGCACGAGCACGTAGGAGGAGGCCTCGGGGATGGCGGCGGCCAGGCTGCCGCGGAGGCCCGGAGACGGGGCGGCTCCCCCGAGACGGAGCTCCAATTCGGCGACGAGATTGACCAGGCCGCCTCCGGCGTAGTCGGGTGGGCTCATGCCGACGAGAGTAGCGGGGCACCGGGGCCGATACCGAGGCAAACCGATTGGCACATCGGCAGAGTTGGAGCAGATCGGCGAGTGCATCTAGCCTCGTCGCCAAGAGCAGTTCACGCGGAGATCCACGTTGACGCAGTATTTCGAGGACTACATCACAGTTGCCGCCTTTGTCGGCTTTGGCGCCGTGCTGGTGGCGGTGTCGGTTGGATTGGCGGCGCTGCTTCGACCTCGCAAGCCCTCGGCGGTGAAGTCGCGCCCCTACGAGTGCGGAATCGATCCCGTCGGTGGCGGCTGGAGCCAATCCCACGTCCGCTACTACATTTTTGCGCTGCTGTTCCTGGTGTTCGACGTCGAGGCGGTCTTCATCTTTCCCTGGGCACTCAGGCTCGAGAGCCTGGGGATGTTTGCCCTCATTGAGATGATGATTTTTATCGTCATCCTGCTCGGCGGACTGCTGTACGCAGTGCGCAAGGGGGTGCTCAAGTGGGAGTCCTAGAGCGTTTTGATGCGCCCCGGCCCATTTCGTGGCTCCTCAACTGGTCGCGGCGGTACTCGCTGTGGCTTTTCCAGTTCGGGCTCGCCTGCTGCGCCCTGGAGATGCTGGCCACATCGGGTCCCCGCTACGACTTCATGCGTTTTGGGATCATCCCCCTGCCCGCCTCGCCTCGCCAGGCCGACCTCATGGTGGTGGCGGGCACGGTCACCGACAAGATGGCGCCGGCGCTGCGCCGTCTCTACGACCAGATGCCGGACCCCAAATACGTCATCTCCATGGGATCGTGCGCCAACTGCGGCGGCCCCTACTGGGACTCCTACTCGGTGACCAAGGGCGTGGATCAGCTGATCCCGGTCGATATTTACGTACCCGGGTGCCCACCCCGGCCGGAGGCGCTCATGGATGCCATCGTCCGGCTGCAAGCGAAGATCAAGAACGAGAATATTCGGGAGAAGTGGGCTCATGAGCCCGTCTGAATCCCGGCTGAGAGACCTGATCTCAGATGTCTGCCCCTCCGCGGTGTGGAGGGAGGAGCTCGGCACCGCCAAGCTGTCTATCGCCCGGTCGGATTGGGTGGAGGCGCATCGGGCCCTCAAGAGTCGTTTCCCCTTCTTCTCATGGTTGTCGGCCATCGATTGGGCCGCCGAGGTTGCCGTGGGAGATGCCCCCGAGATGGAGGAAGGGGAGCAGATGGTGGAGCGTTTTGAGGTCCTGAGCCGCATCTCCGACGTCTCCGACGGCGACGGCCTCATCCTGTCGACCGACGTTCCCAAAGAGGATGCCTGCGTCGACTCCCTCACCGGGGTGTATGCCGGAGCCGATTGGCACGAGCGGGAGGCCGCGGAGATGTTCGGCATCGATTTCATCGGGCATCCCAACCTCGTCGGGCTGTATCTGCCCGATGGCTTTGTGGGTCATCCGCTGCGCAAGTCCTACGCCCTGCTCAGCCGTGAGGTCAAACCCTGGCCTGGTGATGTCGACGTCGAGCCGCGGGAAGGTGACGGATGAGCAGCGGCGGTGGCCGAGTCCTGCACTCCGAGGCCAGGGTTTCGGTGGAGTTGCAGACCCCCGAGATGACCCTGAACATTGGGCCCCAGCATCCTTCTACCCATGGCGTGCTGCGCCTGGTGGCCAAGGTCGACGGGGAACGTATTGACTCCGTGGAGCCGGTGGTGGGCTACATGCATCGAGGCTACGAGAAGCTTGCCGAGGTGCGCACCTACCCGCAGGTGACCGCTCTCCTGAACCGCATTGATTGGACGGCTGGCTTGGCCAACGAGGTGCCGTTCATAATCGCCGCGGAGCGCCTCATGGGTGTGGAGGCGCCACCGAGGGCGCAATACCTCCGGATCATGCTCACCGAGATGTTCCGCATCTCGGCGCATCTGCTGTTCCTTTCTTCATACCCGCTGGAGCTGGGGGCGTCGACACCGCTTATGTACGCACTGCGGGAACGTGAGCACGTGCTCGACCTGATCGAGGGTGTCACCGGGGGCCGATTCCATCCCAATTTCAATCGTATCGGGGGAGTGAAGCCGGCCGCCGGAGGTGGCAAGGGGCAGCGCACCGTGGTGCAGGATCTCCCTGAGGGTTTCCTCGAGGGGACCCGCCGGGCCATGGCCAAGGTGTCTGCGGTGTGTGACGACATGGAGGCGCTGGTACGGGGCAATGAGATCTTCCAGCAGCGAACCAAGGGTGTGGGCATCATCCCCGCCGAGAAGGCGCTTGAGTACGGCGTGTCGGGGCCAAACCTGCGGGGGTCCGGGGTGCGGTTCGATCTGCGCAAGGTCGAAGCCCACCTGCCCTACGACCGTTTTGATTTTGAGATCCCGGTAGGCGAGAACGGCGACTGCTTCGACCGGTATGTGGTCCGCCTCGAGGAGATCCGTCAAGCGGCCCGGATCGTCGTGCAGGCGGTGGATGGCATACCCGATGGTCCGTTGCGCGCCAAGGTTCCCCGGGTTATCAAGGTGCCGAAGGGTGAGTGCTACGTGCGGGCGGAGAATCCGAAAGGGGAGATGGGTTACTACCTCGTCTCCACCGGCGGCAGGGGACCGTACCGAGTGAAGATCCGCTCCGCCTCCTTCTCCAACATCTCGGTGCTGCCCTGGCTGCTGGAGGGTGTGCTGGTGCCCGACATCATTGCCATATTGGGCAGCCTCGACTTTGTGCTCGGAGACGTAGACCGATGATCTTCGACGGCTTCTGGGTGCTGCTCGGGGTCAAGCTTCTCGCTCTGACCGTGGTCGTCATCGGCGGCTCCCTGGTCATCATCTATGCCGAGCTCAAGGTGGGCGCCCACATGCAGAATCGAGTCGGCCCCTACTACGCCGGCGTGCGCTGGGGTTGGGCGCAGCCCCTCGCCGACGCGGTGAAGTTTCTTCAGAAGGAGGACCTGGTGCCGGCCGACGCCGATACCAAAGTCTTCAAGGCGGCCCCGATGGTGTCGCTCATGGGGACGATGGCGGTGTTTGTCATCGTGCCGTTTTCCCCCAAGCTGATCGTCCGGGATCTCGATCTGGGGATCTTCTACGCCCTTGCTGCCTCCTCACTGGGCACACTGGCCATGCTGATGGCGGGGTGGTCGTCGGCCAACAAGTTTTCGCTGATGGGTGGGCTGAGGGCTGCCGCCCAGCTGATTGCCTATGAGCTTCCGATGGTGCTTGCAGTTGTTGGTGTGGTCATACAGGCAGGCACGCTGTCGATGGTGCAGATTGTCGATGCCCAGGTGGCGCTGGGCCTGCCCTACGTCATCGGTGGCCAGGCAGTCGGGTTCTTCATCTTCGTGACGGCGAGCCTCGCCGAGCTGTCGCGGACCCCATTCGATATGCCCATCGCCGAGTCGGAGCTCGTCTCCGGGTACATGACCGAGTACTCGGGCATCCGTTTCACCATGTTCTATCTGGCCGAGTACGCCGGCCTTTTTGCCGCCGCCGCCATCGCCTCGACGCTGTTCCTCGGCGGCTATCACTTCCCCGGCCTCGATGTCGAGGTGTGGGGCCCCTTTGTCCTTCTAGCCAAGGTAGGCGCGCTCGCCTTCCTGATGATCTGGTTTCGCTGGACCTGGCCGCGCCTGCGTGAGGATCAGCTGCAGTCCTTTGCCTGGCGCTGGCTGGTGCCGCTGGCCCTGGCCAACATCGTGGTCACCGCAGTGCTCAAGGTGGCACTGTGATGGCGCGTTTGCCCGGATTCGGCCTCCTCGAGGGCATGTGGGTCACCCTGCGCAATCTGCTGCATCGGCCGCCGACCGTCATGTATCCGAAGGACAAGGTGGTGCCGCCGGCACGCGCACGAGGTGTCATCGCCCTGGACGCCGAGGCATGCACCGTCTGCATGCTGTGTGCACGCGAATGCCCGGACTGGTGCATCTATATCGAAGGCCACAAGGAACAGCAGCCACCTGCCGAGCCCGGCGGCCGGGAACGGTCGCGCTCGGTGCTCGATCGTTTCGACATCGACTACGCACTCTGTATGTATTGCGGGATCTGCGTTGAGGTGTGCCCGTTCGATGCTCTGTTTTGGTCGCCGGAGGCCGAGTACTCCGAGGGCAGCATCGCCGACCTGCTCCACAACCAGCAGCGTCTCGGCGAATGGCTGAAAACGGTGCCCGAACCACCATTGCTGGAGTCGTGATGGGTTTTTCAGACTGGATATCCAAGGCCGGGAACATCGTGTTCCTGGTGATCTCGGTGCTCATGGTGGGAGCGGCGGTCCTGGTGGTGACGGTGCGCAACTTGGTACACGCCGCCCTCATGCTCGTGGCGGCCCTAGCCGGATCGGCGGCGCTGTTCATCATGCTCGGGGCCGAGTTTGTTGCCTGGACGGTGGTGCTCATCTACATCGGCGCCGTCATCGTGCTGTTCCTGTTCGGGATCATGATCACGAGGGCGCCGACGGGGAATGACCCGGTGCGTCTGGATCACAAACGGCGGTGGCCGGCTGTGCTTGTGGCGGCGGCCACCTTCGGCACCATCGTCACCGCTACCACCCTGGCCTTCGGCGCCAAGGAGATCCCCGAGGGCGTCGTGCGTACCGACGTTCTCGGCGACTCACTCTTCGGCCGCTACGTGATTCCCTTCGAGGTGGTCTCCTTTGTGCTGCTGGCGGCACTCATCGGGGGCATCGTGCTGGCGAGGAAGGACCCGGAGTGATTGTCAACCAGTTCCTTGTGTTGGCCGCTCTGCTCTTCTCCATCGGCATCTACGGCGTGCTGGCGCGGCGCAACGCCGTCCTCGTGCTTCTGTCGATCGAACTGATGCTGGCTGCGGTGAACATCAACCTGGTGGCGTTTGGGTCCTACATCGGCGACGTGTTCGCCTCGGGTCAAGTGTTCGCCCTCTTTGTCATCACGGTGGCGGCCGCGGAGGTTGGCATCGGCCTGGGAATCATCGTCCTCATCTTCCGCAATCGCTCCTCGGCGAACGTTGATGAGCTGGATCTCATGAAATGGTGAGCCTGGCCACACTCGCAGCCGCCATCGAGGTCGGTGTTGGGGTCGAGACCGACCCCAGGGGGTTTGTTGGTGTGCTGGTACATGGTGCCTGGCTCATCCCGGTGCTGCCGCTGGTGGCCATGGTTCTCATCATCGCCGTGGGCAAGCGGCTACCGGCCCGGGGCTGGGAGCTGGCCGAAGCGGCCATGGCTTTTGTGGCGGTGTACTCAGTAGCTCTGCTTGTGGCCAATTGGATCGATCCCATCGCCTATGAGCAGCACGTGGAACTGTCCCAGATCGGGTCGGTGGGCGGAGCCGGCCTCGTGGTGGAGTGGGGTTGGGTGGTCGACGGCCTCAGCATCCTGATGTTCACCGTGGTCGGCATCGTCGGCTTTTTCGTCTTCACCTATGCGAAGGGCTACATGGAGGGGGACGAGCGATTCACCTTCTTCTTCTCTGCCTTCTGCCTGTTCGCCGGCGGCATGCTCGTCCTGGTGGCGGCGCCGAATCTGGTGCAGTTCATCGTCGGCTGGGAGATGGTCGGTGTTGCTTCCTACCTGCTCATCGGCCACTGGTGGGAGGACCACGCCAACAACGCCGCGGCCATCAAGGCCTTCATCACCAACAAAATCGCCGATATCGGGCTCATCGTCGGGGTCATCATCGCCGGCGCCACCGTGGGCTCCTTCCGCATCACCAACGTGCTTGATGCCGTCGAGGGTGCCGATTCCGCGCTGGCCGATGTGGCCTTCTGGGTGGGCCTGGCCCTGTTCATCGGCGCCATGGGCAAGAGCGCCCAGATGCCTTTCCACGTGTGGCTGCCCGACGCCATGGCCGGTCCGACGCCGGTGTCGTCGCTGATGCACGCAGCCACAATGGTCACCGCCGGGGTATATCTGCTGGGCCGGATGATGCCCCTGTACAACACGGCCGGCTTCGCCGACGATGTGAAGCTCATCATCGTGCTCGTGGGAGGGTTCACCCTCTTTTTTGCCGGGTTGCTCGCTTTGGTCCAGGACGACATCAAGAAGGTGCTGGCCTACTCGACGGTGAGTCAGCTGGGCTACATGACGGCGGCGATGGGAGCCGGTGCCTATACCGCCGGGCTTTTCCATCTATTCACCCATGCCTTCTTCAAGGGCCTGTTGTTCCTGGCTGCCGGCTCGATGATCCATGCCGTGCGCAGCAACAACATGAGCGACATGGGCGGGCTGCGCCGGCAGATGCCCTATACCTTTTGGACGTTCTTGATCGGGTCGCTTGCCCTGGCCGGGATCGTTCCCCTGGCTGGGTTCTGGTCGAAAGACGAGATCCTGGCATCACTCTCCGAGGATGCGTTCGGATTGGGCGCCGCCGCCGATCTTGTGCTGGTGTTGGCGATCGCCGGGGCTTTTGTGACCGCCTTCTACATGGCCCGGGCGGTCTATCTGTCGTTCTTCGGCAGCTACAAGGGGAAGGCGGAGCCCCATGAATCGCCGGCCGTCATGACCTACCCGCTGGTGGGGCTTGCCGCGTTCTCGGTGATTGCCGGTTGGGTGAACGTGCCCGGTGCCTTCACCGCTTTCACCGACTGGCTGGGAGCACGGGCCCACGCCGCCCTCGATCATCACGCCGCCACGCTAGATCTGGGCGTCGCCGCGGCGGGCACGCTGGCGGCCCTGATCGGAATCGGTGCAGGCACCGCTCTGTTCCGGCGTGACGCCGCCACCCAGGCTCAGCGGGACCGGCTTCGGGTGCCGCTGCTGTACCCGGTGCTGCGGCGCAAGTACTACTTCGACGATCTATACATGCACGGCCTGGTGAACCCGATCAAGGGACCCGTCGCCCGGGCGGTCAACTGGACAAACGATGTGATCATCGATGGTGTGGTGAACGGCGCCGGGGCGCTGGCCCGGCAGCTCTCCCGCCTGGTCTACGCAGGCCTCGATCAGCTGGGTATCGATCGCATCTTCAATGCCGCCGCCGCCGCCACCGGCGAGGCCGGGTCGGCGCTCCGCCGGGTCCAGACGGGGAAGGTGCAGCAGTACGCCGGGGCATTGTTTGCCGGCGCAGTGCTGCTTGTAGTCGGTTTTCTGATCTTCAGTTAGGAGGAGGGCGAAAGAGATGGCGTGGTTCGACAACGGTTGCGGCCTGAGCCTCATCGTGTTCCTGCCCTTGGTGGGAGCCGGCGCGGTCCTGCTCATTCCGAAAACCCGTGAGGGCATTATCAAGTCGGCCGCGCTCGCCTTCTCCGCTGCCTCCTTCCTGCTGGCCGTCGCCGCCGCAGTCAGATTCGACTTTGGCGCTTCCGAGCAGTTCCACTTCGGGACCGATTTGTCCTGGATCCCGGCGATCGGATCAAGATTCCACATCGGAATCGACGGCATCAGCCTTCCCTTGCTGGTGTTGTCGACCTTCATCACCATGCTTGCCGTCGTCTACTCGTGGAACCACTGGCCGGAGCCGCGCAACCCGAAGGCTTTCCTTCTGCTGGTGCTGGTGCTGGCCACCGGCATGGCGGGAACGTTTGTCGCCCTCGATTTGGTGCTCTTTTTTGTGTTCTTCGAGCTCGTGCTTCTGCCCATGTACTTCATGATCGGAATCTGGGGTGACCGCACCCGTATACGCCTTCCCGGCTTCAAGCGTGAGGTGGAGACGCGGCTCTACGCGGCAATCAAGTTCTTCCTCTTCACCCTGTTCGGCTCGGCGTTCATGCTGCTGGGTTTCCTTGCCCTCTTTTTCCGTGCCGATCCGCACACTTTCGACATGGTGGCGCTCGCCGCGGCGGGGCAGGGGGGTGCTTTTGGGGGGACTTTCGGGTTCTGGGTGTTTTTTGCTCTTTTCCTCGGCTTCGCGGTGAAGGTGCCCATGTGGCCGTTGCACACCTGGCTTCCCGATGCCCACACCGCGGCGCCGACCGTGGGCTCGGTCCTGCTGGCCGCCGTGCTCCTGAAACTGGGCTCCTACGGGTTCATCCGCATCAGCCTGCCGATACTGCCCGGGCAAGCCGTGCAGTGGGCCCCCTTTATTGCCGTCCTGGCCGTGATCGCCATCATCTACGGGTCGCTGGCGTGCCTGGCCCAGACCGACATGAAGCGGCTCATCGCCTTCTCGTCGGTGGGCCACATGGGTTTTGTCATGCTGGGCATAGCCACACTCACCGAAGTCGGCATCAATGCCGCGGTCATCGGCATGGTGGCGCACGGGCTCATCACCGGGCTGCTCTTCTTCCTGGCCGGATCGGTGCAGCACCGCTACCACACCCGGGAGATGGCACGGCTGGGAGGCAATCAGAAGCTGCTGCCGCGCCTGGGCGGCATCCTCGGGTTCACCGCCATCGCCTCGCTGGGACTTCCCGGCCTCGCCGGATTTTGGGGCGAGTTCATGGCTCTGTTCGGCTCCTACAGCCCGGCAGCCGGGCTGAGCCTTCCGCTGTTCCGCAGCGCCATGGTCGTGGGCGCGGTGGGAACCGTGCTCACCGCCGGCTACATGTTGTGGATGCTGCAACGGGTGAACCTGGGCGAGCCTGCCCTGGAGTGGCTCGACAAAGGCCTTGTCGACATCGATCGATACGAGCTGGCGGCTTGGGCTCCGCTGATCGCCGCCATCATTGCCATCGGGGTGTACCCGAAGATCGTGTTCGGCGCCAGCACCGGCGCCGTCGTCGATCTCGTGAGCAAGGCGTTTGGGGGCTGAGTTGTTCGATTACCACGCTTTGGCGCCCGAACTGATCCTGGGGGTGACTCTGCTGGTGGTGCTGGTCGCCGACCTCGTACTCTCCGAGGAGCGCAAGTACCTGGTCGGGGTGCTCGGCATCGTGGGTTTGGTGGCTGCCGTTTTCCCTCTCTTGACCTTGGGGTTCTGTGACCGACTCGATTTCTGCAGCGGCTCGGGTGTGCGCGGCATGTTTGCCGACGGTGCCGGCAACTTCTCCTACGTCGTGGATGACTTTGCGCTGGTGCTCAAAGGCCTCTTCATCCTCGTCGGCATCTTGAGCCTGCTGCTGTCGGTCTCCTACCTCGAGGGTGACCGCTACCACCGGGGTGAGTATTACTTCCTGATGGTGGCGTCGGTGACGGGCGCCGTGGTGATGGCGTCGAGCCGCGACCTGATCACTCTTTTTATCGGCCTCGAATTGGCATCGGGGCCCGCATTTCTGCTCGCCGGGTGGCGCAAGGGGGATGTGCGTTCGAACGAGGCCGCGCTCAAGTTTTTCCTCATCGGAGTGTTGTCGGCTGCGGTGCTGCTGTTCGGCATGTCGCTGGTCTATGGCCTAACCGGGGAAGTCACGTTTGCCGGCATTGCCGCTGCGGCCGGTGGACTTGCCGACGATGCGGCCTTTGCCCTTGGTGTCATCTTCATGCTGGTCGGGTTTGGCTTCAAGATCTCGGCGGTCCCATTCCACTTCTGGGCACCGGACACTTATGAGGGTGCTCCGACCCCGGTGGCGGCATATATCTCAGTGGGGTCGAAGGCGGCGGGCTTTGTTGGGCTCATGACGGTGTGTTACGTGGCCTTGCCCGGGGTCAGCGAGATCTGGGGGCCGGTGCTCTGGGTGCTCGCCGCCGTCACCATGACGTTGGGGAACCTGACCGCTCTGCGGCAGCCCAATCTCGTTCGTTTGCTCGCCTATTCGTCGATCGCACACGCCGGGTTCGTGCTGGTGCCCCTGGCCTCCGCCGCCCTTGGAGATGCCGATCTCGGTGATGGATTGTTCGGGTCTCTCACTTATCTGATCGTCTACGCGTTCATGAACCTGGGCGCTTTCGGGGCGGTGATGGCGGCAGCCCGCAAGACGGGCAGCACCGAAGTCGAGGGCCTTGGGGGCCTGGGAACCTACGCCCCCGGGGTGGCGGCCATGCTGGGCCTGTCGTTCTTCTCTCTCGCCGGGATTCCGCCGCTGGGCGGCTGGTACGCAAAACTCGTTATGTTCCGGGCCGTCCTGGCCGGAGGCGGGCTGTGGGGAGCCTTGTTGGCGGCCATCACCGCCCTCAATGCCGTGGTGGCGCTGTTCTATTACGCGCGGGTGGTGAAAACGGTGTACATGGACCCGGTTCCACGAACGGTGGACGTCGACCAGGCCGCCGAGTTTCCGCTCTCGCCGTCTCTGGTGCTGGCGCTCGGCCTGACCGCCGCGGTGGTGCTCGCTTCCGGCTTCTATCCCCAGATCGTGGGGTTCTTCGGCGACATGGGCCGGACCTTGATCGCGGTGCCGTAGGCCTGGGGCCGGTATGCCGGGCTCCTAGGCTGAGGCTGGTGCTGCGCCAACTGCTCCTCGAGCGCATCCGGGACCGGGGCCCGATGCCTTTTGACGAGTTCATGCACGCCGCCCTCTATGACCCCGACCACGGCTTTTTCACCTCTGGACCGCTTCGTTCCGTCGCGGGCGGCGATTTCCTGACCAGCCCGGAGGTGAGCCCGCTGTTCGGCGCCACACTCGCCCGCTTTCTCGATGCCGAAGCAGAGCGCGTCGGCGCCGATCCGGTGACCGTCGTTGAGGTCGGATCGGGATCGGGATCTCTGCTGCGGGCTCTTGTCGATGAGCTGGAGCGGGGGGTGGATGTCTGGGCGGTGGAGGTGTCCCCGGCGGCGCGCCGTCGTCTCGAATCACGGGTGCCCGAGGCGACGGCGGTGGATTCTCTCGGTGATGTTCCGGGGCCGGTGCGCGGGGTTGTCTTCGCCAACGAGCTCCTCGACAATCTGCCGGCGGCGGTGGCGGTGCGGCGCGGGGACTCCTGGGAGGAGCGTTTGGTGAGCGCGGCTGGAGATGAGCTGGTTCCGGTATCGGGACCAGCCCGAGGCGAAGTTGTGGAGTGGGCTGCTGCTCACGGCGGACCGGTGCCCGAGGGCGGCTTCGTCGAGGTGCAGCTGGCGGCCGGCGCCTGGCTGCGCCGCGCGCTTCGGCTCATCGAGGCGGGTTCGGTGGTGGTGGCCGACTACGGCGACAGCGCCGAGGGCCTGGCATCGCGCCGGCCCGAAGGCACCATCCGCACCTACCACGCTCACCATCTGGGACCGGATCCGTTGGCCGATCCGGGGACGGTCGACATGACCATGGACGTGAACTTCAGCGCTCTCGAGGAGGTGGCCCGGGAAGCGGGGGCGCGGGTCAGCGTGGTGCGGCAAGCCGATTTCCTGAACCGGTGGGGTTTGGACGGGCGCATCGAGGGTATGAGGGAGCAGGAAAGGCGGCTTGCCGCGGACGGGGATGCCATGGAGCGCCTGAAGCTGCGCAGCGAGATCACCAACGCCGAGACGCTGCTCCACCCCAGAGGCCTGGGCGATTTCCGGGTCCTGGTGGCCGAGGTGGGGTGACTGCGCCCGATGGAGTCGCCGGCGGCGCACCGAGGTGTGCAGGCCTGAGGCGCCGGTATGCTTCCGGCCATGCGCAACAACCTGAAGACGCTCGTCCTCATGGTGGTCCTGGGCTCGCTTTTTGTGCTCGTGGGCCAGTTCATCGGCGGCACGAGCGGGGCGCTCATCGCCCTCGGCATCGCCGCCGCGATGAACTTCGCTATGTACTTCTTCTCGCACAAGATCGCCCTGGCTTCGGCTCGGGCCAAGCCGGTCGAGGAGCACGAACTGCCCAACGTCTACTCGACGGTTCGTTCGCTCACACAGCGGGAGGGTATGCCCATGCCCCGCATCTACCTGATTGATTCTCCACAGCCGAACGCCTTTGCCACCGGGCGCAGCCCGCGCCATGCCGCGGTGGCGGTGACCACGGGCATCCTGCAACTCATGGATCACCGGGAGCTGGAGGCGGTGCTGGCCCACGAGATCTCACACGTGAGGAACCGCGACGTGCTGATCTCGACCATCGCGGCCACGGTGGCGGTGGCTCTCACCTTCCTTGTGCGCATCGCCTTCTGGACCGGCATGGGAGGGGATAGACGCCGGAATGACGCCTTCAGCGCCATCATCGGGATAGTCGCCATCATCCTGGCACCACTGGCGGCGATGGTCATTCAGATGGCAATCAGCCGTTCTCGCGAGTTCGAAGCCGATCGGAGCGGGGCGGTCATCACCGGATCGCCGCTGGCGCTGGCCCGGGCCCTGGAGAAGTTGGACGCCGGAACGCGGCAGATCCCAATGGAGGTGAACCCCTCCACGGCGCAGCTCTTCATTGCCGATCCGCTGAAGGCGTTTGGGGGACGCAAGGGCGGTATGGGCGCGCTGAGCAGGCTCTTCTCCACTCACCCGCCGATCCCGGAACGGGTGGAGCGCCTCTCGGAGATGGCTCAGGGGATTCGCTAGCGGCGGCAGCCGATTGGGCCTGCAGCAGGGCCCGTGTGGGGCACCGAGTTCGGTATGCCCGGTACCGGCGATTCGCTACACTTCCCGCGCTCCGCAGGAGTGCTTGGGGGGATGCCCGAGCGGCCAAAGGGAGCAGACTGTAAATCTGCCGGCTCAGCCTACGGAGGTTCGAATCCTTCTCCCCCCACGGCGTGCGGTAACCTGACGGCTACCGCAGGCCCCCTTAGCTCAGCGGTAGAGCACTTCCATGGTAAGGAAGGGGTCCCCGGTTCGATCCCGGGAGGGGGCTCGGTGATGGCTCGGTTGTCGTCCGACGGGGATGGCGGCTCCAGCACCGCGAGGCGGCGTAGCTCAGAGGTAGAGCACCCGGCTCATAATCGGGTAGTCGGTGGTTCGAGTCCACCCGCCGCTACGCAGGCAAGACGGATTACATCTTCCAAGGAGACTGGGAGCGATGGGTAAGGCGAAGTTTGAGCGGACGAAGCCTCATGTGAATGTGGGGACGATGGGGCATATTGATCATGGGAAGACGACGTTGACTGCGGCGATTACGCGGGTGTTGTCGGAGCGGAATCCTGGGGTGGTGTTTACGGAGTTTGATGATATTGATAAGGCTCCTGAGGAGAAGGAGCGGGGGATCACGATTGCTATTGCGCATGTGGAGTATGAGACGGATGCTCGGCATTATGCGCATGTGGATATGCCGGGGCATGCGGATTACATCAAGAACATGATTACGGGTGCTGCTCAGGTGGATGGTGCGGTGTTGGTGGTGGGGGCTGATGATGGTCCGATGCCGCAGACGCGTGAGCATGTGTTGTTGGCGCGTCAGGTGGGGGTTCCGTCGATTGTGGTGTTTTTGAATAAGACGGATTTGGTGGATGATCCTGAGTTGTTGGATTTGGTGGAGTTGGAGGTTCGTGAGTTGTTGACGGAGTACGAGTTTCCCGGTGATGAGATTCCGGTGATTCGTGGTTCGGCGTTGCGGGCGTTGGAGGGGGATGAGGAGGCGTCTGCGGCGGTTTTGGAGTTGTTGGATGCGGTGGATTCGTATGTGCCGGAGCCGCCGCGTGATTTGGAGAAGCCGTTTCAGATGCCGGTTGAGGATGTGTTTTCGATTACTGGTCGGGGCACGGTGGTGACTGGTCGGGTGGAGCAGGGGCGTCTGGCGGTGGGTACTGAGGTGGAGATTGTTGGTATTCGGGATACGCGTAAGACGACGGTGACCGGGGTGGAGATGTTCCGGAAGCTGTTGGATGAGGCGCGTGCTGGTGACAATGTGGGGTTGTTGTTGCGGGGGATTGGGAAGGGTGATGTGGAGCGGGGTCAGGTGGTGTGTGCTCCTGGTTCGATTACTCCTCATACTGAGTTTGAGGCTCAGGTGTATGTGTTGACTCGGGATGAGGGTGGTCGGCATAACCCGTTCTTTTCTGGGTATCGGCCGCAGTTCTATTTCCGTACTACGGATGTGACTGGGTCGATCACGTTGCCTGAGGGCACTGAGATGGTGATGCCGGGGGACAACACGGTGATGCAGGTCAAGTTGATCTCCCCGATCGCGATGGATGAGGGTCTGCGGTTCGCTATCCGTGAGGGTGGCCGCACCGTAGGCGCCGGCCGAGTCACCAAAATCATCAAATAG
>Ga0307421_1001163_pt1 | contig 16208 bp, 17 predicted proteins | sample SalMarWE160270MG_FD_202163 | JGI IMG/M metagenome (GOLD analysis project Ga0307421, IMG submission 202163) | Salt marsh sediment microbial communities from the Plum Island Ecosystem LTER, Massachusetts, United States - WE1602-70 | ecosystem: Environmental > Aquatic > Marine > Intertidal zone >...
GTCGTCTATAATCTTCTCGAGGTCATCATAAAGAGCAGCTTTAGAATTCTGGAGAGCTTCTTCCACTTCATATTTACTTATATTTCTAAGATATTGTCCATAATCCGTATCATGGAGAGCAGCCATCAGTTCTTCTATATCTTCCGAAGATAGTAACTCCTCGAAGCTCTTCATCGTTAATAGTCTTACCTCTCGTGCACGAATTACACCTAAAGCATAAGTATACTTTGTATCCAACACCCTTACTGTTTTGAATCTATTCACTTTTAAATAAAGTCCCTACAATCTCCTCTTGCATTTCATTAAAGATTTCTTCCAACAATACGGAAAGAGTTGCATTGACTTTTCTTTTCCCTTTAGATAAGACTACTCCGGCTTCAAAATCGCCCTTTTTTTCAGAAATTTTAAAATTATGCTTCTCATCCCTGTTCAGCTCCTCAATTAGTTCTTTAACTTTATCGTTGTGTAAAACCCCCGGGATAATCTCCTCATCCCCATCCTCCAAAGCCGAGAGAATAATTCGACGAACAAGTAACCTGTATTCTTCCCATTTTAAATTCTTTATCTCTTCCGCAACTTTTCCCTTGAGACCTTCCATAATTTTATTCTTCTTATCCAATTTTCTATTGGATAGATCCATTCTGATTCTGCTTAAGATTCTTTCCATCTCAAGCTTTTCTTCATCAAGAGCTCTCTCTTTTCCTTTCTTTTCTATACTACTCGCCTCGTTTCTTGCCGCTTCCCTAATTCTCTCTATTTCGGCTGCCGCTTCCTTTTCTATTCTCTTTTTGCTCTCTTCCGCTTCTTTTAAGATTTTATCTTTTACTTTACCCATTTTCAACCAATTGCATTTATCATCAAGAAACTGGTGACAAAACCCAGAATAGCATAGGTTTCAACCATAACCGCAAAAATAACAACTCTCATCGTTGCTTCAGGCTGTTTTGCCGCAAGCTCAACACCTGCCGCAGAGACAAGACCCTGATGAACTCCCGATACCGCTCCGAGAATGCCAACAGGGAGACCGGCCATTAAATATCTTAAACCCTCTACTGCGGTCATATCAAAATTTATACCACCTCCAAACATACCTAATTTCATCATCATAAACATAGCCGCGATGAAACCGTAGAAACCCTGTGTTGACGGGAGAACGACCAAAATAAATGTCCTTCCGAATTTATCCGGCTGCTCGGAAAGAACACCGGCTGCTGCCCTTGAAGGTATTTGAACTCCAATAGAAGAACCAATTCCTGCAAGTAAGGCTGCCGCAGCCACTCCTGACATTGCTAACCAAAAACCACTAATCACTTAAGACCTCCTTTTTTTCAATTCTTGTATATTTGCCTACTAATCCGAAAGGCTCAAACATTTCGCCTCCTCCTTCATAGAAGTAAGGAAAAAATTCTGCAAATTGGAGACGCATTGTATGGACGAAACTACTCAAAGTATTTATGGCTATGGAGAAAAGATGTCCTCCAATGAATATAATAATTGCCAGAACGACTCCGAAACCCGGAATCAGATCCCTTACTATCTTGGCAAGAATATTAACAGACATAGCAAGACCTGCCGTAACCAATCCTAAAGCCATTATACGAGTGTAGGAAAGTATTTTGCCAAGAAAACCAATAAGTTCATTAAACACGGTAAATCCGCCCTTTGCCAATCTCATAACCAGGGATTTACTTTGACCTGAAAATAAGAAAATTACTAAAATCGGAACAAACATAAAGAACTTAAACACACTTGATTTTGTAACTACAAATGAACCTAAGAAAATAAAGAAAAAAATCCAGGATATCTCATTTGAAAAAGCATTAAAATATCTCTTTTTGCGTATTTTTTCTTTTATAGAAACAGCCAGCCCTGTAAAAATCTGAACGGCTCCAAAAACCAGTGAAAGTTTAAGAAAATTAAGAGGATTTGAAAATGGGTCAAATATCGTGAGTTTTGCTCTGAATATACTAATACCGGAAAGTTCGGGAAAAGCCATTTCAATATTGTTACCGAACCAGCTGCCTGTTATAGCTCCTGCAAAGATAGTAAATAGTCCTCCTCCTATAAAGATCCATAAATACTTTTTTCCTTCCGGTAGTTTCGGCATCAAATAAAAAGAAATAGCAACCAGTATAATTCCATAAGCGGCATCCGTCATACAGAATCCAAAGAAAAGAGCAAAGAATACCGCTATATAAGGAGTAGGATCTACCTCCCCTGTCTTTGGCAGCGCGTATAACCCGGTAATAGCTTCATACGGACTGCTTAAGGGGTTATTTTTCAACTTAACCGGAATCTTCTCGCCTTTTTTTGACTTCATCCAGGTAAGTTCAACACCGTCGTAGGAATCGGCAAGATTTTGCAGTATCGTTTGATTTTCCTTTTCAACCCAACCTTCAATAAAGAAAACATTTCTCGTTGCAAGACTTTTATTCAGAACTTCGGCTCTACCTATCCTGTAAAGAAAATAATCATATAGCACTATATATTTTTCGTATTCGGAACCTTTTTTTGATATTTTATCCGAAATCGCAGCAATTTTCGCACTGATTTTAGTCATTTCTTTTTTGCAATTTGAAACTATATTTGAAGGCTTTCCGCCTTCTTCCTTGAAATCAATTATTTCAGCTTCCGAATCAGCAATAATTTTCTTTAATTCCTCTTCAAATCCTTTATAAATAAAGAAAACAACACCTTTTTTCTTCTGGTTTTCAAAAATAATCCGGAAATCTACCGGAATACCCTTTAATTTCTTTTTTAACTCATCCTTATCTACAGTTAATCTATATATTTTTACGGAAACGTCTTTTACCTTACCAAGCTCTGAAATCTCGGATTTCAAACCAACCCATTCTTCGTAAAATTCGACTTTATCGGTAAATTCGGTCAGTTTATTTTTAAAATGATACAGTTCACTCTCCCATCCACATATTTGATTGATTTCATCAATATCAAAACTTTCGACTATTTCCTTATATCTTTTTGAGGAAATTCCGGTCTTTAAATCAATAAACTGTCCGAGAACACCTTTACTTTCCGCATAAACCCCAAGTAAATCTACTATATTTTCAAGCTTTTTAAAAATCTCCCCCGCTTCTTCGTCGCCAAACTTTTGCGCCGGTATCAAATCCGGATTCTCTTCTGCGAAAGTCGAAGAACGGGAATCAGTTATATGAAACATCCCCCTGTCCTGAAGTTCCTCAAGAAAATTTTCTTTGTCGGCTTCATATATCAGGAAATTTGCTTTCTTTAACTCTTTTTGAGGCATTTAGTCTTTTTTTAGAATCCTTTTGATAATCAAATTTTGAGTTTGTTTTATTTTTTTAGAAGCCTTTTTTTCTATTTCTTCGATTTCCTTATTCACTTGTTTTTCCAAATTCACTCTCTCTTCTTCTGCTTTTTTCGAACCTTCTTTTCTTTTATCCGCAATCAAGTTCTTAACTTTATCATTAGCTTTCTCTATAATCGTCTCAGCTTCTTTTCTTGCTTCCTCGATTCCTTCTTGCGCTTTTAGTTTAGCTTTTTTTATTATTTCATCCGATTTTTTTTCGGTTTCTTTTATCTCTTTTATAAGACTTTCAGGCATTTAACCTCCTTTACTTTATCCAATAAATACTTGGCCGAATATACTTATATTTAATTGAGTGTCAAGGGTAACTAGAACTACAGTTAGGACGTTAGGCGGTTAGGTCGTTAGGTAGTTAAAAAAATCCCAAACCAACGAACTAACGAGCCAACTACTACCTGCTCACTACTTACTACTCTCTAGTTTCTATCCATCCAATCCGGTTTTATTCCGCAACAAGATAGACCGTATCATGAGGATGGACTTTTTGAATAACTTTTATACCTACAAAATCCCCCTTTTTTGCTGACTCAACCGAATCATGTTCAATCTGCATAGTTTCAATGTCTTGAGTAAAATCGTCATGCGCCCCTTTAACATGAATGGTATCCCCCACTTTCAAAGGTGCACTCAATTCGATAATACCTACAGAAATGTTACCAAAGTAATGACTTATAACACCTATCTTTTTCTCTTCCATCTGAACACCTCACTTTAAAAGTTTTTTTTAATAAGATATTTTATAGTCAAAATATAAAAAGTCAATATAAGAAAAGAGAAGTCAGAAGCCGGACGCCAGAATACCATCATCACCCCTGAAATCTAATATTACCGCAAAGACACAGAGTACGCAGAGAAAAAAAACAAAAAGGTTTTATTTGTTCGTTTTCAATCCAAGACCCAAGACCTAAAACCTAATATTGCCACAGAGGCACAGAGTTTTTTGCAACTTAACTACTCGACAATTTAACAACTTAACCAAGATTCGAAGAATCTTCGATTCGTAGAATCCCTATCTCAATTTTGCTATCTTTACCGATTCAAAACCTACTATCTTTGCGAAATAAATTCCGGGGTTAAGATTAGCGCCGATAGTTACGGGGGAGGAACTGAAAATTATTTCTTTTTCCCTCACTCTACCGGTTATATCATACAAATTTAGCGTTACCGGTAATCTCACGCCATACACCTGTACCTCGGCCGTTCCCATGAAAAGATTTTGAGTAACTTTTAAAACTTTTTCTTTATTTTTATCTTCTACCACAACCCCTGCAACTAAATTTTCGTATATTTGTAAACCGGCATCATCATCTGCCACGTACACATAATCACCGGAGACCGCTACACCCCTTGCATTACCGGGTGTATCGTATGAACCCGCTCCAAAGGGATTTTCCGGGATGGAGATGTTTATCATCCTGAGACCGGAAAGTCCATCTGCCACGTATGCATAATCACCGGAGACCGCTACGCCCCATGGATTACCGGGTGTATAATATGAACCCACTTTAGAGGGTTTTTCCGGGGTGGATATATCAATCACCCGGAGACCGTAATTGTGATCTGCCACGTATGCGTAATCACCGGAGACCGCTACGCCCCGCGCATAACATGTATCGTAATAACCCACCTCATATGGATCTATAGGGCTGGAGATGTTTATTACCCGAAGACCCTCATACGCATCTGCCACGTATGCGTAATCACCGGAGACCGCTACGCCATATGCATTGCCGGGTGTAACGTATGAACCCGTCTCAGAGGGATCTTCCGGGTTGGAGATGTTTATCACCCGGAGACCGTAATCCCCATCTGCCACGTATGCGTAATTACCGGAGACCGCTACGCCATAGGCATAGCCGGGTAAATCGCATGAACCCGCCTCAGAGGGATTTGAGGGGGTAGAAATGTCTATTACCCGAAGACCCTCAGACGAATTTGCCGTGTACGCGTAATTCCCGGAGACCGCTACACCTAATGCATGGCCGGGTGTAACGCAAGAACCCGTCTCGGAGGGATCTTCCGGGGTGGAGATGTCTATCACCAGGAGACCGGGATTTTCATCTGCTACGTACGCGTAATTAACGGAGACCGCTACGCCGAATGCACTGTTGGGTGTAACGTATGAACCCACTCCATATGGATCTATAGGGCTGGAGATGTTTATAACATGGAGACCGTAATCCCCATCTGCCACGTATGCGTAATTACCGGAGACCGCTACGCCCCGCGCATTGCTGGGTGTCTCGTATGAACCCACCCCAGAGGGATTTGAGGGGGTGGAGATGTTTATTATCTGAAGACCCTCATCCCTATCTGCTACGTATGCGTAACTGCCGGAGACCGCTACGTCATATGCGTCACCGGGTGTATCGTATAAACCCTCTCCGGAGGGACTTGTCGGGGTAGAAATGTCTATTACCCATAAGCCGTTATTATCATTTGCCATGTACGCGTAACTACCGGAAACCGCTACGCCCCGCGCATAACCGGGTGTATCGTATGAACCTGCCTCAGAGGGATCTTCCGGGGTGGAGATGTCTATCACCCGCAAACCTCTATCATAATCCGCCACGTATGCATAACTACCGGAGACTGCTACTCCTAATGCGCGGCCGGGTGTATTGTAGGACCCGACTTCACTGGGATTTGAGGGGGTGGATATATTGATTACCCGTAAACCGCCAGTATAATCTGCGACGTATGCATAATTACCTGAAACCGCTACATCTCCTGCATCACCGGGTGTATCGTATGAACCCAGCTTCTGAATATCCAGAGGATTGGCAACATCCCATATTTCAAGACCGGCTTCTCCCGCTGCGATGTAAAGTCTCTGGGTAGATTTTTCGCAAAATAAACCTTTTACCACACCTCTCGTTCGAATCTCGGATAACTTAACGGGATTTGAAGGATCAGATATAAAAAGTACATAAACTCCACCTCCCGAACCGCAGAATGCGAGATTTCTCGCTGAATCAACTTCCGTGGCAAGTGAAGGACCAAAGGGCCAATTGCCCACGAATCCCATATTCAACGAATCGAATCTTTCACTAGAAAGTTCTCCCTGTGGTAATGAAATAACAAATAACAACAATAAATTATACATAAAAACCTCCTTATTTTTATATTTTATTATATTATAAGTAAATATTTTGATTTGTAAATAGTTTTATTTTCAAATAAAAATGTCGGACGACCGAAGACGGCAGACCGGACAAAAACTCAACGAACCCAATAAACCCAATCTCACACGAATAGCACGAATATTTTTTGTTTTTTTTCGGTCATCCGTCCGCCGTCATCGGTCGGTTTTATCCCTGAGACCTAAACATTGCCAAACCCCAAAAAAAACATATTTTTATATAAATCGCTTAATTATAGAGGAGGCAACTATATTTTCTAAAATAACAAAAGAAAAAATCGAGCAATGGGAAAAAGGAAAAAAAGTATACAACCTGATTAAGACTTTAAAACATAAAGACTATACACTCAGAATGGCTGCCGCTTCCGCACTTGGAAACTTAGGTGACACCCGTGCAGTCCAACCTTTAATTGAGGCTTTAGAAGATAAATATTGGAACGTAAAAGCTTCTGCTGCCTCCGCTCTTGGTAATTTAGGTGACATACGAGCAGTTAGACCTCTGATTAAGGCTTTGGGAGAAGACGAATACGCTTTTGCAAGACTTGCCGCCGCTTCCGCACTTTCAAAACTTGGAGAGAAAAAATGGTTAAATATTGTAAAAGGAGAAAATGAGGACTACCAGCGCCTTGGCAATTCAGGAGACAAACGAGCAGTCGAACCTTTAACCCGGGCTTTAAGTGATAAAGACTTTAATGTTAGAAGAAACGCAGCTTCGGCACTCGGAAATTTAGGTGACAAAAGCGCAATCGAACCTTTAATTAAGGCTTACGAAAACGATAACGATAAAAATGTCAAAACCGCCATAGTCAATGCAGTCAAAAAATTACAGGGAAAATAATTGCCACAGAGACACAGAGATTTTATTTTTGTTTTTTCGTTTTGACTCGTGACTCGTGGCATATGACTATTGACTCTATTAATTTATATTGTCAAGGGTTTTCTAGATATTTACAGCAAAATAAAAACAGGGTTAGACCTTTGTTTCATAGATTCTTTGAATCTAAGTTAAATAGTTAAATTAAAAAATGGTCAAATAGTAAAAAAAACAAAAGTAAATTTTTGTGTTCTCTGCCTGCCCTGCTTGCCCCGTAAGGAAGAATGATTGTATCGAGGTAGAGAAGAATAACCGTACCAGGGTGTCGCTATGGCAAAAATTCCTTGACAAACTCTCACAAATATCTACAATCGAAAAAATTAAAGATAGATAACGGAAAAACAAAACAATAATTCGGAGGTTAATAAATGAGTACTGAAAGATTTGACAGAGGTTGGGAAAGATTAAAAGAAATCAATAGTGAAGCAGGAGAAAGGATAACTGAAACCCTAAGAGAAATTGCTCCTGATTTAGCGAAATATACCATTGAATTCCCATTTGGGGATATCTATTCAAGACCCGGTTTAGATTTAAAATCCCGTGAGATTGTCACCGTTGCAGCATTAACAGCTCTTGGAAATGCTATTCCCCAATTGAAATCCCACATCAACGCAGCTTTAAATGTCGGATGTACTAAAGAAGAAATAGTCGAAATAATCATGCAAATGGCTGTTTATGCGGGATTCCCTGCTGCTTTGAATGGAATGTATGCAGCAAAAGAAGTTTTTAGAGAAAGAGATTTGAGTAAATAGTTTAAATCTAATAAAAATATTCTGCTATTTGTGTTATTTGTTGTAAAACTAAGATTTTAGCTTTTTGATTTTAGCTGTTGGCTAAAAAAACAAGAATTAAAAATTTTGTGCTCTTTGCCCCCCTGTAGGGCGGAACGACCGTACCAGGGTGTACTTTGTAGCAATTCTTTAGGATTTAGAATTTGGGGGTTGGGATTTAGTAAAACAAAATTAAATTTGGAATGTGGTCTGGATTCGTGTTATCTGTGTAATTTGTTGTTCCTCTTTTTTTATTTTTATTTTTTAACTTTGATTTGTCATTTTCCATTTTGATATTTAATTTTTACATTCCAGCTCATTAAACCCCTTGACAGGTCTTAACTTTTATCTATATTAGTGTCATGAATAATAACGATACAAAAATTAATTCAATAAATAGGAACATCCAAAAACCTATCAGGAGGTCTTTTTTTAGTCCTTCCGAAAGAACCGTTCGTTATTACGTTTCCCCCTACATTTACTATTACTGGTGGCACAAAAAAGAAAATACATCCGAGTTCAAAGCCTGAAGTTAAAGTCGATAACTGGGCAAAATTAGAAACTCGGAGAGTAAGGAAAATGTTTTTTTCTGTAATTAATTATTATACAAAACCAAATAAAAAAACCACACTGGAACTCAGTGAGACGAAGAATAGCGTCAAAAAAATAAAAAAATTCTCTGTGTTCTCTGCCTGCCCCGTAGGGAAGAATGACCGTATCGGGGTGGCTCTGTGTGATAATTAGAAAGATGAAAATAAAAAACCCTCTGCGTTCTTTGCGCCTTTGCGGTGATAATTAGAAAAATGAAAAAATTAAAAATTGTAATTCCAAAGGGAAGAATTTACGATAATATCGCGGATTTGTTGATTTCTGCCGGTATATATTTTAAAACCGACGGCAGAAATTACCGCCCAGAGGTACGCAATAAAGAAATCGATATAAAGATAATGAAACCTCAAAATATTCCGAAACTCGTTGATATGGGCGCACGCGACATTGGTTTTACGGGACACGATTGGATAATCGAGGAGAAAGCTAACGTAGTAGAGGTAATGGACCTTGGGTTCGACCCGGTAAAAATCGTCAGCGCGATTCCATCGAAATATTCTATAAAAAACCTAAAAAAAAGGAAGATTATCGTTGCATCGGAATATGAAAATATTTCCAGGGATTTTCTGAAAAAGAAAAAATACAAATTTGAATTCCTGCGAACTTACGGAGCAACGGAAGTCTTTCCGCCTGATGACGCGGATATGATTATAGATAATACTTCGACAGGGATAACCCTTGCGGAACACAATTTAAAAATAGTAGATACGGTTATGGAATCCTCAACAAGGTTTATTGCCAATAAAAAGGCAATGAAAAAGAAAGAAAAGGAGATAAATAAACTCAAAATGCTTTTTAAAGCAGTGCTGGATGCAAGGAATAAAGTATTGCTGGAAATGAACGTTCCTGCAGATAAGCTGAAAGATTTGGTTGAATTTCTTCCCTGCATGCGGTCCCCTACCGTAGCACCGCTGTATAAAGAAGAAGGATATGCCGTTAAAATAGCAGTAGAGAAGTCGGATGTTCTTGATTTGATTCCCAAGCTTAAGAAATACGGGGCGAGAGATATACTGGAATACGAGATAAGTAAGGTGGTATTATGAAATACATAAGAAAATCGATTCAGGAATTAAAAGAATATACCGTCCCGCAGGATAAATACGAAGTAAAATTAAATCAAAACGAATCACCTTATGATGTACCGGAAGATTTGAAAGAAGAAATTTCAAAGAGAATCATGGATGCGGACTGGAACAGGTATCCCTCAAGAACTGCCATACCGCTTGTAGAAGCATTATCGGGATATACGAATTTCCCTGCAAAAGGTATAGTAGCGGCAAACGCATCGAACGAAGTAATACAGGGCGTCTTTCAGACCATCTGTGACGCAGGAGATAAACTAATCGCTATTTCACCCGGTTTTGCAATATATCCATACCTCTCTAAAATTATGGATCTGAACCTGATTGAAGTTCCGCTGCTCGAAGATTTCAGCTTTGATGTTCCTGAGATAATAAAAGAAGGCAGGGATGCCAAAATGGTTATCCTTGCCCTGCCCAATAATCCTACCGGAACTACGATACCGATAGAAGAAATAGCAGAAATAGCACAAAATATAAACGGGATTTTTGTCGTTGATGAGGCGTATTTCGAATTTTCAAAAAAAACTGCAATTTCCCTACTGGACAAATACGATAATATCATCATAATTAGAACGTTATCGAAAGCTTTCGGACTTGCCGGGCTCAGATTGGGCTATCTTCTAACCAATGAGAATATTGCCGGGGCAGTTCAAAAAGCAAAACTTCCTTTTTCTGTGGGAATATTAGGGCAAATTGCCGGAGAAATAGTATTGAATAAAAAAGAATATATATACGATGTGGTAAAAAAAATTCTGGATGAAAAAGAAAAAGTCTTTTCCGAGCTCAAGCAAATTCCAACGATTAAGCCCGTACCTTCTTCCACAAACTTCATCTTATTTAAAACACAGAATGTGCCCGGAAAAGAATTATTCGATGAAATGTACAGGCGAGGAGTTCTTTTAAGATTCTTTAATACGCCAAGATTAAAAAACACTTTAAGGGTAACAATCGGAAAACCCGAGGGGAATAAAATATTTCTTAAAACATTAAAAGAGGTTCTCACAAGATGAGAAAAGCAAAAATTGAAAGAAAAACAAAAGAAACGGATATTACGATCGATCTAAAAATCGAAGGCAGCGGTAAATCCGAAATTAAAAATCCAATCGGGTTTTTGACCCACTCGCTTGAAAACTTCTCCAAACACGGTCTTTTCGACATTAAAATGAAAGCCAAAGGAGACCAGGAGGTGGACCAGCACCATCTGGTAGAAGACTGCGGCATCGTACTGGGACAAGCTTTCAAAAAAGCATTGGGAGATAAAAAAGGTATCAATAGAGCAGGGTATTTCGTTTATCCTATGGATGAAGCCCTTGCAGTAGTGGCAGTTGATATCAGCGGACGGCCTTACCTTCAGTTCGACGTAAAATTGAAAAGAAGATTCTGCGGAGAATTGGATACCGACCTTCTTGAAGACTTTTTCCAGGGTTTCACGATGAGCCTCGGAGCAAATCTGGCTGTAAGAATGCCTTTTGGACGAAGTGATCACCACAAAATCGAAGCAATTTTTAAAGCTTTTGGAAAAGCTATGAAAATGGCATGTTCAAAGGACAAAAGAGCAAAGGAAAATATACCAAGTACAAAAGGTATAATAACGGATGATAGCGATAATTGATTACGGAGCCGGAAATCTTCGTTCGGTGAAAAAAGCTTTTAATCATCTAAAACAAGACACCATAATTGCCGATACCCCAGACGACCTGAACAAAGCCGATAAAGTTGTTTTACCAGGAGTCGGAGCATTCGGATCGGCAATAGAAAAACTTAGAGAGACGGGCTTTTATGAAGCTACTTACGACTGGCTTTACGAAAATAAACCCTTTCTTGGTATTTGTCTCGGCATGCAGATGCTTTTCGAAGAAAGCCTGGAATCCGAAGATACCAGGGGTCTCGGAATATTTAAAGGAAAATGCCCCCGTTTCAAAGAAGGCAAAGTGCCTCAAATGGGATGGAATCAGATAAATATTATCCGTGAGTCTCCCCTATTAGAGGGAATTAAAGATAAATCCTTTTTCTACTTCCTGCATGGCTACTATGTAGAAGCTACCGACACCGGAACAGTGATCGCTACAACGGATTACTTTATTAACTACACTTCGATGATTCAAAAAGAGAACATTTTCGGAGTCCAGTTTCATCCCGAAAAAAGCGGGCAGGCGGGTTTAAAAATGTTAAGTAACTGGTTAGAAATATGTTAGCAACAAGAATCATCCCATGTCTCGATGTAGATCTCGGTCGTGTCGTAAAGGGAATAAAATTTAAAGACCTGGATAATGTGGGTGACCCTGTTGAAATGGCTAAATCTTATAACGAACAGGGTGCCGATGAATTGACATTCCTCGATATAGGAGCTTCTTATAAAAGCAGAGAAATTCTGATAGAAGTCCTTGAAAAAGTGTCCGAGCAAGTTTTCATTCCTCTTACCGTCGGCGGAGGACTGCGCTCAAGTGAAGATATTCGAAGAGCCCTGAATTCAGGAGCCGATAAAGTCGCCATATGCACCTCAGCAATAGAAAATCCTTCATTAATAACCGAAGGCGCAAAGATTTTCGGTTCACAATGTATTGTGCTTTCGATAGACGCAAAAAGGCAAGGTAATTCATGGTATGCATACACTCACGGCGGCAGAAATAATTCGAGAATAGACGCAATTAAGTGGGCAAAAAAAGGCGAAAATTTAGGAGCCGGAGAAATCCTTCTCAATTCTATAGATAAAGACGGAACAAAAGAAGGGTACGATCTTGAACTTACCGCAAAAATATCCGAAAGTGTAAATATTCCGGTAATCGCATCAGGCGGAGCGGGAAACCCGGACCAGATGGTTGATGCAGTTAAAGAAGGAAAAGCCGATGCGGTATTACTTGCTTCTCTTCTTCACTACGGCGAATACACAATTAAAGATATAAAAGAACATCTCGAAAAAAAGGAGATTTGCGTAAGATGGTAATTGCATCAATCGATTTGATGAACGGAAAAGCGGTCCAGTTAAAACAGGGCAAAGAAAAAATGCTCGAGGATAATAAACCGCTAAAACTTGCTGAAGAATTCAACAAATATGGCGAGACAGCGGTAATAGACCTGGACGCCGCGATGGGAAAAGGCGACAATCTAGAAGTTATCAAAAAAATACTAAAAAAAGCTGAATGCAGAGTCGGCGGAGGTATCCGAAACGTAAAAAAAGCAAAAGAGATGATCTCTTTTGGGGCAAGAAAAGTCATAATCGGCTCAAAGGCTTTTGAAAAGGATAAAATAAATAAAAAATACTTAAAAACTTTAAAAAAAGAGATAGGCAAAGAAAATATCATAATAGCTATCGATGCTTTAAATGAAGAAATCGTTACAAAAGGCTGGAAACACACCACGGGAATTCCTCTTTACAAAGCAGCAGAAACTTTAGAAGACTTTGCATCCGAATATTTATTCACATGCGTCGAAAGAGAAGGGACTTTAACGGGAATCAATTTTGAAATCGTAAAGAAACTATTGAAAAAAACGAAGAATAAAGTTACGGTAGCGGGAGGAGCAAGCAAAATCTCCGAGGTAAGAAAATTAGCACAAATGGGGTGTGACGTTCAACTCGGTATGGCTCTTTACACAGGAAAAATATCCCTTTCGGAAGGTTTTATAGAATCATTGAACTGGAAAGATAAATTGATTCCTACGATTACTCAGGATAAGAATAATCAGGTGCTGATGCTCGCATATTCGAATAAGGATTCGCTCAAAATGGCTTTCGAAACCGGGAATATGTGTTATTTTTCACGTTCGAGAGGTAAACTCTGGATGAAAGGCGAAACCTCGAAAAACACGCAAGCGTTACTAAAAATAAGAGCAGACTGTGACCGGGATACTTTGCTCGCAACCGTAAAACAAAAAGGAGTTGCCTGCCATCTCGGCACTTATACCTGCTTTGGTAATAAGGAATTTAGCTTAGAAGAACTATATGATGTAATTACGAAAAGAATAAATAATCCGGTTAAAGGTTCATATACGGCAACTCTGGACACAAAAAAACTAAATAAAAAACTTATGGAAGAAGCAGGAGAAGTTATCGAAGCAAAAGAAAGGAATGAAATCATCTGGGAAGCAGCGGATGTATTGTACTTTTTAACCGTATTATTGGCGAAAAATAACATACCATTAAATGATGTGATTGAAGAACTAAGGAGGCGAAGGAGATGAACGTTAAAGAAGCAATAAAAAAAGCTATTTCGGGAGAAAACATAGATCAGGACGACGCGTATGAAGTCGCTCTCGCTATTATGAATGGAGAAGCAACAGACGCGCAAATAGCTTCATTGATTACAGCATTGCGTATGAAAGGCGAAACGGTAGATGAGATTACCGGATTCGTAAAAGCGATGAGAGACAAAGTCACAAAAATCAATGCCCGGGAGGAATATCTTATCGATACCTGTGGAACAGGCGGTGATGGATCCGGCACTTTTAATATTTCAACAATTAGCGCTATCGTGGCGGCAGGAGCGGGTTGCAGGGTAGCCAAACATGGAAACCACTCTGTTTCAAGTAACTGCGGCAGTGCCGATTTATTAAAAGAACTCGGCGTAAACATCGAAAATCCTCCGGAAAAGGTCGAAAAATGTATCGAGGAAGCAGGAGTTGGATTTCTGTTCGCGCCTCTTTTACATCCGGCTATGAAATACGCAATCGGGCCGAGAAGAGAAATGGCGGTAAGAACTATATTCAATATACTTGGACCCTTAACAAATCCTGCAAGCACTAAAAGGCAACTTTTAGGGGTTTACGCAAAAGAATTAACCGCTCCTATTGCCAACGTACTTGCGAATCTTGATTCTATACATTGTATGATAGTTCACGGTGAGGATGGACTCGATGAAATAACGACAACCGGAAAAACTTTTGTCAGTGAATTAAAAGACGGTAAAGTAAAGGAATATACTATTTCACCTGAAGATTTCGGAATGAATAAGAGAAGTCCGGAAGACTTGAAAGGCGGAACTCCGCAAACTAATGCAAAGATCGCCTTAAATTTACTGGAAGGAGGAACAGGCGGAAAAAGAGATATTACAATACTTAATTCAGGAGCTGCAATATATGTTGCGGGAAAAGCTGAAAGCCTGTTAGATGGTATAGGGAAGGCAAAGGAATCTATCGATTCAGGAGAAGCATTAAAAAAACTGGAGATACTTATAAATACAGCAAAATGAAAGTAAAAACGATTCTCGAAAAAATAGTAAAATTTAAGAAAGTAGAGATTGAAAAGAGGAAAAAATTTACCCCTCTTAAATCTTTCATCAATAATATACCTGAAGAAAGAAGGGACTTTAAATCAGCTTTAAAAAAGGGTAATATCTCTATTATTGCTGAAATAAAAAGATATTCGCCATCCAGAGGACTCCTGTGCGAAGACTTTGACCATATAAGTATAGCGAAAGAATATGAAAAAAATGGAGCAAGCGCAATTTCGGTTTTAACCGACGCAAAATATTTCTGGGGAAAAAACACTTATCTAACCGAAGTCAAAAAAGAAGTAGATTTGCCAATATTAAGAAAAGAATTCATAATAGATCCCTATCAAATATATCAATCCGCGTATATTGGAGCTGATGCAATACTTTTGATTGCCAAGCTACTTGAATTTGAACAGTTAGAAGAATTTATCAAAATCGCAAATCAACTTGGGCTTTCTTGCCTGGTCGAAGTTGATTCAAGAAAGGAACTTCAAAAAGCCCTTGCGACCCCGGCTGAGATAATAGGCATTAACAACAGAAACCTGGAAACTTTCCAAACTTCTCTTGAGCCTTCTCTTGATCTAAGAAAATTCATTCCTGAAAAGTATATTACTGTAAGTGAAAGCGGTATTAAAAAAAGAGAGGATATAATAAATTTAGAAGAAGCAGGTTTTGATTCGGTATTAGTGGGTGAAACACTTATAAAAGAACAAGAAATCGGAAAAAAATTAAAAGAACTCCTTGGAAAGAAAAATGAAAGAGATTGAGAAACTCAGGGAAGAAGTTAGAAAAGTCGACAAAGAAATTATCAAACTAATCGGTAAAAGGCTTTCCATAGCAAAAAAAATAGGCGGAAAGAAGAAAAAAAAGGGGATACCCTTAAGAGATTGGAAGGTCGAAAAAGAAGTAATTAAAAATGCATTGGACGCAGCTTCAAAAGTAGAGCTTTCTCCTGATTTAATCAAAACAATTATGCAAAACATAATAACAGAATCAAGAATACAGCAGGAAATCCTCCATTATTTCTCTTACAGTGGCGATAAAGAAGATATTCTTATTATCGGAGGTCTGGGAGAAATGGGATTATGGTTTGCCAAATTTTTTGCAAACCAGGGGCATAATGTTTTCATCCACGATATTAAAGGCAAATCAGAGCATTTTAAAAGTTTTGA
>Ga0307421_1001168_pt1 | contig 16147 bp, 14 predicted proteins | sample SalMarWE160270MG_FD_202163 | JGI IMG/M metagenome (GOLD analysis project Ga0307421, IMG submission 202163) | Salt marsh sediment microbial communities from the Plum Island Ecosystem LTER, Massachusetts, United States - WE1602-70 | ecosystem: Environmental > Aquatic > Marine > Intertidal zone >...
GCCAGGAATAAAAGTTACTTTTTAGAAAGACAAAAGATACTGTAAAAAAAGGAGAGAGCAAAAATGACTAGAAACAAATTTTGGGGCTTTACCGCTCTTCTCAGTGCTGTGCTTTTCATTCTGCCCGGGACTTCTCTGGCAGACGATACGGCCCAGCTCACACAGGGACAGGCTGGACAGAGCAAGATTACATTCGGATTCAGGCTTACCGGGGGCGCATCTCTTTTGATGCGCAACGATTTCAATGACCATCTACAGACTTATAACGACTTGATTGATGATACTTCATTTGTATCCGCAGACTCTGAGTTCGAAATGATCAAAATGGGAATGGACTTCGGCGGTGAGATACTCATCAATTTCATGCCCAATTTCAGCGTTGGCATCGGAGCCGGATATCTCTCGGCAGGAAAAGAAACCTCTGTGGAACTGGATATTTCAGGCGTAGCAACTGAAGAACTATCTTTTTACCCTAAATTTTCCGCTATACCCATAACGTTAAGCCTTTACTACGGGGTTCCTGTGGGAAGCTCCATGCAGGTCATGCTGAACGCCGGGATTGGATACTACCTGGGTACAGTGAATTTCGATTCTTATTATAAGCAAACGTCTGGCAGCTACTGGTACGAAGACGAAGATATCTGGAGCGCCAAGTCCAATGCCCTGGGGTTCCATGGAGGGATTGACCTGGAATTCGGCATTGCGCCCAATTTAGCCCTGGTTGTGGGGGCCAAAGGACGATATGCCAAACTAACCGACCTGACCGGTGACCTGGAGTGGGAATCCAAATCAAGCTACGGGCTTTCGGGCTCCGGAACAGAAGAAGACCTGACTCTCTGGCACTTTAATGAAGAAATTTCCGGAGGAAAAGAATATACCTTCGTGGGGCTTTCGGATCACAAGCCCACAGGCTCTTATCTTTCTGATGTGCGCGAAGCTGAGGTCAATCTCAGCGGAATTGTGTTTCAGGCAGGGATAAAGATCTTCTTTTAGCAGGTGATATACATTTAGTTTTCCTCCAAAAAAAGATTGCTTTTTCCCAGTAAAAAGATATCATATGTGAGATCAGTAAGGAGGAAAAATGAAGAGAAACAAATTTTGGATTTTCTTAACGATTGTCTTTTTTATTTTTCTCATTCTGCCCGGGGCTTCTCTGGCAGATGATACCCCACAGCTCACACAGGGCCAGGCTGGCCAAAGCAAGATTACATTCGGTTTGAGGCTTACCGGGGGCGCAGCTCTTTTGATGCGCAACGACATCAACGACCATTTACAGTCATACAATGACTATTTTCACGATTACACTACCTTTACAGTAGACTCTGAGTTAGAACCGACTAAAATGGGAATGGATTTCAGCGGGGAAATACTGGTCAGCTTCATGCCCAACTTCAGCATTGGTATCGGAGCCGGATATATCTCTGCCGGAAAAGAAACGACTCTGGAACTGAGCGATGCAACATACTTCGTAGACTATACGTACAACCCGAAATTTTCCGTTATACCCATTACGTTAAGCTTTTACTACGGGATCCCTATGGGAAGCTCCATGCAGGTCGTGCTGAACGCTGGTTTTGGATACTACCTGGGAACAGTGGATTTCGATTGTTTGATTGAGGGAGATTCAGGTTTCTATACATATGAAGAATCATATGTCTGGAGCGGCAGATCCAATGCCCTGGGATTCCACGGAGGGATCGATCTGGAATTCGGCATCGCGCGTAATGTAGCCCTGGTTGTAGGGGCCAAAGGGAGGTACGCCAAATTGACCGACCTCATAGGCGATGAGGATTATGAATACAACACAAGCTATGGGTATTCGTACTCAGCAACATATGAAGACCAAACCCTCTGGTATTATATCTATAATGAGGAATTGCCACTGGTAGAGCTTTGGGAAAATAAGCCCACAGGCATGTATGTATCTGATCCGCGCAAAGCCGAGGTGAACCTCAGCGGGATTGTGCTTCAGGCCGGGATAAAAGTTACTTTTTAGAAAGACAAAAGATACTGTAAAAAAAGGAGAGAGCAAAAATGACAAAAAACAAAGTTTGGGGCTTTATTGCCCTTCTCAGTGCTGTGCTTCTCATTCTGCCCGGGGCTTCTCTAGCAGATGATACGGCTCAGCTCGCACAGGGCCAGACCAACCAGAGCGGCATTAAATTCGGTTTCAGGCTTACAGGGGGCACATCTCTGCTTATGCGCAATGATTTCAACGACCATGTGCAGGGACTAAATGACGTACTTAACGATATTTCATATTACACTGTAAACTCTGAGTTCGAAATGCTCAAAATGGGAATGGACTTCAGCGGGGAGATACTCATCAATTTCATGCCTCATTTCAGTGTTGGTATCGGAGCCGGATATATTGCGGCAGGAAAAGAAACCACTATGGAATACGAAATTTTTGGATATACTGATAATATAACGTACAACCCGAAATTTTCCGCCATACCCATAACTCTGAGCTTTTATTACGGAATCCCCATGGGAAGTGCTATGGAGGTTGTGCTCAATGCCGGCCTCGGCTACTACATAGGAACCGTGAATCTCGATTATTATGGTAAGGAAACGTCTGGCAGCTTCTGGTACGAAGACGAAGAGATCTGGAGCGCCAAGTCCAACGCTCTGGGATTCCACGGAGGGATTGATGTGGAATTCGGCATTGCCCCCAATTTAGCTCTGGTTGTGGGAGCCAAAGGAAGGTATGCCAAACTGACCGACCTGACCGGCGATATAGAGTGGGAATCCAAATCAAGCTACGGGTTATCAGTATCCGGAACACATGAAGACCAAACCCTCTGGTTCGGTGACTTTGAATATACAACAAAAAAATATCCTCGATTGATACTTGATGAGGATAAACCCACATCATCCTTGTGGTCTAATATACGTGAAGCCGAAGCCAATCTCAGCGGGATTGTGTTTCAAGCCGGGATAAAAGTAACCTTTTAAAAAAATCCATATTACTAACAAAAAAGGAGAGAGCAAAAAATGACTAGAAACAGATTTTGGGGCTTTATCGCCCTCTTCAGTGCTGTTCTTCTCATTCTGCCCGGGACTTCCCTGGCAGATGATACAGCCCAGCTCACACAGGGACAGGCTGGACAGAGCAAGATTACATTCGGATTCAGGCTTATGGGCGGCAGTTCACTACTCATGCGGAACGATTTCAATGACCATTTGCAGGGAATAAATGACCTAATGAACGATAGCTCTTATCTAACACCAGAATCTGAGTTCGAACTGATACGTATGGGAATGGACTTCAGCGGGGAGATACTGCTCAATTTCATGCCCAACTTCAGTATTGGGATCGGGGCCGGGTATTTCTCGGCCGGGAAAGAAACCTCAGCAGAAAGGGATATATATACTATATTCACTGAAGAAATAACATACAACCCAAAATTTTCCGCTGTTCCCATTACATTAAGCCTTTATTACGGGATCCCCATGGGAAGCGCTCTGCAGGTTGTGCTGAACGCCGGTTTCGGATACTACCTGGGAACCTTAAGTTATGATCTTACGGATAGGATAACAGAACCCGGCGTTTGGTATGAAGAGACAGAGACCTGGAGCGCAAAGTCCAATGCCTTCGGATTTCACGGAGGGATTGATCTGGAATTTGGTATTGCGCCCAATTTAGCTCTGGTTGTGGGAGCCAAAGGACGGTATGCCAAACTCACTGACCTGACCGGTGACCTGGACTGGGAAACACAGACAAGCTTTGGGTATTTGGACTCAGGAACAGAAGAAGACATGACTCTCTGGTTCGGTGACTACATATATATTTATTCAGGAAAAAAATATCCGCGGATTGCGCCTCGTGAAGACGAACCCACATCCCCTTATTGGTCTGATGTGCGCAAAGCTGAGGTGAATCTCAGCGGTATTGTGTTTCAGGCCGGGATAAAGGTCTTCTTTTAGCGGCTTTTGATATGCATTCAGTTATCTCTAAAAAACATTGCCTTTGCCCATGATAAAATGTACCATGTTCAAAAGTTTTTAGATTAAAAAAAAGGAGGAAAAATGAAGAGAAGCAAACTTTGGATTTCTTTAACAATTATCTTTTTTATTCTTCTCATTCTGCCCGGAACAACCGCAGCAGACGATGAGAGCGAATCTCTCCAGCTCGCTCAAGGGCAGGCCAACCAGAACGGCATTAAGTTCGGTTTCAGAATTACGGGCGGCGCATCTCTGCTTATGAGAAACGATATCAACGACCATTTACAGTCATATAATGACCTTTTTGAAGATGATCCTTATTTTACAGTGGACTCTGAGTTCGAACTGATCAAAATGGGAACGGATTTCAGCGGAGAAATACTGGTCAGTTTCATGCCCAACCTCAGCGTTGGAATCGGAGCCGGATATATCTCAGCAGGAAAAGAGACGACTATGGAACTGAGCTATACATCATACAGCGAAGACTCTACGTACAACATAAAATTTTCTGCCATACCTATAACTTTGAGCTTTTATTACGGGGTTCCTGTGGGAAGCTCCATGCAGGTCATGCTGAACGCCGGTCTCGGATACTACCTGGGAACAGTAGATTTCAATCTTTTTTTTGAGGGAGATACAGGTTTCTATACAGACGAAGGCACAGATAACTGGAGCGCCAAATCCAATGCCCTGGGATTTCACGGAGGGATTGACCTGGAATTCGGTATCGCACACAATTTAGCCCTGGTTGTAGGGGCCAAAGGAAGATATGCCAAATTGACCGACCTGACCGGTACCAAGGATTATGATTACAGTAGAAGCACCGGGTATTCGTACTCTTATTACAATGAAAACGCGACTCTCTGGTTTGGTGACTATAAGGAAGGAAGTAAGAAATACTCGCTAGTACAGCTTTCGGAAGATAAACCCTCCGGCTCTTCTTGGTCCAATGTTCGCAAAGCAGAAGTCAATCTCAGCGGGATTGTGTTTCAGGCAGGGATAAAGGTCTTCTTTTAGCGGCCTTTGATACACGCTTAGTCTTCCCCCAAAAAAAGATTGCTTTTTCCCAGTAAAAAGATATCATATGTGAGATCAGTAAGGAGGAAAAATGAAGAGAAGCAAACTTTGGATTTCTTTAACAATTATCTTTTTTATTCTTCTCATTCTGCCCGGAACAGCCGCAGCAGACGATGAGAGCGAACCTCTCCAGCTCGCTCAAGGGCAGGCCAATCAATCCAACATAAAGTTCGGTTTCAGGATTATGGGAGGCGGTTCACTGCTCATGCGGAACGATTTCAATGACCATCTGCAGGCATATAATGACCTGATTGATGATACTTCCTATGTATCCGCAGACTCTGAGTTCGAAATGCTTAAGATGGGAATGGATTTCGGCGGGGAGATACTCATCAACTTCATGCCCCATCTCAGCGTTGGTATCGGAGCCGGGTATATCTCGGCAGGAAAGGAAACCGCTGTGGAACTGGATATTTATGGTGTAATAACTGAAGAACTCTCTTTCTACCCTAAATTTTCCGCTATACCCATAACGTTAAGCTTTTACTACGGGATCCCCGTGGGAAGTTTCATGGAGGTTGTTCTGAACGCCGGTCTTGGATACTACCTGGGAACAGCTGAGTTCGAGACCTATATGAGGGAGGATTTGGGAATCTTATGGATAGAATCAACACAGACCTGGAGCGCCAAGTCCAATGCTTTCGGATTCCACGGAGGGATTGACCTGGAATTCGGCATTGCGCCCAATTTAGCCCTGGTCGTAGGAGCTAAGGGACGATATGCCAAACTCACGGACCTGACCGGTGACATGGAGTGGGACCTCAATTCAAGCGTCGGTTCATCTGACTCAGGGACAGAAGAAGACATGACTCTTTGGTTCGGTGACTATGAGGAAGCAGGCAAGAAATACCCGCAATTAGAGCTTTCGGATGACAAACCCACAGGTTCGTATTGGTCTGATGTGCGAAAAGCCGAAGTGAATCTCAGCGGGATTGTGTTTCAGGCAGGGATAAAAATCACTTTTTAACACTGACAGTCCGGATAAATTTCTTATAAAAGCTCTTCTATTCTTTACAGAGAATCTTTTTTGAACTGAATCTTGTGCTTTTTAACTTTTTCATGAAGAGTGGTGTGTTTGATGCCCAGTATCTCTGATGCCAGCTTCTGATTGCCGTTCATCTCAGACAAAATCCTGACTAAAAAAGCCCTTTCCAGCTGGTCCATAAGCTCTCGAAACGAGATATCATTCTTTACGCAGAAGTGCTCAAGGAAGTTAGTCAGAAAATCCCGCTTTGATATCCCGCTTTTCGTCTGATTTTGTTCCTCGATGAAATCTTTGAATAATTCATTGAACCTTTTCACATCATTGTTCTGGCTGCCGCCAAAAGCGAACTCATGCTTTTTCTTGTAGAATAAGGATACCCTCGAATTCATTTTCTCCCCCTTTTGTCTCTTCTTTTCATTGATTTGCTGTTTCAGTTTAAATTGCTTAAAAGGCAATCAATAGAATAGGTCAATTCCCCCAATTCCAGAGGCTTAACAAAGAAGTGGTCCACTGAAAGCCGGTTTAATTCCATTGGATTGACAAGATCAGGAAAAGCTGAAATCAATATGGCTTTTCCTTTAAATCCCGATTTTCTGAATCTCTCTATCATCTTCAGGCCAGAGGCGTGAGGCAGCCTAAAATCAGCTATAATGAGGTCTATATCCAATCCCTCGAAACGCTTGAGAGCTTCCTCCGAATCTTTAACCGGATAAACCCTATAATTTTCATGCAGAAGAAGGAAGAAAGTTTTCCTTATGGATTCATCATCATCCACCACCACAACTTTCTTCATTTCGGTTTTTTTCATGTCCTTTCCTTTTTCTTTTCTTTCATTCTTTTGACATAGCATATTTCATGCCAAATGAATTGATACTTCGGATTACAGGGAAGGAACCCTCCGTTAATCAGGTAATTTTGACAGATGGTGAGTAAATATAATTGACAAACCGTAAAATATTTTTACAGTCAAGATTTGTTGCTGTACTCGTCTATTTTTTTATCCAGGGTGGGACGGCTTATATTCAGAATCCGGCTGGCCCTGCTTTTGTTTCCTTTGACTTTTTTTAAAACATACTGAATGTATTCTTTTTCAACCTCTGCCAGAGCAACCATCTTTTTGGGAACCATTTCCTTTTCGCTCTGCTCCACAGGTAAATTCTCTTTGAGGATCACGTCTCCTTTAGCTAAGATAACAGCTCTGGTCAGTGCATTCTCCAGTTCCCTGACGTTTCCATTCCACGGCAGGCTAACAAGAAAATCCATCACTTCAGGAGAAACTTTTTTTGCGTTCTTTTTCAACTCCCTGTTTATTTTTTCTAACAGATAAGCCGCCAATTGAGGGATATCCTCTTTTCTCTCCCGGAGGGAAGGCAGATTGATTTCCACTACTTTTAGCCTGTAAAAAAGATCTTCCCTGAACTTCCCTTCTTTGACCAGTTCCTTGAGTTTGTGGTTTGTTGCGGCAATGATCCTTGCTTCTGTTTGGAGGATCTCCTGCCCCCCTACTTTCATGAAGTCCCGGTTTTCTAACACTCTCAATAACTTAGACTGCACGTTCAACGAGACATCCCCGATTTCATCAAGAAAAAGAGTGCCTTTGCCCGCGATCTCAAACTTTCCTTTCGTATCATAGACCGCATCAGTGAAGGCTCCCTTTACATGACCGAACAGCTCGGTTTCCAGGAGTGTATCTGAAAGAGTGGAACAGTTTATGACGATGAACGGTTCATTCCCATAGATGCTGTTATAATGAATGGCTTTAGCGACCAATTCCTTTCCTGTGCCGCTTTCCCCTTGTATGAGCACATTAGCCCTGGTGTTCGCTACGGAGCCGATCAACTTATACACTTCTCTCATTTTAGGGGTGCTTCCTATGATATTGTCAATGGTGTATTCTTTCTGCTTTTCCCCTACAAGATAGCTCATTTTATCTTCAAGGCTCTTTACCTTGAAAACTTTATCAATGACTAAATCCATATCCACATAGTCCAGGGGTTTAACCAAATACTCAAACGCTCCTGATTTTACGGCTTCTACTGTGGTTTTCATATCATCATATGCGGTCATGATGATGATACAGGCCTGCTGGTTTCCCTCTTTAATCTTTCTCAAGACCTCCAAACCGTCGATATCCGGAAGGCGGATATCCAGGAGGACCAAATCAGGTAAATTTTCTTCGAATTCTCTTATGCCTGACTTGCCGTCTTCCGCAGTGAATACCTGGAATTCCTTTTTACTGAAATGGGAAGAAAGACTTTTCCGGATCAACTTATCATCATCAATAATCAAAATAGACTTCATTTTTCTTCCTCCACAGGCAGTGTGATTTCAAAACAAGTCCCCTGCTTTTCTGTTTCCTTAACTCTAATCGAGCCTTGATGCTGCTCCACGATTTTTTTGGCATTAGCCAAACCCAATCCGATTCCGGAAGATTTATTGGTAAAAAAAGGTTCAAATATATTTTCTCTGTCCATCTCCGGAATTCCGCAGCCGTTATCAATGACCTCTATGGTAACACTTTTTTTGCCAGGTGCCTGAGAAAGATAGGCAAAGATGCCTATCTCACCGCCTTCTTTCACGGCATCTCTGGAATTGCCTAAAAGGTTTAATATGACCTGGCGGAGCTTGTCTCCGTCAGCGTAAACAGAAGGCAAGTCCTTCTCATAATACTCAGAGAGCTTGATTTTTTTCTCTTGCAGGGAATCTGAAATCATTTTTAAGGACTCTTCTGTTATTTCCCGAACGGAAAACCTCTCTTTGTTGAGTTCGGAAACCCTGGTAAAATTCAAGAGTTCCTTTATGAACTTTTCGATTTGGACTATTCCTTCCCGGGAAAGATTAAGGTGCTCTTTTTGCACATCTTCCAAGTTTTCACTTTGCAGGACCTTTTGAATATTCAGATTAGCGGAAGTAAGAGGATTTCTTATCTCATGAGCAATGCTTGCTGAGATCCTTCCTATGGAAGCGAGTTTTTCTGTCTGTATCAATTTCTTGTTCGCGGCTTCCATTCTCTTCCTGGCAAGAAGAAGCTGGCGGTTCATCTCGTTAAAGTTCTCAGCCAATTTCCTGATCTCATCCTGGGAGCTGACATTTATCTCCTGGGAAAAATCCCCGCGTGAAATATTAAAAGTGGCATCTGTCAGTTTCTTGATGGGGCCGGTAATCCGGCTGGAGAGAAAAACAGCCCCCCCTATACCAACCAGAATCCCTCCCAATCCGATAAGTATCAGCATAAGCCGGGTCCGGCGCATCTCTTCCTTCATTTCTTCCAAAGACAGTCCCACTTTAATGGAACCCCACTGGGTGCTGGATCCTCTTGCGAAAACAGGAATCTCAATTTCCAAGACCGACTTATTCTTACCCTTATCATCATATTCTATTTCTTTTCTTTCAAAATAATAAGTGCTTTCATTAACCGGACCTTCAAGAGAGGAGGTAGTATAGACCTGTTCATTTTTCTCAGCAAAATCAGTGGCCGCAAACAGCCTTTTTTGCTGGTCAAAAAAAACCACATAGATAAGTTTTTGATCTATTTGTCCCTGAATGTTATTTTTAACTCCTTCTACATCCCAGAACATCAGCGGCTCCAGGTTCAAATAAGCAATGTTCCTGGCTGTTAAAACTCCCCTGTTCTTATGTTCCTCAAAAATGGCTTTTTCCTCTCTTCTTTCGATAAGAAAGAGTATGGCTGCCACCAGAAAACAAAGCAGCGCTGTTATGGCCGTAACAAACTTCGCCCGTAGAGACATCTTTTCACTCTTTGTGCTTTATTTTATTTATCAATCCAAATTTTCCAAACTTCTAAATAATAAAAACCGAGCGCCGGCTCTTCAACTCCTTTTATGTACGGCTGCATGACCATTCTATTCTGTTTGTTAAAAAGAGGGACCGCAGGAACTTCAGAGCGCAAAATCTGTTCAATGCGCTGAAAAAGCTCTATGCGTTTTGTCCAGCTCCTCTCCAGTTCAGCACCCCTCAAAAGCTGGTCCAACTCAGGGCTGCTGTAGCCGAATGAATTGAACACAGATTGAGAGAAAAAAAGAGTTCTTATTATATCCTCAGGGTCAGGAAAATTCATTTTCTTTTCAATGTATACCAGGTAGGGCTTTTCATTATTCTTGATTTCCTGAAAGGTCTCAAAATAGCGCAGCCTTACTTTAATCCCCAGAACATTCAACTGGTTCCTCAAGCATTTAAAAATACTGTACTTATAGTCTGATTTTGGTAACTGAACGAAAAAAAGCAAAACCGGGAATTGAACATTCTGCTGATCCAATATTTGCCGTGCGTGTTTGAGGTCCGTCGTGTCATGCCTGTCAGGGAAAAATCCCTGAAGCCGGGGAGGAATGTAATTGTTCACAGCCTGGAACAAGTACTGCGGCTCATTCAATTGACGGATAATTTTCTCCTTATCAATCCCGAGGCTAACAGCCTTTCTTATCTCCGGTCTGTCAAAAGGAGGAATGTGGCAGCTTATTCCCAGAAATGCGGTATTAATAGATCCATCCTCAAGAATCTTGTATTTAGAACCGATCAGGCTGGGAGAAACCAGTGGCATAGCATCAATCTCTCCCCAAAAAAAGTGATCCCGATTGTAGAGAGGACAAAACTCAACCGCCTCTAAATACGGCATTCCTATAAAATAGCCTTCATTCCGCTTTAAACGAACTCCCACTATATCTAACCTTGTGTCCCTCAACCAATATTCAAAGGCAAACGGGCCTGTCCCTGAAGGATCTAAGAAAAACTTATCTCCCATCTCCAGAGGCCTGTCTTTAGGCAGGATTTTACAAAAATGCATGCTCATTAAATACAGCGCAGACACGTAGGGCTTGATCCAGAGAATTTCAAAAGTGTATTTGTCCTTCGCGCTAAAACCTGACACTTGCTCGGCCTTCCCTTCCCTGAATGCCTCAGCTCCCTCTACACGGGACAAAAAATACTGATAATGTGGTGAGCTGTTCTCCTTTTTCAGGATCCTCTCAAGGGAATATTTCACATCTTCCGATGTCAGCTCACCTCCATGATGAAACAGAACTCCTCTCCTTAAGTGGAATGTGTATTTTTTTCCATCCGGCGATATCTCCCAGTATGAAGCCAAAGAGGGGATAACATTGAAATTCTTATCCAATCTGACCAGGCCGTCATATAACTGTTCGGACAGGAATATGGAAGAACCGGATTTAATGGGATCAAGCTCTCCTTCAAAGTGGTCAGAAAAGAGTTTGATCCGGAATACGCCGCCGTACTGCGGTTCCTGGCCTGAATCATTTTTCTCTGAATACAGGAGGCAGAAGGAAATCAGAAAGAAAACTGTGGTGACAGTACTTATTTTCTCTATAACCTTGCCGGACATTTTTTTTCAATCATAATGCGAGCTGTATTTTAAAGCAATATCAAATTAAAAAAAATGCGTTAAGTCAAACAGAGTTTCCATGTAATGTAAAGTCAAGTTTCCTTTTTTTTTCTTGAAAAAAGAATAATAACTGGTTCAGAGCTTTCAGCCTTGAATTTTTGGCTCAATTCGGCGAGGAATACAACGTCCTGCCGCCAAAAAATACTGAACCGGCTCAACCCGGGGCAAAAGCCTAACCAAAAAGAAATCTTCACGGTTTTTCATTTGATTTCTAGACTCATTATCTGTATATAATAGTAACGAAAGAAAGACATACTACATATTTGTCAGAAATTAATATGAGAACAGAAAAAAAGACTAAACAACAACTAATAAATGAAACAGAAAAACTGCGCCGGAGAATATCAGAACTTGAAAAATCAAAATCCCAAAGCCAATTAGAAAAAAACAAATGGAAGGAAAGCGAAGAGAGGTTCCGCAGTCTATCCGAGGCTTCTTTTGAGGGAATCGTCCTGCATGATAAAGGAAAAATACTGGATGCGAATAAGACTTTCGCTGAAATGTTCGGATATGAACTGAAGGAAACCATAGGCATGAATGTTTTGGAATTAGCTGCGCCTAAATGGAAGGATACAATTAAAGAAAATGTGCTTTCGGGCAGGGAAGAACCTTATGAAGCCGAAGGATTGAGGAAGGACGGGTCCATTTTCCCCGGTGAACTTCTCGGAAAGCAGATAAAATACAAAGACAGAGAGGTCAGGATCACGGCTGTCAGAGACCTCACCAGACAAAAAAAAGCAGAACAAGCGCTAAAAGAAAGTGAAGAAAAATATTCCCTGGTCGTTGAGAACAGCAACGATGCCATCATCATCCATCGTGACGGAATCATCCAGTTTGCCAACTCCACTTCGTCCCGGTATATAGGTATGCCTCCCCATGAATTGATCGGGAAACCAATGACGGATTTTGTTCATCCTGACGACAAAAAAAAGGTCTGGGATAACTTTCAAAAAAGGAAAGCTGGAAAAGAAGTCGAGAATATCTACGAGATCTCTCTTGTCAGAGAAGACGGCTCTTCCTTCCCTGCTGAAATCAATGTTTCCCTTATCCAATATCAGGGAGAACCGGCAGGGCTTGTGTTTATAAGGGATATCACCAAGCGCAAGAAAGCAGAGGAAAAAATCAAAAAATCCCTGGAAGAAAAAGAAGTCCTTTTAAAAGAGATCCATCACAGAGTCAAAAACAATATGCAGGTCATTTCCAGCCTCATCAACATTCAGGCAATGCGCATCAAGGATAAAAAAGCACAGGAGATATTCAAAGATACAAGAAACCGGGTCATGTCAATGGCTCTTGTGCATGAAAGGCTTTACCGCTCAGAAAACCTGGCGGGAATTGATTTCAAAATGTATATAGAGCGGATGTCAGTCCATCTTATGAGCTATTACAAGGAATTGTCACAAAACATAGAATTAAAAACAGATGTAGAGGGCATCCTCCTTGACATCACCAAAGCCGTGCCTTTAGGGCTTATTGCGAATGAACTGATAACCAACTCCTTAAAACATGCTTTTCCAAAAAGCAAAAAAGGGGAAATAAACATAGAGTTTTACAAAAAAGGGAAAACATACCACTTGAACATTGGCGACAACGGAATAGGATTTCCCAAAGCCCTGGACTTCAGCAAAGCAGAATCAATGGGGATGGATCTGGTAAATTCCCTGGTAAAGCAGATAAACGGCAGCATACGGCTTTCCATGGACAAAGGCACTCTTTTTAAGATCACCTTTAAAGAATAACCACCCTTAGATAATAAAGGTGAACCTTGTCTCCTTTTTCTTTTAACCTCTTAATTTCTCCTGCAAAGAATCCAAAAAAAAACAGAATTAACTTTATATTTGTCCGCTTCTCGTGTATATTTGTTCACTTGTATTGAAATCTTCATAGAATGATAAATTCCGGATATTAAAAAAACATCATGGAATCTGAAAAACACATGACCAAAGGGGTAAAAATCCTTTTGGGCGACCCCAAAAAAGCCATTTTAAAGCTTTCAGCGCCTATGATGCTGGCTATGCTGCTTCAGGCTTTATATAACATTGCAGACGGCATCTGGGTGGCCGGACTGGGAGCCGACCAATTGGCTGCCGTGGGACTCTTCTTCCCGTTCTTTATGATCATAGTGGCGCTGGGAGCTGGAATCGGAGTGGGAGGAAGCTCAGCGGTTTCCCGGAGAATCGGAGAAGGAAACAAAAAAGCCGCTGAAAACACAGCCTCTCATACCATCGTGTTTGCCATAGGTCTTTCACTGGTCATCAGTATGGGGGCCCTCCCTTTTACCGGAGAACTTTTCCGCTCTCTGTCTGGGAACGGGGAAGTGGGGCGCATGGCCGCCAATTATGCCCGCATCCTTTTCGCCGGCACCTGCATCCTTGTTTTCTCTCATATCGCCAATGCGCTTCTCAGAGGAGAGGGAGCTGCAAAGAAAGCCATGTATGGCTTAGCCCTTGGTTCCTGCCTGAACATTGTTCTTGATCCCTTATTCATCTATGGATTCAAACTGGGAGTAGTGGGAGCTGCATGGGCTACTCTGATATCCATCGCCATATCCGCTGTTTTGTTCTTTTACTGGCTTTTTATCCAAAAAAAAACATACCTCAGAATCACTCTCCATGATTTCAAACCGGATATGAAAATATTGAGAGAGATCCTCTCGGTCGGCTTCCCCTCATCCCTGGCCCAGCTTTCCATGTCTGCCGCCATGATCGTACTAAATCTTGTGGTCATTGAAGCCGGAGGAACAGACGGAGTAGCTGTATTTACCAGCGGATGGCGTATCATTATGCTGGGCACCATCCCTCTTATGGGCATGGCTACGGGAGTGGTTTCCGTAACAGGGGCTGCGTTCGGGGCTCAAAACAAACAAAAACTGAAAACAGCTTTTCTGTATGCGGTTAAAATCGGAGTGCTCATGGAACTGGGAATTGGCATTCTTGTGGCTCTGTTCGCCGGGCAGATAAGCTATATCTTCAGCTATTCCAAAGAGGCTTCCCGTATCCAGGAGGAATTGATTGTGTTTCTCCGGATCACAGCTTTATTTTATCCTGCGGTTCCCCTGGGCATGCTCACTTCTGCCATGTTCCGCGGCATTGGAAAAGGCACCCGCTCTCTGATCGTGACCCTGCTGCGCACCATTGTCCTTCAGGTACCCATGTGCTACCTTCTCGGCATCACTTTTGGGCTCGGTCTTAACGGTGTTTGGACGGGGATCGTTGCCGGAAACGTGGCAGCGGTCGGGATTACCTTTTCCTGGGGAAAATATACGGTCGAACACGTGATAAAAAAAAGGGCAGCCTTAGAGAGTGAGGCTGCCCTTTAGAATTTCCGTTACTTGGCTTTTCTCAGCAGGATATCCCCTTCGTTGTTGCTGAACACATAAACAGGACCGCCCCCGTTTATTCTGGCATAGATATATCTGTTGAAAGAGATGTCATAATACTCTCCCCGCGCTATGCCTCTTGCATCCCTGATGCTGACAGCAAGATTTTCTATAGACTCTCCTGAAACCACAACCGGAACAGCGGGGACTTCGGGAGGATTGAGATAATAAAAATTTCTCAAATTTTCTCTCTTCAGGTTTTTCAGTTTATCCGAGTCAAAATCAAATCCTTCGTCAGGATTACGGACGATCTGGAGGTCAAAGTCAGTGTACACCTCGCCCTGGCCTGATTTTATTTTGAGGTTGGCTTTGGTGGCTGCGGGAAGAGTGATATCTATATCCCCCTCCCAGGAGGTGAAAGACATGGGGAGGTCCGGAGACACGCTCTTGAACACAGCCTTAATCTCTCCCTCATAAGCATGGGCAACGACCGCACTGGAGATCCCTGTTAAATCGATATTTCCCTCTTGATTGGTGACTTCGATCTCTCCGTTTACATTTTCAACCTTTACATCCCCATTCTCATAAGCCCTGATGCTTACGGAAGTGGAATAAGGCACTCTGATGGAAAGGTCCACCGTCTGTTTGGAAGAACTCACACTGATGCGCATAACATTTTCATCTTCCAGGACTCTGAGCCCTGTGGAGTCAACCTGGACAAGCTTCAGTCCCCTGGCTTTTTCATTCCTCTCTATCTCTTCTTCTTTCACCAGTTTCTCTCTCACTCTGGCTTCCACCATAACTTCTTTCCCGTTATATCCTGTAACAATGATACTTCCGTGCTGCACTCCCACTTTGACCAATCCCGGTTCATCCGGATTGGAAAACGGGACCGTGGCTTTGTCCGCGGCTTTATCCTGGGCATAGAGAAAACCGCCTGCCATAAGGATGACAAGTGCAATCCCTAAAAATTGAATATTTTTTTTGATTGTTTTTTTCATTTTTTTTTCTCCTTTGCTTTTTTTTCTATCTATGGTTGATCCCTTTTCTCACAGAATTTTTCTCCTCTAAAAACTCAACCTCTTTATACCCTGTTCGGCCCTGTCTTTTATTTCAGGATTCACACCCTCTTCCTCCAGCAGGCTTTTCAGGGCATCTACGGCTCTTCTTTCCCGGATGCTCACCATAAGGTCAATGAGTGCTGCCTGGACCATGGGCGAAGACTGTTGGGATAAGGAATCGATCAATCCCTTCTTGACCTTGGGATGATCGTGGAAGAGATACAGAGCCTCCACAGCAGCCAGCCGGATATTCACACTCGGGTCTGAGTTGAGCGTTGACAGCAGTTTATCCAGCAGCTTGTCATCCGGGTTGACCAGAGTATAGCTCATGTTTATACCCT
>Ga0307421_1001170_pt1 | contig 16142 bp, 10 predicted proteins | sample SalMarWE160270MG_FD_202163 | JGI IMG/M metagenome (GOLD analysis project Ga0307421, IMG submission 202163) | Salt marsh sediment microbial communities from the Plum Island Ecosystem LTER, Massachusetts, United States - WE1602-70 | ecosystem: Environmental > Aquatic > Marine > Intertidal zone >...
GCTTGCGGCGTCGCGATCCTCTCGCCCAGACTTGATATAGGGGTTGCTAACCAGCAGCCCCCTTTATATTGGGAGTATTGGAATTGATTTGACCATCTTTTGAGTACCTGACTTCGAACCAGTAAGTTGAGCGTTCGTCTTGAAGGGTGCATTCGAATCGCTCCTGAGTACCTTTATCGCCTCTTTTATTATGATTCAACTAATTCTGCTTTTAAGTAAATAAATGTTTTGCTAGAGGCACTAAGAATATCCCGCCTAATTGGGAATCGGTATTCTCTGGATGGATTACCAGATTCAAAAAATCGGATTTCTGACAAAAAGGACATATAATAAAAGAAATCACCTCTTCGCAGGGGAGAAATGATCTAGAGTTTCAAAAAGTCAGATAGGGAAATTGAAAAAGGAGAAATTATGAAAAGACCATGGATTATCATCATTCTATTTGCGTATCTTTTGATATCTTGTGCCCCTCAAGACCAAACCCAACAAGATAAAGCTGTTGAAATTGTTAATGACGAACTGACAGTCCCGATAACCCCTATTTGTGTTGAAGGGTTTACTGGACCAGAAGTTATTTCACCGAAAGGTATTATTGGCGCATCACCACCACATACTTTCAGCTGGTCTATTGATTGTGTTCCTGATAATTATTTCCTTGAGGTAAGTCCTTATGAAGACAATTCGTCCCCAGTAATTCATGGATATTTTTCTATTGCAGAAAAAGAATACGTCACCCATGTTCCATTTGAACCCGCCACATCTTATAAATGGACATTAGTTGCTGAGTCTTCTGATGGAGATAGTCAAATTTCTAATACAGGATTTTTCAAAACTGGCCCAATATGTACTGCTCAAGAGCTTGTTGCCCCCACATTGATCTCACCAGCAGATGGATCCGTTGATCATGGTAAAGGTTGGGGATATTTATTGGAAGTTGCTACAACCATTACATATCCTGCTGGGGGCTGTATTCCTGAAAAGTTTGAAATTAATCTTTCCATGAAACCTGATTTTACCAAAGATGGACCTGTGGCACCCGCTTGGAATCTTTTCGGCACTGGTGGTTATGGCAAGAGCGAAGACGGTTGGCTCATTTATGAAGATGATACAAATGGATTGTATGACTGCACAAAATATTACTGGCACGCACGAGGAGTTGCGGGAAATGAATTTGGTCCCTGGAGCGAACCCTTCAGCTTCTTTCTTGATGTTTACGATAATTGCTCTTTAGTTTCAGAATTCAAGGGTCTCAAAAATGCCAACTGCCGGAGTAGTCCCTGGGTGGGAGAAAACTATGTAGGCATCATCCGTGAAGGGGAAACGGCAACTTTGCTGGGATTAAATGAAGATGCTTCATGGGGAATGTTTAAACTTCAGAATGAATTAGAGTGCTGGGTAAATATGAACTTGCTGGAACTGCAGCCGCCTGGCGCGGTATTTGACCCCGCTTTTTATGAGATCCTCGAACATAGTACGGCGCCAAAGGATACTCCAGTTCCCGCAGAAGAACCATCCTCGGGTGGAGATAGTCCACAGGGTTGCATGGTGCCTAACAGATCAGGGAATTTAGTCTGCCAGATCCCATGTCCAGACCCCAAGTATGCAGCCGGGGTTTGCCCGTAATTTACTTTTAAAAATTAGAGTTGGTTAGATTATTGGATTATTCTGGTTTTGTTAAAGTCACCTTTTCGTGTGCAAAACGGGTGCAGAGCCGGTGATACCAGGTGCACACAATGCTCTGTGTGGACAAAATCTAGTGATTTTTGTGTAACCTGTGCACACAATGCACACAATGGACGCTGTGGACACCATTACATGCTGACTTCGAATCAGTACCTCAAATAAATTTTAGAATCGCCTTTCTTCTTTTCGGTGCAACGCCGGTGCAACCTGAGCGGAAATTATGGACACAATTGGCGCTGTGGTCACACAAATATTTTGATTTTTTCTATTACTTGCTTATTTCTTCGATGATCTCCGCCGCGTAATCAAATCGGTTGAAGGCGGGCATCAGGTAGATGCCGCCTACGCGTTCCTTCAACTTGCTGATCAGTTGGAGCGCGATGTGGATGCCTTCCTGCGCGCCTTGTTCTCCCGCGGATCGCATAAGCTGGTGGATTGGTTCAGGTATGAAAACGCCCGGCACTTCCTGCTGCAGGAAGGCGGCATGGCGGTCAGAAGCCAGCGGGAGGACCCCGACGAGGATGGGGATCGGGAATTGGCCGTATTTTTCTTCGTACAGCGCTTTGAATTCATCCAGCGGTTCTGTGGAGTATATTGGCTGGGTAAGCACAAAATCCGCTCCGCCTTTAATCTTCCGCCGCAGTACCAGCAGTTCACGCTGGGGGTCTGGTGCCGTCAGGTTCAGAGCGCATCCGGCAAAGAAACTGGTTGGCTGGCCGATTTCCGTACCCGCGTGGTCCACACCGGTGTTAAATCCCTGTTTGATCAATTTAACCAGACCGGAGGGAGCCAGATCGAAATCATCCATCGCGTCTGGATAATCACCGATCGCGGTCGGATCACCCATCACCACGAAAATGTTGCGGACATCCAGCGCGTGCGCGGCGAGCAGGTCGCCCTGCACCCGCAGCAGGTTGCGTCCCCGGGTCGGGAAATGGAGAACAGTTTCAATTTTTGCTTTGCGCTGGATCAGGCTGCAAACCGCCCAGGGGCTCATGCGCATGCGCGCCATTGGGCTGTCAGCCACATCAATCACGTCTGCGCCGGCATCTGCCAACAGGGAGGCGCCTGCCAGCAGCTTATGCGTGGAAAGTCCGCGCGGAGGGTCCATTTCTACAGCGATGACGAATTTTCCCGAACTTAATTTTTGAGCCAATCTGGTTGGTTTGATGCGGGCTTTCTCTTCCACGGGAATTTCCGCGGGTTGGAATTTGATGCCATTTGGCTCTATGGGTTGTTTGCTGTCCAGTGATTTCCGCATAGCTGCGATATGGATCGGTGTGGTACCGCAGCAGCCCCCGATCACATCAACACCCGCTTTCCAAAATGATCTGGCGTACTCACCGAAATAATCCGCGGAAGCGGGATAGAAGATGCGCCCGCCCATCTGCTCAGGCCAGCCCGCGTTGGGTTTGACCCAGTATTTTTCGTCAGGCAGAGCATTTCGCATATCGCGCAGGATGCGCAGCAGTTGGTTCGGACCGCCGGAGCAGTTGACCCCGATCACATCCGCACCGTAAGATTTTAACGCCTTGGCAACTTTACGGGGGTTATCTCCCAACAGTGTACGGTCATCCCTGGTGAAGGTCATTGATGCAACGATCGGCATATGGGGAGATAATGTTTTTGCTGCCTGGATGGCTTCCCTGATTTCATAAAGATCGGTCATCGTTTCGAATACAAGCAGGTCAACATTTGCTTCTAAGAGTGCCTTGACCTGTTCTGAAAAAATCCGCCGCGCTTCCTCAGGCAGGACCCGCCCGAAAGGAGCCAATCTAACACCCAGCGGGCCAATATCCCCGGCGATGAGGACATCTTTGAAACTCGCCAGCACGATGCGCCGTGCTAATTCAACACCGGCAGCATTGATCGCATGCAGCTTGTCAACCATCCCGTGTTTCCCGAGTTTATATGCGTTTGCGCCAAATGTATTGGTAAGAATGATTTGCGCGCCGGCTTCGATATACTCACGGTGAACATCTCCCACCACGCGCGGATTGGATAGGTTCAAGGCGTCAAAGCATGTTTCAAAACTGATGCCGCGCTCATGCAGCAATGTGCCCATGGCGCCATCCGCCAGGAGAGGTTTTTGTGAGGAAATTAATTTGAGGAAATCATTGTTTTTCATGCTACCCCTTTCGAATCTATTTGGAAATATACCGCACCTGGGTGATGGATGATCATTGCGGCAGTAGAATACTCCGGAATGAACTGGTATGCGGATGTCAGTTCAATATGCAGGTACTCTTTCGCATGCAGCAGCCGCACGATTTCCTCATGCTGGGAAAGGTCCGGAATAGGAGAGTATCCCCACGAATACCGTTTTCCCTGCTTTTTACCAATCCCCAATTTATCGCGGATCCTCTGGTGCATAAATACCGCTGCCGCCTCAGTTAATTGAACCGCTAAGCCGTGGGCGAAATACGATTCCACAAGGTCACCGCTTTCCTGCAGTGTGCGGATATGGTCAACGGCCTGGTTCCCTATGGTCACAAGTTGGAAAGCAACCACATCTTTTATACCATGGGCTGCAGGTGCAAAATAATCACTTAAACATAAGAATGGGCTGGAAATCTGGCGGGGAAAATTAAAGTAGATCGGTTCACCTGTGTGGTCTTCGCCATTCGGGAAGATCAGGATTCCATTTCCTTCCGAGGAGCACTGCCAGTATCCATATGATGCCTGTGGAACAAGCCACGGTTTTTTATTGATCGTTTTTTGCATCATTTCTAACCGGGTGTCAAAATCCCGTTTGTATCGCTGCCATTTTTCTCCGCTTGCCTTACCGGCGCCCCATGCAATACGGTACAGAGCGCTGCGGTTGATCCTCTCAAATAATTCGTTGACTGGAAGGGAGATCGTCTTTGCACCCCAAAATGGAGGTGTTGGTATGGCAGCAGGTTTACCCTTCTTTTCACCTATTCTTGATGTTTTGGTGGTTATATGCTTCTCTTTTTTTGCTTTTGTTTTCATAATGGAAGGTTGTGTCTTTTCCTTCAAAGTTTTCACCGAGGAAAGTACATTCAATGCATCAAAAGCGTCTTTGCAATAATGAACGCCGCCCGGATAAGTCTCGCCGTTGTCTGTAATGCTGATGCGGTCAGCAAATGCCTGATTTACAGCAGCACCGCCGATCAAGATCGGTATGCGCTCCTTTCGATTTGCGAGCAAATTGACGATCAACGGCATTTGATGGCTGGTGCTGACCAGAAGCGCGCTCAAACCGATCGCGTCCGCGTTCAATTCAAGCGCTTTTTCAATGACCATTTCAGCAGGGACTTGTTTTCCGAGGTCGACAACCGAATACCCGTTATTTGATACGATTGTTTTTACAAGATTTTTCCCGATATCATGCACATCCCCATAAACGGTTGCCAGGATAAAGCTGCCTTTTGTGCTTCCTAATGTCCTTTCCAGGTAAGTTTCAAGATGGTCAGTTGCGGCTCGCATGATCTCTGCGGACTGCAGGACAAAGGGCAGAATCAATTCACCGCTTGCAAATTGATCTCCAATCTCCTGCATGGCGGGCAGCAGAACGGAATTCAGAACCTGCAAAGCTTTTTCCTGATGGTCCGCGCCGGTATCTTTTTTTATGTAAGCATCAATATCCTCTTCCAAATGGCCGCGATCCCGGAGGAGGATATGGCGTTTGATCTTTTCTTCAATAGAGAGATTCTCGATCTGACGATCTGCTTTTTTCCTCTTACTGATTTTTTCAGAACGAAAATGCTCGATATATTTTTCCAGTGCATTTGGACCCTGGTTAAAGATCAGATCTTCTGCGAGTTCTCTGATTTTGCTTGAGATCGCTGTATATGGTGTGATCTGGATCGGATTTAGAATCGCCATGTCCAGGCCTGCTTTTACTGCGTGGGTAAGGAACACGCTGTTGAGCACTTTCCTTGCTTGTGCGCCTAAGCCGAAGGAAATATTACTGACGCCTAATACCGTATAAGTATCAGGAAGATATCGCTTGATCAGTTTGATCCCTTCCAGCGTTTGGTTGCCCGCGTCAGCCGTCTCCCGGCTTCCGCTCGCCAGCGTGAAAGTCAGGGGGTCAAAAACAATAGCATAAGGATCTAAACCGCATTCATCGCCAGCGAGGTGATATATCCTTTGTGCTATTTCTAATTTTTTCCTGGATGTGGCAGCCATCCCTTCTTCATCTATGGTCAAAGCGATCACTGCTGCATTGAATTGTCTCGCGAGTGAAAGGATCTGCCTTGCTTTTTCCTCCCCATTTTCCAGGTTGATGGAGTTCAATAAACATCGACCGGGTGCGGATTGAAGAGCTGCCAACATCACATCTGGATCGGTACTGTCGATCACCAAAGGCAGATCGATCTGGCTGGCTAATAATTTAACAAGCTCGGCGGTACGCCAGGCTTCATTCGCGTCCTCGGTCAGAGCAGTGCATATATCCAGAGCATGCGCGCCGCCTGCTAATTGTTGTTTCCCTATTTGGACCGCGCTTTCGAGATCATTTGCCAGCATCAATGTCTTGAACGCACGGCTTCCCTGCGTGTTTAACCGTTCTCCGATCAAGAAAGGAGCTGGTTCCTGTTTAAGATGGACTGCATGGGAAGCAGAGGAAAGAGCTGGTTGAACCTTTATTTCTCTTTGAATGTGGGGTTTATTGCCAACTTGATCAACCAGCAGCCGTAAATGATCAGGCGTAGTACCGCAGCAGCCGCCGACAGTGGAGATGTGATATTTCGTAACAAAAGACACCATAGCATGAGAAAAATCCTCTGCTGATAGGGGATATCTGGCTTCTCCGTCCTGGTTGATCGGTATGCCCGCGTTAGGAAGGCACGATATCGGCAGCCGGGAATGCCGGCTTAAGTATTTAATAGATGGTTCCATATGTACTGGACCAGTAGAACAGTTAAGGCCGATGATATCTATCTCCATCCCTTCCAATATGGTCAGAACAGCTTCGATATCTGTCCCCATCAGCATATGGCCATTTGTATCAAGTGTGACCTGGGCCTGGATTGGTAAGACCACACCGCTTCTTTCGAAAGCGTCATGGATACCGCGGATCGCGGCTTTTACTTCTAAAATATCTTGAGCGGTTTCGATCAATAAAAGATCAACACCACCGGCGATCAGACTCTGCGCCTGCTGTTGGTAAATATCGCGGATTTCATCGAAAGAGATTGCTTGTTTGTCTTCCGCATCGGTTTTCAGTGAAAGCAGTTTCCCGCTTGGACCCATAGAACCCGCTACGAACCTTACATGATCCTCAGTAGTGAATGCGTCAGCGATTTTCCGAGCGAGCTGCGCACCGCGAATATTTATCTCCTCAGTTTTATGCGCCAGGCCAAATTCTGATAATGTGATGCGGTTGGAGCGGAAAGTATTGGTTTCGATCACATCTACTCCAACTTCCAGGAATGATTGGTGTACTGACTCAACCGCTTGCGGATAAGTAATATTGAGATAGTCAATACACCCTGCATACTTTTCTCCGCCAAAATGCCGGGTGGTAAGGTGCAGCTTCTGGAGGTTGGTTCCCATCGCACCATCAAAAACAATCACATGATCACTTAGATGAGAAAGATATTGTTGGCATTTATTCTGCATGTGCTCTTCTTTTCAAATTTATTAAAAAACCTCTCTGGATAGAGAGGTAATAATTTCTATTCCCTCATCTTCCAGATCCTATTTAGGATTCTGCCGGATTTGGCACCAGCATACATGTGGTTGCCGAGGCTTCGTGGGGCCGGTCCCTCCGCCTCTCTGGATGAGTCTATACGGTTAGTAACGTTCGCGGTATCTTACCATAAAAAACCGCTGCTTTCAATTTGAAAATTAACAAAGCTTCAGCGATAGACCGAGAAATTACCGTAAAAAGAGTGATTTTTATAAGATTTTTGATAGAAATTGGCAAATTTTTGACTTTTATTTCCATTTATGCTATTAATAACGGATGATTCTAACAATATTGACGATGAGTGATTGAATGATAAGAGAACGAATTGCAGATAATGTGTACTGGTTTCAAAGTGAGATTTATGCGCTGGTAACCGCTGGCGCGATCATTGGTCCTGACTGGGCGATTCTTGTGGATACTCTGGCGGTGCCAGATGAAACACTGCAAATGCGCGCTTTTATTGAAGAAAATCTTGGCGTCCAGGTCCGGTATATCATTAATACGATCTACCATGCTGATCATACATTTGGAAATTACTTTTTTCCAGGTGCTACCATCATCTCGCACGCGCTCTGCCGGCAGATGATCATAGAAAAGAACCCGCAGACGCTGGAAAGCGCACAAAAGCAGGAACCAGCATTTAGACGGATCAATAAGATCGTTGTCCCCGACATTACCATCGATAAGGGCACTCTTTCATTGAAAATTGGAAAACGCAATGTCGATATCTTCTCAACGCCTGGAGCCAGTCCGGATGGAATATCAGTGTTGGTAAAAGAAGATCGCGTTTTGTTTGCGGGAGATGCATTTCTTCCGCTGCCCAATATTGTTGAGGGCGATATCGAACAGCTCTCTAATACCATTCGATCTATAAGTATGTTGGGACTTGAGAATATAGTTCAGGGGCACGGAGATGTGGTTTTAAGGGGTGAGATTGAAAAAGCTGCCCAGAATAACATTGATTATTTGACGAAAATTCAAAAAGTAGCCCGTAAAGCTGCGAGACGTAAAGATCCAAAAAAGGTTATTGATGCGGCGACAGTTGAAGAATGTGGAAAGAGTCGTGTTTTAATGTCTGGCTTAGTGAATGATTTGCATAGGCGAAATTTAGCAGTCCTATACCAGCGTGAGTTAGCGGAAATGGCGGAATAAGCTCTTCAGCTTTATTTGAATTTCTTCGGATTAAAGATCCTGGCGAGCAGGTTAACATGCCGTTCCGTGCCTTCTTTAAGCCGTTGGATATTTGGTTTTAACGCAATCAGCACAGTACCGACAGCCGCGATGCCCAAAATGGCATACACCCAGGGAGTAACGCCATTGATTGCCTTTATTGTGAAAATTCCCATGGTGGAAAGAGCGATGCTGATAGTTGTTAGCGAAGCATATCCTGCCAGGAGATAAACCAGTCCAGCAATGGGCAGGATTACCAACCAGCTGTTCATCCACAGCCCAATGGCAACCCCCAGTGTAGTTGCGCCACCAGCTCCTCCCCGAAAGTGGAGTTTCCCATCCTTATTTCTTTCGACCAGAAATGCGGAATAGTTATGGCCCAATATTGCCAATAAGCCGTTCATCGCAACGATCCAATCAGGGTTTGAAAAAAGTGATTGTCCAACCCACACAGCTGCAGCGCCTTTGGAGATATCTAATAATGCGGTAAAAAGCCCGGCCAGAGGTCCCGCGGCTCGCATAGCGTTTGTGCCGCCCGTGCGTCCGCTCTCAATCTTTCGAACATCTTTGCCGGTTGCAAGTTTAACTACTAATAGTCCGGATGGGATTGATCCGATCAGGTATGCTAACGGAAGTGATAATAAAGCTGTCATATGCATAAATATTAAACCCTATTATTAAGGAATAGTTGCATTTTATCCTAAGAAAATAGCCAGCAGCCAAATAATGCCGAGCATGATCACCGGTTCCAGGTAAATATCAGAAAGAGCCGAACTTTCTTCCAGAGAAGACGCGATTCCAATCAATGCGTACGCTGGTCCTAATAATAGTAACCCAAAGCGAACGGGGGACAGCGGCCAGTAATAGAGGCCAATAGTGAATTGGGCAATTGTCAGGGCTATCACAGCTGTCCATTTTACAGGCCAGTTTACCCCAAACCTTAACTGGAGAATGCGCAGGCTGAATAAAGCGTACATTGTTGGGATGATTATGGCGGTCAGATATAATCGTAAATTAGCCGCGCGAACAGCGATAATGATGATCAGAAACAATCCAAAACTGACGGCTGAAAGGACCATCAGAGCGATCGGAAAGAATTGGTTGTGTTTATCGATTGAAATATATTCCCCGACCAGGACTGATAACACCAATATACTTCCCAATCCTAAGATGATCCACCATGATGAACTGACAGTCAGAAATCCCAAAGGAAACCCGATCGCACCAGCAGTTAGCGCGGGCAAAATCAGATGAGGGACGGTAGAATTTTCTCCTATCATTGGATGTTCGCGCAGCATCCAATCGGTTCCAGCTGCGGCTAATGCGGCTGTGATTAATGAGATTAAGTTGTAGAAGTTGAAGTTTAAAGAGATCAGGATGCCAAAAACAGTGAAAGCCAGCTGCCTAGAAGATATTTGCACAAATGGGAGTAGAGCATAGCTTACTAAGATGCTCGCTGTGATTACGCTGATACGGTCTGTCTTTGGAAAATTATTTGTATTCTCCACAATTTGATTGTACTTGATTTGAATGAACGCATCCAAGGATGTTGAATTAGGTGCCTATGGTAAAATTAGAGATTGTATGCAATCCGAAAAAAAAGACGTGAAATTTGATCCACCGCGCATAATCCCATCCATCGTAGAGGGTTTTAATGCTGTAGCTGGTCATATATATATCATTGTATTCCCAATATGCCTTGATATGTTGTTATGGCTGGGTCCACTTGTAAGAGTGAAAAGTTATTTTTTACCCTTAATGATAGAGGCGGCTCAAGTATCATCAGCTGCTTATGGTGAACAGGCAGCGGGATTTGTAGAAAGCACCCGTGAAATTTGGTCAAATTTACTTGATCAATTCAATTTGCTCTTCAGCCTGCGTACATTTCCGGTAGGGATTCCAAGTTTGATGATTAGCTATGTAAACAGCACAACACCCTTTGGTGACCCCTTTATTATTGAATTGGTATCAGGAAATACAATTCTGGTCTGGCTTCTGGTTTTCTTAACGATTGGTTTACTTCTAGGGAATTTGTATTTTACCCTGACAGCCAGTGCAGCCAGGGGGAACGGACAGCCATTGTATTTAAATCAGATCCTGAAACAAACCTGGCAGAGTTTATTTCTTACCTTGATCCTGATTACAGCGGCCACACTTCTAGCGTTACCAGTCTCGTGCCTTCTTTCTTCAGTATTGCTTGTCATTCCATCATTAGGAACATTTCCGTTCATATTATTGGGGTTAATCGCGGTTTGGGTAATGCTTCCCCTGGCTTTCTCGCCGCATGGTATTTTTTCTGGTGACCTCAAAGCCGCAAAATCAATAGTCACCTCTATCCGCCTTGTGCGGTCGCTCATGTCTGCGACAGGTTTATTTTTCATAATGCTCATTTTATTAGGATATGGCTTAGACGTATTATGGGCGACACCAGAAACAGATAGTTGGATGTTGCTGGTCGGCATCATAGGCCACGCGTTCATCTCAACGGGATTGTTAGCTGCTTCATTTATTTATTATGATAAGGGGATCAAGTGGTTAGAGAATTTAATACAGCCGAAAAAGCAGGAAAAGACAACGGTTGTTTCATAAGCATTAGTTATTTCATATGGAGGATTTTGTGCCAGAACCTGTAGTTAATAATAGTTCCTATGATGCCCATGATATTCAGGTATTAGAGGGCTTGGAGGCTGTACGCCGGCGCCCGGGTATGTATGTAGGAGGGACAGATCAAAAAGCGCTCCATCATCTCATATATGAGGTGGTGGATAATTCCATTGATGAAGCTCTTGCAGGTGCTTGCAACCGCATCGAAATAATCCTTCATGAGGATACAAGTGTAACGGTGAACGATAATGGGCGCGGTATCCCGGCTGAGATCCATCCCGAAAAGAAAGTGTCGGCGTTGGAAGTTGTGATGACAATTTTGCATGCCGGCGGTAAATTCGGCGGAGATAGTTACAAGGTATCTGGCGGATTGCACGGCGTGGGTGTGTCTGCTGTGAATGCTCTTTCCGAATGGTGTGAGGTGGAAGTACGCCGTAATGGAAAATTATTTTTCCAGCGATATGAACGCGGCCACCCTGTAGAACCGGTGAAAGAGATCGGGAAGGTAAAGGAGGGACTCACAGGCACAAGCATACGATTCAAATATGACACGGAGATCTTTAAGGATAAAGTTAATTTCCGCTTTAATACCCTTGCACAGCGCTTCCGTGAAATGGCGTTTATCACCCGACAGGTCGAGATCAGCCTCATCGATGAACGAGTCGAACCGCACCACAGAATGAAATTTTATTTTGAAGGCGGGATTGCTGCTTTTGTTCAATACCTGAACCGTAATCGAAAAGTTCTCCATGACGTTTTCTACGTTGAAAAGGAAATTGATGGCATTGACGTTGAGGTGGCTATTCAATATACAAACGCTTATGCGGAATCAGTGTATAGTTTTGCCAATACAATCAACACGATTGATGGAGGCACACATCTCACTGGTTTCCGCTCCGCAATTACCCGCGTGTTGAATGATTATGCCCGCAAGAATGGACTTATCAAAGATAATGATTCAAATTTTACCGGTGACGACACCCGGGAGGGAATGACGGCTATCATCAGCATCAAACACCCCGATCCGCAGTTCGAAAGCCAGACCAAGGTCAAACTTATGAATGCCGAGGTGCAGACTTTGGTTCAACAAGTTGTGGGTGAAGTATTCAATGAATTCCTTGAGGAAAACCCATCGACTGGGAAAACGATCGTGAAGAAATGCCTCACGTCCGCCCGGGCACGGGATGCGGCCAGGAAAGCACGCGACCTTGTAATTCGCAAATCTGCCCTGGAAAGCATGACCTTGCCGGGCAAACTGGCTGACTGCTCGGAGAGAAACGCGGAACGGACAGAACTGTATATCGTTGAGGGTAACAGTGCTGGCGGATCCGCCAAGCAGGGGCGCGACCGCCACTTCCAGGCAATTCTGCCGCTTCGGGGTAAGATCCTGAATACAGAGCGTGCTCGATTGGATAAAGTGCTGTCCAATAAAGAAGTTAAATCGATGATATCAGCGCTTGGAACCGGGATTGGAGAATTCTTCAACCCGGAAGGATTGCGCTATGGGAAAGTTATCATCATGACGGATGCTGATGTGGATGGGAGCCATATTCGCACTCTGCTGCTGACCTTTTTCTTCCGCTATATGTCGCAGTTGATTGAGTCTGGCCATATCTTTATAGCACAGCCGCCCTTATACCTCCTTTCTTACCGGAAGGAAAAGCGCTATGCTTATACAGAGGACGAGAAGGATCAGATTATTAAAGAGTTTGGCGCCAAAGAGGATAAGATTGCGCTTCAGCGCTATAAGGGCTTGGGTGAAATGAACCCAGAGCAGCTCTGGGAGACAACCATGAACCCGGAAAAACGAACTCTCCTGCTAGTAAACATTGAAGATGGAGCTGCGGCAGACCGCACCTTTGATATGCTCATGGGCGCTTTGGTACCTCCGCGTAAGCGTTTTATTCAAACTCACGCCAAACTTGTCCGCAACCTGGATATATAAATTAAAAAGGACATGAGCATTGTTCATGTCCTTTTAACAACTTTCTTCGAATGGATCTTATCTATTCTGGCCTTTCTCCCAATGTGACATCAATGGCTATCTTCTCACCTTCCCTGAGGATTGATAAGGATAGAGTTGTACCCGGTTCGCTGCTGTTGATGATATCAGTAAGATCCTGCATGCTGCCAACATCTACTTTATCCGCGGCGGTGATAATGTCTCCGCCAATCAGTACTTCTTCTCCATTGATCTCAATAGGTTTATAGCTGCCGCGCAGACCTGCTTTGTCTGCCGGACTGCCGGCTGTGATCTTTTCGATCAGAGCGCCGCTTGTTTTTCCTGGCAGCTCCATTGCATCCGCGATCTCGCTGGTCATGTCCCGTCCATAGATACCCAGCCAGGCGCCGCCTGAAATCTCCTCGGGTTCGGTGATTTCTTCAACAGTTTGCTGTGCTGGGCGGGCAGCAAGGGTCAGGTCAAGGTCAAGTTCATCGCCGCATCGGATAACAGTCAGGGTGATCGTCTGGCCGACAATTGTGTGGCGGGCGAGAAAAGCAACTAGATCCTCAAAGTCATTCACCGGGATGCCGTCTGCGGCAGTGATAACATCGCCGCCCACGCGTACATCTGCTCCGTCAATGGTTCCTTCAATGCTGCTGCCAATTAATCCGGTTTCTTCCGCGGGACTATCCGCGGTAACATCAATCACCAATGCGCCGCTCTGATTGGGATCCAGGTCCATCAATTCAGCAAATTCAGGGATCATATCTCTGCCGCTGATGCCAATCCAAGGCTGTTCAAATTTTCCGTCTTGGATCAGAATTGGAACTATCTTTTTTACGATCACGGATGGAATTACATATCCAACTCCGGTATTCCCTCGTACAGGTGATTCAATAGCTGCTGTGACGCCAATCAAACCACCATTTATATCAACCAGAACCCCACCGGAATTGCCTGGGTTGATAGCTGCGTCAGTTTGGATTACATCCGGGATTGAATAGTACGATCCGCTGGCATCTGTAGATGCAATGGGAAGAGAACGCCCGATGCCGCTGATGATGCCAGTAGTCATCGAACTCTCCAGCTGGAAAGGATTGCCGATTGCTACTGTGATCTGCCCAACTTTGACTTTTGTGGAATCGCTGACGGTGATCGGTACCAATTCATCCGCGGGCAGGTCAACTTTCAATACTGCCAGGTCGCTGGTTGCGTCGGCGCCCACCAATTCAGCCAGTATGCTGCGGCCGTCAGAGAAATTAACCCTGATCAGATCTGTGCCTTCAACAACATGGTTGTTTGTTACGATATGACCGGCAGTGTCCCATACAAATCCCGAACCTGCTGCGCTTTCCTGGTACTCAAATGGTTCATCATCTGGGGGAGTATTAAAATCAAAATCGAAAGGGGTATCCGGAATCTCAAATCCAGGGCTGGTTACAGTTTTAGTGACTGAGATGCTGACCACGGAAGGCAGCACGTATTCATAAATGTTGATGTAGGCATCTTGCAGTGACATCAGACTGTTAAGGTCAGTCGGCTCTACTCTTTCGCTGGGTGATTCAACTTGTGGGGATTCTTCTTTTGGCACTGCTTCTGCCGTGGGTACCTCCAGTTGGATATTTCCGCTGCACGCGGCGATACTGAATGCCAATAAGATACTTAATCCTGAAACAAAAACTCTCTTCTTCATATTGAACCTCCAAGAATTTATAAAATCCATAGTGATAAATTGCTATTTGTATTGTCTAATGACTTAATAATTTAATCCGATTTAGTTAAAAATAAGTCAGAATTTTGTAAAATATCTGTAAATTCTATTCCGTGGCCTTAATCCTATCGATTAGAGCGGTCAGAAGTGACTGGATTTTTTCACGTGCATGGTCATTTATCAAGTTTCCATGCTCATCGATCATGGTTTGCGCGCGCCGAACATATATTTCTGGACGCTGGATAACGTTGGCATAAGCAGCGATCAGCACCTGCCGCAGGTGCAGTTGTCCCCGTGCGGTTCCAAATACGCTGGGTGATGCGCCCATGATTGCGGTTGGTTTGCCTGCCAGAAGGTTTCCTAACGTATCCGTAGATGCCCAATCAAGGGCATTCTTGAGCACGCCGGTATAAGAGTAGTTATATTCAGGAGACGCAATCAATATCCCATCTGATCGTTTGATACTGCTCCGAAAGTCATTCACTGCGGACGGCGGATTATCCTTGGTAAGATCATCATTATACAAAGGGGTTGGGCTGAGATCAAAAATCTGAATGGAAACACCATCAGGTACTAGCTCGCTTGCTGTGCGCAGCAGGGATGTGTTATAGGATGCCTTCCGAAGGCTGCCGGAGATGCCAAGTATTTGTGTCATATAAATTCACCTAAGGGTTAAGTAATCGATTGAGTAGAATTAGTGATTGTTTTTCCTTTAAAACCTCATTGTTTAAGCAATGAATTATCTATTGTATCAGTACTATCAGTAAAAGAAACGGCGCCAATAATTCAGAAGTGTTTTAAACTGGGCGGTTGTGTTCATTTGTATTTGTGTATAATAAATATAATATTTTGTTTTTCGGAGGGAAAAATGAAAAAGCAGATTTTTATCTCATTAATTTTTGTTTGTATGATGATTGCTGGCTGTGCCAGTCCAGTCGCAACAGAAACAGAGGAACCATCCCCAACAGAAGAAGCAGCTGATGAATTGGGTGATACTTCCCAGGCGGTACAGTCTGCTTCCATAGAAACGTATATTACCATTGATGGCGATCCATCAGATTGGGAGGGGTATGATGTGCTTCTATTGGATCCGGAGGGTGATCTACAAAACGGTAATTTTGACATCGTTGCTGTACGAGCTTTCAGCAATGACCAGTTTCTTTATGTTCTTATCGAAACACATCAACCACCAACGGAATACGCCCAGATAGATATCAGTGCATCTGCTGGCGGAAAGGATTACCTACTCTCTTTCCACCCCCAGACATTCAGCATTGCACATATTGGATATGTGAACGACGGGCAGTTTGAAGCCATTGGAGAAGCGATGGGAAGCAAGAGTGCTGCTGGTAAAGCAGTGGAATATAAAA
>Ga0307421_1001173_pt1 | contig 16118 bp, 16 predicted proteins | sample SalMarWE160270MG_FD_202163 | JGI IMG/M metagenome (GOLD analysis project Ga0307421, IMG submission 202163) | Salt marsh sediment microbial communities from the Plum Island Ecosystem LTER, Massachusetts, United States - WE1602-70 | ecosystem: Environmental > Aquatic > Marine > Intertidal zone >...
TGGACAAGTACCATAGCTACTGCGATTGAAGCCATACATAATAACATGGACAGAATAGCAGAGGAAAAGAATAAAGAAGAGGGAAGAAAACATATCGTGCTGAAGCCTTAAGTAATGTTGCGATAATGTAAAAAATCTATCGAGGTGAAGATATGGAAAATCGTGTCTCATTTCAGGATTATGCCATTGTCGCCTGCGGCACACTCAATATGGAACTAAACTATCTTAAGGACAGCGGATTTTTGGACGCCAGCAAGATTCTTTATACCAAGCCCGGCCGCCACGAGGTGCCCTGTGAGCTTGAGAGTCAGCTTATCAGTCACTAAGAACATATCTTGAAGGATACTTAGGAAAGGCTCAGACCTGTATCGTTATCGGCTATAGATTTGACGACATAACAATTCGTGACTTTTTTATAAGGAGTCTTGAGCGAGGTATCCGCCTAATTCTACTTAATCCTGAGGCGGAAAAAATAAAGAAAGATAAGTTTGCGCAGTTCGACGAAAATGTGGTGTGTGTTCCCAAAATGATTGAGGATGGAATAGAAGATCTAAAAGAGACTCTAGCACCGAGCGAGGCCACAGCAACTGAACCGGAAGCAGACAATCCTCCCGCATCTGAATAAGTACACTTCTACCCGCCGCCGGGCTTGACCAGGGGGATTCTAGCGGCGCACAGGGGGCAGTCTTCCGGTGAGTAGGCCACGGTCTCCACCCGCAGGCAGCTGAACAAGGGAAAGCCGAAATCTATATCCTGCTCGGAGCGGTCAACCAGCACCCCGATGCCGATGATTTCACCCTTTAGCTTCTCCACCACCGCTATAACCTCGCGGATAGACTTACCGGTGGTGAGGATGTCATCCACGATGAGGACTTTTTCAGCCGACTTGATGGTAAAGCCGCGCCGGAAAGCCCGTTCCTTTTCGCTTATTCTCTCGGCAAAGATGCCCCTTACCCCCAGCTGCCGGGCCACCTCAAAGGCGAGGATAATGCCTCCGGTGGTAGGCGCTGCCACCACCTCGATTTTTTGCTTGCGGAAATGGCCGGCAATCAGGCGGCAGAGCTGTTCGGTGTGGCTGGGGTACTGCAAGACCCTGAATTTCTCCCAGTAAACCGGGGAGTGCAGGCCGGAGGTTAGCAGAAAGTGCCCTTTTAGTATCGCCCCGGCTTTCTCAAAGATTTCCTCGGCGTTATTGGTCAACTTAACCCTCTTAAACAGCTATTCTTCCTCAGGGAAGTAATCGGGGACGACCCGCCACTCGTCCGGCGGCCAGATTATCAGCCAAGCCTTGCCGATTATATTTTCCCTGGGTACCGTCCAGCCGGTATGGGAATCGTTGCTGTTATTTCGGTTGTCGCCCAGAACCCAGTATTCATTCTCCGGGACTATCTCCACACTATAGGTATAGTTGGGAGTCTGCTTGATATAGGGCTCAAGCAGGGGGGTGTTATTAACATATACCACCCCACCCCTCACCTCTACTATCTCGCCGGGCAGGGCGATGATGCGCTTGATATAGTCTTCCTCCCCACCGTTGGGCGGGCGAAAGACGATGACATCGCCTCTTTCCGGCTCACTAAGTTTATAGGCCAGCTTACTGGCTACCACCCTCTCCCCTTCGTAAAAGCTGGGCTGCATACTGGCACCGATGACCACGAAATTCCCCACGGTGAACTGCAGGGCGAAGAAGATGACTACAGCCAGTATTACCGTTATGACAAAATCGCGGAAAAAATCTCGCATTTGGTGGCTATATCCTTTCCAAATCATCCTATTATACCCTATTCAGGGGCATCCATCCAGAGGGTAAAAAGGGGCAGTACCACAAGAGGCATTAACCCCTCCATTTTAACTGTTGTTCTTCTACCCACCCTCCCACCCTACATGGGTTTCACCCCTATATAACCTTGTTTCCCCACCCCGCAGTGGTTAGTGTCTCTAATCCCTCACTTTGTTAGGAGTAAAAGGCGTATTTTCCTCCTCTGGGAGGTGGGGGAAGAAAGTTTTAAAGGTAAAACCTTTTGGGCGGGAGGGTGGGAAGAAAAACATAACTTTAAAAACGGGGTGTCTAAGAGGGGGCTTTGCCCCCTCTTTTTGAAAAAACCTTCCCCCTCTCCCTTGAGGGAGAGGGGGATAAAGGGGATAAAGGGGGTGAGGGTGTTAAATAATTATTTAATTTGTACTTTTTTTCTATTAGATGCTAGAATGGCTATGCTATGAAATACATGGGGCAGGCGCTTTCCCTGGCCCGATTAGCCCTGGGGCAGGCTAGTCCTAACCCGGCCGTAGGTGCGGTGGTAATCAAGAAGGGAGCGGTGGTGGGGCAGGGATATACCCAGCCGCCGGGCTCCCACCACGCCGAGGTGCTTGCCCTCAAGCAGGCGGGGGAAGCGGCGCAGGGGGGCGTGATGTACGTAACCCTGGAACCCTGCGCCCACTACGGGCGGACACCACCCTGCACCGAGGCCATCATATCCGCCGGTATCAGGGGCGTCCACATGGCCATGCTCGACCCCAACCCGGTGGTTTCGGGGCGGGGTAAAGACCAGCTGGAGCAAAAGGGAATTAAAACCTACCTGGGCGAGGATGCCGAGGCAGCTAAAGAGATTAATGAGGCCTATATCAAGTTCATTACCACCGGCCTGCCCTTCGTCACCGCCAAGTTTGCCATAAGCTTGGACGGCAAGATTGCCACCAGAAGTGGTAACTCCCGCTGGATTAGCGGCCCCGAATCGAGGAAATACGTCCACTGCCTGCGCTATACCAGCGATGCCATCATGGCCGGAGCCAATACCATTATAGCCGACGACCCCCACCTCACCACCCGCTGCAGCGGGGGCAAGGGGGGCACCACCCACAAGCAGCCGCTGAGGGTGATTGTTGACGGCGAGGGACGCACCCCGCTAACCGCCCGCGTATTTAAAGAGCCGGGGGAAACGCTGCTGGCGCTGGGGCGAGCAGTCAAACCAGAAGAGAAAGCGGCCTTTACCAGGGCCGGCGCCGAAATAGTGGAGCTGCCCGCCGTCGAGAGCCGGGTGGATTTGGGCAAGCTAATGGAAGAACTGGGCAAAAGGCAGATAACCAGCGTTATGGTGGAGGGGGGCGGTATCTTACTCGGTTCCCTCTTCGACCAGGGGCTGGTGGACAAGGTTATCGCCTTTATCGCCCCGGTCATTATCGGCGGGGCGGAGGCCAAGACGGCGGTAGCAGGGAGAGGGGTAGACCAGGTGGCGGAATCTTTTAGATTAGAGGGGCTGAAGGCGGAAAAACTGGGCGATGATTTGATGGTCAGCGGCTACGTGGCTGCGAAAGGGGGGCGGCGCTGTTTACCGGGATTGTAGAAGAGATTGGCAAAGTTATTTCAGCCCGGCCGGGAAATCTGACCGTTGCCGCCGGCAAAGTGCTAGAGGGTATTGAAGAGGGGGCGAGCATAGCCGTCAACGGGGTATGCCTGACCGTGACCGGCTTCGATGATAAATCATTCTCCGTTGATGTGATGGAGGAGACACTGAGCCGCACCAACCTGGGGCTGCTAAAAACCGGCGACGGGGTAAACCTGGAGCGGCCTTTACCTTTAGGCGGGCGTTTAGGCGGGCACCTGGTGCAGGGGCACATCGATGACACGGGCAGGGTAACCTTAATTACGCCGCGCGGTGATTCAATACTGGTCGGCTTTGAAGCCCCGCCCAAGCTAATGTCATATATTGTTGAGAAGGGCTTTATCGCCGTTGACGGCGCCAGCCTGACCGTCGCCTCCAGAAACAGCGGCTCGTTCCAGGTATCGCTGGTAGGTTACACCCGGCAGCACACCATACTGGGCAACCTGAGGGTGGGCGATACGGTCAATTTGGAGACGGATATTATCGCCAAATATGTGGAGCAGTTCAACCGGAGCGGCAGTTCCGGCATAACCGTTGATTTTTTGCAGGAGCACGGGTTCCTGGTAGGTTAATAAAGGGAGAACAGACATGGGTTTAGCCAAAATTGCCAAAGCTATTGAGGATATAAAACAGGGGCGGTTCGTCATCATCGTTGACGACGAGGATCGGGAAAACGAGGGCGACCTGGCGCTGGCGGCGGAGAAGGTGAGCGCCCAGGCGATTAACTTCATGGCCAAGCACGGCCGGGGCTTAATCTGCCTGCCGGCTACGGGTGAGCGGCTGGACGAATTGCGGCTGCCGTTGATGGTCGATGAGAACACCTGCAAGTTCGGCACCGCCTTTACCGTGTCGGTCGATGCCAAGCAGGGCACCACCACCGGTATATCGGCGGCGGACCGGGCGCAGACCGTCAAAGCGGTGGTTGACCCGGCCACCAAGCCCGACGACTTAGTCCGGCCGGGGCATATTTTCCCGCTGCGGGCCAGAGAAGGCGGAGTGCTGGTGCGGGCGGGGCAGACCGAGGCCATAGTCGATTTAGCCAAGCTGGCTGGTCTCTATCCCGCCGGCGTTATCTGCGAGATTATGGACGAAGACGGCACCATGGCGCGGGCGCCCGAGCTTGAGGTAATCGCCAATAAATTTGATATCAAGATAATTTCGGTGGCCGACCTTATCTCCTACCGCCGCCGCCACGAAAAGCTGGTGCACCGGGTGGCCGAAGCCAAGCTGCCGACAAAATACGGCGAGTTTACCGCCATCGCCTACCGCAGCGATATTGATGCCGATGAGCACCTGGCGCTGGTGATGGGGAATATCGGCAGCGGCGAACCGGTAATGGTGCGGGTTCACAGCGAATGCCTTACCGGCGATGTCTTCGGCAGCCTGCGCTGCGACTGCGGCGACCAGATTGCCCTGGCTATGGAGAATATCGCCAAAGAGGGGCGGGGCGTCTTCCTCTACATGAGGCAGGAGGGGCGGGGTATCGGCTTCCATAACAAGATACGCGCCTACGCCCTGCAGGACGAGGGGCTGGACACGGTAGAGGCTAACCTTTCCCTGGGTTTTCCCTCCGACCTGCGGGACTACGGCATCGGCGCCCAGATTCTGGCCGATTTGGGCCTGCATAAAATCCGGCTGCTGACCAACAACCCCAAAAAGGTCATCGGCCTGGAGGGCTATGGGCTGGAGGTGGTGGAAAAAGTGCCCATCATCATCACTCCTAACCCCTATAACCGCCGCTACCTGGTGACCAAACAGAAAAAGATGGGCCACCGATTGGAAATACCGGAAGTTTCCGATAACTAAACTTCCAGAATAAGGAGAAAACAATGAGCAAGCCTATTGAAGGTATGTTGGTGGGGAAGGGACTGAAGTTCGGGCTGGTTGCCTCCCGTTTCAACGACTTTATCACCAAGAAGCTGGTGGAAGGAGCCGAGGATGCCCTTATCCGCCACGGCGTTGAGCCGGGTGACATAGATGTTGCCTGGGTGCCGGGCTCCTTTGAAATCCCCCTGGTTGCCAAAAAAATAGCCCAGACCAAGCGCTATGACGCTGTTATCTGCCTGGGAGCGGTGATAAGGGGGGGAACGCCTCACTTTGAGTACATCTCCGCCGAGGTGACCAAGGGGGTTGCTATGGTGGGCCTGGAAACAGGTATGCCGGTTATCTACGGCATGGTTACCGCTGATACACTGGAACAGGCGATTGAGCGGGCGGGGACTAAAGAAGGGAACCAGGGCTTCAAAGCTGCCTCCAGCGCCATTGAAATGGCCAACCTGATGAAAAATATCGGTTAAATTAAGGCACCTAAAAAGCGGTGGCAACGGTAAGCTTGGAGGAATCGGTCAGCAGTTTCTCAATCTTAGACTCGATGGCCAGACGCCTAGGGTCGCTTTCCCACGATTTCCAGTCAAGCGTACTGAACCAGGTGCTCAGGGCAAAAAAGGTGGCTTTATCCTCCGTGCTCTGGAGCAGCTCGCCGGAAACATAGCCCGGCTGCTGGATTAATTCCGTTCTCAGCTTGTTCAACAGGTCCATTAAAAATCCCTCTTTGCCTTTTCGCACATGCCTTTCTATCAATATCTTGATCATATTCTCAACCTCCGGCGTAGCTAAAGCCAGTATCGGCAAATCGCTCTAGTCGGTAACCCTGTAAATGGTATCTCCCCTTCTTACCCGGTCGGTAACCTTAATCCCAACCGAGTCTCCGGCCTTGGCTTCCTGAACGTTAACATTATCAATCTGCATTGAGTCAACGATTTGTTCAATATCGGTGGTGTGACCCTTTAAGTGGATTTTGTCGCCCACTTTCAGCGTGCCGGTCAGCTCGATACCGGCAACCACGGGACGGGCGAAGAAGTCATTTACCTTGCCAACTTCCTCCTCCGGCATAGCGGCACCTCCTTAGGTTATTAACCTTAGTATATGCCTAGGATTTTAAGAAATCAATATCATGTTACTCTTTGACATAGCGTCACCCAACCAATATAATGAGTCCAGCTATCTCCCTAGAGGTGCGCTCTTGGCAGAGAAGGATAACCCCAGCGCTGCAGAAGAGGAAAAGACACTAAACATCGAACGCATCAAGCGGCGCCTTAACATGCTGGACCAGCGCCTGGACAACATTGATTCCATGGTCACCGCCGTCGCCGAGCGGGTTATGGAACAGCCGCTTAACTTCAGCCTTACCTGCCCCCACTGCGGCAAGAATATAGAGATTACCATCTTAGGCAGCCAGAAACCAACCACATAGTGCCCAAGTGTGATATCGTTGTTGGCCAAATCTCTGGTGTCAACGGGGCGGCCAGGCTCCCTTACCCGCTACAAGCGCCGCTCATATTAAAAACACCCTTCCCTTAAAGGACAGATGTTAACATGCTGGGACTGATAGTTATTGCCCTCTACTTTGCCGCCATGATTGCCATCGGGCTGGTGAGCCGGCGGCGGGCGGGGGGGGCGGATAATTTCTTCGTGGCCGGGCGGAGCGGCACCTCCCTGTTTATCACCGGCTCGCTGCTGGCGACCATAGTCGGCGGCTCAGCCACGGTGGGTATGGCCGGGCTGGGTTTCAGCCGGGGCTTAACCGGCATGTGGTGGCTGCTGGTGGGCAGCGTGGGGCTGATAGTGCTGGGGATTTTCTGGGCGAGGAAGGTGAGGGAGTTCGGGCTCTATACCCTGCCCGAGCTGGTGGAAAAGCAGTACGATAAGCGCATCTCGCTGGCGGCTTCAATCCTTATTGTTATCTCCTGGCTTGGGGTTATCGCCGGGCAGATTGTAGCTTCGGGGACGATATTAAGCGTGCTGGGGCTGGGCAGCCCGGTGATGTGGATGGTCATCTTCAGCGCCGTCTTCATCGGCTACACCCTGCTGGGTGGTCAGTACGCCGTCATCCGCACCGACGCCTTTCAGATAGGCATAATCTTCGTCGGCATCTTTGCCGGCCTGGGTCTGGTGATGTACCGTCTGGGGGGGTGGGGCGGACTGCAGATATCCCTGGCCCCGGAGCGGTTCAGCTTTCCCGTCAGCCCCCAGTTCGGCGGCTACGAGCTGGCGGCACTGCTCCTGCTGGTGGGGCTGACCTACGTGGTGGGGCCGGATATGTATTCACGGTTATTTTGCGCTCGTGACGCCCGGACCGCCCGGAACTCGGTGTTCTGGGCGGCAGCGCTGATTATCCCATTTGCCCTGGCTATTACCCTCATCGGTATGGGGGCATCGGCCTTATTCCCCCAGATTGCGCCGGAGCAGGCTTTCCCCACCGTAATCAACGAGGTTCTACCACCCATCGTCGGCGCCATCGTCCTGGCGGCCCTGCTCGGCGCGGTGATGTCCTCAGCCGATACCTGCCTGATGACGGCCAGCACCATACTATCGGTGGATATAGTTGGGCGCTTTAAACCTTCACTTAAGCCGGAGCAAATCTTATCTATCTCCCGCTGGGGAATAGTGGGGCTGGGGCTGCTTTCCCTGCTGCTGGCTCTAGTTCTGAAGGGGGTAATCAGCGCCCTGCTCTTTGCCTACACCGTCTATACCTCCGGCCTGATTCTGCCGGTGCTGGCCGGTTTCTACAAAGACAAATTAAGGGTCACTCCGGTAGGGGCGCTGGCGGCCATTATCGGGGGGGGAGGGGTGGCGCTGGTTAGCAAACTAATGGCCATAAAGTATCTGGACCTGGGCGGTCTGCTGATAAGCGGCATACTGCTCTTCCTGGTGAGCTTCATCGATAACCGGCTAAGAAGCCGGCGCCTTGACGCTGGTAAAGGCGTTTAGTAGAATTGCTGTAACGGGGGCGGTTAGCTCAGTTGGTTAGAGCACTGCGTTGACATCGCAGAGGTCACTGGTTCGAGCCCAGTATCGCCCACCATATAAGCAAGCTCTTCCTTTTCTTCCCAGTCGCGTCTTTGTGCCGCCCGGTTGTATCAATAAAGTATTCTTTGGGGGTTCGTGTAAATTTTCATTCCCCTCTCAGTTGTAATTCTTACACCCGTATCTGTGGCGACCTTCATCCCTTTATCCCTTACAAATCCTATAATTGTCAGTCCGCATTTTTGGCCAATTTCAACCCCCAATTTTGTTACCGCCGTCTTGGTCGCCGCAACTGGAATACTGGCTCGGCAAATCTTTGACACCATGTCAGAGACCATCCTCCCGGTTGAGACCGCAAATGTATTTCTAAAATCAACCTTATTAATCAACGCATAGCCTATAACTTTGTCCAGCGCATTGTGCCTGCCAACGTCTTCGGCTATGCAAACTGGCTCTACCCCATGTTTAAACAGTCCAGCTGAATGTATGGCTTCGGTTTCAGCATATATTTTAGATTTTAGAATCGCGTTGACCCCATCGAATATATCTTCGCTACTAACCTTAAAATCAGAATGTATTTCCGCAAGCCCTTTTGCCTTATCTTCTTCCTCAAGCAAAGTTACCTCAGCCATATTATCTTTTACTGTTATTGATTCTATATCGGCGATATTTTCTATAATTCCCCGCCCAAATAGGTGCCCAATGATAAACTCCTTCTCCATCATAGGCGTTATCATGGCTGTGGCAAAATGCTGGCCGTTTATGATAATTGATAAACCAAGTTCGGTTACTACTCTTTCCTTAGCCTTAGTAACTTCTGCATTTACCCTGGTGTATTCAACCCACTCCACGCCTCTATCTTTTGACATTTTACCTCCGGCTCTCTCTAAATATAACAGTTTTAAGGCTGGCTGGCTAGCTTCGGCTTAAATTATTTTTTTTAAAGAATTACTAAGCAAAAAGTATTGACATGATTAACTTTGTATGCTAGTATCATAATATAGCGTTAAAATAACGCAATATAGGATATGTGACATATTGATGTTTAGTCCTAGAGCAGCCATGCTGACCCTTTACGGTGATTACGTGCTGTATAGGGATGGTGAGATCGGGATTGGTAGCCTGGTCATACTGCTGGGCAATTTTGGCCTGTCGGAACAGGCTATCAGGTCAGCGGTTTCAAGGATGTGCCGCTCTGGTCTCCTGAAGGCAAAGCGTATCAACCGTAAAAGCTACTACTCGCTGACCGGTGAGGGGCATAGCTTGCTGACCGAGGGGGCACAGCGCATTTTCCGGCGCAAGAAACCCCACTGGAGCGGCAACTGGAATATGGTCACCTACTCCATACCGGAAACCATGCGGCAGGCAAGGGACAGGCTGCGCCTTGAGCTGGGCTGGCTGGGCTACGGGGCCCTGGGCGAGGCCACCTGGATTTCGCCCTATGACCGGACCAGAGAGGTGAAGAACCTGCTGCGTAGACTCAATATTGAGGAATATGTTAATATATTCAGTGCCCGGCACCAGGGCGGCACCGACCCCAGAAAAATCGTCTCCCGCTGCTGGGACTTGGATAAGATACACCAGAAGTATGCTGATTTCCTGGCTGAATATCGCCCGAAGCTGGAAGAGCACCTTAAACGATTACAGTCCGGTGAAGCTATCAAACCCAGTGAGTGCTTTGTGGCCCGTTTTAACCTTATCCACGAATACCGCAAGCTGCCCTTCTTTGACCCGGACCTGCCGTTGGAGCTGCTCCCCGAGAACTGGTTACGGCCTAAGGCAGCTGCTCTATTTGGTAAATACCACGATTCGTGCACCGAGAAAGCCAATGAATACTTCGACTCAGTGTGCAAGAACTACCGGGGCGCAAGGAAGGCTAAAACAGAAGGGGCCAAAGGCACTAGCGAGAGTAAATTGAGCGTCGTATAACTATCGGAAGGGTTATTTAGAAGCTAGGTAACCTAAGGGGGGAAAAATGAGGTACGCAGAGACAGGGGTAAATTTAGAAATTGATCTATCCCGAGGAAGCGTTGAGAAGGAAGGAAGCGACCCGGGATTAACTGAGCTTCACCTGGGGGGTCTAGGTACTAACGCCAAGATATTATGGGACAGGGTTCCCCCTGAAGTTGAACCCTTTTCTCCTGACAATCTACTAATATTCAGCGCCGGTATTTTAGCTGGCACACCTGCTCCCGGTGCCAATCGTACCATTGTTTCTACCTTTTCTCCTCAGACCTTGTTAATGGCCTATTCAATAATGGGAGGATTCTGGGCACCAGAACTGAAATTTGCCGGTTATGACAAAGTAATCATTCGTGGCAAGTCACCCAATCTGGTTTATTTGTGGATAAACAATGACAAAGTGGAAATACGTGATGCCTCTCATCTTAAGGGTAAAGGCGCTCTCGAAACTGCCGAACTTATTAAACAGGAGTTAAAGGAGCCTAAAGCCCAGGTGGCGACTATTGGCCTGGCCGGTGAAAACAGGGTCTATTTTGCTTCCATCGAGCAGGGCAGGTCCAGCGCCAGCCGGGGCGGAATAGGCGCCGTTATGGGAGACAAAGGGTTAAAGGCGATAGCCGTTCGCGGAACAAAGGACGTCAATATTGCCCAAGCGGCTGAATTTATGGAGCTTTGCAACGAAGTACTGCAATATATACAAAACCGGGCAGAAAACCCGATTAAGGGGGTACCGCCCATTTTAGCCGGGCTTGGGTCACCCCAGGAGATGGCATTACATGACGAGCAGTGGCACACCGCCAGCTTCGCCTGGGGAAATGCGCGCCACCGGAGAAAGGATTTTTGGAACAAGGAAGTAGAAAAGCAGTGGAAGGAAATTCAAGACAAAGCGGTGGAGCGGCTGATAAGCTGCTATAACTGTCCGATGAAATGCGGGGGAATAATTACCCACCCCAAGCTTGAAAGATACATGATGAAATGCTACTCAAAGCTTACTTATACAATGGCGGCCATGTCAGACCTGGATTTTGGTTTTAAAATCGCTGGCCTGGCTCAGGAGTATGGAGTGGACGGATACACAACCCCGCAGGTTATGGCCTTCGCCCTTGAGCTTTATGAAGCCGGCATTCTGACCGACAAGGACCTGCCGGGATTTCCCTCCGATAACGAGGAGAGGTTCTTCTGGTTATTAGAAAAAATCGTTCGGCGGGAAGGGATTGGAGATGTTCTGGCCGATGGCGTCTATTGGGCGGCTAAAAAGATTGGCAAGGGGGCTGAGGCCTACGACCATAACACCATTAAGAAACATGAGCAGATACCTATCAAACTGGGAACGCTCAACCCTATTTACTATCTCATGTGGTCCACAGGCGAGAAAATCAACATCACCCAGATTGAAGGTCAGATACCCCAGGCGCCTTTCCCCACCAAAGAGGCGAGGGAGGAGTTTGTCAAGGACTGGATTCAGGTCCCCAATGAAAAGTTCAAGGAATTTGTCTTGAACTGGGGGGAACCAGGCACCGCATTTCCAAATTACCCGACTGTTGAAGCCACCTGTGACCTGGTTGAATGGCAGGAGACGATGCATTATATTGACGACGCCACCGGGATATGCGCCGGCTTGTCATCATTTCCCATCAAGCCTCCCTATCATATACACAATTTACCGAGTTTAATCTCATTCGCCACCGGGGTGGACCTGGACGAAGCCAAACTATGGCAGATAGCCAAGAGGAACCGGACTCTACTTAGAGCCATCAATGTAAGAAGAGGCATGCGGAGAGCTGATGAGAAGCCGCCCGAGGACCATTGGAAGAGGAGATTCCCTGACATTGAAGCGAAACTGCTTGACGAGTACTATAAATTCAAGGGATGGAATAATAATGGCATTCCTACCAAAGAGACTTTAGACGAACTCGGCTTGGATTACGTCAGCCAGGACTTTGAACAAAGAGGGGTTTATCAAGAGAAAAAGGCCAAGGCAGCCAAGAGTGAGGCAAAAAAGGAAAAAAGTCAGCCAAAACCTGCAGCTAAGAAGGGTTCTAAAAAATGAAAAAAGTCAAGGTAATCAAGATTGATGTTGATAAATGCAACGGTTGCCGGGCATGTGAGGTAATCTGTTCCGCCTTTCACTCTGAGCCAAAATACAGCAGCACTAACCCGGAACGGTCTCGGATTCGGGTGCTTTGGGATCCGCTAAAAGATATTTATGTGCCGGTACTGGCCGGTGAATATACTGAAGCCGAATGTAACGGCAGAGACATTTATACGATTAACGGAAAGGAATATGACGAGTGCAGCTTCTGCAGGGCTTCCTGCCCATCCAGGAAGCTTTTCAAAGACCCCGATTCCGATCTTCCCCTAAAATGCGATATGTGTGAAGATGAACCGCCACTACCAGAGCCGTTATGTGTTAAGTGGTGCTTATCTGATGCCCTGACTTACGAAGAAAGGGAGGAGGAAGGGGAAGAAGAAGAGAAGCCGGGGGAGATGGAGATAGGATTAGAATCATTAATAAAAAAACACGGGGCCAAGAAGCTAAAGGATACCCTTGCCCGATTAGCCAAGGACTAAAACACTAAGGCGAAAGAAGAGGGGAAAAAGATAGTGGAGACTGTAGCACCCTTCAAAGAGGCAATAGATGCCATAAAAGAGGCCGGTGGAGAGGCCTACAAATTATGCTATCAATGCGGATTATGTGACACTGTTTGTCCGTGGAACAGGGTTAGAAACTTCAGTATGCGCAACATAGTCCGGCAGGCTGCCTTCGGTTTGCCTGAAATAGAAGGTGAAGATATATGGCGTTGTACTACCTGCGGAGCATGCCCTCAAGCATGCCCCAGGGGGGTAGGAACGATAGACGTTAGCCTATCTTTTCGCAGGATTGCCTCGGAAGCAGGGATTTCTCCGGCTCCAATCCACACCGTAAGCGCCAGCCTCGGCGCTGAAGGCAACCCCCTGCGTGAAGAGCGAAGTAAGAGGGCAGATTGGGCGGAAGGTCTGTCTGTAAAAACGTTCACCGAGGGGATGGAAATTCTATATTTCCCCGGCTGCTACCCCAGCTATGACTCAAGATTAAAAAAGGTAGCTATTGCCACAGCCGCTATCCTTAACAAGGCGGGGGTAGATTTTGGGATACTGGGTGCCAAGGAGAACTGCTGCGGAGAAAGCATCCGCAAGGCGGGTGATGAGGAATTATACAAACGCTTAGCCAAGGAAAACATTAAAACTTTTATAGATAACGGGGTGCATAAAATTCTTGTTTCTTCCCCCCATTGCTACCACACCTTCAAAAACGAATATACCGAATTTAATGCCAACTTTGAGGTGGTTCATATCTCCCAGTATTTATTCGAGCTTATTAATGAGGGAAGGCTCAAGCTCAGTAAGGAGTATGGGAAGAAAATCACCTATCATGACCCATGTTACCTGGGCAGGCATAATGGCATATATGACGAACCCCGAGAGGTCTTAAAGAAGGTGCCCGGTTTAGAACTGATTGAGATGGCTGATTCGCGGGAAGATAGTCTCTGCTGCGGAGGTGGAGGAGGCAGAATCTGGATGGAAACCCCAAAGAGTGAAAGATTCTCCGACCTCAGAGTAGAACAGGCTATTGAGGTCGGGGCTGAGGTGCTGGTTACCTCCTGCCCGTATTGCATCACCAATTTTGAGGAGAGCCGGTTAACCCTGGCCGATAGTGAAGTCATAGAGATTAAGGACATCACTGAAATTATCCAGGAAGCGATTGGGGAACCGAAGAAACCTGATAAGGACGGATAACAGTGGAAAAAGAACCGATTGAAGAATTGTTTGCTGATAGTCCCGCAGAAAGTAATATCGGCGATGTTATGGTTGTCGGTGGGGGGATTAGCGGTATTCAAGCCTCCCTCGATCTGGCTGAGACTGGTTTCAAGGTTTACCTGGTTGAAAGCTCACCGACTATTGGCGGCAAGATGGCCCAGCTTGATAAGACCTTTCCCACCAATGACTGCTCTATGTGCATTGAATCTCCCAAGTTCATTGAATGCAGCAGGCATCCCAATATAGAGATACTTACCTATACCGAGGTTGACAGGGTAGAAGGGGAGGCCGGTAACTTCAAGGTAACCCTGATTAAAAAGCCCAGATACATTATAGAAGATGAATGCCGGGGTTGTACTACCTGTACCGAGTACTGCCCGGTCCAGATCCCCGATAAATATAATCAAAACTTATCTCTGAATAAATGCACCCATATATACTTCTCTCAAGCAGTTCCGCTTGTCACCTATATAGACCCTGATAGCTGCCTTTACCTCCAAGACGAGAAATGTAACATTTGCGTAGGAGTCTGCAAGAATAACGCCATAGACCTTCATCAAAAGGAGGAGAGGGTAGAAGTAGAGGTAGGGGCGATAGTTCTGTCTCCGGGCTATGAGATATTTGACCCCAAGCTGAGGGGCGACTATGGCTACGGAAAGATAGAGAACGTGATAACCAGCCTCGATTTTGAACGAATATTATGTTCCACCGGGCCTTACGAAGGTGAGATAAGGCGCCCCTATGACGGGCAGCACCCGAAGAATATAGCCTGGATTCAGTGCGTCGGTTCCAGGCAGGTTATACCGGGCGGTAACAGCTATTGTTCAGCCGTGTGCTGCGCGTACACCCAGAAGCAGGTGATTCTGGCAAAAGACCATGACATTGATATTAAGGCCACTATATTCCATAACGATATCCGGTCATTTGGCAAGGATTTCGAGCGATTTTACCAAAGAACAGAGGACCTTCCCGGGGTTCGATTTATAAGAAGCTACGTATCAATAGGGAAAGAGCTGCCGGAAAGCAAGAATATAACCATAAAATACTCTACTGCCGATGACGGAGTAAAGGAAGAGGAATTCGACCTGGTGGTATTATCCGTTGGGTTGAACCCTATTAATGATGCGGAGGGATTGGCTAAGAAGTTCGGCATCGAACTCAATTCTCACGGATTCTGTAAAACCAGTCCTGCTAATCCTATTGAGACCTCCCGCCCGGGAATTTTTGTCAGCGGTGCCTTCCAGGGTCCTATAGATATTCCAGAGTCGGTTGTGACCGCCAGCGGGGCCGACGCCCTTTGCAGTCAACTCCTTGCCTACCGGCGGGGGAAGCTGGCCAGAGAGAGGGAATATCCACCGGAAAGGGATGTCTCGGGTGAGGAACCGAGGGTGGGGGTCTTTGTGTGTCATTGTGGGGCTAATATCGGAAGAGTGGTAAATGTCCCCTCGGTAGTTGAATATGCCTTGACCTTGCCCAATGTTGTCCACGCTCAGGAAGACCTCTTTTCGTGTTCCACCGATGCTGCCCGGAAGATATCAGACGCAATCATAGAAAATGGACTCAATCGCGTGGTTATCGCCGCCTGTACCCCCAGGACACATGAGCCGCTATTCCGGGATACGCTTCGTGAGGCGGGAATTAATCCGTATTACTTTGAATTTGCCAATATAAGGGAACATTGCTCCTGGGTCCACTCTAAAGAAAAGGAAGCCGCCACCGAAAAGGCAAAGGATATAGTTCGGATGTCGGTAGCCCGAGCTGTCCTCTTGCAGCCTTTACAGGAATTTGAGCTACCGGTCGATAAAAGGGGGTTAGTGGTCGGAGGAGGTATAGCCGGGATGACCAGTGCTCTGAGCTTAGCCAACCAGGGATTTGAGGTTTACCTGGTGGAAAAGGATACAGACCTGGGGGGAATAGCTCGAAGAATCCATTACACCCTGGAAGGGATGGATGTTCAAGCATATTTGAGTGATATTATACGCAAAGTTTACCAACACCCCTTAATTCATGTATCTACTGATGCTGCCATCACAGAGGCTTCCGGTTATGTGGGGAATTTCATAACCAAGGTGACGTCTGGAGGAAGGGTCAAGGAGATACACCATGGAATAACCATCATTGCTACCGGCGCTGAAGAATATAAACCCACCGAATACCTTTATGGGAAAGATG
>Ga0307421_1001174_pt1 | contig 16116 bp, 16 predicted proteins | sample SalMarWE160270MG_FD_202163 | JGI IMG/M metagenome (GOLD analysis project Ga0307421, IMG submission 202163) | Salt marsh sediment microbial communities from the Plum Island Ecosystem LTER, Massachusetts, United States - WE1602-70 | ecosystem: Environmental > Aquatic > Marine > Intertidal zone >...
GGTTTCTTTTTCACGGCGGGGAATGAGCGGCATAATAACATGAAAGTACGGCTGTGCTATCGCGTTGCTTATTCCATACTTTTTAAAAACCGCGTTTTCCTGCTTGATAATTTCGGCGAGTGTCTCCGGATGGTATTCTGCCAACCATGCAGAAAGGGTTGCGCCAAAGTTAAAGCTGATTTTCTCGAAATTCCCTTTGTTCGCATTAGGCAGATAACATTCATGATAAATGCGCTCGGTCCAGTTCGGGAATGGCCCTGCGCCTGCTTCCTGAGGTATTTGACCGGTTCTGGGATCTACCCGGGGGGGTTGGTAAAAATGTCCATGGATGCTGAAATATTTTTGCGGCATTAATTAGCAGTGTTCCTTATCATATTGTCTGGTGTTTACCCCTGCCATTTTACCGTAAAATAAATGAAAATGGCCTGCAACTGCAAGCCATTTTCACTGGGGTGAGAGTGAGGGTAATTTATTAATCTTTAAGGGTGATCTTGACCTTACGTTTTTTGGGTTTCCTGTTTCTAACCGCAAGGATAGCTACCGGAATAAACAGCAGCACAACCAGCACTGCGAGAATGATTCCGAATGTCAGCCAGGAAGCGGGCTGGGCTACTTCAGGCACCAAACCGCCCGGGTTGAAGCTGGTTTGAGATTCACCGCCCACACCGCTGTACCGGTCAGATAAGGTTACCGTCAGCGCGCGGAGCACACCATCACGCAGATCAAGCGGTGTTACATAACTGATGACCACTTCACTTTGCAGCGAACGCCGTATCTGGTCATACAGTGCGGATAACTGCTCTTTATTTTCGGCATACCCATATTTACCGCCGGCATTATCAGCAATATAACGCAGTGTAGTTTCATCTATACCGCTGTAGGCATCCGCCTCTTCTTCGCCTTCAGGCACTTGCCCGAAGCCAACAGTAGAGATGGATAAACCACCAAAACCAATGCTCGCGAGTGCGGCGTCTGGGTCTGCTACGCTTTGATTGTCCATGCCATCCGTGAGAACGATGATCGCTTTACGGCCGGGAAGGGGATTGAGCGTTTCAACCGCGGTAACAAGGGCATCGTACATCGCTGTATCGCTGTTGGCTGAGATACCATCAATCGCTTTTTCCAGTGAATCTTTATCGACAGTAACTTCCTGCACTGTTTTAACTTGAGTATTGAAAGTGATAATACCCGCCTGGTCTCCAGCGCGCATTTGATTGAGGTATTCCTTAGCCACTTCTTTGGCGCTGGTCAGTTTTTCAGCGTAATTCATGCTGCCTGAGTTATCGATCAGCAGTAATGTGGTCAGAGGGCCGACATTACCGGTTCCCTGAATGTTCTGATTGCTGACCGGCTGCCCGTTCTCTAAAAGTTGAATTTTTTCTGTGTTTACTACTTTTGGCTCTCCATTGGCATCCTGAACAGAGACATACACATTTACAAGCGGGAAGTCGGTCGTATCGATCTGGGTGATCTGAAGCGTATAGGTACCTTCGCTTTTAACCTTCGGCGAGGGTTGGCAGGCAGCAATGATGCCTGTAAGCAGCAATAGAGTTATTGTCAGAAATGGTCTTATTTTAATTTTCATCATTATTTACCTCTTCTCATGGTAGACCATCTCTGATTTACCCATACGGATGCGCTGGTTAGGGTGCAGGCGGGCTACTTCAATCTTCCTGCCATCAATAAACGTACCGGTCATGCTGATATCTTTCAGCGTGAAGTAGGTCCCTTCGCCTTTTAAGATCGCATGCTGCGACGCTATGTCCGGATCAGCTATCACAATATCGGACTTTAAGGGGCTGCTGCCAATTGCGGCGGATGGGGCTTCCTTGCCGAGGAATTTATCTAAAATGAATTCCATGCCGCGCATCTTGCCATTTGTGATTTCAAGCCATACTCGTGAGAGCATGAATACGATCAGCGCGATGAACACGCCGACCGAAAGACCCAGCAGCATCAAGCCGGCTGCTTTTCCCATCAGGGGGTCAGCGAACATGGAACGGGCAGCTTCTAAAAGCACGCCGCCTAGAGCGCCGCCGATGAGGCCGCCCAGGCCGCCTTTCCATAGCTGCGCACCGCCGGTAATACCGGTCGCGAGACCTGTAAGTAGTCCGAAGATAGCCCATCCAATCGGCCGGCTCCATACCTGCCCACCAATAAATAGAAAAACACCTTCGGCGATGGGCAGCGCAATCGCTCCGCCAACAGCACCCAGGAGGGCACTAAGCAGGGATTTTTTTAATCCATATAAAAAACTCTGGGCTGCAATGCCTTCTCCAAAACCAATCAGCAAACCAATCACGCCCCCCAGCATTGCTCCAATGATCACTTCACTCAGGAAAAAGTTATCTGTGAAAGATAAACCCAGGATATTACTGATCTGCCATCCGATCAATCCGCCGATGGCACCCAGAATACCGTAAGTATAAAAACGTGTTAAACGACTCATTTAGATGTAACCTCCTCTTGTATGTTGGTCTTTTCAACGGCAGGCTGCAGGTTCCGCCAAAAGACTACGCTTCTCTGGCGCTTATTGGTCAGCTCATAAAAGCCAAAGTAATTCTTCTGGTCTAATGTACCGTCAGGTTGGTGGATAAAGAACCCACCGATCGATTTGTGTGGTTCAATCACCAGGGCAACCTGCCATAGTTCTGGAAAAAAGTTCTGATGCAGCCATGTGTCCCATTGGGAAAAGAATATGCCCATGCGCGGGTGGGTATGATACCAGCCTAAAAAGACTTTCTCGGGAAAATGTTCTTCAAGATGATTGTACAGAGCGATTTGGGTATCACCCGTGAATGTTAGATGCGCAGCACCATGCTCCGTGTAAACAGCCGGCAGGATTGTGTCAATAACAATGAAAGGTGTATCATCCTGAGAATCACGGCAGTATTTCCCTGCCATCCATCCCCCGACCTCATTATCCAGGTCACTGCCAGCATGGGCGCACATGCGCACAAAGGCTATCTGTGTCAGGAAGATAGCCAGAGGGGGCTGCAGCAGGTTCATTTCCTCGTCTTTCGGCTGCCAGCGGACAGCCCGATGATAGGGAATTCGAGAGTTCACCGGTTGTACCTGGCTGTTCTCTGATAACCTTACGCGCGGAGTAATATTCATGGCGGCTGCTCCGGGGTATTTACCTATTAACCGGCAGTGATATCAGCTGTGATCATCAGACGGTCATCTTCAGGGACGCCTGCTGCTTCCAGCGTTTCATCTTCCTGCAGTTCACGGCCCAGGGCCTTGCTGTCCAATCGGTAGCTAACGGGACGGCCATCAGGACCGACAGTTGGCAGTTCCAGGGTGGTCGCCAGTTCAGGCATCAATTCTTTCACCGGGACATCATCCGGAACTTCCGCGTTGCGCGTACCTCCAGAAGGTAGTACTAAAGTAATATTCTTATCAGCCATTTTTCTACTCCTTTCAATTATTTCAATTTGATTTTTGGTTTCGCCCGCACCTTCGGTTTGCTGATCTTGACCCGTTCAGGGCGCAGCAGTTCGCGCTTGTCCACTGGGAAATAATTAGGATGGGTTCTCCTGAACTGCCTTGTCCAGCGGGCGGCTTCCATATCCCATGGAAATGGGGGTTTGCTGGGATCGTCATGAAAATTCTTATACTGCACCATTTCTCCCAGCATGATCACCAATCTATCTAAAGACCGACTGGCAGACCACCATGCAGCATCGATGCACACGCTGCCATTGGCGTGGTTAATATTTGGGTGCCAGATTGGAGTAAGCCATTTCATTCCTGGCCAGCGCTGTGGGTACTGGCTGTGCAGATAGATCTCAACCTGGTGCCTTGCACCGATTATTGGATTCCCTCTGCGGTCAGTACCAATGATGCCCTTGCATTTGTAGGTAATGATGTAGCGCTCCGGTGGCAACCCCCTCCGTTCAGATTTTGCTTTAATCTGGATCAGGTCGCTGCGCGCGGCAACTTCCTGGATAAGTTCATAATCTTTCCGCAGGCGCCTTAGGCGGGGGTTGGAATTGACGGAAATTGCTCCGGCAGTAATATCTGTAGTGATCATCAAGCGGTCATCTGCCGGGATGCCGGCCATGCTTAGTGTTTCACTCTCCAGGAGCTCGCGGCCGAGCGCTTTGCTATCTATTCGGTAGCCCATCGGCCGCCCGTCTGGACCCATTGTGGGGAGTTCCAGGAGCGAAGCTAATTCCGCTAGTAAGTCCCTTACCGGGACATCATCCGGAATATCCGCTCTGCGGGCACCTCCATTTGGTAATACGATAGTTACTGCAATATCCGCCATGCGTTCCTCCAAAAATGAGCAATTTCAAAGTTCATTGCGGTGTGCCACTCCACAAGCGCCTGTCACATCCCAGCAGTCCTTATGGTGCCAGGTGCCGCATTCAGGACAAATAACTACGCCCCGGGGGTCATTCTTTACCACTTCTTCAAGGCAGTATGGGCATACATGCTCTTCTTCGCCCATTAATTTCACATCGTTATTTATGTGATGCGGTCGGATGCCTGGAAGTTTGATCTTTTTTGTTAAAGTTTTCTTATGTGTTGTTGATTTCAGAGATGTTCGATTTTTTATGCTTTTTGAAGAAGGGGTTGAGACATGCACCGAAGAAGCTGCAGATTTGTTACCATTCCTGACAGCAGTAGATTTGGATGTTTTTTTACCTATTTTAGGAAGTCGAATATTCCAGTTCATAGGGTTTACTTGATATGTAATTGGTTTTATCCGGTCAGAAAGGGTCCGGCGGGGTTGTTGGGGTTCTTTTTTAGATACCCTGGGCTTTTTCTTGCGCCGGAAAACCAGAATTGCGGGAAGTGAGATCAAAAATAAAAGGATGATTTGGGCGGCATCACTCGCGGAAGGAATTTGAAATTTAAAGTCTTTAGTTACAAAGGAAAGGAAATACTCCGTTTCATAAAAATAATCAATTATTAATACTGCCAGGACATTGGTTATTAATCCGATCAAGATGAGAACAACAGCGAATACTTTTCTGAACAGGAAGCGCATGAATAAACCACCCATAAAACCAACTGCCAGTAAGATCAATATGCGTAACAGAAAAGTGTTGATTTGCGGTTGGTCGGAGAGAAAAATGATCACCAATAATCCAGCGGATAAGCAGAACGCCAGAACTGCCAACCATTTTAATAACCCATTTAAAACCCTCATGATAATTCCTTATCCTTTTTGCGACTACCGGACATTATTTTAATGACCTGTTCCTGCTGTTTGTCATCTTCTTTTGAACCAGCGATTTTAATTCCAGGTTCGTGAATGATGATCTTCGGGCGCTTTTTCAAGACAACCCTGTCTTTGAGCTTTATCCGGCCAGTGAGTTTGATAGGTGCTTCGGATGAAGGACGTTCAAAGTGGTTGAAGTGAAGCGTATCCTTAAGGTCGCCGTTCAATTCATAGAACCGATATTCTTCGGTGTTGTATGCTCTGAGGATGTGGAGCGGAGGCACTCCGATATTGGCAAGTGTGCTTGAGAGAAAGTTCTCATCGCCGGAGATGGTGTGCGTCATTTCTATTTCACGCAGCAGTCCACAAGTGGGGCAGTGGGCGCGGTTGAACCCTACTGCCGAGATTGGCTGTAAAACCTCTTCGCGTGTGCCGCACTGCGGACAATTGAGGGCTAACACCAATTCTTGATCTAATTCAATCACTGCATCCGGTCCGAGATCACGATGGGCGATCTGAAGCATATCTTCAAGCGTGGTAGTATCAGCCCGAAGGGGAAGTTCGGTGATATCGCCATAGGTCCAATGACTTTCGCAATCTTCCACCGGCGTATAAGCGGTGGTGTGCACCTCGTTGGTCATGCCGTTAAAGTGGAAGACTTTGCCGGGCTCAACCGGTTTATTGTGGATCAGTTTAAGAGCTTCCTGAGATTGTATACCCGCAATAATTGACGCGATTGTTGGCGTAGTAGGAACTTTGCCAAGGAGTATATTTTCGCGGGCTAAGAGCGGGCAGGAGTAACGAATAGAAAGATCTCGGCGCGCTTGTTCAGTAAGCGTGCACTCGAAACAGGCGCCTTCGCCCGGAACAAAGACACGCGCTAATCCGAAAAATTCTTGAATAGCGCCGTCAACCCACGGCTTGTTGATCCAATACGAGAACCGATTGACCGCTAACCGCGCTTCCCGGTTGTCAAGGCAACCGATGATGACATCCATCCGGCGGAAAACACCTAAACCAAGGGCGGTTGTGATATCCCCATTGAAGTACTGCACATGCACATTTGGATTGAGCTCTTTTGCGCGTGCGGCTGACACTTCCGCTTTATTGCGCCCTGAATCACTTTCACGGAAAAGGACAGAACGGGATAGATTGGCAAATTCGATTGTATCAAAGTCCACGATGAAAAGATGCCCAACCCCCATGAGGGCAAGGTTCTTAACCACTTCGTTTCCCAACGCGCCCGCACCGACAATCATCACTTTGGCATTCTCTACTTTTTCACGTTCCCACCAGGAGATGAAGGAGAAAGTGCCCAATCTGTCTTTTTTTAAATTGGGGATAATCAATGGTTTCTCTGGTGTTACGGGCAAACGGCGGGGTCCTTCTGGTGAATCTTCACTTGTGAGGCGAACATGGGGAGCATTCTCATGGCTTTCACCATCACTTGCCATCTTGTTTGCTTGGGCAAGGTTCTTTTCGTTCAATTCTGTGATAAAACGGCCGACACCATGGCGAGATTCGATCAGGTTGATCTCTTCAAGTGATTTAAACGCTTCGCGCAGAGTGGAACGGCTTACACCAAACTGCTTTATAAGATCACGCTCAGCTGGCAGCTGGTATCCGCTTTTATACGTGCCATCTAAGATTTGTGCTGCAATCTGGCTGGCAATAATATCTGCTAATGATTTCCGTGGAATTTCAGCCACATTCACCTCTCTTATGGTATGTTGGTCAGACCACTAAACCATATTATAGATGATTTTCAAAAAAAGTCAATATGAAACCAGGTAATATGTAACTATTGTTTGTTTTTACTGTTATGATTAAAAAGTAGTTATTTATACTAGATGAAGGAGTTTTCAATGGCAAAAATTGCAATAATAACGGATAGTACAGCATATTTAGAAAAAGAATATGTTAAAAAACACAGCATTCGAGTAATCCCTTTGAATCTGCACTGGGATGGAGATACCTTTAAAGATGGCGTGGATATCTCACCAGATCAATTCTATGATCGGTTGAAGACATCTTCCACAATCCCATCCACCTCACAGCCGACGTATGGAGAGTTTGAAGTGATATTTAAAGAATATGCGCCGAACTATGATGGTATTATCGTCGCGTTAATATCTTCAGGGATCAGCGGCACAGTAGATTCAGCCTTAATGGCACAAAAATCCTTTAAAGATATTCCGGTTGAAATCATTGATACCAAAACAGCCGCGGCTGGGCTGGTATTAGTCGTTAAAGCGATCGTTGCAGCTGTGGAAAACGGAAAATCAGTGGGTGAAGCTGCGGATCTGGCGCGCACGATCGCGGACTCAATGGGAACGTTTTTTATGGTTGACACATTGAAATATCTGCATAAGGGTGGCCGTATTGGCGGCGCTTCACGCTACTTTGGAACTGCGTTAAATATCAAGCCGATCCTGTCCCTTAATGAGGAAGGGAAAATCGATGCGCTGGAGAAAGTGCGCACCAAAAAGAAAGCCGTTAGCCGTTTATTAGAGTTAGCGAGCGAAAAAGCGGCTGGGAAAAAGTGCCATATTGCTATCATGCATGCTCAAGCATTGAAAGAAGCGGAAACGATGCGTGAGGAACTTCAACAGAAGTTGGATTGCAATGAAATTGGAATTTACAATTTAAGCCCTGTTATTGGCACTCATGTTGGACCGGGTACTTTGGGAATTTCTGTCCATTCGATTGCTTATTAAAAATCTACCTGATAATATAAAAACAGGCGCTGATGTGCCTGTTTTCCCTTTAATATGGACAACGATTTTCACTAAGCATGATGAATGCTGCTGTGATCTTTTAGCTATCTCCAAGTGGTTATTCTTTGTGGAATACCCCATAGCTTGCAGCGGTGATAGGAATTTTGAAGATTTTGCCAGTTTATTCGTTAATCAATTTTTAACATTTTATTAGAAATTCTATAGTTCCGTAAGAAAATGTTTACTGATGGTAAACTTACAGCGTATCCAAAAAGTATAGATAGGAATGATTGAATGAGGATTGTTTATCCATTTACTGCAATTGTTGGGCAGGAGCGTATGAAACGCGCATTGATCTTGAATGCGGTAAACCCGCGCATAGGGGGCGTACTTATCCGTGGAGAACGCGGAACAGCAAAATCAACCGCTGCCAGGGCACTGGCGGCCTTACTACCCAATGTAAGAGTTGTCGAAGACTGCAGATTTGCCTGTGATCCAGATCGTCCGGAAACATGGTGTACTGAATGCCGGGAACGCGCTGAGCGTGGAGAAGAATTGCCAATCGCGATCCGCAGGACACCATTTGTGGATCTGCCTGTTTCCGCAACCGAAGATAGGGTTGTTGGCACTCTGGATATTGAATCGGCTATCCAGCGTGGAGAACGCCGTTTTGACGCTGGTATTCTTGCTTCAGCAAACCGCGGTCTTTTGTATATCGATGAAGTCAATTTACTGGATGACCATGTGGTGGATGTTTTATTGGATTCAGCCGCGATGGGTATGAATATTGTTGAGCGGGAAGGTATCTCTTTTACCCATCCTGCCCGTTTCATTCTTGTTGGGACGATGAATCCAGAAGAAGGGGAGCTGCGGCCTCAGCTATTAGACCGCTTTGCGCTATCTGTAGAGATCCACGGCATCCGAACGGCACGAGAGCGTGTGCAGATCATGGAGCGCAATCTTGCTTTTGAACAGGATGCAGAACTTTTCCGGCAGGAATGGTTAGCAAGAGAAGAAGAATTATCCAAGAGAATTGCTCTTGCACGCACGCTGGTTGACCAAGTAAATCATACTGAGCGTAACCTATTAGCGATTGCATCACTGACTGCGTCGCTAAATGTGGATGGCCATCGATCAGACCTGGTTATCCTCAAAGCCGCCCTAGCACATGCAGCACTGGAAGGGCGGACCCATCTTACAGATATGGATATTGCTTTAGCGGCAGAATTAGCATTACCGCACCGAATGAAAGGTGGACCCCTGCAGCATAACGATATGGGCGTTGAGGAAATTAGCGAGCGTATTGAACAGTTGGTTGGCTCACAGGGGGAAAGCACGCAAACTTCTGAGAGAAAAAAAGAATCAGCAGAAGGATCGGACTCCCCAAAAAAAGTCTGAGGGGGGAAGAAGCGGGGGAACTTCCCTCCCAACAAGGTGAAGTCCCAACTCCTACCCAGAATGTTTTTGAACAATTCAATGCAAATTGGTGGGAAGGGGGGCAAAAGGTAAAATCAGGGGAATCTTTCACACCCCGCCGCTTGGATACACCATTAGATAAAATGGTGCGCAGTTATGGCGGGCGGCGTTCCCGAACACAAACAGAACGGAAACGCGGCCGGTATATCCAGGCCAGATCGGCAAATGGCAGTTCATTTGACCTTGCATTTGATGCTACTTTACGTGCAGCTGCCCCTTTCCAGAAAGAACGGAAAAAAACTAACGATACGATCGCATTCCATATCCGACCCAGCGATTATATGCGCAAGATCCGCGTGCGAAGAGCAGCGAACCTGATCCTGTTTGTGGTCGATGCATCCTGGTCAATGGCGGTCGCGGAACGGATGAGCGCAACAAAGGGAGCCATCATGTCGCTGCTAACTGATGCGTACCAACGACGCGATCGGGTTGGATTGATCGTTTTTCAAAAGGACCGGGCGACGTTGGTATTGCCCCCTACAAATTCAATACAGTTAGCCCAACGCGCGTTGAGTAATATTCCCGTTGGTGGAAAAACCCCACTTTCGGCCGGGCTAAAATTAGCGGCGGATATTCTTGAGAAAGAATCTGTTTTACACCCTGATATTATGCCTTTATTAATAGTACTGACGGATGGCGCAGGTAATGTGTCAATGGAAAATTTTGCACCTCTTGAAGAAGCCCATAAAATTGCTAACCAGATTGCTAAGAAAGACATTGCCAGCATTGTAATCAACATGGAATCTGCCACCTATGACCAGGGATTGGCTTCTGAACTTGCTGAACATCTTAATGCACCTTGTTTATCAATCGGCGAATTAAGAGCAGAGTACCTTTATAGTGCTGTTAGACAGGTAAGCGACAGCTTGAAGAGAAGCGAAAGTGGAAAATAATTCGTTCAAAATAATATTATTTTCATCTACAAATCGTTATGATGCTTGATAGGTTGAAGGAAATCAATCGGGTTCACCTTTATCTGGGAATAGCAATTCTCATGACGATTCCATGCTATTGTTTTGGTTTATTCTTGTATTGGAATAGTAAGAATTTGAATACTGACCAACAGATCACGGCGACCTTATTGCCATCAGACCCATCTGAAATTATTTTATCTCCCACTTTCACCTACCCGGTTGTTACCCAAACATTGACCTTGTCCCCAACAGTGACTCCCACATTTACTTTAACAATCACCTATATGCTTCCTGATACTGAGACTCCCACACCATCCCCATCCCCAACAATCACCAGCACGCACACACCATCTCCGGAACCAACCGAGACATTCACGCCTTCTCCTTCAAATACAGCTACCGAAACGTATACTCCAACCCCATCGACAACTGCAACTGATACTCCTGTTCCCCCCTAAATAAATGTATAATCTGTTGTCCTTTGCAATATTGTCAAGAGATAAGAATTGGTAGAATAATGAATTGAAAAATGATTAATTCAAATGACATCAACTTGAAGCAAGCAATTCGAAACATGGCTGCTAGTCTAATGCTTGTTATCATATTCTTAGTGGGATGCAATGGACAAAATATCCTTGATGCCGTTTTTCTTTCTGAAGATGCCACGCCAGATGAGAATTTGACACAAGAACCCCTGCAAGAAGAGAATGTGATTGCAACACCAGCACCTACGGAAAATTTGTTTGCCAGCAATAGCCTTTCTATCTGGCTTCCGCCGCAATTTGATCCGAATGTGGAAACTGAGTCTGGAAAAATTATGCTCGCGCACATTGAGTCATTTCAGGAACTATACCCGCAATATAATATTGATATACGTGTAAAAGCGGATAGCGGATCTAGTTCTTTATTAAACGCTCTGCTGACTACATCTTCCGCTGCGCCAGGAGCATTGCCTTCTGTTGTTCTTATCTCTCGATCTGATTTAGAAATTGCAGCCGCACAGGGAATCATTCAACCTATTGAAGCGCTTTCATCCGCAATCGATGAAAGTGATTGGTTCCCTTTTGTCAATGAAATGGGAATAATTCACGGTAAAACATATGGGCTGCCTTTTGTTGCGGATGCCATGGGGTTGGTAATGCACGAGGATATGTTTGGTAGTGAATATGTAACACTAATTGAAGCGAGCAAGAGATTGGGTATTATTGCCTTTGCTGCAGGTGATCCTGATACAATGGTTCCTTTCATTCTGTATCAATCGATTGGAGGAAATGTAGAAGACAAACAGGGGCAGCCAACGATTGAATTAGAGTATCTAGCAAATACGTTAGCATCAATTGAAGAAAATCGCAGGTTGGGTGTTTTTTCCCCCGCTTTAATTGAATATCAATCTGATAACCAGATTTGGGCAGCCTTTTCCGAAAATGAATTTAAGGGTGTTCTCACTTGGATTAGCCGCCCGCTGGCTGAAGCAGAAAATTATTATATTTCTCCATTACCTGGAATTGGAAAACAACCATATACATATGCGAGTGGGTGGATCTGGTGTCTTGTGGATAAAAAAAATACTAACCGAGAGATAAGTATTTCATTTGCGGAACACATGATTGATCCGCAATTTTTATCTGAGTGGACCCCAAAAACCGGGTATCTCCCTGTTCGCCCATCATCAATCACGGGATGGGATGAAACCTTGCAGGCAACTATCACAAATATATTGTTTTCTGCAGACCTGATGCCGAATGAGATGGCGCTTTCTTTTGCAAAAAGCGATATTATTAAAGCAGTTCAGGATTTGCTGCAAGGTTTGAGTACATCTGAGGAAAGCACTCAGAAAATACTGGAGAGGTTGGAATCAGCACAAGCCCAATGAAAAAAGATCTTCCAGAATTCACTGACCGTATACATAAAAAGTTGCCGAAATGGATGAATTTTCAGAACCTGATATTTCTCATTGTTATTCTGGCATTTATCATTATCGTGGTATGGAGTGAATCCCTTTCACATTTCTTTGCGGATGAGCAGTCTGCAGATATGATTCTTACTACAACTCCAACTGCATTACCGTGGATACCAACATCTCTGTCTGAGGAATGGATTAGAAGCACAGAACAAACCAACGGGGTGATCTTAGGGGCGATCATCATCATCCTTGCAGTGGTAGCCGGTACAGTAGCTATATTAATCAGAGATAGAGATTAATCTTTAAACTGATATTAACTTCTGAAGATTGCCTGTTGGCAACCTTTTTTTATTTCTTGCGTATTAATTAGAGAAACAGTTATTTATTTAAAGGAGAAATAATGGTTACAAAGCAATACTTAAAAGCAAAGTGGATGCTTGCAGTCAGTTTAGTCTTCGTTTTGGTTCTTTCCGCAGTTGGAGCTGTCAGCGCGGCTGAATTCCCGAAAGGCGAGACTATTCCAGCGAATGAGACAATTGACGATGATGTTTTTATCTCGGGAAATAATGTGGTTATTGATGGGACGATAAATGGCATTTTGTTCGCCAGTGGGCAAACCGTGACACTCAACGGTACAGTCAGTGGGGATGCATGCCTAATGGGTGAAACGATCATTGTGAGTAATTCCGCGGTAGTTAATGGAAATCTTGTGCTTGCTGGCGCTGATATTACAATGAATGGATCGGTTTCGGGATCGGTTTTTGGTGGGTCAGCAGCGATGGTACTTGAAAAAGACGCTGATGTGGGCAGGAATTTCTATTATGGAGGTTTCAGCCTTTCTACTGAGGAAGGATCGGTTGTAGGAAAGGATCTGTTCAGCGGTAATTATCAAAGTTTGCTCTCAGGCGAGATCGAGCGAGATTTAAAAGTCGGCGCGGGAGCGGTGGAGCTCAACGGCACAGTTGGCAGAAACGCAGTCCTCGAAGTGGGCGATGAGCAAGCTCCTGAAGGATCAATGGAATGGTTGCAGTTTAATCCGTATCTCAGCCAATATGTTCCAGTTGTTGTTGAGCCCGGGATGCGAGTAACAGATAGTGCCTCCATAGAAGGGAAATTGACCTACACAAGTTCGGTGGACCAAACCAGCGCAATGGAAAACATAACAACCGGTGCTGTGATATACCAAACGCCTGTTCCCTATGATGGAAGCAGCGTGCGTTCAAATTATTCCGCCGATGAGGTCCAGCAGTTCAGCCGAAACTTCCCGAACTTTATTTGGCGAACAGCAGCGATGAAAGTTGCCCGAAATTTCATTAAATTAATGGCGCTTGGTGCGTTGGTTCTATGGCTGCTCAGAAAATCCTTTAAGAAAATTGTGGATGCATCATATAAAGAGCCGTTGAAAGCGATGGGTTGGGGATTCGTAGTGATAGCGGTTGGCTTCCTTTCAGCTTTGATCGTTCCACTAGTCTTCATTATGGTGGGCGTAATAATCGGATTTGTTAGCCTTGGAAGTCTTTTACACATATGGTTTGGATTAGTAGGTCTCACATGCCTATTGGCTTATGCAATGTTCTTCTTTGCTGTATTTACTCTCAGTAAATTAATCGCAGCTTTTATGTTTGGCAAATGGATAATGAAAACTGTGTTTAAGGAAACAGAGGAAAAAGTCTGGCTCAATCTATTGATAGGCGTATTTCTCTACGTCATCATTAGAGCGATCCCATTTATTGGGTGGTTAGCCGCACTCGCCGCTATATTGATTGGTACAGGTGCATTCTGGTTGACAGTGACGACAAAAAAGAAATAAGGTTAAGAATAAGAAAGAAAATCTCCGCGAATTTGCGGAGATTTTCTTTATAGTTCAATAGCGAAAAAAGGCACAAGCATTTCCTGAGGGGATAAACCACCGTGTCTTCCACGTAATATATTTTCTTTATTAACCCACCACCAATACGCATTATTCCTTGGGATAACAACCCAATTACCGATGCGATCTCTAGTCCTTTTATATACTTTTCTGAATCCCATCAACCCTGAATTGAGAAATTCAGTGGAGGGGACCATTTTAAATTGTTGATCCCAATGCATGGAAAGATATTTAGCCACCTTTGCTTCATGGTCATTTTTGATGAATAGGAAAGGAAGACGACTCTCACCAGTAGGCTTCATGATGAGGTGATCGGTCAACCCTGTATGTTTTTTCAAGTCATATTCGGGAAGAATTTCTGTTGGAATTTGCCCATGATCAGCTGTTAGTAAGAATAAGGTTTTTCTGTGTTTTGAAGATGCCATAACGGATAGGAATTGGAATAGAAAATGGGCGAAGGTATTCCATTCATCTCTCACGCGTGGGTGCAGCGGACCGGAATGGTGAGAGCGGGTATCCAATTCACCCCAATAAATATATGTGAATGTTTTTGTATTCATCTTCTCCTTGAAAACCTTCCTGACGGAATACCATAAGTCGCTTTCAGTCCGAAAGGAGTGATTTTCAACATCTCTAAATATCATTTGCGATAAACCCGATCCAGCGATGGTGTGGTGTTGGAATATGTGTACTTTTACTCCGTTATTTCGAAAATGAGTGCCAAGAGTGGGAACAGGGAGAAAATTCGAGGGATCAAATCCTGCCCCAACAATATTCGCTGGTTGCCTAATGAAGGATGCCGCAGAGTGAGTGATCATATTTGTGATGCATCCAAATTCCTTTAGAAAAAGCTCATATCCAATAATGCCGTGTTCGATAGGAAGTTTTCCAGTCCAAAGTGTTGTCAGTGCGGCACTGGTTGTACTGGGCACGATGCTGGTTAAGGGAGTATAAATGCCTTTCGAGAGGAAAGGTTCCCATTCTTTTTGCTGCTTACCCTTGATTACATTATCAAAAAATTGATTGAAAATGGAGAGGTTTAGACCATCCATCAGCAGCAGGATCACCTGGTCAAATTCCTTATCGAACAGGTCCATTATGATGGGTGCAAATGGAGGGCTGTCCTTTAATGGACAGCCAAGCCAGCGGCAAATGCTCCCCGGAAAATTAGCTATGGATAGCCCTTCATAAGCAGGGACAACAAATTCTTTTCCAACCAGGAAAGTGGGTTTTTCTTGGGAAAAAATAGTATTTAAGATCTGATCGTATATGTTTTGCATTGACAACTCAATATAATAAAGCTATGTGGTATCGGGTTAATTATGCACCAGAACTGTATTTTATTCGAAAATTGTGATAGGTAAGAATTATGATGAAGACAGGATACCTAAAAAATCGTACTGATGGGAACATTTATTTATTTCATCTTGATGACAATCCTTTTTAGTTGGTCATTATCAAGACAGATAATTATGCATAATGCAGGTTGTTAGGCTGATAACATATATTTTATCTGGCAGATAGAATGGATCAAGCGGGCGGTTTTTGATTTGGATGGAATGCCATTGACAACGAATATCCTTAATTACCCTTATGGATACAGCCTGCTAACAACAGAGATTACACCTCTGCAAATATCGTTAGCGCTTCCCTTCGCTTTAATGGGAGAACAAGCCCTCAGATACAACATATCAATAATGAGCACCTTCTTCCTGGTGGGTCTGACCATGTTCTTTTGGGTGTATGCAATAACTGAATTGTGGCAAACATTAATAATCTCTGGGACTGCATTCGTTTTTCTTCCTTCTGATTTATTTCTGTGTTTTGGAAGGTTATTAAATAATTTTCCTGATCTGAAAAGTTTTGAAACTCTGCAGGGTGAACAGATAACCTATATAGTGATTGACGAAAATGAAATTACAGACACAGATGCGATCCTTATCGCTGCCGAAGATATTGGTTTGAAATATGAAGGATCTTTTTCCGGGCAGAGTATGTCTGTCATAGAGTACTAATTCTTTTGTATAATCATGTCAGAAAAAAAAGAATGAATATACGCCGCG
>Ga0307421_1001176_pt1 | contig 16105 bp, 14 predicted proteins | sample SalMarWE160270MG_FD_202163 | JGI IMG/M metagenome (GOLD analysis project Ga0307421, IMG submission 202163) | Salt marsh sediment microbial communities from the Plum Island Ecosystem LTER, Massachusetts, United States - WE1602-70 | ecosystem: Environmental > Aquatic > Marine > Intertidal zone >...
CGAGCCTGCTCCCGTCCTTCACAGTGCTGGAGAACGTGGTCCTGCCCACGGCTTTTGGCTCCAACCGCCGCGACCCGAACGTCCCCGGCCAGGCTGCTGCGCTGTTGCAACGGGTAGGTATGGCCGGCCGGCGCAACGCCTATCCCCGCCAACTCTCGGCTGGACAGCAGCAGCGGGTGGTCATCGCCCGGGCGCTGATCAACTGCCCGGAGGTGCTGCTGGCCGACGAGCCAACCGGCAACCTCGACGCCGAGACCGAGCGCGAAATCATAGAGTTGTTCGGCGAGCTGCAAGCCACAGGGGAGTTAACCGCGCTGATGGTGACTCACGCGCCCCATCTCGTACCTCAGGCCAGCCGGGTGGTCGAGATGGCGGGCGGCGTTCTGCGCGCCGGAGGATAGGATCATGTCCGGCAGTGTGTACGGCGTGCTTCTATTGAGCGGTCTCGTGGGCAGCCTGGGCCACTGCTTGGGCATGTGTGGCCCGTTGGTACTGATGGTCGGCCTGCAATTGCGAGCCCGGGGCCTGGCGGCAGTTCCCTATCACTTGCTCTACCATGTTGCGCGTGTGGCGGTCTATGCCCTTCTGGGCGCCGTCGTGGGCGCCGTGGGCTCGCTGCTCGGTCTGGGCAGTGGGCTGAACCGCCTGGCTGGCGCCATCAGCCTGGCGCTGGGGTTGGTGGTTGTGCTCCTGGGATTGGGCTACCTGGGCTGGCTACCGTTGGGCCGCCTCGACGGTTCTAGCGGATGGTTGAACCAGGCGATGGGCCGGGCGCTGAAGCGCGGTGGTTCCGTGGGGGTGGTGTTGCTCGGCGCGATCAACGGCCTACTGCCCTGCGGCCTGGTCTACAGCGCTCTGCTGCTGGCGGCCACGACGGGTGGGGCGCTGCCCGCCGCACTGGGCATGACCCTATTTGGCCTCGGCACTCTGCCTGCCCTGGTGGTAGTCGGCGTGGGAGCCGGGACACTGAGTGCGCGTTTCCGCCAGGTCTTGGTCCGGATCGCCGGGGCGGTGATCGTCGTTGCGGGGCTACAACTGGCGTTGCGCGGGCTGGCGGCCCTGGGCGCGATCTGGCATTTGCAAGTGGGAGGGCTGGTCATTTGGTAGCCTCCACAGGAACGTGCGACCTGTGCGGCCTTCGGCTTCCGTCGCCGCCGGTCGTCCAGGTCTTGGACGGGCAAGAAAGACGTTTCTGCTGTGGGGGCTGCGCCCGCGTCTACCAGGTCGCGGGTGAGAACGACATGCTCGACCAGGTGCTGCCCGAACCGCAGCCCAAGCGGGCACGATTGACAGATGCGATCCTCGAGCCTGGTCAGGTTTCTCATTTCTCGGTGGAGGGGATGTGGTGTACCGGATGCGGGATTGCTGCTGAGCGTCTCTTGCGGAAGCAGCCCGGTGTCAAAGAGGTGGACATCAGTTTTGCGGCGGAGCGCGGACGTATTCGGTATGATCCGGAGCAGGTGGACCCAGCGGCCTTGCTCAAGGAACTTGATGGTCTCGGATATCGGGCTCGCTTGCTGGGCGACCCGCAGGAGCAGCGTGTTGAGCGGGGTCAGCAGCGGATACTGCTACAACTGATAACGGCTGCGGCTTTTGGCATGCAGGTGATGCTACTCTACCTGGCAGGACTCTATGGACCGTATGCGGCCGGGGAGTTCGACAGCCCGGATGTGCGGAAGCTGCAATACCTGGCCTGGGCGCTGGCCACGCCGGTACTGTTCGTCGGTGGCCTTTCCTTTGTGCGGGGCGCCTGGAGGGCCCTCCTCTCTGGCACCGCCACGATGGACACCCTGGTGGCGTTGGGGACGGCCTCAGCTTATGGCTACAGTGTCTACGTGACGCTTACTGGGAGTGGCGAGGCCTATTTCGATTCTGTGGCGATGATCACGACGTTTATCATGCTAGGCCGTTACCTGGAATCTGTCGGTGGAGCTCAGGCTCGGAAGGACATCCGCGAGCTGCTCGACCTCCAGCCAGACAAGGCCTGGACAAAGACCGACGGCGAGTGGGAAGAGGTGGAGGCGAGGATCCTGAAGGAGGGCGACCGGATACTGGTCAAACCTGGGGAGCGTATCCCCGTTGATGCTGAGATACTAGAAGGGGAGGGCGCAGTCGACGAGTCGGTGCTAACCGGTGAATCTGTGCCCGTGAACAAGGGACCCGGCGATGTCATCTACGGGGGGAGTCTGGATACCGACGCAGCTTTGATCGCTCGGGTGACCAGGGTCGTACCGGAGACGCGACTGGCTCACATAGCAGCACTGGTACAGCAGACGCTGGCCACCAAGCCACCTATTCAGAGACTGGCCGACACCGCCGCCGCATATTTTGCCTTTGGCATCGTGGGTGCGGCGTTTCTAGCAATGTGTGGCTGGTACTTGGCCGGTTACCCCGTGTCGCGCGTTCTACTGGTGGGGGTGGCGGTGCTGGTGGTGGCCTGTCCATGCGCTCTGGGCCTGGCCACGCCCCTCGCGGTGACCGTCAGCCTGGGCCGCACAACCCGGCAGGGCATCCTGGTCCGCAATCCCGTTGCTCTGGAGACTGCGGCACAGGTGAAGCGAGTCGTCTTCGACAAGACCGGCACTCTGACGCAGGGGCGTATGACGGTGAACACAGCTGTTCCCGTCAAGGGCACGGCCACGGAGGAGCAACTTCTCTGCCTGGCGGCGTCCGTAGAGCAATACTCAGAGCACCCGGTTGCCAAGGCTATCGTCGCCGCCTGCACGGGCCCCAGACTGGATGCCAAGGAGTTTCAGGCCTTGCGTGGACTGGGAGCGAGCGCCCGGGTGCCAGATCGCGACAATCAGCGCGTCTTGGTAGGCTCCTTGCGCTTCCTGGAGGTGGACGATGATTCTCCGCTGGCGGGCCAGGCCCAAACCCACTCCGAGCGCGGAGAGACCGTAGTATGGGTGGGATCGGACTCGACGGTCGCCGGATTCATCACCCTGCGCGACGAGCCAAACCCCACCGCGAAAGTGGCTCTCGCTAGGCTTCAGGAACAGGGTATTCGGCCGGTCATGCTCTCGGGTGACAACCCACGAACTACTGAGGCCATTGCCACCGAGCTGGGTATAGACGAATACGAGGGAGACCGTACGCCGCAGGAGAAGGCCCAACGAATACAGGAATGGCAGGACGCCGGGGAGCGCATCGCCATGGTGGGCGACGGGGTCAACGACGCTCCTGCGCTGGTTCAATCCGATCTGAGCATCACGGCGGCTGGCGGGACGGACATAGCCGGTGAGGCGTCTGATGTCGTACTCATGCATCCAGATCTCACGCTGATCCCCTGGTTCACAGAGGCATCTCGCCTCACGCGGAGCATCATCATGGAGAATCTGGGCTGGGCTTTTGCCTACAATCTGATTTCGATTCCGCTTGCGGCGCTGGGTCTCATCAGCCCGGCGATCGCTGCAGTCGCGATGGCCACCAGCAGCCTGCTGGTGGTGGGCAATTCGTTGCGCCTGCGTGGTGAGTCCAGGTGATGTCATCTACCTTGGTGAATCAGAAGGACCCAAGAGGAGGCACGCCATGGCGAAGAATCCGATGTACGTGGCACGCAGGAGATGAAGATTGAGGTAGCGCTTGGAGAGCGGCCTCAGCAGTCTTGAGTGCGGGCTGGGCGGGCTCCGTTGCCTGACCTGCCCAGTGCTGCTCTCGGCGGAACTCTGGTCTGGGGCTCCCAGCTCAGCTCACCGCCTACTTCACTAGATGACAGAAGAGGTGCATGTCTCGCTGGGATCGGGAAACCATCGTGGTCCGCTTCGGGAGGAGATCAAGGATGAATGGCTTCTGGCGCTGAGTGGGATTCTGTCGGTCCTGTTTGGCTTCATATTGGCCATTCAGCCCGGTGCGGGCGCGCTGGCCTTAGTCTGGATCATCGCGCTCTATGCGATCATTATCGGAGCACTGTTGATTATGCTCGGTCTCCGGCTGCGGACCTGGGGCAGGACGGCCAGCCCCTAAGGCCCAGTATTGGGGCAGCGCAGAGGAGGTGAGCAATGTCTGGCGTCGGCTTTGGCATCGGCCGCGTATTCGGCATCAACATCCGTATCGACTGGAGCTGGCTGTTCATCTTCCTCTTGGTGACCTGGAATCTGGCCACAGTGTTCGGCGAGTCTCATGCGGACTGGGGTGTTGGACTGAGCTGGGGCACTGCTGTCGTCGCTGCTCTTCTGTTTTTCGCTTCTGTGCTTGCGCACGAACTTGCACACTCTTTGGCGGCGCGGGCGCAGGGGGTCCCCGTGCGCAGCATCATCCTGTTTCTGTTCGGCGGGGTATCGAGCATCGAGCGTGATCCCGACTCGCCACGAAATGAGTTCTTGATGGCCTTCGTGGGCCCCCTGACTAGCATCGTGCTTGGTGGGGTTCTGCTGGGGATCGCGGGTGCGACCATGGGACCACTGGCGCAGACCATCGCGGACCCGTCCGCAGCCATCGCTGAACTGAATCCACTGTCCACACTGTTGATGTGGCTGGGATCGGTCAACGTGCTTGTGGACGTTTTCAACCTGATACCTGGCTTCCCGCTGGATGGCGGGCGCGTGGTGCGCTCGGTGGTCTGGGCCGTGACCGGCAATCTGCAGCGCGCCACCCGGGTGGCCTCGTGGCTGGGACAGGCCATCGCCTGGCTGACGATCATCAGTGGCATTGCGATGGTTTTCGGCGTGGAAGTCCCCTTCTTCGGAACGGGCTTCGTCAGCGGCCTTTGGCTGGCCTTCATCGGGTGGTTCCTAAACGGGGCCTCCGTCCAGAGCTACCAGCAACTGGTCGTCCACGACATCCTCGATGGGGTGCAGGTCGCGCGTATGATGCGAACAGATCCACCGACCGTGCAGGCTAGTTCCTCAGTCAACAGTCTGGTGCACGACCACATCATGGGCACCGATGACCATGCCTTCCCGGTGCTGGAAGGTATGCGCATGTCAGCAGAAAGGAGGTGTTGCGCATGAGCCTGCAAGATCTTGTCAACGCTGTAGGCGAAAGGGCATTGACTGAACTGGACAGCATCCTGTTCTCGGTGATCACTGTGGTCGTTGGATATGTCTTCTACTGGGTAGTCGCGCGGGAGATCAGGAGCCTCACGCAGCAGAGGAGGCTAGAGGAGCACGTCGGTTATACCTTGACCAGGATCGCGCAATGGGTCACGGCGCTGGCGGTGCTCTCGGCTGTGCTGGCCCATTTCGGAGTCACGGTAGCGATGATTTCTGGCCTCCTGACGCTGCTCGGAGGCACGATCATCGGCTTCGCTGCCGTCAATACGATAGGGAACGCCATAGCCGGACTCATCGTGATGACCAGTAGGCCCTTTCGAGTTGGGGACCGCATATACTTCAACGGCCAATTCGCGGACGTTGAGGCCATCGAGTTGATCTACACTAAGATGGTCACTCTCGACAACGTTTTGGTCTCCGTTCCCAACCAGGAGTTGCTCAAGGACGAGATCGACAACTTCGGAGAACGCAGGGTGATCAGAAGGCATGTGAGCGTGACCCCTGGGTTTGAGTACGAAAGCGAGGATGTGGAAAGGGCGTTGCTGGAAGCCGCCAGACAGGTGCCCAGGGTGCTGGACAAACCCGAACCGTACGTGTGGATTACGGACATCCAGAGTTACGCCGTCGAATACACGCTGTACGCATTCATCGATGATGCCAGGGCGCTGCGGGCGATAGATGCCGAGTTGCACAGAGGCGTGCTCAATGTCTGCAAGGATCGCGGTATCGACATCAGCACGCCGCTGCTACTGAGACAGGTGGGGGGATAGGGCCGTTAGCGTAGCCAACTGCCATGAGGTGAGTGCAAGATGCCAAATTCGATCAGCAAGAGGTCTCAGAAGGCTGGACTCCCGCCCGGAACACTGGTTCACGTGGGCGAACCAGGGATGGAGGAGCCAAGGATCTCTGTGATGGTGTATGACGCCATGCGTCTGGAGGAGGAGTACGTCGATACAGTGGGCGAGGCTTTCCCTCTTCAGGAGAGTCCTGTCGTGACCTGGATCAACGTGGACGGCATACACGACGTGAGCATTGTGGAGGAGCTGGGTGCCAGGCTGGGTCTGCATCCCCTCGTGCTGGAGGACATCCTGAATCCCGATCAGCGTCCCAAGATGGAAGACCTGGGCGATTACCTGTACGTGGTGTTGAAGATGGTGGATTGGGACGGGCAGCGGGGCGAGATCACGATGGAGCAGATGAGCGTGCTCGTGGGTGCCAACTACGTCGTCTCGCTTCAGGAGCGGCCTGGAGGGGACGTACTGGATCCCATTCGAGAGAGAATCAGGGAGGCCAAGGGGACTATCAGGGGAGAAGGGCCCGACTACCTTGCCTATTCCATCATGGACGGGGTGGTGGACGGATGCTTCGGCGTGCTGGAGGGTCTGGGAGAGAAGGTGGAGGACCTGGAGGTAGAGTTGGTCTCCAGCCCCTTGCCAGAAACGCTCCAGGAGCTACACGTCTTGAAGAGGGAGATGATCTACATGCGCAAGGCGGTCTGGCCCCTGAGAGAGGTGGTCGCGGCGCTGGAGAGGAGCGGATCTCCCTTGATCGAGGAGTCAACGGTTCCCTACTTGAGGGATGTCTACGATCACACCATCCAGGTCATGGATGCGGTGGAGACTGTGCGGGACATGCTCTCGGGAATGCTGGACATCTACCTCTCCAGCATCAGCAACAGAATGAACGAAGTGATGAAGGTGTTGACCATCTTCGCCTCCATCTTCATTCCCCTGACCTTCATCGCGGGTGTGTACGGCATGAACTTCCAGTACATGCCCGAATTGGCCTGGCGCTGGAGCTATCCTGTAGTGTGGTTGGTGATGTTGGTTGTCGGGGTAGCTCTGCTCTGGTACTTCAGAAGGAAACGCTGGCTCTGATCCCCTGGCATCTTGGCTACGGCATTCTGACTCGAGCCTTGTCGGCGGGCTTCGCTGCCAAGCCGTGGACTGGTGCGTGGCGCTCAACCCGGCAAGAATCGTCGGCGAGGTAGATGGGAACGACTAAGGGGATTCGGTGGGCGGAGGGCCTGCCACCGGTTCCGGCATCATACGGACCACAGGGGCGCCGAGCAGCAAGATCAGCGCGCTCAGCGTGAAGGCCATCTGCAACCCGAAGACGTCACCGAGGGCTCCCATCACCACGGACGCCCCCGATTCTAGCATGAAGCTGATGGCCAGGAGCATTCCATTGGCCATCGCTCGGTTGTTGGGGCAGTTCTCCTGTACGAGGGCCATGAGGACCGTGCGCGTGGCTGGTCCTGTGAGCCCCAAGAGCATGAGGATCGGCAACCGCACCCAACCATCGGCGGCAAGGAACACGAGCATCAGGACAGCGGCGGCGACCATCGACGCGAAGATCACCACCCGCCTGCCCAGCCGATCGCTTATCGCACCCCCCATCAGAGCTCCGATCCATCCCACTCCCGTCTGCACGGTGAGGGAGATGCCAGCAAACCACAGGCTCTCTCCTTCTTGAGTGAGGAAGGTAGGCAGGAAGGTCATCCGGGCGGACGTGAGCAAGGCCCACACCGTGATGATGGCTAGCATGGGAGCCATGAGTGGTCTGAGGGTTTGGAATCCTTCCCGGAGGGAGACTGTGCGCTGCGCTGCTGGCGATAGAGTCGAGATAGCTCGCAGGCGCACGAAGAGAAGGGCCGAGGCAGCCCACCCGCCGACCATCAGCCAGGGTGTGCTCTCCAGACCCAGATGACTGATCGCTGCCACGATGATCACCGGTCCCACGGCGAATCCGATGCTACCGCCGACCATCCACAGGCCCATTCCCCAACCCAGCTTCGTTCCAGAGACACGTCCGGCCACCGCAGGTGCCACAGCGTGCAGTGCGGCCGAACCAAGGCCGGCCGCCAAGGCCAGCAAAAGGAGAGCAGCGTAGTCCGGTGCAATCCCCAGCAAGCTCATCATGGTTGCGGTTGTGGCGGGCGCCAGGATGATGAGCCATTTGAGGTTCACCCGATCGCCCAGATGGCCGATGAAGGGCTGAAGCAGCGAGGGGACAGTGCGCGCGAAGTCGAGAACACCAGCCTCTGTCATGGAGAGAGACAGCTTGGCGATAAGCGATGGTAGCAGCGGTGCGACGAAGGAGGCGTACGTGTCGTGAACGCCATGGGCAAAGGTGAAGGTGATCACGTGCCCTGCCTCGAAACTGGCGCTCTGAGGCTGTGGCGGGGATGAATCCTCTCCAGTGCCTACTCCAGCTTGCGTCGGGTCCTTGCTGCTGTCGATGGACTCAGTCATGGTTGTTCCAGCCGTAAGGGTATTGAGCGGGCAGTGGCTGTTGTGGTGGGGACTCGCCAGGCGTGGAGTAGCCCCCTGCTTTGGGAAGTAGAAGAACGAGCGGCAGGCTGAGCAGCATGAGGACGGCGCCGGCCGCAATGGCGGAAGCCAGACCAAGAAGGTCGCCCAAGACTCCCACCACCAGCGAGGCGACCGATTCAGAGGTGAAGCCGAGGGCGTGATAGATGCCGGTGGCAAAGGCTCGATCGTCGGGAGAGGATTCCTGGACGAGTGTCAGGACGATGACGTTGGAGGGCGGAATGGCGAAGCCCAGCAAGATCAGAACCGGTACGAGCGCCCAGCCTGCGGCCGAGAGCAGGGCAACGGCGAGTATGGGGACGGCGATGATGAACGCGGAGAGGACGCGTCGGCGGCCCCAACGATCACTCATGGAGCCCCCGACCAGGGAACCGACCATGCCCGCCCCTGCATTGATGGAGACAGAGAGTCCGGCAAACCACAGGGCAGCGCCCCGCTCGGTCAGGTACGTGGGCAGGAAGGTGAAAGTGGCCACCACCACGAATGCGCGCATCAGGGTGATGCCGGCAACCGGCACCAGGATACTCTTCATCGGGCGGAGTGCGCTGCGCCAGGAGTCGCCGTAGGCTACGTTGGCAGGCTGGGCAGGGAGCTGTCTGAGGTACGCGAATAGAACGGCGGAAGCGCCCCAGCCGCCGATCATCAGCCAAGGCGTGCCCTCCAGCGAGAGATAGTTCACGGCGACGACCACGATCAGCGGCCCCAGGGCGAAACCGAGGGCCCCTCCGACCATCCAGACTCCCATCCCGCGTCCCAGGCTGCGTCCCGAAAGGCGACCGGCCATGGCCGGGGCCACAGCGTGGAACGTGGCGGAGCCCAGGCCAGCCAACGTGACCAGGAGAGCCAGGACCAGGAGGCTGGGGGCGATGCCCAGCAAGCTCATCGCTGTAGATACGACGGCAGGACCGAGAACGACCATGTAGCGCAGATTCGTGCGATCGGCCAGGTAGCCGATCACGGGCTGGAGCAAGGAGGGCGACGAGCTGAGAAAGGCGATCAGACCCGCCTGAGTCTTGGACATGGAGAGTTTCTCCATCAGTGCTGGGAGCAAGGGGGGCAGGAAGCTGGCGTACGTGTCGTTGACGGCGTGGGCGAGTCCCAGACCGGTCACGGAGCTAGTGTCGAACTCGTCGCCGGTGGACGGCTGCCCAGTCGCTGAGGAGTGCGGTTGGAGGCAGGCTGTTACCTGTTCACTTGTGGTCATGCTACCGTTGCCCCGTCGGTCACCGCGCACATGCTCAGATCGAGGACGAGCCTTGCGGCGTCTGTGGATCCTGTGGGAGCAGCAGGATCAACGGAAGCGATGCGGCGAGGACGAGGGCAGTCACCACGAACGCCAGACTCAGGCTGAAGAGGTCTGCCAGGACACCCAGGATGACCGCTCCCAGAGACTCCGAGATGAAGGTCATGGAGAGTAGCACACCGGTGGCCAGCGCCCTGTTATCGGGGCAACACTCCTGCATCAGGGCCAGGAGGATCACGTAAGTGGCGGGCATGACGATGCCCAGACCGATGAGGACCGGAACCTGGGGCCAGCCGGGGAGTGCGACGAGCGCCAGGAGCAAGACGGGTGCCACGGCGGTGGTAGCGAATGCGATGGAACGGCGGCCCATGTGGTCCGAGGCGGAACCGGCAAGAAGGGCACCGGCCGCTGATACCCCTTGCACCAGCGACAAGGAGATGCCCGCCAGCCAGAGGTCAACGCCTTGGTTGGTCAATAGAGTGGGCAGGAAGGTCAGGGTTGCCGAGAAAGCCATGGCCCGCGCCATGACGATGCCCGCCACCGGCAGCAGAAGTGGCCGCATGTTCTCCATTCCGCGGCGCCAGGAGTGAGTTGTTGATGGAGCGGTAGGTTTCAAGGATAGGCCCCTCAGTCGGAAATACAGGAAAGCCGAGCCTGCCCAGCCGCCGATCATCAGCCATGGCGTGCTTCGAGGCGTCGCGAAGTTGATGGTGGTGGCTACCAAGACGGGGCCGATAGCATAGCCTAGATAGCCTCCCACGGTCCAAAACCCGAGCCCCCTTCCCAGGCGTCCGCCAGACAGTCGTCCGGCCATCGCTGGCGCCGACGCGTGGAAGGTGGCGGACGCGAGCCCAGCAATGGTCACCAGGAGCGCCACTACTGCGTAGCGAGGGGCGACGCCGAGCAGGCTCATCGCCGTTGCGACCAGTGCGGGCATGAGGACGACCAAGTACTGCAGACTCGCCCGGTCGGCCAGGTGCCCGACGAGAGGCTGTAGGAGAGAGGGCGAGGACTGCATGAAGGCCAGGAGCCCCGCCTGTGTGTTGGACAGCGCCATGCGGGCAATCAACACGGGCAAGAGTGGAGGAAGGAAACTGGTGTATACGTCATTGAGAGCGTGTGCCAGACTGACAGTGAGTACATTGCCGGTCTGGAACCCCTCTCCGCTGGAGCCCTGATGGCTGTTCACATCAACACTATGGTGCGGCACGGTCACCTCTCGTCATTGGCGGGTCCTGCTGCCGTCGTCCGGCGGCAGCTCTTGGCCGGCTGAACCTTGCCTTCGAGGTAGCGCGAACACGAGCGGGAGGCCCAGCAGGGGAACGACGGCGCTGGCGCCGAAGGCCAAGCGCAGGCTGTAGAGGTCCCCCAGTACTCCGAGGGCCAGCACAGCCAGGGAGCGAATCACGAAGCTCAAGGCCATGTACAGGCCATTGGCCAAGGCGCGATTGTCGGGAGAACTCTCCTGCACCAGAGCCATGATCACGGGAGCGACCGACAGCGAGGTGAAGCCCAGGATGAGCAGGAGAGGGAGCCGCATCCAGCTTTCCGTGGCCAGAAAGGCGAGCATGAACAGGGGTGTGCTGAGCATGGCGACGAAGATGACCAGGCGTCGGCCCAGACGATCGCTCAGAGAGCCTCCGACCAGGGCACCCACCACACCTGCCGCCTCCAGGAGAGTCAGGGACATGCCGGCGAACCACAGGCTCGCTCCGCCTTCAGTGAGGAAGAGGGGGAGGTAGGTGGTCAGTGCCGCGAGCGTAAAAACGCGCGCCGTGATGATGCCCACCAGCGGAACCAGAAGTGGCCTGATGGCGCCAAGCCCTTGTCGGAAGGAGGGCCTCTCATGGCTTTGGGGTGAGCTGACTGGGACATCCCTGAGAAGCACGTAGAGCAGAAACGAAGCGGCGAGACCGAAGACCATGAGCCAGATCGTCCCCTCCAGAGTCACGAAGCTCAGGGCAGTGACGATGACGAGAGGGCCGATCGTGCGGCCAAGTTCGCCGCCCACCATCCACAGGCCCATGCCTCGTCCTAGGCTGCGTCCAGAAAGGCGGCCGGCCACAACCGGTGCCACGGCGTGGAAGGCAGCGGAACTGAAGCCCACTACCGTGAGGAAGAGGGCGAGGACAGCGTATCGCGGTGCCAGGCCCAATAGGCTCATGATCACCGCGGTGACCGCAGGCGCGACAATCACGAAGTAGCGGAGGCTGACCCGATCGGCGAGGTGCCCGATGTAGGGCTGAAATACGGATGGGGCTTGCAGGAACACGCTCAGGGCGCCGGCCTCTACCTTGGAGAGAGTGAGCCTGGAGATGAACTCAGGCAGTAGAGGCGGCAAGAACGCCGTGTAGGTGTCGTGGACGGCGTGAGCAGCGGTGATGGTGAGGACGCGCCCCGTCTGAAATGGTCCTTGGTCGACTCTGGCTCTGGACGAGCCTCCTTGGTCGGAGAAACGTGACGTGGTAATGATGACCTCGTCTTGGGCTGGTACCCGGCAGATTGTGATAAGGCCGCTCTCCGTAGGGAGCGGCTCGGGGTCCGGTGGACCGTTCCGCATTATACCACAGGTGCTCGGAGGGAGCTACAAGCTCTGTGGCCGGGGCGGTGAGGTGGGGCGGTCGAGAGTGGAGTCGGCTGTCCCGCTAGCTGATGTCGCCGCTGACGTAGGCTCGCGTTTTCTCGTCCTGCGGAGAGGTGAAGATTTCCTCGGCGGGGCCGTGTTCTACCAGTTCGCCGAGGTAGAGGAAGAGGACGTAGTCGCCGATCCTGCGGGCCTGCCGCAGGATGTGGGTAACGACCACAAGAGTGTACTTCTGCTTGAGGAACTCGAACTGCTGCTCGATAAGCTGGGCCGACATGGGATCGAGGGCCGAGGTAGGCTCGTCAGCCAGGATGACCTCCGGCTCGACCGCCAGTGCCCGGGCCAGGGCGAGTCGCTGTTGCTGGCCCACTGAGAGGCCTGCCGCCGGATCGTGGAGCCTGTCCTTTACTTCCTGCCACAGTCCTGCCAGACGAAGATAGCACTCCACTAGGAAATCCATGGCATCCCGCTCTTTGGAGAGAGTGCCCAATCTGGCGATCTCTGAACAGCGCTGCTGCAGGTCTGGAGATTCCTTGATCTCCTCTATCTGCTGCAGAATGTGCTGCTGCTTCATGCGGTGGATGCGGGGTCCATAGGCGATGTTGTCGTAGATGGACATGGGCAATGGATACGGCTTCTGCGACAGGAAGCCCACCTTCTTCCTGAGAGACAGGACGTCGGCCCTGGGGTCGTAGATGTTGTGGCCGTCGATCAGCACCTGGCCGGTGACCATGACCTCCTCGTTGAGGTCCACGAGGCGATTGAGGCTTTTCAACAGGGTAGTCTTGCCGCAGCCCGAGGGACCGATGATGGCGGTGATCTGTCCGTCGGGGATATCCACGGTGATGTCCTGGAGGGCGGTGTGTCGTCCGTACGAGATGTTGAGATCGCGCATGCTGATGTGGGGCATGGGGGGCTCCTACCTTATGATGTTTCTGCCAAAGCGGCGGGTCAGGAGACGTGCCGCGAGGCTTCCAAGCAGAACGATGATCAGCAGTATGAGAGCTGACGCGTAAGCCCGCTGTTGCACCTCGGGAAAGGGCGTAGCCAACTGGAAGAAGACGGCCAGCGGCAGTGATGCGGTGGGGTCTAGCAGCGAGCGTGGTATGTAGTCGGTATACCCGGCTGTGAAGAGGATGGAGGCGGCGTCGCCGATGCCCCGTCCGAAGGCCAGGACGAAGGCGGTGATGATACCTGGAACCGCCTGTCTCAGAACTACGCCCATGGTCGTTTCCAGCCTAGTAGTGCCCATCGCGTAGGAAATCTCTTTCAGTTCCCGGGGCACCATTCTCACTGCTTCCTCCATGGCCCTGGCCATGATGGGGAACATGACCAGAGAGAGGGCGATGATGCCGCCCAGCAGAGATGCACTGAGGCCAAGATAGCGCATGATGACGAAGCCAAAGGCCCCGTAGACGATGGAGGGCGTGCCCCACAGAGCGTCGAGGCACAGCCTGGTGATTGTGGCCAGCCGCTTGCCGGTATACTCTTTCTGGAGCACGATGGCCGTTGGCAGGCTGAGCAAGATAGCCAGAGCGGACCCTCCGAGCGCCAGGTAGAGCGAGCCCACTATGGCGTTGGCGATGCCACCCTCTTTGCCGAGGTAGTAGCCACCCTTGGGAGTCTGGAAGATCATGGAAAGGCTAAGGGACGACGCTCCCCGGACTACTACGACGATGATGATGGCCATCAGGACCATCAAGACCAGGCCCAGTGAGGCGAGCATCAGGCCCTTGAATACGCTTTCCTCCAGTCTTCTGGCCCGCACGGGGATCATGACCTCCTTTCGACCTGCTGGAGGATCAGGTGCGCCGCCAGGGTGAAGCCCGCCACCACGAGGAGGAGTATGAGGGCGGCGAGCATGAGCGCAGAGTCATACATGGGTATGGACATCATCTCACCGTAGTTGTTGGCGATCAGGGCGGGCAATGGATAGGCCGCGTCGAAGAGCGAGGTAGGAACTTGCGGCACGTTGCCGACGACCATGAGCACGGCCATGGTCTCGCCGAAGGCGCGAGCGAAGCCCAGCACGATGGCGGCCATGATCCCGCGAAGGGCGCTTCTCAGCAAGACGTGTTTGACCGTCTCCCATCGCGTGGCGCCCAGCGCGATGGAGGCCTCGGTGGCTTCCGCCGGCACCGCTTGGAGCACATCCGTCGAAACAGAGATGATGATGGGGAAGACCATGATGGCCAGGATGATGCCCCCCGACAGGAGGCTGTAGCCGGTCGTGGGGCTACCCAGGGCGTGGCCGATGGTCCTCACCAGGGGCACGATGACGATGACGCCCCAGAAGCCGTAGATCACCGACGGGATGCCCGCCAGGAGATCGACGATGGGGCGGACGAACTCGCGCGTGCGGCGGTGGGCATACTCTGACAAGTAGATGGCGCTGAGTAGACACACCGGTACGGCCAGAACCATGGCGATAGCGGTCGCCGCCAGCGTACCGATGATGAAAGGATAGAAGCCAAACTCCCCCCTCAGCGGGCGCCAGGATGACGAGAACAACAGCTCCAGGATCGGCTCCCGGCTGAGGATGGGCCTGGCCTTCGCAAACAACCCAATGGCCAGAAGTAGGAGCAGAGAGTTCACCAGCACCAGAACGAGGCGCATGGACTTCGTGGCTACAGAATCTTTGAGACGTCTCCACTGCATAGCATGCGTGCCTTCAGTGCCTAGATGTGAGTTGTGTGGCCGTAGCTGGCTGCGCTGTCAGTCACCAACCATCGCCAGGGCATCTTCGATCTGGTCTTCCGACAGACTGATGTAACCGACTTCTCCGAGGTACTGCTGCCCGTCAGTCAGAATCCAGCGCACGAATTCCGCAGTGAGACCCTTGAACTCGGTCTGCGTGACCAGGTACAGGTCCCTCGCTGGAGGCGATGGGTAGACCCCAGCCAGAATCGCCTCGAGCGCCTTGTCCTTGGTTGACAGGTCCTCTTCCGGATCGACCTGACCGTTTTCGTTGACGTCGATGGGCACAACCACCAGTCCTTCCACGGGAAGGCCGGTGCTGAGGTCATAGGCGTAGTTGAGGTTGTTGAAGCCAATGCCGAGAGGGTCCGTCTTCACCGCTTCCGCGAGGCCGGGATCGCCGTACACGGCGATGTTCTTCAGATCCTCTTGGTTGCCGCCGAGATAGGCCGCCCAGGTGTCGGCAGCACCGCAAGCATCAGACCTGGTATAGACGTTGATGATGTCCGTCGACTCGGTACCGGCGATCTGCCCCCAGGTAAGGTCCTGCCCGTTGATCCACAGGTCCACCAGAGCCTGCCTCTGGACCCCCTTCCTGGATAGGGCCTCCCAGGAGAGGTTACTGGCGTTCATGGTGGGGAAGACCGCGTCCTTGACCACCGGGACGAAATAGGCGCCCTGGGCGGTCTCGTCGGGGCTGATCTCTCGGGAGACCATGCCGATGTCCACGATGCTGGCCAGGGCGTCGGCCATGCCCTTGCCGGCTCCGCCAGCAGAGACGTCTAGCCTGACTTTGGGGTGTATGGCCTGGAACTCTTCGGCCCATTTCACCATCATGGGGTAGAGTGCCCAAGCACCGGATACCTTGATCGTGCCCGCAAGCTCGCCGCCAGTCGTGGACTCGCTCGTGATCCCGCTAGGCGCACAGGCGGGGACGATGGAGACCGCCAGGAGTACGATGAGGAGATTCAAGATAAGACATCTGCGAGAGATCGATCTGGTTAACATACTCTTTGCTTGCTGCCTCCTGGGCGAATTCTGTGTTTCTATGGTCGCCACATGGTTGCTATACCCAGCAGTGAGTAGTCGGGGATACGCCGTTGTGCCCAGTGGCCGGCCAGCCCTGTCTGAGGGGCGTTGGGATCTGACTCGTGCCGGTTGCGCAGCCGTTGCGAATTGAAGTGCCGGGTGCTCGTTTGTGGAGCCTTGTACCGCCATGGTTCAGTCTACAGTATCGTGACCCACTTTGGAAGGG
>Ga0307421_1001180_pt1 | contig 16084 bp, 11 predicted proteins | sample SalMarWE160270MG_FD_202163 | JGI IMG/M metagenome (GOLD analysis project Ga0307421, IMG submission 202163) | Salt marsh sediment microbial communities from the Plum Island Ecosystem LTER, Massachusetts, United States - WE1602-70 | ecosystem: Environmental > Aquatic > Marine > Intertidal zone >...
GGTGACGCTACCGCCGAAGAGAGCGATGAACCCGCTGCATCGAAGGCCGCTGAGACTGATAAGGCTGAGACTGATAATGCTGAGACTGATAAGGCTGAGACTGATAAGCCCGCGATGGAGAAAAAGGCCCCAGCAAAGAAGAAGGCCACAGAAAAGAAGAAGGCCCCAGCAAAGAAGGCTGCCGCGCCAAAGACGCCGGCAAAGAAGGCTGCCGCACCAAAGGCCCCGGCAAAGAAGGCCGCCAAGTCGGCGGCCGCGAAGAAGTAAGGGACCGACATGGCTAACTACACCGTTGCCGACATTCAGGCTCTCCGCGAGCGTTCGGGCGCAGGCATGCTCGACGTCAAGAAGGCCCTCGACGAGGCGGGGGGCGACCTTGACAAAGCCGTCGACATCCTCCGGGTCAAGGGACTCAAGGGGGTAACCAAGCGTGAGGGCCGCGCGGCCTCCGAGGGCCTCGTGACTGCCGACGTTCGTGAGGGCGGAGCCGGACAGGTCGGCACCCTCATCGAGATCAACTCCGAGACGGACTTTGTGGCGAAGAATGCGACGTTCATCGCGCTTGCCGACAAGGTCCTTGCCGCGGTGGTTGCGGCTGGTTCCACTACCACAGAAGAGGCCCTGGAAGCCGCGGCCGAGTCTGGCACCGTCCTCGACCTCATCAACGAGACCGCCGGAGTCTTGGGCGAGAAGATCGTGCTCCGACGCATCGCCCGCATCGAGGCTCCCCACGTCACCCTCTACCTTCATAAAACCAACCAGGACCTGCCCGCTCAGATAGGCGTGCTCCTTGGAACCGATACCGCCGCGAAGGACATCGCCCGCGACGTGGCGATGCACATCGCCGCTTATTCCCCGATCTACCTCACCCGCGAGGACGTCGCATCCGATGTGGTGGAACATGAGCGTCAGGTCGCGACGGAAACGGCGAAGGCGGAAGGCAAACCCGAGGCCGCCCTGCCAAAGATCGTCGAGGGCAGGCTAGGGGGGTTCTTCAAGGAGAATGTGCTACTCGAGCAGGCGTATGCCAAGGACCCGAAGACCACCGTCGAGAAGGTGGTCGCCTCATCCGGCGGCGCGGTTACCGCATTCGCCCGCATCCGCGTGGGAGCCTAGGAAACACAACCGAGGAGGGGCTGATGCCGAAGACAAGCCAAGGTCAGGCCGACAACCCTGCCCTTCCGCGACGGGTGCTCCTCAAGCTCTCGGGAGAGACGTTCGGTGGCGGTGCCGTCGGCCTCGATTCCGAAACCATCCACCGGCTTGCCGGAGAGATAGCCGAAGCCGTCCGCCAGGGCATTGAGGTTGCGATCGTCGTTGGCGGGGGCAACTTCTTCCGGGGTGTGGAGCTTTCCCAGGGCGGCATGAAACGGGCGCGCGCGGACTACATGGGGATGCTCGGCACGGTAATGAATTCGCTGGCCCTCCAGGACTTCCTGGAGCAATCGGGGGTGGTGACTCGCGTCCAGACCGCCATCACCATGGGCCAGGTCGCCGAGCCGTACATCCCGCTCCGGGCGATCCGTCACATGGAGAGCGGTCGGGTCGTGATCTTCGCGGCGGGAGCAGGAATGCCGTACTTTTCGACCGATACCGTGGCGGTTCAGCGTGCCCTTGAGACCGATTGTTCCGAGGTCATCATGGGAAAGCACGGCGTCGATGCAGTCTACACGGCGGACCCGCATCGCGACCCGAAAGCCAAGCGCCTCTCCGCCGTGACCTACCGTGAAGCCCTTCGTTCGGGGCTTGAGGTCATGGACGCCGCTGCCTTCAGCCTGGCCATGGAGAACGGCATCCCGATGATGGTGTTTGGCCTTGAGGAGAAAGGTAACGTGACTCGTGCGCTCCTGGGTGAGAGAATCGGGACGCTGGTGACGGCGTGACGCCGCGCCGAAAGGAGACTGCGTGATTGACGAGACACTCCTCGAAGCCGAGGACAAGATGGACAAGGCCGTCGAGACGGCCAAGGATGATTTCGCAACAATCCGGACGGGGGCGGCGTCTCCATCCATGTTCGCCAAGCTACTTGTCGACTACTACGGAGCCCCGACCCCCCTTCAGCAACTCGCATCGATCTCGACGTCCGACGCCCGCACGATCGTCATCTCCCCGTATGACCGCGGAGCCATGGGAAGCATCATCACCTCGCTTCGCGACTCCGACCTTGGGGTCAGCCCAACGGACGATGGCAGCGTCATCCGGATCAACATGCCCCAACTGACGGAGGAGCGCCGAAAGGAGTACGTCAAGGTCGCCCGACACCGCTCCGAAGAGGCTCGCGTCGCGGTCCGCAACCTTCGCCGAAAGGCCAAGGACGTCATCGATGTCGCCGTCAAGGAGGGCGAGATTGGCGAGGACGATGGGGCGAGAGCCGTGAAGGAACTAGACCTGGTTACCAAGAGGCACACGGACGCGATCGACGCGTTGTTGGCCCACAAGGAGAACGAACTCCTCGAGGTCTGATGACGACGGGGAAAACGGCCGACATCTGGACTCAAGGCGGACCTTCGGCGCGCTCGGGCCGGAACTTTTTCTCCGCCACGGTCGTCGGTTTTGCTCTCTTCGCTCTTGTGATCGGGGTGGCCTACTACTCCGCCTTGAGTTTCACCATCATCGTTTATCTCATCTGCCTGTCTGCCTATCCCGAGTGGAAGCGGGCACTCGCGCGTCAAGGTCGGGCCATATCCCTCGTGCCCATCTCGGCCGCCACCATCGGGATGGCCGTGTCGGTGTGGTACGACGGGCGGGAGGGGCTCATCATCGCCCTCCTTGTTGGGGCTGGGGGCACCATCGCCTGGCGCTTGGTCGACGAGTGGATAGAGGATTCTCTTCACGATGCCCTCGCGGATGTCCTAACCCTGGTGTGGATTCCTTTCTTCGCCTCGTTCATCGCCCTTCTCATTCAGCCGGAGGGCGGCTGGATCCGGGTCTTCATCTTCCTTGCCGCCCTCTCGGGAAACGACACCGGGGCCCTCTTGGTGGGGATGCTCATCGGGCGGCACAAACTTGCCCCCCGCATCAGTCCGAAGAAGACATGGGAGGGCGCGATCGGGGGCATTCTGATCGGTACGGGAGCCGCTGCCGGAGTCTCCTATTGGCTGATGAAAGACGAGGACTGGAGAATCGGTGTGGTGGTCGGTGCTGCCGTGACGATCGCGGCGATCTTCGGCGACCTCGTGGAATCCGCGATCAAGCGGGATCTGGGCATCAAGGACATGGGCAATGTGCTTCCCGGGCATGGGGGGATCCTCGATCGGATGGATTCGGCCCTACTCGCCGGTCCTGTCGCCTACGTGGTCTTCGCGTTGTTCCTAGGCACCCTGTGAGCCGAGGACGGCCTCCCCGCCATTTCGCCGACCTCACCGCCGAAGAAAAGATAACCGCGGTCGTCGACCTCGGTCAGCCCGCGTTTCGCGCCAAGCAACTCGCCACGCACTACTTCACGCACCTCACCACCGATCCAGCCGACCTGACCGACGTTCCCGCCAGGGTCCGGGGCGAACTCGTGTCGGCGCTGTTCCCCCGCCTGCTTGAGGAGACGACCACGATCGGCACCGACGATGGGGCCACGAAAAAGACCCTATGGTCGCTTCACGACGGGACGAGGATCGAATCCATTTATATGGAGTATACGAATCGGGCGACCCTTTGCGTCACGAGCCAGGCGGGGTGCGGGATGGGGTGTCCCTTCTGCGCGACGGGCCAGATGGGGCTCACTCGGAACCTCAGCACGGCAGAGATCATCGAGCAGGTGCGCCTGACCGCGAGGAGGGAGGGCCGCCTCTCCCATGTGGTCTTCATGGGGATGGGGGAGCCGTTGGCGAACTATTCTGCCGTCCTTTCCGCGATTCGAACTTTGGTTGCTCCGACGCCACGGGGCCTTGGCCTATCGGCGCGACATGTCACCGTCTCGACCGTCGGGCTCGTCCCCGCAATCGACCGTCTGGCCTGCGAGGGCCTTCCCCTCACCCTTGCCCTCTCCCTTCACGCCCCGGACGACTCCCTGAGGGACGGACTGGTTCCCGTCAACACGCGGTGGAGGGTTGACGAGGCGCTCGATGCCGCCCACCGGTATTTCGAGGCGACTCATCGGCGCGTGTCCATCGAGTATGCCCTGATGCGCGGCATCAACGATCAGGAGTGGAGGGCCGGACTTCTAGCGGAGAAGTTGTCGGCGCGGGGAACCGCCTGGGTGCATGTGAACGCCATTCCCCTTAATCCGACACCGGGCAGCAAGTGGACCGCGAGTACCCAGGCCGACCAGGCGACATTCGTTCACCGCCTCGATGCGCATGCCATTCCCGTCACAATCCGGGATACTCGTGGGAGTGACATCGATGGAGCTTGTGGTCAACTAGCGACGAAGGAGGCGACGTGACCGATATGTTTCCCCGCGTGGGATTCCTGCATCAGGGCTATGACCGGGAACAGGTGAACGAGTTCTTCACGAATATTCGGGCGGCCTACGAGCGGGAGATCATCGATCCGAACGGGCTCACCCCCATGGACATCCGGCACGCGGCCTTCGACATGAGGGGCCGTGGGTACAAGACGACAGCCGTCGACCCCGCCCTCGACAGGCTTGAGGATGCCTTCACGGCTCGCATCAGGGACCAGTTCGTCCAGGCGAACGGCCTGGGAGCGTGGCACGCCCAACTTGCGGAGCGGGCTCAGGTGCTCTACGAGCGCTTGCGTCGTCCGAAGGGTGAGAGATTCTCCCGACCGAAGGGCCTCAAGCGGGGGTATCGCGCCAGCACCGTTGATGCCCTCCTCGATCGAATCACGGCCTTCTTCGACAAGGGGCAGGAACTCACCGCGCAGGACCTTAGGAAGGAGATCTTCCCGCGCCGGGCCAAGTGGCGTTCGTACGACGAGAGCAAGGTCGACGCCTATCTCGCCAGGGCGATCGACATCCTTCAGGGCGTCCAGTAGGGATCGGCGTGGCCGCGGCACGGACCGTCGTCATCCTTGGATCGACGGGATCAATTGGTTGTCAGGCACTCGACATCATCCGTCGCAACCCCGACCGGTTTCGTGTCCTCGCCCTCGCAGCCGGGGGAGGAGACATTCCCCTGCTCACGGGGCAGGCAAGGGAATTCGAGGTGGGGAGCGTGGCGGTCGCCGACGGGGTGGCCGGTGAGGCGCTTGCGGAAACCCTGCCGGGGGTCACGGTCGAGTCAGGACCCGAGGCGGCTGCAAGGGCGGCGAGTCTCGGAGCGGACGTAGTCCTCAACGCTATGGCGGGCTCCGCGGGGCTAGGGCCGACCCTCGCCGCCCTCTCCTCAGGCTCGACCCTGGCGCTCGCGAACAAGGAGAGTCTCGTGGCCGGCGGGGCGCTTGTGCTCGGGGCCAGGCGGCGCCCCGACCAGATCGTCCCGGTCGACTCCGAACACTCCGCGATCGCCCAGGCCCTCCGGGCGGGTGCTCGGGGCGAGGTTCGTCGGCTCATCCTGACGGCGTCCGGTGGGCCATTCCGGGGGAGGACCAGGACCGAACTCGTAGACGTCACTCCCGAGGAGGCCCTCCGTCACCCCACCTGGAGCATGGGACCGGTCGTTACCATCAACTCGGCGACGCTCATGAACAAAGCCCTCGAGGTGATCGAGGCCCACCTCCTCTTCGACATGCCGCTCGATCGCATCGAGGTGGTCGTTCACCCGCAGTCCCAGGTCCACTCGATGGTGGAGTTTTGGGACGGTTCGACGATCGCACAGGCATCCCAGCCGGACATGCGCCTCCCCATCGCCCTCGGGCTTGCCTGGCCCGATCGGATCCCGGACGCCGCCCCCGGCTACGACTGGTCTATCCCCCAGGACTGGAGCTTCGACGCCCTCGACGAGGAGGCGTTCCCCGCCGTGCGCCTCGCGCGGGAGGCGGTCGCCGCGTCACCCCTCCACCCGGCCGCATTCAACGCGGCGAACGAGGAGGCGGTCGCGGCCTTTCTGGACGGGGCGCTGCCCTTCCTCGGGATTGTCGATACGATCGCGGAGGTTCTGGATGGTTTCGAGGCAACGAGCTTTGAGGTCGAGGGGGAGCCGACGCTAGATGGGGTGCTGGCCGCTGAGGCACGGGCCCGTGAGTCGGCCCGGGCGCTCACGGGCCATCCGGGAACCGGGGCACGGGCAGGGACGTAAAGTACTCCTATGGCCTACACCATCGGCGTCCTCATCCTCGTCATCGGGGTCACCATCTCAGTTGCCCTCCATGAGTTGGCGCACATGTTTCCCGCGAAGAGGTTCGGCGTCAAGGTGCCGCAGTACATGATCGGGTTCGGGCCGACCCTGTGGTCCCGCAAGCGGGGCGAAACGGAGTATGGGGTCAAGGCCTTCCCCCTCGGGGGGTACGTGCGCCTCATGGGAATGGTCCCACCGGCCGACGAGGTCAAGCCGGTGCGCGGAAAGGGCTGGGCCTCCCGCCTCATCGAGGACACCCGGGAGAGTGCGGTCGAGGAGATCGAGCCGGGCGAGGAACACCGCGCTTTCTACCGGCTGTCGTGGAGGAAGCGCGTCGTCGTCATGTCCGCGGGGGCTCTCGCCAACCTCTTCATCGCGGTCATCCTCTTCACCGGGATCGGGCTGTTCTATGGCGCCGCAACCGTCACCCCCGCGGTCGATTCCGTCCTGGAGTGTGCGCTTCCCGTCGGGGCGGACCGTGAGTGCACCGCCGCCGATCCGACCACGGCGGCATACCGTGCGGGTTTCGAGGCGGGTGACCGGATCATCGCCGTCGACGGGACCAGCATCGAAGAGTGGGAGCCTCTCCACGAGTACCTTCGTGCTCGCCCCGGGCAGGAGATGACCTTCACTGTTCTGCGTGAGGGTGAGGAGATCACCCTTAGTGCGACCCCGACCTTGGAGGAGCGAGTGGTCTTCGATGCGGACGGAGAGCCCGTGGTCGATGCGACCGGCGAGCTCGTCACGGCTCCCGTCGGGTTCCTCGGGGTTCAACCAATGTATGAGGTGGTGCGGCAGGGCCCCTTCTACGGGACGACCTTCACGGTCGACACCCTCGGGAAGATCGCAATGATCATTTATCACCTGCCCACATATGTTTGGGAAGCCGGACAGGCGGCCTTCGGTTCCACCGAACGTGACCCGAACGGAATCATCAGCATCGTAGGGGCGGGTCGAATCGCCGGGGAGATCGCTGCCGTCGACAACCCCGAGGTCGGCATCGGGGATCAGATCGCCGCCATGGTAGCCCTCGTCGCTTTGATCAACCTGGCGCTCTTCGCCTTCAACGTCATTCCGTTGCTGCCCCTCGACGGTGGCCACGTGGCGGGAGCGTTCTGGCAGGGGATCAAGGACGCCTGGGCGCGGAAGCGGAAGGCGCCCAAGGCGGCTCCCGTCGATCTCGCGAGGATGATGCCCCTCACATACGTAATGTTCATCCTCCTTATCCTCATGGGGACCCTGCTCATCTACGCGGACATCGTCGCCCCCGTGTCGATCGGCTGACGGAAACAGCCACACTCATGCGCGATACTGGTGGGGTGACCCCCGTCCCCCTCGCCCCGCGTCGGCGTTCACGGCAGATCATGGTGGGCTCCGTCGCCGTCGGTGGGGATGCTCCCGTCTCCGTCCAGTCGATGACGACCACGCTGACCTCCGACATCGATGCGACCCTTCAGCAAATAGCGGAGTTGACGGCGGCCGGGTGTGACATCGCCAGGGTGGCCGTGCCGAGCCAGGACGACGCCGACGCCCTCGCGACCATCGCTGAGAAGTCCCAGATCCCGGTCATCGCGGACATCCATTTCCAACCCAAGTACGTGTTCCAGGCGATCGAGGCCGGGTGCGCTGCCGTCCGCGTCAACCCCGGCAACATCCGCAAGTTCGACGACCAGGTGGGTGCCATCGCGAAGGCCGCGGTCGACGCCGGGGTGTCGCTCCGCATCGGCGTCAACGCCGGTTCCCTCGATCCGCGCCTCCTTGAAAAGTACGGGCGCGCCACCCCGGAGGCGCTCGTGGAGTCGGCTGTGTGGGAGGCCTCGCTCTTCGAGGAGCACGACTTCCACGACTTCAAGATCTCCGTCAAGCACCACGACCCCGTCGTGATGATCCACGCCTACCGCATGCTCGCCGAGCGCGGGGACTGGCCCCTTCACCTCGGGGTCACGGAGGCGGGGCCCGCATTCCAGGGGACCATAAAGTCGGCGACGGCCTTCGGGGCGCTCCTCGCGGAGGGCATCGGCGACACCATCCGGGTTTCTCTCAGCGCGCCCCCCGTGGAGGAGGTCAAGGTCGGGCTCCAGATCCTCATGTCGATGGGACTCAGGGAGCGCAGGCTGGAGATCGTCTCGTGCCCGAGCTGCGGGCGCGCCCAGGTGAACGTCTACGAGCTCGCGGAGAAGGTGACGGCGGGACTCGAGGGGCTCGAGGTGCCACTCCGGGTGGCCGTCATGGGATGCGTCGTCAACGGGCCGGGCGAGGCGCGTGAGGCGGATCTCGGGGTTGCCTCCGGCAATGGCAAGGGGCAGATCTTCGTGCGAGGCGAGGTTATCGCGACCGTGCCCGAGGACAAGATCGTCGAAACGCTCCTCGCGGAGGCGCACAAGATGGCCGAGTCCGTGACTCTGGCGGAGGGGGCGTCCCCTGAGGTGACGGTCCTTCGGTGACAGACTCGCTGCTACGGAGGGTGCGGCCCAAGGTCGCCCTCGCCCCGTTGCAGCGGCGAGACTTCGAGGCGGCCCGTGCCCTCTGCGCCAGCAACCCGGCCGCATACGTCATGCCCGCCATGCACGTCGAGAGGGCCATCGATGAGGCGCCTCCCTCGTCGGGACGGCTCTGGGCGCTCCACGCCAAAGGGGGCGCTGGCCACGGCCTCGTCGGGGTGTTGTGGCACGGCGTCAACCTCATTCCCGCCATTCCCGATCCGACCGAGGAGGTACTGGCAGGCCTCGCCGATCTGGCCGCGACCTGCCTCGCGCGGCCGAGTGGGATCGTCGGGGAGGCGGAGGTCGTCCTCGATCTCTGGCGGAGGGTCCGGCCCAAGTGGGGCCCGGCGCGCGCGGTCAAGGAGGAGCAGTGGCTCATGACCCTCGACGGCCCGCCAATCTTTCCCAAGCCATCCCCCGGGGAGGCCTCCGGCATCCTCCTGGATTTCGTCCGCTTATCGAGACTGGACGACTTCGATGCCGTGCTGCCAGCCGCCATCCACATGTTCCGTGGCGAGGTGGGATACGACCCCACCGAGCACGGGCACGGGGTCTACGAGGACAGGCTTCGGCGACTCATCCAGTACGGGCGGTCATTCATCCAGTACGGAGACATCGAGGCCGATGGGGGGAGATACGAGCGAAAGGTCGTCTTCAAGGCCGAGGCAGGCGTTGTCGGAGGCGGGGTGGCCGAACTCCAGGGCGTGTGGGTGGATCCGACGCTGAGGGGGCGCGGGCTCGGGAGGGAAGGCCTCGCCTCGGTCTGTGCTGCGATCCAGGCCGACCTGGCGCCTACCCTGTCGCTATATGTGAACTCCTACAACCGGGCCGCGATCGCTGCGTACGAGGCGGTGGGTTTCCGGCGGGTGGGGACCTTTGCCACGGTGATGTTGTAGGACGTGATGGATGTTGTAGGAATATTGCTCCTCGAGTTGCGGGGAGGGTGTGGAGCCGCTACGTTGCGAAGTGACCTAGGTCACAGTCGACCGGGTTCCTTGATGACAAGGATGGGCGTCGACGGGGAGGGTCATGATCAAACGCAATCCGATTCGGGTGTGGTCGCACGTGGGAATGGTCGGTCGGTCATGTCTCGCCTTGGTGCTTGCCGGGGTTCTTGGGGTGGCGGCTGGGGGCGGCGTCCAGGCTTCGCCGGAGGGGGAGTCGGATGATGTGGCGGCGCCTTCGGTGGTGGATCCTGCCGCGTTTCAGTCGGATGTGGCGGCATCGAATGCGTATGCGGCGCAGTTGGCGGCTCGCGCAACTGGGGAGCCTGTAGAGGATGTTTCGCAGCGGACGGAATCCTCGCAGGTGTTTGCGATTCCGGATGGGACGTGGGTGCTGTCGGATTACACGGGTCTCAACTGGGTTGAGACGGGTGGCGACGGGTCGTCGGTTGATGATTGGTCGGTTCCAGATCCGACGTTGACAGTGTCGCCTGATGGTTGGGTACGGCCTCGGGTGTCTCCTGTTGAGGTGGTGCTGGCACCGGGGGGTGGGCCGACGGACACTATTTTGACGACGGCGATGGGGGAGTCGGGAGTCAGGTTGTCGGTGTTGTGGGATGGTTCCGTGTTGCCTCCGGTGGTGCTTGATGGGGCACGGGCGAAGTATCGGAATGTGTGGCCGGGTGTGGATTATGTGGTGGAGGTGACCCCTTCAGGTTTTGAGCAGTTTTATGTGCTCAAGACCCGTGCGGCGGCGCGTGCTCGTGTAGATGGCCTCTATCTCGACGTGGCGGTTGAGGGGGGCAGTATCGTCGACACGGGTGAGGGGCCTCATGTCATTGTTGATGCGGCTGGTGTTGAGGTGGGTACGGTGCCGTTGGCTGCGGTGTGGGATGCGACTGAGGACGACAAGCATACGAGTCCGGTGTTGCAGCCTTGGTCAAAGGAGATCCACTTGTCTCCGGGGTTTGCGGTTCCTGGAGGCATGGCCCCGAAAGGGGTAAGGGATGCTGTGGAGCGGGCGACACGGGGTCTTGCCGTGGCTGAGGATCTTCCGGTTGAGGTTGAAGTGACGTCGGTGGAACGGGGGTCGCGTTTGTCTTTTGGTGTGGATAAGGGGTGGTTGGAGGAGGCGTCGACGGAGTACCCGGTTGTCGTGGATCCCGGGGTTTCCTCCACATGGGCTAGCGGAGACATGTATGTCAGGAGTTCGGTGCCGAACTCGCAGTATGGGGGGGAGTATGAGCTTCGGGTGGGGAGTGCCGATGGGGGAGTGACTGGATCGGCCACGTATCTCAATTTCAATACGTCGACAATCAAATCGTTGGATCTGACCAACGTCTACCTCTACCTCTACAACTATTACTCGTATACGTGTCCGGCGCAGTTGTGGCAGGTGGTGTGGGTTGCCCCCTATTCCGGGGCGACGACGTGGAACAACCCGACTTCAAGTTATGGCTACGGTGCCCAGTCTTGGGAAACTCATGGATACAGTTCGTCGTGTCCAGGGGCCTGGTCCGGTGTTGAGGTGACGGGGATTGCCAAGTTGTGGCAGTTGGAAGCGAATAATTCCCAAGGGTTTTTGGTACTTCCCGGGAGTTGGACCAACCGCCTCCAGTGGAAGCGTTTCTATTCGTATGAGAAGTCACCCGTGGGGACTTATCCCCCTCATATTGCTTACTACTACAACCGTGCCCCGGGTGCCCCGACTGATATCAAGATTGATACCCAAGCGTTGACGGAGAATGTGGCGTCGACGGTAGTTCGTCCAGAGGTGTCGGCGACGGTGACCGACCCCGATGGGGGGATGGTTCAGGCACTGTTCACGATCAAGCAGGGCGGGGTCGTGATTGTCGACAGTCTTCCAGGCTCGACGGTGTCGAGTGGTGGGGTGTCGTCGGTGACGTTGCCGTATGCGCTGGCGTCGAATGTGGCTTACACGATTGAGGTGCAGGTTACGGATACCCGCCTGACCGGGGCGGTGACGGCTCCGACGGCGACGTTCACGGGGCCGGTGACGAGTGGGCGAGATCTTTCTCCCGACTGGGATGACAAGACGGAGGTAGCGTGATGACTTCTGCGACGAAGCGGGGGGTCTGGAGGTCCCTTACATCCGTGTGGGTTGGCCTGATCTCAGGGGTGTGTGCGTTCGCCTTGCTAGTGACCTCGACCGCGACGTGGGCGGCGGAGCCTTCCCCCTCGCCGTCGGCGTCTCCTTCTCCTGAAGTGTCGCCAACCCCAGAGCCAATCCCAGATCCAACCCCGGAGCCGAGTCCTTCTCCATCGCCGGGTGATGATCCGGATATCGATGATCCAGGTGTGGTGACCATTGATGGGAACGAGTTGCTCGACCAGGCCCCGGTCGTGCCGGTTGAGTCTCGGCGGGTCGGTTCGGTCGATCCTGCGGAGAACGATGCCGATGATGGGGTGTTTGAGGCGTCGGAAGGGGTTCTTCCCCGCGCGACAACCGAGTTCTTCGTGGTGGATTCTCGGGCCGGTCTCGAGGAGAAGATCCTGGGCCGTCAGGCCAGTCCGGGCGGGGTGCCGGGCAGCATCGTCGTAGGGGTGGCTGAGTCCCCGATAGATGATCAAGTTCAGGATGTGCTCGATTTCCTCAGGAAGATCGATCTCATTGGCGCGTTGGGTCGTTCCGACATGGTTCAGTCCAAGCATCGTCAGGTGGACGCCGGTTCCGAGGTTCAGGTCGAGGTCATCCCGGGTTTCGGGGACGAGGGTGGGGTTCCGGGGTCTGCGTTTGCTGCCCGAGTGTCGCCAACAGACGTGGGGGATACGGGATGGGTGGAGGTGGCGTTCGATACCTCGGGTTTCCAGAACGCCTATGGGGGGGACTACGGGGACCGGTTGATGTTTATCATGTTGCCGGAGTGCGCGTTGACGACCCCTGAGGAGCCGGGCTGTCTGGAAGGTGCACCCGTGACATTTACACGGGGCGTTGACGGGGTGATGCGGGTGTTGGTCCCTGTCGAGACCGCCGCGATGAGCAGTATCGAGATGCCTGAGCGTGGCAATGGGGGAAACACGTCCGATCGTTCCGCGGGAGCGGGCGGGGGTGGAGGCACGATCGAATCCACCCTGGTGTCGATGGAGACGCAGCCTGGGGGGACGATCATCGCTGCCGTGTCGGGAGCGGACTCACAATCCGGGACGTTCAAGGCGACCGATTTAGCGCCTAGGGGAACGTGGGGAGTGTCCGAACCGACGGGTGCCTTCACCTACAGCATTCCGATCGAGGTGCCACCGGTAGAGGTGGGTCCAGTCCCGAGTGTGGTGTTGTCGTATTCGTCGCAGACGGTTGATGGAAAGTCGATCGCCACAAACTCGCAAGCCGGGATCGTCGGCGAGGGCTGGACGATGCCCGTCAGCTACATCGAAAGGCTGTATAAGCCGTGTAAGGACGACGGCGGCTCCACCCCGGAGATGTGTTGGGCGTCGCCGTATACGGACAAGCCTGACGAGGCCATATATGCGTTGTCGCTCAATGGCATGACCGAAGAGTTGGTGTGGGTGAAGACGGAAGGGAATGAGGCGACGTATCAGGCGGCGTCGGATCCGACGCTCAAGATCACCCGCTATTTCGGGGCTTCCGGTCGTAGTGGGAACGGGGACAACGACGGGGAATACTTCGAGGTGATGACCTCGGACGGGTCGGTGTACTACTTCGGGTATGGCGTCACCCAAGGTTCGGAAACGTCCGATTCGGTGGCGACTGTTCCAGTGTGGGGGAACCAGGCTGGTGAACCCGGGTGGTCGGGCTCCCAAGGGATCGTCCAGAATCAGGGGTATCGGTTCATGTTGGACCTGGTTGTCGATGTGAACGACAACGCCATGTCGTACTTTTACTACACCCCGGATACTCCAAACAAGTACACCAACGGTTCGACCTACACATACGTGCGAGATATTCAACTCAAGCGGATCGATTATGGCCAGACGTGGACGCCCGCCCCGGCGCCGGGTGTTCTGTCAGCCCCCCAAGCGAAGGTCGAGCTCGACCTCGTCGAGCGGTGTGTGGAGTATGGGCAGTTCTTCGACCCGTTGCCAACGGGGGCGGATATCAACACGTTGTGCGCGGACGTGAGCGCAAGTACGGCCGCATCCTATCCGGACGTCCCTGCAGACCTGATCTGTACCGGCACTTCGTGCCTTTCGAGCCAAAACTCCCCGGTGTTCTTCTCGACAGTGAGGCTCAACCAGATCAATACATCGGTCAAGGTCGGTGAATCGTGGGTCCCGGTGGATACGACTCAGTTGATTTCGGCGTTCCCGACGACGAACGACGGGTCGGCGAGGTCCTTGTGGCTGGATTCGGTCTACACGTATGCGTATGGAGATGAGTCTGGAGAGACCGCAGAGGAGCGTACCCTCGACGATCGTCAGACCTATCTCACCAAGTTCAGCGGCAAACGTCTCAACAACAGGGTCGACTGGGATATGACTCCCGGATACACCCTTTACACCCCGCAACGGGCTCTTGACCGGATGCGAATCTCGAGTGTGTTGACCGACATGGGTGGCCGGATTGATGTCACCTATGCGACCCCTACCGCTGGCACTTTGAACGCATCCGGGGTGCCGGAAGGCACCCTGTGTCCTCAAGGCGGGGCGGATTCGGCTGGCTACGCAACCTGGAACGCGACCCACACGGTGAACTCCGCCACCAACAATCAACTCTGTTACGCCGTCAAACGCGGCACAACTACGGAGATCTTCCATAACTATGTGGTCACAAAGGTGGATCTTGTGGATGCGGTTGCCGACACGCCGACGATGACGCATCTGTATGAGTATGGGGGCACACCGGCGTATGGGTTCGCCGATTCGGTGTTGTATGCCCCCGGGACTGGGGATGCCACCTACTCGTCGTATCGAGGGTTCGAAACCGTTTCCTCGATGATGGCTCCCGATTCGATGAGGAATACCGCCGGTGAGGTGGTTCGGGTCGATCCGAGCCGGTTCCGGGTGGGGGACTTCAACGGAGACGGTGTGGCGGACCTGTTCACGTCCGATGAGAACGGCCAATGGTCGTATTACGCGAGCGGTGTCGGGGATCCGGTGGACCTATGGGGCGATGAGAATGTCCCGTTGGAGGACCTCAGGTTCGAGGACTTCGACGGGGACGGCATCACCGACGTGTATACCCAGCCAGGCACGGGAGGGAAGTACTCTCCCGGCGGTGCGGTCGCGTGGGTGTCCCGTAACACGACGACCCTCGCGTTGAGTGACCATCGGTTCGGTGACTTCAACGGCGACGGAAGTACCGACATCTTCTACCGCGCCCCCGCCGGCACGTGGCACTACCTTTCAGGCGGTACTGGGTCTTGGATAAACATTGCTGGGGACTCGGCCACGCCGCTGTCGAATCTTCGGTTCGGGGACTTCGATGGGGACGGGAAGACCGACGTGTTTGCCTATCGGTCGGCCACCGATTGGCGCTACTCGTCCGGGGGTGCCGTGACCTATACGATCCTTCCGTCATACCCAACCATTGCTCTTGCTGACCTCCGGTTCGAGGACTTTGACGGTGACGGCAAGACGGACATCATGACGCTGAAAGCTGACGGTTCCTGGGAGTATTCCTCCGGTGCCACGGGCCCATGGGCGCCTATCGATGAGGTCGTAGATATGGGAGTGGATCTCGACGACCTCGCGCTCTCTGACCTCAACGGCGACGGCAGAGCAGACGTGCTCAATATTGACAACGGCGACTGGCAATACTCTTCCGCAGGGGTCACAGGATTCTTCGATCTTGCGGCCGATACAGGTTTGACATTGTCGGATATCAGGTTCGGGGACTTCAACGGAGACGGTGAACAAGACATCTTCGCTTTCGACACCGACTACACGTGGGTGTACTCGCCTTCCGCCAGCGGTGAATGGGTCGACCTGTATGACGGGGACACAACTACACCGCTTGCGGATCTCCGGTTCGGGGACTTCGATGGTGACGGGACTACTGACGTGTTCATGAAGGACGCTTCGAACCAGTGTAAGTACTCGCCCGGGGGCGCCGAGGCGTATGAGAACCTGGCTTTGACAACGGCGGCGCTAAGCGACATGGGGTTCGGGGATTTCAACGCGGACGGCAAGACCGACATCTTCTGGCGCAACCCCAGCGATGGGCACTGGTACTACCTGCCCGGGGGTCTTTACTCCAGTTGGCTCTCTCTAGCTGCGGACTCAGCTACTCCGATATCGAATCTACGTTTCGAAGACTTCGACGGGGACGGGAAGACGGACGTCTTCGCATACAGGTCAGCCAGCGACTGGCGGTACTCATCCGGGGGGGCCGTCGGGTATACCTACCTGCACGCCGATTCGACTGTCGCGTTGGAGGACCTCAGGCTCGGTGACCTCAACGGTGATGGATACACCGATATCTTCACCCAAGACTCGAACGGTGCCTGGAAGTATTCCTCGAAGGGAACCGCAGACTGGTCCTACCTCGGTGATGTTGCAGATATGG
>Ga0307421_1001181_pt1 | contig 16081 bp, 14 predicted proteins | sample SalMarWE160270MG_FD_202163 | JGI IMG/M metagenome (GOLD analysis project Ga0307421, IMG submission 202163) | Salt marsh sediment microbial communities from the Plum Island Ecosystem LTER, Massachusetts, United States - WE1602-70 | ecosystem: Environmental > Aquatic > Marine > Intertidal zone >...
GCCAGCGTGAGAAGTAACTTTTTCGGCATTATAGCGTGTGTCAATGTTTGGTTTAAACACCTGAATATTTTGTTTCGCGATTCTAGCTCTTCGCAACCGCCTGATCATTTCCTCTGTTTTTCCGCTGAACATTGACCCACAAATTATCTCTATCGATCCAGATTTGGGTTGCATTTTACCTCTCCTATGAATTGATAATTGAATTTTACACTATCGCCCAGGTAAGAAAAAAAGAAGGCGACAACGCCTTCTTTTTAATCTTAATAATTATGAATAAATCTATACAGATATTTCTTCAGCAGCTGCAGGGAGTTTATAACCAAGCTGACGCAACTTCTTTTTTATATCAATCAGGGTCTTCCGACCAATCCCGGGTAATCCTAACAGAGCTACTTCACCACCCTCGAGTTTTTTAAGGAGATGACCAACATTAGTTAGACCTGCCTTGGCGAGGGCATCGGTAGCCCGTTTGCCTAATTCTAATTCAACAACAACCCGATCGGGAGAAGTCTTTTCCGCTTTTTTGCGGTCCTTTTCTTCCACATAATCCTGCCGCGCCTGTAATTTCTTATAGAACCGATCAACTTGACCTTCGATATCAATAAGTCGCTGTTGTTCGCCTGTAAAGAAAGGATGGCATTTTGAACAAACTTCCGTTCGAATTTCTTCCTGAGTGGAACCTGTCGTCCAGGTATTTCCACAAGCACAGGTTACCTTTGCTTCTGGATAATATTTCGGATGAATACCTTTTTTCATTTTATTAGACCTTTCAAATAACAATCACTATACCAGGTTGATTATTCCGCAGACACAACCCTAACTTTTTTCTGTCCATTCGGTAACCGTGAATATTCAACCATACCATTTGCTACTGCAAACAAAGTATGATCCCTACCGACACCTACATTTTCACCTGGTTTAATTTTAGTTCCTCGCTGTCGAACAAGAATGTTACCGCTTAATACAAGCTCACCGGCATATTTCTTTACACCTAATCTTTTTGATTTACTATCTCGGCCATTCCGTGAGGAGCCGCCACCTTTTTTATGTGCCATAATCCACTCTGCTTTCTATTATTCCTTTATTTCTTATCTGCGGAAATTGTTTTCTTAGCCGCAGTTTTTTCAGTTGTTGCTGCCTTTTTTGCAGTTGTTTTTGCTTTACTTACTGTCGGTTTCTTATTAGATGAAGCAACTTGCTTTTTTGATGTAGCTGATTTAGCTTTTGTTGATGTGGTTTTTTTCACCGTTTTAGCAGTTGATTTAACCGTTTTTGCTGGTGCTGCTTTCTTTATGCGAGTTTTTGGTTTTATGGCTGTTTTCTTCGCCACTTTACTGGTTGATTTAACCGCTTTTGATGTTGTTACCTTCTTTATCTCAGTTTTTGGTTTTGCGGTTGTTTTCTTCGCAGCCGATGATGATTTCTGTGCAGCTGCTGATTTCTTTGAAGTTGAAGTATCCTTGCTCTTTTTAACTACAGCAGATTTTCCTGGGAACGCAATTGAATCAACAAGCACCCGAGAATATTTTTGACGGTGCCCTGTTTTCACGCGATACCGCTGTTTTGCACGATATTTAAAAACTGTTATTTTCGGCGCTTTAAAATGAGAGACGATTGTTGCATTAACAGATACACCCTTTAAGTAGGGTTCTCCCACCCCAATCCTTCCATCTGTAGAAAGGAAAAGAACTTTATCAAAAGTTTTCTTCTTTCCCACTTCATCTGGAAGAAGATCAATTTCAATATACCCACCTTCAACAACTTTATATTGTTTGCCGCCATTCTCAATAATCACGTACATAATTTTCTCCAATCTTCACTTCACCATTTTCCACGCGGAGTCCTCCGCCCGTAAACGGGGAAGTTGGATACATAATTTTACCCCAGCAACCTACCGCTGGGGCAAGCGAACATTATTATACAAGGTCATTGTGCCAATGTCAATTCATTTTTAATATCCGAAAATCATCAATACGTTCAGTAATACCAATTTCATCCAAGTATTCAAGCAAGGCAACCGCGTATTTGCGAGTTGTATTGAAATGATCCCGAAATTCACCCGCTGTCATCTTTTGATCATTTCCAAGCAATTCTCTCGTCTCTTCGATAATTTGATCAAGATCTTTTTGATGGAAGACAATACTTTGTGTTATTTCAACAATCTTCCCCATAGAAACCAATGCATAATATACTTCTTCCCCAACAATCTCAATACACTCATTTACAGAAGGTGTAAGGAATGGTGATTCAGAGAACACACCTTCTAATTGCTTAATAAGATCTAATTGTCCAGCCGAGAACACAACTTGATGGTCATGAAGTATAAGATAAGTTCTTGATGATCTAATAACCCCCTTGGATTGCATTTTTTCTGCGATTAGGGAGACTGCCTTTCGAGATACGCCAATTAAATTGGAAGCATCTTCATTTCTAATACCTTCCCTGAGAGGATATTTGTTGTGGTAATCCTTTATTATTCCTATCATTCTATTTGAAAGTTCTAACCAGTGTTTCTTAGTTATAAGCCAGCTTGTTGAATTTAATTCATTCTTTTCTTCTAAAAGAATAATTTGTCCATTTTGAATCATTTGTTCAACCGTTAGCATAACTAATTTTTCTTCTATATCACTCTTTTCAATTAACTGAGATAGTGTTGAGATTTTAAATTCAGAGAGTTGGGCGAGAATCATGTCCTGAATTGATCCACCCGAGAGAGATTTAAATCGGGTAATTACCTTTTGAGAAAAACGTCTGTGTCTTCCAGCCGGGTGTGCATTTAGAACTCGACCTCCTCCAATAGTAGCTGCAGGAGACGGTCTTCTGATGATAAAACGATCATTGCTTTTTACAACTACTTCTTTTTCAAATTCTAATTGCAACCAACCAGTATGTCCTGATTTAATCTCCTTTTGTCCAATAACGCGCACCCGCGCCATAGATTGTGATGATCCAATAAATATTTTCAAGCGATCATCGTGTTTAATCTTTGCCGAATTGCTTTCTAATAGGGTAATTTCTACATCTATTCGATGTGTTGGGTATAATTGATCTGGCAGACATACAACATCCCCCCGCTGTAATTGGTTAACCTCAACACCAACAAGATTTAAAGCGGTACGGTTACCAGGCTTGGCTATTTGTTGTTTTTTCTTATGATTCTGTATGCCGCGAATCCGTGATTTTATGCCAGAAGGTAATAATTCCACCTGATCGCCCATCTTGAAGCTTCCGTCAATAAGAGTCCCAGTAACAATAGTCCCAAACCCTCTTAATGAAAATATTCGGTCTATGGGTAAGCGGGGTTTATGATTATTTTTTTTAGGCGTGCTTTGTTTTAATAATATATCAAGACTGTTGGAAAGCTCCATCAAACCCATTTTCTTTACTGCGGAGACTCTTAAAATTGGAGCTTCCTCCAAGAACGAGTTCTTTACAAGGTTCCGGATATCAGCTTCAACAAGATTTAGCCATTCATTATCTTCTACCAGATCAATCTTGGTAAGTACGATCAAACCAAGTTTTATACCAAGCAATTTCAAGATATCGAGGTGCTCTCGTGATTGTGGCATGATCCCTTCGTCGGCAGCAACAACAAATAATACAGCATCAATACCCCCAACTCCGGCAAGCATGTTCTCGATAAAATCCCGGTGCCCAGGAACATCGACAATTCCAATTTCTTCACCAGAAGGCAGGGTGAACCAAGCAAAGCCTAGATCGATTGTCATTTGCCGCTCTTTTTCTTCTTTTAAGCGGTCTGGGTTGATTCCGGTTAACGAGGAAATCAAAGTGGATTTCCCATGATCCACATGACCTGCAGTTCCTATCACATACATAATATTTTTCTGCTCAGATCACGGTTATTGTCGTGGTTTAATTTGCCCAAATGCGTCCATCCACCCATTCACCATTTTCATTATATTCTGCATACCTTTTTGTATCTCAGTACTCATAAGGAGAAGGACTTCCTGCATTTCATGAGAATTGTCTTCGACTAAAATCATTCTATCTTTTAGCGATTGAAATTGGCCCGAATATCCCCCTTGTTTATCATCAATTACCATTGAAATATTTGACCATCTTTTATCAGAATCAGCTTTATAAGTAGCCCATTCTTTCCTGAATTTTTCATCCATCAGCCGGTACATTTCTGTTAACTCTTTAATTCGTCTTTCAAATTGCTGAGTGATGTCTTCAAAATTATTTTTCGATTGTTGAAGACCCAATTGTTGATTCTTCAATTCCGGCAATAAACCAAATATCTGTTTGGAGAATTCTTCAAACTGCTGTTCCCACTTAGCCCAAACCCTATCCCGTTCTTTTTGGAAAAGCGATTGTTTTTCTATAAAATCCAACTGAACTTGCCTGCGTTCGGATTCAGTCGCAATCATCTCGTTCAATCGGCTTTCATTGGTTCTCAGAGAATTAGAAATAACCTCAAGTTTTGATCGGATTTCATCTTGTTTCCCACGCGTAGCACCTACCTCAGCCTGTAGGTTTTCAACCTGCTTTATCGTCCTGCGTAAATCTTGATTGAATGAATTCAACCCACCTTTATAGTCTTTTGTTGATGTCAGGATTTCATTTGCTTCTATTTCTATCTCTTTTAATCTATTTATCAGTCTAGCATTTTCATCTAGAAATGATATTCGTTTTTTATCAAATTCATTGGTCAGTTCAGTTTTTGTCTTTTCAATCAGCAACTTGATCGATTTAAAATCTTCATCAACAAGATTCTCGCGTAATTGCTCCTCCTGTTTTCTTTGCTTCTGAAGATCATCTAATTTCCGGTTAAAATCTACCCGTACTTGAGTAATAACCGCATCAAATTGCCCTAAACCAGTAACAATTGAATTTAACCTGGCAATTTCTTTTTTTTCACCTCGCATTAAATCTAAGAATCCTGAAGTTTTACCATCCACTTCATTGATCTTATTGTTAAATATGGATAGTGATCTATTTATTGATTTAATTTGATCATCAAATTTTTCTATTTTTATAATTAAATCTTCAAGATTCATTAGATACTCTTTCTGTAGATTTTAATGGGCGATTATAACATTTAAGATCTTTTATTATTTTATAAGAAATTCGAGTCCTGAAACAAGATGTTCGAATCTTATCAGAATTGTACGCGGGAAAAAGCCTGAAATTATAAAGATCATAAGGATAGAACATAAAAACAGATCTTCTTTTACTCCATTTAATAAATATATGAATTCATTATTCTTTCGAATAATTTCCTTGATTAATTTAAACACAGTCACCGTGATTAATATATTGCTTATAATCATCAATACAAGTACGGTGGGATAACCAGCAGCTAAATACTGGTACAAAGTTTGTAGGGGAGGAAATCCAATTGTAAAAGGCATTCCAGATAGTGACAGCAGTGAAAATAAAAACCCTGCTCCAGCTACTGGTCTTTTTTGGGTTAAATCACTGAAACTATAGACTGATATCCTCTTTTCCAAAGATTCGAAACGGGAAACTGACCAGGATAATAATGAGAAGCTGATTAACCGGGATCCGATTAAATACGTAAAAAGTGTAATTCCCCTTGTTGCAGATAGATCAACTGACACAAGTAATATTCCAATTGAATGAAGAAATTCGTAACCGATCAATTTTCGAACACTTTTTTCGAAAAATAACCCTATTGAACCAAATAAAGCCATAATAATTCCCAAAAACCGTAAAGCCTGGAAAAACACCGGGTAAGTTCGAAGCCATGCGAACCCATTGATATATTTAAGAATCAATATAAAGAAAATAAACTGTAATAGGAGGAAAATATATCCTGAATTAATTGGATCAGTTTCATCAAACACCATTGGTACCCAAGAATGGAATGGAAAAATCGCCAACCAATAAATAAATCCCAGGCCGAGTAATAATGTTACCTGAATTAATTGTTCTGGGTTCATCGGGCTGATCTCACCGCCAGCTAGGAACCATCCTGCTAAAAGAATAAATGGCATAGCCATAGTTTGAAAAATTAAGTATCTTGAAATGCCAATTTTTCTATCAGTATGCGAATTGACAAGAAGAGGTATGCTCATGATTACCGCAATCTCAATAATCAATGCGGAATATAGAAAAGGTTCGACAGAAACTGCGGCCAAGAGAAAAGCTGTATACATCAATCCAAACGGAATAAAGCGCGTGCTTTTTTTCAAAATTATTGAGACAACCCCCCAAATCGCATTGAAAAAATAAACCAGGAAGATTAGAAATTTATCTTTCTCAAGCATAATAAAACTTCTTCCCAGGATATTTAAAATCGAAGAAATCCCAATGGTAAAGAGTCCTTTTTCGCTAGTTAAATCTATTTTAATAAATAGAGTTAAAACAGCAAAAATAAAACTTAACCCTAAATAAAGGTAACTTCTAATTTGTCTATTTTTTATGAGGAATAGAAAAATCGAAACGACGGCTGGAGAGATAATCCAAATTAATGGAGCGTTCATTCCTCTCCCCTATCTGAAACTGCTGATGAGAAATATACGTTAAGCAAACAGATCAAAATGATGATGAAAGCGTAAATTCCAGTGACCAACGCCGATCCCTCTAATGAGGAATAGATAATATCAAACCCCACCAGTATAGTTAATAATCCTAAGACGATTTCAGAAAAATCATCAGTTAGACTCATGAAAAGTAAACCAGAACCCATTAACGATAACCCAATATACAAATTTGTATAGGGTATTGGGAGCCATTCATTAATAGAAGGGGCAATAGCTGCAATCACTATCCATATGAGAACTGCCATCAAGAACCGAAACACCATTTCAGAAGTAAAGCGGTGGCTATTTGCTTGATTCATAGAATTTAACATGGAAGTACTCAACAGTGCTATACCCATCCAACCAGAAATCAGTTTTACAGAGGCAAGAGCTACTGGCCATATTTGAAGTATCACTACGAACCCTATTAGATATAAAGATGCTAAGCCCGCAATGCGCATTCGCCAGTCGGAAGTAACAAACATTAACCCAACTGCTCCTAAAGCAGAAAAGATCAACAAGGTATTAAGGATCATTATTCTATGTTCCCCCCTGGAATTCAATGATCGTCATAAAAAGAGCAAACAAAACCACTGCCCATAGAATTCCTCCCATACCTTCAAATAGTTTGGATATAAAGGTTAGGAAGGTCTCAAAAAAAAAGTATATCTTTTCTGAAATAATTCGCATCCGATGAAAGGAAATTGAAAAACTACCGATCCTAAACTCTCTAATGTTTTTAAACTCGATAATTTTGCTTTTTGATTTGATTTGATAAAAATACACCATAATTGATAGAGATAAAATAACCGATCCAATCCACCAACTGTTAAACCCATCTATCAAGAGCCAGATATTCTTCAAACCCACTGCACCCATCGAAATCAAAGGGAGAAATAATCCAATAAGATAAAATAATTGATACCAAGGTTCAAGGTAATTAAATTTACCGCGTTTTTTCAATGCGTGTTTAATATACCCGCTAATCACAAATATCACTGGTAAGGTCATAAAAAGCAGATCTATCGAATTGTTGCGTATTAAGAATTCTTGTAATCCTTGAAAGGTTAAAGAAAAAGGTAGTCCTGATATAAAAAAAATACAGAGAAACCAGAATATATTTATTCGTGAATCACGATCAGAATATAAGAATAACCATCCAATTGGTAACAGCAGCAATATCAGCCAATACACAATGGCTTTCCCTGCCCCGGTTATATATAAATATCCAACCATAGCTCCAAAAGCAAGCAATAATTCTTGGATTCCATAACTTTCATCCAACCCTTTCGCCCATCTGTAAGCTCCCAACATTGCAGTAACAAAGAATAGAATTCTAATTATTATCCCAGAAAGAAAGCTCAAGCGATAATCTGCAATATACGTAAGCAGGTAAAAACTTGCAGTAAAAGAGATAATCCTAAGTATGATTAGAGAAATCTGAGAATAACTTTTTTTAGATAATTTTATTTGAATATTGGAAAGAACACCAGAATGTAGAATCGCCGCTAATAGAATCACAATTCCCACTCCGTTAATATTGTTTCCAAACAAACTCTGAGGATTAACCTGGAAGGATATTGATATCCCATAAACAAGGAGCATACTGCCTATAAACTTGCCCAAGAAATGCAGATAAAATCTATCGGGGTCAAGCATCTTATATTTTAAGTGAAATAATAATTCCACAAAATCAATCAATGTCCAGGTAATCAAGATTGACCAATAATCCCCGGCAAGTATAACAAGCCAGCCGGATAAGACCAATATAGTCATTTCCACCCATGCATATAAGCTTTTGTTTCCCTGAAGGTGAACAATAGATGTAAGTAAGTATGATATTAGTATTGTGAAATAACTGATACTGATTGGCCAATTCAAGTCATTCATTTCAAGTATCAAATCCACCGGAGTTGAACCAATTTTTATCCAGTTTTTCACTACTAACGGTGAAATCTTTTCAGGTTGAATAATAAACAACAGCAACCAAACTAGCAAAGTTGTGAGAATAAAAACCATCCATATGTACGCTAAACGAACACCTTTATAACGCAAGAAAAGGGAAACTGCAGATGCAGTCAATAAAAGTAATAAGATACCCGCAATTACCATAGCGTTAATTAAAGGATGGCAATATCTCCCCGATAAAGATATTCACCCATTCCTTTTTTACCTAACCATTCCTGATCGTCAACAATTAATTTTCCCCTTAAAAAGACCTTTTCGATAGTTCCCTTAAGTTTCCAACCTTCAAAAAGGTTGTAATCTGTTCTGTGTTTTGAATAAGCGATTCCATAGTCGATCTCTTTATTAGGATCCCAGATCGCAATATCAGCATCTGAACCAGGCAGCAGCGTTCCTTTTTTAGGGTATATCCCAAAGATCTTGGCAGGATTTGTACTGGTCATCTGAACAAACTGATTAGCGGTAATCTTGCCGCTGCCCACACCATACGACCATAAAATCAAAAGACGGTCACCTACCCCGGGAAGTCCATTTGGAATTTTTGTGAAATCTCCCTTACCCAATTCTTTCCCAGGGATAGCGATCTTTTTCCCTTCATATTCAATTGATCTTGTTCCATCATAGAAGAATGGACAGTGGTCTGTTGAAATAACCTGTATAGTGCCATCAATCACTGCCTTCCAGATGCCGGCATTATCATTTTTTGACCGCATCGGTGGAGAACAGATCCATTTTGCGCCATCTTCTCTTTTTAATTTGTCTACAGTAAAGAATAAATACTGTGGGCACGTTTCGCCCATAACTGGTAGCCCTGCCATACGTGCATTGCGAACGTGATCTACTCCCCCTTTAGTATTCATATGAACTATATAAACTGGTGCACCAGTTTGTTCAGCAAGCGAAATGACCCGGTAAACAGATTCAACAGCTCCAAGCGCTGGCCTGGTATAAGCATGCCATTCAGGTGTTGTATGCCCTTCTAACAGTGCTTCCGCTACAAGACATTCGATCACATCCCCATTTTCTGCGTGCACCATCACGAGCAGTCCATTATCTCTGGCTATGCGCATCACTTGATAGATCTCACTATCTTGTAACCGCAACCGGCCATTGTAAGCAGTAAACACTTTTAATGAATTGATCCCCTCTTTATGCAACAGCAGTATTTCCTTCGCTACATTTTCATTGAATTGTGTGATATTCATATGGAAACTGAAATCAATGGCTGCTTTTTCATCAGCTTTCTTGTGCCAAATTTCCACATTCTTGAGCAGACTTTCCTCATCCTGGGCAATAAAATCAATGACGGTAGTCGTTCCGCCGAATGCGGCTGCCTTATGGCCAGTGTAATGGTCATCAGAAGAAACAGTGCCAAACATTGGCAAATCAAAATGGGTATGAGGATCTACTCCACCTGGAAGTACATTTTTACCTTTTGCGTCAATAATCTGCGTATCTGTTTTAGTTATCAGATCACGACCGATAGCTTTTATTTTCTCTCCCTCGATCAGAATATCCGCAGTGTATGTTTCAGAAGCAGTGATGATATTCCCAGATTTAATTAATGTGTTCATAGTTACCTCTTGTAACCATATTATATTATCTAGTTGAAAATGGGATTATATATCCTTGTACCAATCCGTCTGTTCACGAATCAAGTGTAATTCACCAAGCATTATCAGGATGTTCTCATCCAGGTCTATTTCCAACAGATCCTGATGGGGTTGAGCTTGAAATTCTGCTGCTTTTTCCCGCAATGACCGCCAGAGAACTTTCCTTTCATCCGAACGGACGACCAGGTCATTAATGATCTTTGCATTCGCAAAACGAGTACCAGTCGTATAAAGAAACGTAATCCGCTTCCATTTGTCCGCCCGAATCGGATTATTAAGCTGAGTTAGCGGCCCAAGTTGAATTTTATAATATTCTTCGTTGGCCCGGGGATGATTTGGCTCATTCTGGATAATTTCCTGCCTGGTAGTTAATTCCACTCCGCACACAGGCGCAAAGGTTTCAACACAGTGTTCGTGTCCCTTTCCAAATACAGCAGGTTGATAAAACGCAATATAATCAACCTGAACAATTTTTGGGGCAAAACGAAAAGGAATACGGTACCAACCTAGAACCCGCGCGATCTCAAGATCCCGCGGGGAAGGAACGATTGCTATTAAGATTAACGCATGCTCAGGCGGAATGATCCCCTTTTGTTGCTGACGATTCCATTCCACCATTTCTATTTCTTAAATCAAACCAACCTTATTATTGAATTCGATGATTAAATCATCAATTTCATCAATCTGGGATTGGTATTCAGTCCAATAATTCTCATCGTACCACTGATCGAGTATTTCCTCATAAGTTTTACCCTGCTGTTCGACCCACGTAAAGTATTTAAGGTTATGTACGCGGTGTTGGTCTTCGTAGGTCAGATCAAGGAGATTATCTGTGCCCTCACCCTCTAAATATCGAGCAAAATGCGCAGCAGCATCCACTTCTATGTATGCACCATATTCTTCATGCATCTCTTTCAATCGGCTCTGGTACAGTTCCATTGAGTCAGTCAATACTGTCAGGATAACATCATTTTCACCCATTTCATAATATTTTGCCATTTTGATAGCTGAAAGCAAATTAGCTATTCCAGAAAACCCGAATAGGTCCAATTTTGAAAGCAATTGTTCTGGCACATCTTTACTGGCAAGGTATTTGCGCCCCACCGGCTCATTGAACAAACGGGAAAGCGAAACAACTGCATTATCATCAATCGCAGTAATGAGATCGGTATTCTTGACATTATGGATCCAAGGCACATGTTTATCACCAATACCTTCAATGCGGTGTGCGCCATATCCATTTTCCATTAGAGTCGGGCACTGCAGCGCTTCACTTGCACCCACAAGGCTGCCCGGATATTCTTGCTTCATGTAATCTCCACAACCGAGTGTACCTGCTGAACCAGTAGTAAGGATCAATCCGCGGTAATTTCCCTTTGGTCCCAATTCCTTCTTAAGTACTTCCTCCATAGCATGGCCAGTCATATCGTAATGCCAGAGGTAATTGCCAAATTCTTCAAATTGATTGAAGATCATCAGGTCTTCGCCGGTCTCCCGCAGTTCCCAGCATTTATCAAAAATCTCTTTTACGTTAGACTCACTGCCTGGAGTAGCGATAATCTCACCGGCTACTGTTTTCAGCCAGTCGAAACGCTCTTTACTCATCCCCTCAGGCAAGATCGCTACAGATGTGCACGACAGCAACGTTGAGTCATACGCACCGCCCCGGCAGTAATTGCCGGTTGAAGGCCAGACAGCTTTTTGGGTAATCGGATCAAATTGCCCCGTGACCAATCTCGGTACCAAACATCCAAAAGTCGCGCCAACTTTATGCGCTCCCGTCGGGAACCATTTTCCAACCAGCACAATTATGCGTGCGTCCACTCCAGTAAAGGATTTTGGCAGCTCAAAATAATTAACGCCATTGAATTGTCCTCCTTTTACTTTCGGTTCATTTTTCCAGGTAATTCGAAATAAATTCCGGGGGTTGATATCCCATAATCCGATCGACTTTAATTCTTCTTTTATCTTGTCGGGAATCAGGTTTGGATCTCTCATTTGTGCAAAAGTCGGGATAATAATATTTCGATCTCCTGCGCGTTTAATTGAGTTTTTCAATCGCTCCGGGTAGATAGTTAAATCCATCTTTGCCATTTTATATTCTCCTATTTATTTGTTTTTATCAGGCGCTTCACTAACAATATACAGCGGGCGCCCTTTTGATTCATCATAAATTCGACCAATATATTCCCCTAGAATTCCCAGCGTGATCAGCTGCACTCCGCCGAGAAAAAGGACAGCAATCAAAGTTGTTGCTTGCCCCAATAAAGCTGCCTGGTTAGAAAGGCGCAAAGCGGCGACTATCGGGATCGCAAGAATGCTGATTCCGGCTGATATGAAACCTATATAGGTTGCCAGCTGCAGAGGGAAATACGAAAAACTTGTGATCGCGTTCAAGGCTAATTTCAGCATCTTGCCGAACGGGTATTTTGTTTTCCCGGCAAAGCGTTCTTTACGGTCATACTCAACACCTGCCTGGTGGTATCCTACCCATGCGGCCATTCCGCGTAAGAAGCGGTGCCTCTCCCGCATCTGCCCCATTACATCAACCACCTTGCGGTCTAAAAGGCGGAAATCACCCGTGTCAAGCGGAATTTTCACATCAGTGATACGGTAGATCAGGCGATAGAAAAGTGAGGCAGTGAACATCTTGAACCAGCTCTCCCCTTCACGCTTACGCCGGACAGCATACACCACCTCAAATCCTTCTTTCCATTTCTCGATTAGATCAAGCATCACAGCCGGAGGGTCCTGCAGGTCTGCATCAATGATGATGACCGCATCTCCTCGCGCATAATCCAACCCGGCAGTGACCGCAATCTGATGCCCAAAATTACGCGCGAATATGACCGGCCGTACATGTGCATCCCTTTTCGCAATCTCACGGATGGCGTTGGTGGAGCCATCTGTGGAACCATCATCAACAAGCACCAATTCCCATGATTCATGGAGTGTTTTCATTGCTGCGGATACTTGCTTATTGAATTCCTGAACACAGCCGATCTCGTTATATACCGGGGCAACAACACTATATTTGGGTAAATTTAAATTTGTTTTTTCAGCCATTTTTCTAAATTATTTTCTTTCTGCCATCGCTCTCTGTAACGCGGATAACGATGGCTCAATGATCGGTGCCGCCTTGACAGCTTGTTCAGCGGCTTTCACGTCCTTCAATCCGCTGCCAGTGCTCAATACCAGCACCGGATCATCTTTCACAATCAGCCCGTCTGCAACTGCTTTCTGGAGCCCAGCATACGCTGTCGCAGCTGCCGGTTCCGCAAAGATACCTTCCCTGCCCAAACGTGCGATTGCCTGAAGGATTGCCCCGTCAGATACCTTAACATACGCACCGTTCGTTTGGGTAGCTGCCCGCAGTGCGCGTAAACCGTCACGGGGTAAATCCACAGAAATACTATCCGCAAGCGTGGTTGCCTGCACCGGTTTAATCACCTCTGTTCCCGCGTCAAACGCGTTTGCAATCGCAGATGATCCTTCTGATTGAATGCCAAAGATACGAGGTATTTGGTCAATCCATCCTAAAGCTAACAGATCCTTGAATCCTTTATGGATACCTGAAATGATGTTCCCATCCCCAACAGATACGAACACGCACAGCGGTTTTTTCAGATTCTGTTTCGCAATCACTTGTTCCCAGATTTCATACGCCGCAGTTTTCTTCCCCTCAGCAGTAAAAGGATTGTATCCAGTGTTGCGGCAGTACCAGCCAAATGTGTCTGCCGCTTTTATGGACAAGTCAAATGCCTGATCGTAGTTGCCATCAACCAGAAAAACCCTCGCGCCGAAGACGAGCAGCTGGGCAACTTTTGCTGGAGGGGCTGTCTTTGGGGCAAATATTACCGCTTGATGGTGCGCCGCAGCTGCCATTCCGGCCAAGGCTGCACCAGCATTGCCTGTTGAAGCGGTTACAACTACATCCGCATTAATCTCCTTAGCGCGAGCGATAACTACTGCACTGGCCCGGTCTTTAAAAGACGCGGTTGGATTTCGCCCATCATCTTTAATCCACAGTTGTTCCAGGTTCATTTCTTTCGCTAACACTTCCAGTGTATACAATGGTGTCCACCCGACAGAGTGTAATGCGCTGCTTGCATACCCGGGATCATCAACTGGAAGCAGGGGCAAATAGCGCCAAATAGACGCTTCTCGTGATGTGTTTATCAATTCAGGAGATACCTTTTTACTGAGTGAACCATAATCAAAAATAATATCCAGGTTGCCGCCATCTGAAGGACAAGTATATGTGACTTCATCCGGTTCAAATTCTGTTCCGCATACCGAGCATCGATAATGAGAAAATTTAGTCATATCCGTTACTCTTTCCTTTTATTTCGATGCTGTGGGAATAAAATTGTAAGCTTTTCCCAACAGCATCAGCTTTTTTAGATTTCTCCATCTAAATGGAATTATGAGCCACTTAGCGCGCAGATCTGATCCTGCATTTTAGTCTCGGACTATCCAGGTGCCGGTCTCACCTTTCAAGGCACGGCTAATATTTTCCGGATTGGTGATCAGTGCTTGCTTGCCGCCTGCTTCAAGGAACCAGATGATAGCTTGTATTTTTGGCGCCATTGATCCTTTGGCAAAGTGTGTGCCTTCAGCAAGGTAAGCTTTTGCTTCAGAAAGAGTTATATGATCTAACCATTTCTCATTCGATTTGCCGAAGTTTAAAGCAACTTTTTCAACGGCTGTGGAAATGAGGAAGAGATCAGCGTTGATCTCTCGAGCTAAAAGCGACGAAGCATAATCCTTATCGATCACGGCTGCCACACCCTTCAGTTTATTATTTTCCATCACAACGGGGATACCTCCGCCCCCAACGGTAATAACAATATGTCCTGCACTGATAAGCTGCTTAACGGACGATAGTTCGATAACTTCTTTTGGTAGAGGTGAAGGTACCACGCGCCGCCAACCGCGCCCGGAATCTTCAACCACATCCCATCCTAGATCCTTTTCGCGCTGCTGCGCTTCCTCTTCTTCCATAAAAGTTCCGATTGGTTTAGTAGGATTCTTGAATGCATCATCCTCAGCATCCACACGCACCTGTGTGACCACGGTTGCGACGGATCTGTTAATCCCTCGACTCCGAAGGATATTCTGTAGGTTCTGCTGCAGGGAATATCCGATCGCGCCCTGGCTGTCAGAACCACACACGTCCAGCGGTACTTCATGCATGCCTTCAACTTTATGTGCGATCTCGGAACGGCGCAGGATGAAACCAACTTGAGGGCCATTTCCATGACCGATTGCTACCGTCCAGCCGGATTCGATCATATCCGCGATATGGACAGTTGTCTCTTTAGCAGCCTGGTATTGGCTTTCTACGGAAACATTCTTCTTATCTTTGATGAGGGAATTGCCACCGATTGCGACAACCGCTACTTTATTTTCCATATTTCTCCTTTTTATCCCATTGTAAGCGCCATCACGGCTTTCTGTGCGTGCAGGCGGTTCTCAGCTTGATCGTACACTACTGATTGTGGTCCATCTAGAACTGCATTGGTTACTTCAATGTTGCGGTCAGCGGGTAGTGGATGCATATAGATCGCATCCTCTTTCGCGAGTTTCATGCGTTTCTCGTTCGTGATCCAGCTTTCATATTTCTTAGTGATCTTGGCACCTTCCTCCACATCTGTGGTTGTCACCAGCGGTCCCCAGGATTTTGCATAGACAATATCTGCGTCTTTGATTGCCTCATCCATATCATGTACCACATCAAAGCCGACACCAGCTTTCTTGGCTTCCGCTCTGGCCCGATCCATGATTTCCGGCATTAATTTGAATTCTGGCGGATGGGCTAACACCACATCCATCCCAAAGCGCGGCATTTGCAGGATCAGAGATTGCGGGACAGAAATCGGCTTTGAATAGGAGGATGCATACGCCCAGGATACAACCATCTTCTTACCTTTCAGATTGCGCCCTTTCTTCTCCCAGATTGTCATCAAATCTGCCAAGCATTGGTGCGGGTGG
>Ga0307421_1001182_pt1 | contig 16056 bp, 24 predicted proteins | sample SalMarWE160270MG_FD_202163 | JGI IMG/M metagenome (GOLD analysis project Ga0307421, IMG submission 202163) | Salt marsh sediment microbial communities from the Plum Island Ecosystem LTER, Massachusetts, United States - WE1602-70 | ecosystem: Environmental > Aquatic > Marine > Intertidal zone >...
TGCCAACTGCGAGCTCGCCCCGCCTTAAAGTGTGCGTGGTTGCAGAGTTCAAAGGCAAGGAAGAAGAAGCATAAGGAAAGGCCAGACTATTTACAGTGCAGCCTGTTTCACAGTCAGCACCGTAAATAGTCTGTCCCAAAGACCTAACATTAGTCTTTATGATAGGCGTGGTTGCACACTTCAAAGGCAAGTAAGAAAAAGAATGGTGCTCACGGCGGGGGGCAAGCTTGGGCAGGTGCATAGTATTCAGTGTATGTAAAAGCATCTGATAAGTGCGCACTTATCATACGCTCCAAGAGGGTTGTTTGTGTTTTCAGGGGGGTTCTCTCTTGCCAGGGCTGCCCAGGGCACAAGGCTTTACATAAAGTTCTTTATGTAAACTTGCCTCTTTAAAGGCAGCGCTTCTGTGTCATCCGTCGCAGTCACGTGTTGTCACGCTTCTTGCAATTAACCGCAAGTATCATGCCAACACTAACTACAGCTTTCTTGCCTGTCTATTCTTCTCTGCAAGCCACCCATCCTTGTGTTTTCATCTCCTTTCTTTAACTCCCCCCTGCCTTCCCCCCACCCGTCCGTTTTCGTTCGGCCAGCGTCATCTTGTCCGCCTGCGCAGTGCCTCTTTTCTGTGTTCACACCCATCTGCCCCCCGAGGGGGGCGCCCCAGTGTCCCCTTTATTGTGGCGCAGTGGTCTTATTCCTGGCTGTGGGAAGTCGCAGTCTTTGGGTGATCAGCACGGCAAGAGCCATCGCCCTTGCAGGGGGGTTTCCAAGAGTTCACGTCTAGTTTCCCCTATGGCATTTTAGATCCTAAATGGCCAGCGGGGAAAGTCCTGTCTTTTTTTTGGTCTTAAAAATAGATGGTTTTCCTTCGTGACCTGAGGGAAAACCATTAAGTCCAGGTCTTGAAAGTAGAAGGTTTTCCTTCGTGACCTGAGGGTAAACCATTAAGGGCAGGTCTTGAAAGTAGAAGGTTTTCCTTCGTGACCTGAGGGAAATCCTTTAAGGCCAGGTCTTGAAAGTAGAAGGTTTTCCTTCGTGACCTGAGGGGGAACCATTAAGGCCAGGTCTTGAAAATAGAAGGTTTTCCTTCGTGACCTGAGGGAAAACCATTAAGGCCAGGTCTTGAAAATAGAAGGTTTTCCTTCGTGACCTGAGGGGGAACCATTAAGGCCAGGTCTTGAAAATAGAAGGTTTTCCTTCGTGACCTGAGGGGGGACCATTAAGGCCAGGTCTTGAAAATAGAAGGTTTTCCTTCGTGACCTGAGGGAAAACCATTGATATTAGATGATATTTCTAGTATGGCGTTGGGGTCCCTAAAGGGCCAGCGGGGAAAGAAAGGGGGGAGAGGGGGGTATCCAAGGGGGGGTAGGGGGGGTTACAAAGTCAATACAAATATGTTATAAACTGATTGCAAACCTATCCAAAGGGGAAGAAGGGGTTATGGATCAGGTTTGCGATGGTTATAGCACGAGGGCACCGGCCCCATGGGGTTTTATGACAGAACCAATCAGCAAGGCAATGCTTAAAAGCCTGGCAGTGCAGCTTCATGGCCAGGTTTATAAATACTGGATCTGTTGGGTAACAAACGGGGTCCAGCGAATCCGTCGGTACTCTGTGCCCCCGGATCCTAAAACACCTTGTCAATTAGCGCTCCGGTCAAGGTTTGCACAAGCAGTTTCAGCTGGTCAGGCCCTCGATGATGATGCTCGGGCTTACTGGGAAAAGATAGGCGTGCGTAAGAAAGAACCTCTTCCCTGGTGGAATGCTTTTATCTCAGCTTACATGAAAGACTTGGTTAATCCTGTAACGCATCGCCACATCAATAACCTTCAAGTGCGGTAAGTTAAGCAGGAGCTTATGAGTATACTATCATTAGATTGTATTTATACAAAGGACCCTGTACCAAGCGGCAGTTACCCAGACGCAGGGGACATAGAGCTAACAGACGGCCTTGTTGATCAACATAGCTGCGGAGGGATAGGTTGTTGTGACGTAGGATGGAATACGGGAAGGCCGGTGATAAGGTTAGACTTGGGATGTGCCTACAGTATTTCATCTGTCCGTGTAAGGTATGGCGAGGATCACAGTATAGGTGTTTATGAGCCGGCATCTGTTGAGATAAAAGGGTCAATGGATGATATCACGTATATAACAATAACAACATTCAGTGAGTTTACCTCTCAGGGGGATGGGTGCTATTGGGCAGACATCAGTTCATTGTCAGGGGGTTACCAGTATATTAAGTTTATATTTGTGCGAGGCGGCACATGGCTGATGTTATCAGAGTTAGAGGTTTATGGTGGGCCTGCAGCTAATATTAGCGGGAGTATAAAAGAACTTGGGGCAGGGGTTGCAAGGACGGTCCGGGCGTACATAAGATCAACCGGTGCTCTGTACTCAGAAGGAGTGTCAGAGGGGGACGGGTCTTTCTCAATTAGCGCACCGGATACAGAAACAGTGCTTTATGTGGTAGCACTCCCTGATGTAGCAGGGGGTGATTACAACGCCTTAGTCATGGATGGGGTAAAGGGTATAGCCCTTTAAGGCGGACAAATGGAACGCATTCTAACATCAAACTACGCATATGAGGTGATGGGTCGCATCAAAGGGGCACGGGAGCAAATAGATATATTGGCTTACATTTATAACTGCAATTTGTATAAAAAATCGGATAGGGCAAACCTAATTTTTATTGAGCTCAAGCGATTCAAAGCAAAAGGGAAGAACATCCGAATTATCTTCGATTACCCTAAACTTCATAAATCAAACTACAATGCTGTAAAATTTTTCACAAGGCGTTTTAAGGAGGCAGCGTTTGAGGTCCGTTATCTATGTTCAGGAACAACTCAGCATGCTAAGTTACTGTTATTTGACAGTGAATTATTTATATTCGGATCTCACAACTTAACTACTAAGTCTGTTGTTAGCCCTTATGATATCTCACTGATCAGTGATGATCCGGCTTTGCTTTCAACGCTTGTTTTATACTATAGTTCCGCCTGGTCATCTTCAATAAAGGCATAGGTAATGGCCTTGGTAAAATATCAAAGCGCCCCCTGGGGCGATCCTTTAATGTTTGAAAACCCTGGGGTCGAGCTGTACTTTGGGGAAGTTTATCGTCAGATCCTTCAAGAATCATGGGTCCCATCCGGTTCGGACGCATGGGAAAGGTTGGGCATATCCAGAAGAGGGCGGCGCCCTACACAAAAAGGCTTATATCCTCATTCACCAACAGGAGATCAATCAATAGTTCGTCAATGCTTCTCAAAGTGTGCAGCGGCCTGGCGGTCTTTGCCATGGGTCACACCTGTAGATCAATCATGTGATAATAGATGGGGCAAGGATTACTGGCTTAAGTTGAAGGACGAAAGGGGTATAATGTGCAGCTATTACGATCTATATATGCGTCTTTGCCTTCGGCATTGTCTTGACACCGGCTGCATACCACCGGCAAATTACCTTCTGTCAGTAACTCCAGTGCTTACAGATGTGGAATGCAACAAGGTTTATGATATTAGTTTTTCAAATAATTGCGGCGAGGTGATCATGGTCTCCGGTGCGGGTCAATTCATCCCACCAAACGAGTGGGTTGCCCCGAAATGTGGGTCGGAAGGCATCTTGTGTTTTAAGGATTCAAATGGCTCTTATGGGTCGACTACTTATAGTTTTTCCCTTCTGGATTGGTGCTCACAATTGGTATGGCCTTCAACAAATCCTCCGGATATTGAGCCAGGTGAAACAAAGGACATTTATATCTCCAGTGGCGTGCCTCCATATACGTGGTCTATAACGGGTACCGGTTTTTCATTGGGAAGCAGTGTGACAACCGGTGTCTCTAATACAATTCACGGGTCAAGCGAGGCGTGCGGGGCAGCTGATATCCAGGTGATCGACAGGTGCGGTAATGTAGTGGCTGGTGTAATTTTATGCAGCAGTGGCCATTGGGTATTTTCAGAATTCTTGTGCGGATCTGAAATAACGTCTTATTTTTGTGATGACAACCCCGTGAGGAAGGTGAAACTAACGTATAGTTTTAGTTGTGTACAAGCTGACCCCGGGGAGGAGCCTTGTGGCTCTCCAGCGTGTACAGTAGGTGTTTATGGGGATGATTGTAATCCAGCACATTGTGACGGTGTAACGCCATGCAAAATACTTTGTTCTAGCATAGCAAAATATATATGGTCTTGTTAAAAGTGAGGGTTTGTTTTTGGCAATATTAGTAGATCCTTTATTTTCGGAGGAGGCCAGGGGCCAGGTGGCTAAGGTGGCTGTTTTTAAGCGGGCTAAAATTCACCCTGTCTTTTGTGGCTTTTTTTACCACCCGATAAACTGGACTCCAGCAAAGATGGAGCAGGCTCAATCATGGAAAACATTATGTAATCAGTGGCGGGCTTTGTCTTCAACAGTTAGGGCCAGCTGGCGGGGCGGGGCGCCAGGTGTTCTCACGGGCTTTAATTACTTTATGCAGCAGAAGGGCGTATTGCCTTTTCCAGCCTGCTATGAGGCACCGGTAGGCGATTCCTTGGATTTTGATTTCATCGATGCTACATATTCAGCGCCTGCAGGGAACCTCATAACTTTTGAATGGGAGGCATGTATTTAAAATGTCAGTGACTTATCAGACAGTAATCTATTATAAACCGTCAGGGGCAATCCTTCTTGTCTCTCCAAACCTCTATATCTCTTCAAAACGTCACCTTGCTCACCTTGCTCACCAGCCCCACTGGAAGGATATAGGCTTTATTTATTTTCCTTTTGATCTAGTAATAGACATAAGTCAACATTTTGTACGCTCCCTATCTCCTAATTTTCCACCATCCCTGGTTACAAAGGATGGTGTTCCAATCGAATACGGGGCCAACCTTCTTAAACAAAAAGCTCTGTTATCTAAGGGCGGCAACTTCCTTGTCATTTTCAAAGCAGGCATGGGCGATCAGCTTTTTGAAGCAGCTGCGCTGGTATCTGCCCAGGATATTTATAAGCATTCAACGTTTAGTGTCCAGGTGGAAAGAGAGTACCTTCAAATAATGCAGCATGTTGTCAACTTTCCACCGGTCCAGATCTCTTATGCAGGCTCAGCCAGTAAGGGCTTTAGTAACAAAGTATCAAATGATACATTTTATGTTAGCGACCCTCGCCCCTCGATGCCAGGGAAGCCCTCCCTTTATGGTTCATTCTTAGGCCTCAATGCTGTTAATAAACCATGCAGGATCCAGGTGACTAAGTCCGATTACAAGGCCGAATCGACTTTGTTAAGTACACTGAACCTTGACAAGGCTAACCTCAGCTTTGCTATCCACTTTCACTCAAGATCGGGACACGGTAAAAATTGGCATGTTAATAATGTTATCGAGCTCAGCAAGAGGCTTAAGTCTTCTTATAACTGTAATATATTTGTTTTGGGGGTTGAGAAGCGCATTCCCCATGGCACACAGGGCATTGTTGATCTTACCGGGAAAACAAACTGGTTCCAAACATGTCTTATAATTTCTCTTGTTAATTTAGTAATCTGCATTGATAGCGGGGTTTTGCATATAGCTCGGTCGTTGGGGATTCCTTACGTTGCATTATGGGGCGGGACAACTCCTAAATTTATCCTTGGCTCCGAGCATCCTATTTATGATATAGTATCCAGGGTTCCTAACATGCCCAGGGGTTCCCACCAGGCCCCTGATGATAACAACATTTTTATTAATAAGATCACTCCGGACATGGTAATGAAAAGTATTTCCAGGGTACTTAAGTTAAAGGAAGGTCCATCCAAGTGAATATCCATCCGGAGACATACTTGCTTTTAGGGAATATATTGGGTATATTAGCTTTGTGGCTCAGGTTTGAGTCACGCTTAAGCCGCCTTGAAGGGCGGTTCGAGCAGTTCATGAATGATAGAAAGGAGGTGAAAAAATAATGGCACGAGTTACAGGTCCTTTTCTTAGTATCGATGCTTCAGGCACCGCTTATGATATTCTTACCGCTAGCATCTGGAAGGGTAGGAATTACATGAGGGGTTTTTTCAGGCCCACAAACCCTAAGACAGCCGACCAATTGACTGTCAGGACTGCGTTGGGCGCCGCCGTCGCTGCATGGCAAGCGCTTTATTCGGGCACCCAGGATGAATGGGATGTGGCAGCCAGGGATGTATATCCTCCAATCAGTGGCTTTAATTACTATACTCAACAGTATATACTCCAGGACGGGCCTCCGACTATTCCACCAGTGGCACCAAGGAAGTCCAAGTCTATCCATGGCCGCAATGTCTATGGTCTCGACAAGGGTTATGATTAACCTTCTGGGCTAAAGGCGGGTTCTTTTTGATCGCTTTTCTCCCTGTCCTTTAGCCTGGTTAATTTCAAATAGGAATTTTTAGCTCATAACTACTGATTCCAAACACCCCTCGCTTGCAAACCCCATCACGTTAAATTCCTTTTTTCAAGACCCCTCATTTTATGCTTGACACGATAAATTCCTATTGATATAAAGGAATTTAGGGGAATGTATTATATACATTCATTGTTTGAAATAGGCATTTTAAGGAAAGGGAGTTTTTGTTATGCGTACATTTATCACAGATTTAGCACAATGGAAGAGATCAAAAGATGGTGCTCCAATCTTTACATGCACGGAAGAAGCTTTCTTTTATGCCCAGCTAATTTATAGGCGGGATGCAGAGCGGCTAAAGATATCTCATCTCAGAAGGGATACTTTGTTTAAGTTAAGGACCATGAGAACAGGGACGAGTCCAAATTATCAACGGATGCTAGACCTTGCGGTCAAGGCGCAATTTTATAGAGAGTGCCTGGAAGAACTCAGTCGGATAGAAAAAGAGGAGGCTTAGATGATAAATGCAATTGTGGAAATGGTTCTAAAAGAATTGTGGCGGCGTGACACAGGCAATACTTACGGTACCCTGGAAGCATTGCTCGAGGAGATAAACGACAAGGCTACAACTATCATCATCGATGGTGAGAAAGAGGAAAGGGGGGCCAAGGATGATAGATAAACTGGCGGAGTTGGTTTTATTAGAAGCGAGGCAATACAAATTTGGGTCACTCAGGCAAGCAGTGCAACTTGTTAAGAGGCGTCTGGATGCAAAGCTCGATGAAATAACAGAGATATTTGAAGAAGAACAAAGGAGGTGGATGGATGATAAAAACAATCTCAAACGTAGACGCGATTATAGATTTAATATTAAGGGAATCGCAAGGGCGGCTAAAGATCGACAACAGCAAAGCAATCCTTGAGGTGTTACAAGATATCATTACAAGATGCAATGTGATCTTGAACCAAGTGCCATTTTATGAAAGGGGAATTAACAAGGAAGGGAAGAAAGGGGGTGAAAGATGAGAACAAAGGTCAATGTTATGGCAAGTTTACATGAGGCTGCTGCAGCAGCAACGGACAAGAGCACAATTTCCCACTTAACAGATGTTTCACTTTTAGGAGTTCTTATTGACATTAGGGATATCCTTGATAACAGGCTGCTGGAAATAGACAGAGATATTGGTAAGATTGTAACTACCCTTATGGAGGTTAAGTAAATGATCAAAATACTGACTCCAACAGAGTTTAAAAAGATCGAGGGTTCACTTTCGCGGGCATCAAAAAAGGAAGCAGTTATCCTTTCACTGTTTATGTACTGCGGCTTGCGGGTCGGTGAGGTTTGTAAGCTCCGGTATCGTGATCTTATCCAGGAAGGGGGAGTTTTTGTTGAAGTTCATGTTCCAGGCGCAATATCAAAAACAGGTATCGGGCGCCCGGTCCCAGTTCCGCCTATGGCTCGATGTTTTATCGGGGACTTTACTGGCAATAAATACGTACCGGTCGGGACCGGTGAATCTTCCCACTTTCTTTTCCCTGGGACCGGTGGCCATGCTCATATGTCAGTTCACGGTATCGAGCAGCTTGTCGAGCGTATCTGTTTTAAGGTCCTTCATAAGCATGTTATGCCACATAGGTTGCGCCATACATACGCAACAATGGTGCTTAAATACTCAAACACAAGAGAGGTGCAAATGCTCCTGGGTCATAAGAAGTTATCCTCAACGGAGATTTACTTACACCCCTCTATTCAGGATCTTTCAAAGTCTGTTAATAAAACGTTCTCTTGATATTGCTTTTTGACATCTGGGACCTCCCTCAATTTTACATGGAATAAGGTTTTTTAATAGCACTTATAAGTAATCCTGGTTTTATGAAGGTAAGAGGCTGCGTCTTATGGAGATCGTTGATTGTAGGGCATATTTTGAAGGGGGGTCGCCCGCAAACCCCCTTAATACGCCGTGTCTCACTTTTGAAACACTATATTAGACATATGTCTATAAAGATTAGTTGTAAATCTTTTCTTTATTGTCTCTAATCCCAAACCAAAAAAACGAAAGGTTCGGGATTTTCTCAATTTCAATTAAGGGAAAAAGTGCAAAAGCTATGCCATGTATCAGTGTTTTTTTTTCATCGCTTACCAGGCTTGCAGGGACTTAATCGAGGAAATGCAACCTTTAAATAAGGAGGGATGATAATGGATAAGATAATTGAGATGGTTGTGGAAGAGATAAAGAGGCGGGACAAGGGTAACCCTTATTCAACCCTGATCGGTGTCCTGGAGGAGATAAATGAGGAGGTGACAGATATTTTTGTTGAGGCGGAGACAGGGGAAAGGAGAAGAGAGCATGATTGAGGATATTGTGGCAATGATCTTATATGAGGCCCATCAAAGGCCGGGGGCGAACAAAGCAGACGTAATTTATCAGGTGCTGCACGAGTTAGTAGATGCAGTAGACAGGGTGATTGATAAGGCCAGGTTCGTAGGAAGGTGGAAAAAGGAAGATGAGAACAAAGGATAAGATTTTGGCGGAGCTTGGGAAGAATAGACAGCCGGGTTCGTATGGAGGCATACCACAGGACACCCGGGATTATATTTTTATTGAGGCCTTGCTTGATATCAGGGATACCCTTGATAAAATTATGCTTGAGCTTTATCGCGGACTCAGAACAATGTCTAAACACGACTAGAACGCCCGCAAAGGTGCGACTAAGGCCTGTTCTGTCTAAAAGTGAGACACGGGTATTTTTGTCAAGGCGCCACAAATTTAGCTCTTAGCTTTTCTGGAATGTCGGCCATAAACCTTATATTTCAGGCATTTGGCCAATGGTATTGTTCCTATTGTTTCTTTTTCCTTTACTTTCCTTTTAGACAAGTGTAGATATGGCCACTATGTTTTTAATTAAGATAATAGTCACGGTGATCATCATTGCTGTCGTAGGCTTGTTGACCTATCGATTATCAAAAGATATTTATGGTTTTTTTAGTTGAGGTGGTTTTCACTCAGGAAGGGTAAATTAATCTGCGCCGAGCGTTGTTTATTTTTCCATGCACGGAATCGTTGGTAGGTAATGCCATCAGCCCGCAGGCAGGCTACAAAAAGTGTGAATATGAGTCCATATTCTTTAATGTCTTTAAGCTGTCTGGAAATATAGTCTTTCATATAGTCCATGTCGTATTGCATTTTCGCACTTGGTATAAAAGGTTCTCAGCTTTGCCAGTGTCTGATAATATATATTATTTTTAACTTTTCTTCCGGCGTGTGCACTGTGGTAGGCCGTATGGTGATACGCCATGTCTGCTCTACTTCCCTTTCCATAGCTTCGGATCTTTTGAAAAAGCGTCCTCTCAAATCCTTCTTCCAATGTCTGGTACTTCTCATAAAGCTCAGGTTCGCACTCCTTTAGTTTTGCCAGGAGGTCGTTAATCTCTATTTCGTATAGCTTCGCTATCTCAAAGATTCTCTCAATTGGCAGTGGCATTTGCCCACTTTCAACACCTGCCATCGTTCCTCTTGTTTTATACCCCAGTCTCTCTGATGCGTCTCTCAGCGTCATCTTTTTTTCGTTCCTAATGTTTTTAATCCATTCACCAAACTCTTTCCTTTTTTTTGTATCCATTCCTTTGCCACCCCCTTTAAATGCTCTATTTATCCTTTTACTTCGCATTGTTTCCTTTTGTCAAGTTTTTTTTTACCTTCATTATTTTTCTTGATTATTCTATTTTCTTAATGTTATTTATGTATTTAATTCAAACCAGGGAGGGATCTTATGTCAAAGACCCTAGGATTAAAAATTGAGGGGCTCCAGGCAGATAAGGGCATAAGCCTTTCAGAGCTTTCAACCTTAACAGGCATGTCGCGTCAAACACTTTACCGGGTTAAAAAATCCAAAAGGCCCCATATGGTAACTATTCATAGGCTGGCAAAGGCATTTAAGGTTCCGGCCAGCTATTTTTTTGATTAATGTTGAATGTACAAAGTACATCAATTTTTGGCCTATTTCGCGTTTAGGAGTTTTTCAAACAGGCCTCAAACGTCCTTTTATAGGCCGTGTGACAGATTTGTCACACTATGACCACTACGTGGATAAAGAATGTCTCAGGCAAGCGGAAAACTACATTTTGCCATATCATGTCCAGCGCAATACTCTAAAACATCGATGGCAAAACGTAGTCTTACTACATTTATCTAATTCCGAACCACGTAAACTAAAGGTTCGGAATTTTCTCAATTTCAATTAAGGGGGAAAGAGCAAGAAATATGCCATTAAGGGGGCAAGAATAACATGAAATCAAAAGAAGTGCTTTTAAAGCAATTCGGTGTTAGTACCGGATACAACCCGCATGGGGGCATACTCCCGGACAGAAAAGAAGTTTCTCTTTTTGAGGTCCTTATTGATATCAGGGATAGTCTGCTGTCAGGCGATAAAGCTCTATTATTGTCGCTTAATAAGCTACAGCGAGGAGTTAAAAAGACTCGTAAAGGTATATAGAAAGCCTGTGTGCCACAAAATACCACACAGGCAAAGTCAATAAGGGCTTTTAAGTAAATCTCCAAGTTTGTGTGCATTTGGGTAAAAGTCGGGGTCCCCTGGTTGTATTCCTCTCTTCTCTTTTTTTGGTACTCTCAACTTAAATGGCGCTGCATTTTTTAAATAGTCTTTGAGCTCAATCCACGTTATCCGTCCCGTTTGATACAGAAGCAATAAACCTAAGTATGATATTGAGTATAGCGTAGTTAAAAACATCATTCCTTTGATCGGGTGATGTTTTACACGGCGTATCCGGTTAATTTGCATTCGATTTCCAGCCGCCTTGAAATACCGATTTAAAGTTCGTCTCGATATATCAAGCGCTCCCTGATTTCTTAACCACTTGCGCCATGTCTCTTGCGAAGGGTTTATATAGTGATTTTTGTAGTACTCGCATTTATCCCATAGGATGGCGCAAATGAGCAACGTCTCTTTTTTACCTCTCATGATTCAGACCTCCAGTGCTTTTTATTTGTTATGAGCCATAGTTAAAGATTTTATCCAGGACTCCCAGGGCAACCTCGTCCCACTCTGACTCGGGGTTGTCTATTGCTCCCTTTACCAGTGCCCTCAACCCGTTAGCGTAGGCGTAGCAAACAACGCCATATAGCATTTTATATATCATGTCATCACCTCCTTTATGAATGTATTTCAAACATTCTTTTTAACACCTGGTCTTTTATCCTGTCAATTAAGTTAATTTAGATATATATCAAAATTGACATATATCAATACAACATCTTGTTATCCAGACAGCTCCGTGGTACACAACATCTTGTGGTTTTACTTTTTTTTAAGGAGGTGAATTTTTTTGAAAAAGATGTCAAAGACGCGCAGGCGGGTAAAGTTTTTTGAGATGATAGCCAGGCTGTCGATTTATGCTCAAGCAAAAGGGTATCTGTTATTGCCGATATGTTTTAAGCGCACAAGAGCAAAACAGCTATTGTGGCTTGCCCAGGGCAAGAGTAAGGTGCGGCATTCATTTCATCAGGATTGGTTGGCAATAGACTTTGTTATTTTGAGAGGTGAGGTTTTAATCTGGAGAAGGTCAATGGAGTATGAAGACCTTGGATTGGCATGGGAGAAGATGGGCGGGGTATGGGGCGGTCGTTGGAAAAGGCTTAATGATATTTATCACTTTCAGGAGGGTGACTGGCATAAGGTTTTAGCATTATGAAAAATCAAAGTAATCTGTATTCAGTACCTTATAAAAACCTGCTGGGGCAATGGGACTTGATACACCCATCTGTTAAGTTTGGCAAAAATGTCAGAGTAGGGCATGGTGTTATTATAGAAGAAAATTGTTCAATCGGGGATAATACCCTTATTGGTCACTATGTCGTTCTGCGTCCTCAAACCATAATTGGCCAGGATTGTATGATTGGGCATTTAACGGTATGTGAAGGTTCAGTCAGTATTGGGGACAGGGTGCTGATTCATGCCCAGTGCCATATTACAAAGGGTGCTGTTATCGGGGATGATGTTTTTATAGGTCCTTTCTTTTGCGGTGCCAACACCCAGCGAATAGTGCATGGCAGGGAGTATCCACTGGTGCTTAATCCATATCTAATAAAGAGGGCTGCCAGGGTTGGTATTGGGGTTTTAGTCCTACCTGGCGTTGTTATTGGAGAAAACGCACAGGTCGGTGTTGGCTCTATTGTGACAAAGGATGTTCCTGACCGGGAATGTTGGGTGGGAAATCCAGCAAAGTTTAAGAACATGGTGCCAGAGGTCGAGCTTCTATAAATATAATCATGTCAAAAATTAAATCCCTTAGTTTTTGTATTCCTGCCTGCGGTATCAGGGAGACGTTATTGGAGAGGGCGATCAACTCTATTCATCTTCAAAAGATCGATATCCCCTACGAAGTTAATGTTTATGGTAAGTCAAACCTCAATACAAAGCTGCATTCTTTTAACTACAAGCATAATGCCCATGACCCCGAGAATGGTCGTATCTCTGCAATGTGTAACAGACTTGCTGAAATGTCACACAATGATTTCATAGTTTATCTTGGCGACGATCAGGAGCTTATTTTTAGATGGTGGCAGGCCGTCAAACAATTAGATCCAACTCACTTTGATTTAACCGTGTTTCCAATCTATCAATTTGAGCGGGACAGGGCCCCTGTTGAATGGTATTCATGGGAGGAGTTAAAGGGTACTCTTCATCATAAGAAATGGGATGAGCCAGCCGATCAATATACCTTTATCGGCAGTGGGGGTTTGATAGTCCGCCGCGAAATAGTGTTAAAGGTAAAGTTTGATGAAAAATTCGGCAGGGGCGGGGACTACCTTTTTAGCTTTGCCTGCTACAAAGCAAAATATAGGCTAAAAACCTTTCCCTTTATGAGACATGCTTACACTATCCATTACCTGGCCCCCGCCCCTTACAGGATAGGTGATAAGAAATGAAGGTCCCAACAAACAAAGAGATTTTTAAAGTGGGGAAGGATTTTAATTTCGACTCTTACCGTCAATATTATTCATCTCTATCTTTCCAGGCTAATAAAAGAATAAGTGAGGCCCTTGATCATATGTGGCCACATCAAGCTCAATTCAATTTACGCAGGCTTACCAAAATATTTGCTCTTATTGAGCCGGAGATCCCTGGAGCAATGAAAGTAATTGAATTAGGCTGCCATGAGGGCCACCTTGCTAAAGGGATTTTGCAGAGAATACCAGGGTTTAGCATACAATCATGGGTGGGATACGATCTGAATTCCAGAGCTCTAAGCAGATCAGGTTCTATCGTTAATGATGAAAGATTTTCTACCGTCGCCCTTGCCAGGGTTTTTTATATGACTGAATTGCCGGAGTTTAATATCTTTGTGTCCACTCACACACTGGAGCATATGAACATACATGAAGTGATCAAGGTTTTTGATCATACTTGTAAGGGATCCTTATATTTGGTTTTAGAGATCCCTATAAAAGAAAATGGCCAGGATTGGCGATGTTATAAGGGTGCTCATGTACTGAAAGAAGGCAGAAGGGCAATCAGAGAATTACTTTACGCCCGAGGGTACACTTGTTTTTATGAAAATGGTCCAAGCTGGACTACAGCCTGGAAAAATATCAACCTTTAATCTGAATTAACCGGTCTTGGTTTATCTCGACCGATCTAAGCCAATTAACCTTTTGTCTAAATCCATATCAAAAGTTAAAGTGCCTATAAGAAGGTACCTCCTACCTCAAAATACTCATTCTTAAGTATTTCAACAGCTTACCTTCAATTAGCAACCTGGACGACGGCGTTGTGCTCAACGTTTTAGGCAGCCAGATCCGGATTAGCAAGCTGCTCACTTTTTTCAACTTGTTATCTCTGCTTTTCTTAAGATTCCTTGGAATATCTCACCCGGACAAATCCCGAAAAGAAATCGCGACAGAAAAAGTAAAAAGATTAAAAGAGTATGGGAGTAGATCGCTATTACAGATGATCTACAACAGACTGAAATGGAACGTAGTTACATATTTGGTGGCGGGGGAGTACAAATTAATGAGCGAGGGAGTACGAATTAATGAGCGGGGGAGATGATTATTAATGCCCAGGGCCTGAGAAGTAAGATCCGGAGGAAATTCAAATAAATTAGCGCCAGAGCACGAATTGATGAGCGTGAGAGTGTGGATTGATTAGATCGAAGATCGGCGTCATGCCGCTTGCAAGAAGGTCAGCAAGCGTCACGCCACCTTGCAGAGGGGTCAGCCAGCGCACAGTTGGATTAGTGAGAAACAAAGTGGACGTCATACCCTGTCACAAGGCCAGGGAATGACGTCCACTTTGTTCATAATGTCTTGATTAAGCATGAGAAGAAGAAAAGAAGAGGGGCCAGGCCAACACCTTTAATCAATCTGAAATGACGATTGCTTAAAGGTGTGCGCCTGGCCTAAAGACAAAAAACGAAGGACAAGGGCAGGCGAGCCAACACCTTAAACCAAACATGAAGCATGATTGATTTAAGGTGTACGCCCGCCTTAAAGACAAAGGCCAGGCTAAGCCAATCATGTGTCCATGAGATAAAAGCTTTCTCCTGGACACACGATTGTCATAGCCTAAGGACGATAAGGAAAGGCCAGACTATTTACCGTGCCGCCTGTTTCACAGTCAACACCGTAAATAGTCTGTCCAAAGGACAAGCTTCGTGACCTGGAGGAAAACCATTAAGGCCAGGTCTTGAAAATAGATGGTTAAGCTTCAGGACCTGAGGGTAATCCTTTAAGGCCAGGTCTTGAAAATAGATGGTTAAGCTTCGGGACCTGGAGGAAAACCATTAAGGCCAGGTCTTGAAAATAGATGGTTAAGCTTCAGGACCTGAGGGGAAAGCTTTAAGGCCAGGTCTTGAAAATAGAAGGTTTTCCTTCGTGACCTGGAGGAAAACCATTAAGGCCAGGTCTTGAAAGTAGATGGTTAAGCTTCAGGACCTGAGGGAAAAGCTTTAAGGCCAGGTCTTGAAAATAGATGGTTAAGCTTCGGGACCTGGAGGAAAACCATTAAGGCCAGGTCTTGAAAATAGATGGTTTTCCTTCGTGACCTGAGGGGAAAGCTTTAAGGCCAGGTCTTGAAAATAGATGGTTAAGCTTCGGGACCTGAGGGGAAAGCTTTAAGGCCAGGTCTTGAAAATAGATGGTTAAGCTTCGGGACCTGAGGGGAAAGCTTTAAGGCCAGGTCTTGAAAATAGATGGTTAAGCTTCGGGACAGGCGAAAGGAATAAAGACGAGGCTAAGCCAGGTCACGCCGTCCAGGAACACTTCCCCCGGACGTCGAGACCTGGCATAGCCTCAAGATCCATAAGGAAAGGTTTGATTGTTTACAGTCAATTCCAAAAAATGAAATTGACAGTAAACAATCAATACCCAAAGCCCCACATAGATAGTGATAGAGTGCGCACAGGTTTAAGTGAAAGGTCTGTTAGTGCAATCTCCAAGCAGACAGTCAGTGGCGCAAAGGCGGGGCGATTCGCAGGCGCATTTTGGCTGAGACTCACTTTGTCTCTGCCAACTGCGAGCTCGCCCCGCCTTAAAGTGTGCGTGGTTGCAGAGTTCAAAGGCAAGGAAGAAGAAGCATAAGGAAAGGCCAGTCTATTTACAGTGCAGCCTGTTTCACAGTCAGCACCGTAAATAGTCTGTCCCAAAGACCTAACATTAGTCTTTATGATAGGCGTGGTTGCACACTTCAAAGGCAAGTAAGAAAAAGAATGGTGCTCAC